>Ga0335069_10002675_pt1 | contig 27242 bp, 36 predicted proteins | sample Lox_Sample_11_FD_206714 | JGI IMG/M metagenome (GOLD analysis project Ga0335069, IMG submission 206714) | Soil microbial communities from Loxahatchee National Wildlife Refuge, Florida, United States - Lox_Sample_1.1 | ecosystem: Environmental > Terrestrial > Soil > Wetlands | place: USA...
GCGCTGGGAGCGGAGTCGAGCCGGGTGCCGGTTCTGGATGGCCCTTGATAAGCTAAGGGCCTTCGAATCTGGAGAGCCCCCACGACCTGCGGTCCTGCATTGGGACCATGAACCCAACCAAGGGATGGCGAGCGTCCCCGCGAGCCTTGGCATCCTTGGCCATTCTCAAAAATCAGGGCTCGCGGGGACGCTCGCCATCCCGACGCAGTTCATGGAGAGCTTGAGCCGGTTTCCGAAGCTCCGTGGCTGTCGCCGCCAGGGGCGCACCCGGGAGCCTCGCCCGACCCCCTCCACAGCCTCACCGGTACCTCTCCATACCCACACCGGAGGTTCAACTTCAACCTCCCGTGTGGGTGTGGAGAGGTACAGGAGAGGTGCTGGAGGGGAGCACCAGAGACATGCAAGCGAGGATTTTGCATTTTTATTTCGGGGCAAAAGGAGGCGGTTACCGTATGCAGACGGTTTTTGCGAAATTCGGAGTGGCGGAGGGTGCGGTTAAACGGCGGGAGAGGGACAGAGCCTTTGAACCCGTGGTGGCAGGAGGTCAGGCTCCGTAACTGCAAGCCGGTATACAGAAATCACGCTCAAGCCTGCGCCGGTATTTGCCCTTCAGGCGGTTGAGCGGATTGAAGCACCTTTGAGCAGCTTCCGGTAGGTCGCCCGTGGGCGCCTGCATTAAAGCGGACAGGAGCCGTCCTGCTGGTATTCCCCTCCGAATCGACAATGCCTGTTGCCGGGCACCGCAATAGCTACGGAAGAAACCAACCAGGTCGGCCCTGTCCCAATGCCCGTGCTCCACCGCGCCGGCGCCGCCCCTTTATGGAGCTAACGCGCTGGGCTGGTGTGCCGCCTTTTGCGGCGGCAGGCGCAGTTCCAACGCGTAAAGTTCTTGGACCATCTTGCGCCACTGGCCCAGAGGGTGTTCGGGTGCAAAGACATCGCGCAAGTCCGCTTTCTCTTTCCACTTGGGCAGCAGCTTCTCCCACACGCTCTGGTAATGGGCGGCCAAAGTGGCTTGGGGCGTATCAGGATCCATCAGCGCTTTAGGACGGTAGACCGTGCCGGTCGTGGCCAGGTATTTGCCTAAGCGCACCAGGCGTTTGGCCAGGGCAAAGGCGGTGTGCGCCCCGCGGGCTTGGAGTTGCTGGGCGGTGTGGCGCAACTCTTCCGGGCCGTACTGGATGACTTTCTCGGCCGCCTGCAGCACGACGTTCTTTAAGCGCTTATTGCAGCGCTGTCCGACGGCGCCGACGACGGGTTCTTTGTCCGGACCTCCGGTTTGCTTGGTCTTGGGCACCACCCCGGAGTAGGAGCAGAGTTGGCGCACCGAGTGCCACTGGCTGGGCGGCCCCAGTTCGGCGGTCCAGCCGGCGGCCAGAGTGATGCCCAAGCCCGAAATCGAAGTCAACCAGGCCCCCGGCGTTCGGGCCAGCCAGTAGGCCAGCTCACGGTCGATCCGGGCAATGCTCTGCTCCAGGTTTCGATAGAGGCCCACCAGTTGGGCCAAGCTCTGCTGCAGCATCGCGGTTTGCTCCGGGGCCGGTGGGAGGACCTGCTTAGCTAATTGCTTGAGCTGATCGGCCTTCTCTAGGGCTTGAGTGACGCCGCGGCGGCCCAACCACTGGGCCAGGCTCGGGCGGGGTCGTCGGCGGAGTTGAGCGGGGCTGAAACGATCCTCCATCAATTCGAGGCTGGCTCGGCAAAAGGGCTCCAGACCACTTTGGGCGGCCGAGAGAAAACCCGGAAAGAGCCGGTCCACGTAGCTGTGGATGCGGTTGGAGATCGCCGTGCGCATCCGCACCAGTTTGTCCCGGTCGCGGGTGGCAATCCGCAGATGGGGATAGGCTTGGGGCAGATCGCGGACCGGTTGGCCCCGCCGATGCAGACAGCAGCGGGCGATGCCTAACAAATCCAGCGAGTCGCTGGAGGCTTGGAAGTTGTCCCGCTGTTGCTTGGCTTCCCACGCGTTGACGCGCACCACCAGGAACTGCTCCTGGCGCAGATAACGCACAAAGTTCTCGGCATAAGAGGGGTAATCCTCGCCGCCAAAGAACACGTGCTCGGAACGCACTTTCCGGCATTGGGCGCAGGCCCGAACCTCCCTCAGCAACTGGGCCGCCCCCGGGGCAGTGTTCTCAATGGCAAAGCTGGGTTTTAACAAGTCTCCCACGCCATTGCAGATCAGGGCCGTATGCTGGGCTTTGGCATAGTCCAACGCCACGCACAGGACCTTGGCGGGATGGCCCGCCCTTTCGAATAATTTGAGCAATTGGGGATTGCACCGCGAGTAGATGCTAGTTTTATTTGGCATAACCGGTACGGACTTTAGGCGCGGTGGTTATTAATGGGTCACCGCCGTTAACCCCGGCCAGAAAACGTCAGTGGTAACGCACTGGCGTTTTCATTTTTGGCCGCACGGCCCAGTTGTGAAGCTGGAACCAGCAACACCCTAGGGGGCTGGTTCCAGCTTCACAACTGGACGGGTTAGAAGGTACCGGATACGGAGGGGATTGGGCGATTCATGGGCCGCGTTCGCGCGCCTATATTCCCGCTTGGCGGCTGTACTCGATTGCACTACACTCTGCATCGCAAGTTGTATTACGTGGATGTGAAGCGCTCACCGCCTCAACGAGGTTGCATAGCCTGGGTCGCTGGACTTGTCTTGTGTTTCGCGGGCCTCTCGGGGCTGGCCCGGGATGGCTCGCTGCCGGAGCTGCACACGGCGCAAGAGGTCCGGCGGCTCAGTCCGGCGGAGGCGGAGCGGTTTTACCCGGTCCGGCTGCGGGGGGTGGTCACGTTCTTCGATCAGCGGATTCCGACGGCAGCGTTCCGGTTTGTGCAGGATGAGACGGCGGGCATTTACTTCTACCCGGGGGCTACAGTGAGCACCACGAATATTCAGACCGGCCAGTTGGTTGAGGTGGTGGGGGTCACGGAGCAGGGGCAGTTTGCGCCGGTCGTGGCCGCGCGCGAGGTCCGGGTTCTTGGGGAGGGCAGGTTTCCGGCGGCGCGACCGGTCTCTTTCGAGGAGGCGACGAGCGGGCGCGAGGACAGCCAGTTCGTGGAGATCCAGGGCGTGGTCCGGAGCGCGCGCTTCGATCCGCGGAGCAAGTACTTTTCGCTGGATATTGCCACGGGGGGAGGGCGTGTGACGGCGTATGCCGCCGAGTTGCCGCCCGGCGCGGATGCAAGGCTGGTGGACAGCACGATAAAAGTGCGAGGGGTGTGCTACACGCAATACAACCAGCGGCGTCAGTTATTCGGCATTCGCCTGCTGGTGCCGCGGCGCGAGGACCTGGAGGTGGAGGTCCCAGCGCCGGTTGACCCTTTTGCCGGCCCGGCAAGGCCGATCAACGAGCTGCTTCAGTTCGCACCGGAGGGCGCCTACGGGCACCGGGTAAAGGTCGCCGGCACGGTCACCTGTCGCCAGAGCGACACGGTGTTATACATCGAGGATGGGAGCGAGGGATTGTACGTCGAGACGCAACAACCGGGCGCGCTCTCTCCGGGCGACCGGGTCGAGGTGGTAGGATTTCCGGCGCAGGGCGAATACACGCCCGTGATGCGGGATGCGATCTTCCGCAAGATCGGCTCGGGCCCGGCGCCGGTGCCGGACGAGGTGACGCCGGATGAAGCCTTGCGCGGCACGCACGATTGCCGCCTGGTGCGGATCAAGGCGATGCTGGTGGAGCGGGCGCGCAAGAGTCGGGACGAATTCCTGGTGCTGAATGCGGGGGGCTTCCTGTTCCAGGCCCACCTGGAAGGCCATACGCGGGGTGCGGTGTTCGCGCCGTTGCAGAACGGCAGCGAGGTGGCGGTCACCGGCGTTTGCCTGGTCGAGACGGGTGGCGACTGGTTTGCGGGCGAGGCGTGGCGGGCCAAGTCCTTTCGCGTGCTCATGTGCTCCCCGGCGGACGTGGCGGTGCTGCGACGCCCGCCCTGGTGGACACTGGCGCGGCTTTCGGCTGCGCTGGGCGGGCTGGGCGCGGTGGTGCTGGCGGCGTTCGCCTGGGTGGCGGTGCTGCGGCGGCGGGTGGCCCGGCAGACGCGGATCATTGCGCAAAAGCTGCAGGCCGAAGCCGCGCTGAAGGAGCGCTACGTCGAGCTGTTCGAGAATGCGAACGACATGGTATTTACGCACGATCTTTCGGGCCGGATCACCTCGATCAATCAGGCGGGCGAGCGGCTGCTGCAACGGCCGCGGGGCGAGATTGTGGGCCGGAAGCTGGTTGAGTTGGTGGTGGAGGAGCAGCGCGCGCAGGCCGAGGAGTGGGTGGACGAGGCGGTCAAAGGGACCGAGGTGGCGGCGGCGGATTGGGATTTTCTGACCGGGGCCGGCCAGCGGGTGAAGCTGGAGATCAGCGTGCGGATGGTCGAGCAGGGCGGGAAACAGGTGGAGGTGGAAGGTGTCGCGCGCGACATCACGGAGCGCAAGCGGCTGGAGAAGGAGATCCTGGAGGCCAGCAACCGCGAGCAGCGGCGCATCGGCCACGATTTGCACGACGGGGTCTGCCAGCAACTGGCGGGCATTGCCTACCGGATGGATGTGCTGGCCGACCGGTTGCAGGAGAAGGGCGACGGCGCGGCGGGGGAGGCCGAGAACATCGGGCAGTTGGTGAACGAGACCATTAGCCAGACCCGCGGCGTGGCGCGCGGTTTGTTCCCCGTGCGGCTGGAGGAGAACGGCCTGGCTTCGGCGCTCGAGGAGATGGCGGGCAATGCCGGGAGCCTTTACGGCATCCATTGCGAATTTAAGTGTGATGCTGCGCTGCCGGCCTTCGAGAACGGCACCGCGCTGCACCTGTACTACATCGCGCAGGAGGCGGTGCTCAACGCGGCGAAGCATGGCAACGCGGCCACGGTGCGCGTCAGCCTGGGCCGGGTGAACGACCGGTTTACGCTGACGGTGCAGGACGACGGCGCGGGCTTCGATGTGCGCGGCACGGGCGGGAGCGGCATGGGCATCCGCATCATGCGCTATCGCGCGCGGGTCATTGGCGCCACCTTGGATTTGAAGAGCAAACCCGGACAGGGCACGCAAGTGACGTGCCTGTTCTACCCGGCCTCGCGCGAGGCGGAGTGACCCAGATGAGGCTCCTCGACGTTTTCGTTGGAATTCGGCAGCCAAATCCGAAGGCCGAAATCCGAAGGCCGAAAGAAGGCCGAAATCCGAAGCCCGAAGCAGCAGGCTCGCTGCCGTTTAAGCGCAGCGGCGCAGAAGGCGCAGCGCGGCAGAGCCGCAACCCAACCGGGCCGCGACGAGGATGGAGGATAGAAGATGGAGGATAGAAGCCCCCTGTTTCGGCCTTCGGCCTTCGGGCTTCGGATTTCCGCTACCACGCTCATGCCTTTTTGTAACCGCGAGCCATCTCACCTGATATGAACACGAAGAACGACCTTGCTTCCAGCCCGCAGAGCGCGGAGACGCCGCGCCCCGCCTCCGTGGCACCACAGCCGGCCCGCAGCCGCATCTTCCTGGTGGACGACCACGCCATGTTTCGCGACGGCTTGCGCCAGCTCATTGACCGCGAGCCGGACCTGGTGGTCTGCGGCGATGCGGCCACCGCCGACGAGGCGCTGCGCGGCATCGGCGAGACCCGCCCCGACCTGGCGATAGTGGACATTTCGCTGGCCGGCGCGAGCGGCATTGATCTCATCAAGACGCTCCGGAGCGACTACCCGGATATGCCGGTGCTGGTGGTCTCCATGCACGATGAGTCGCTCTATGCTGAGCGGGCATTGCGGGCCGGGGCGATGGGATACGTCATGAAACAGGAGCCCGCCAAGACGGTGAAGACGGCCATCCGCAAGGTCCTGGGGGGCGACATGCACCTGAGCGAGAAGCTGGCAAGCTCGCTGGTGTCCCGCTTTATGCATGGCGCGCCCGAGCGCTCGGCCACGCCCATCCAGACGCTGAGCGACCGGGAGCTGGAGGTCTTCCGCCTGATTGGCCAGGGCAAAGGCACCCGGCAGATTGCGGCGGAGCTGGAGGTAACGGTTGCTACGATCAACTCGTTTCGCAACCGCATTAAGGAGAAGCTGGACCTGAAGACCTCGACGGAGGTCATGCTGCATGCGATACAGTGGGTGCAAGGCGAGGGAAGGCGGTAGTGTGGGGAGCTGATTGCATTAGCGCAAAGAAGGCAAAGAGCACCGCGCGATAGAGCGGCACGCGGGAAGGCCGGCTGGAGAATAGCCAATAGCCAATCGCCGATAGCCAAAGCAAATGCCAGTAGCCAATCGCCGATAGCCAATGCGAATACCAGTAGCCAATCGCCGATAGCCAATGCAAATGCCATTGGCCAATCGCATTGGCTATTGGCTATTGGCTATCGGCTATGCGCGGGAGCCGGATTGCCTTGCGCTCCGTCGCTCGGCGGCTAAGGCAGCGTCAGGATGTAGAAGCTCTCCGGGTTGGTGGCGGCGCTCGAATCCGTGTAGCTGTCCGTGCTGCCGCTAAACGAGCCGGAGGTTAGCTTCATCCATTTATTCGTGACCGGCGTGAGGGCCACGTTGGCGCTGCTCCAGAGTGAGTAGTTCGAGCCCATCGGGCCGGTGAAGTAGAGCTGGATGCCGAAACCGGGGCCGGCGTAGGTCTCGGCGGTGAACTTGGGCGGCGGCAGCAAGGCCAAGGATGCCGTCAGGCTCTGAGCATTGGTGCCCAGGGGATTGGTGGCGATCACATAGTAGTTCCCGACGTCGCCGGTGCCGGCAGAGGGGATGACGTAATTGGGGCTGGTCGCCGAAGGAATCGAGTTGAAGGGCCGCAAAGCACAGGTATTCCTGGTTGATGCTGGAGAGCGACAGCATCGCTTCGTAGGGCGCATCGGCGCCGGCGCCGAGCGCCAGCAGGGAGGGGCTGCCGGGGGGCATGTTCGTGCTGGCGTTGCTGCCGGTTCCGTAGGCCTGGCCCGCGCCCGGGATGGCTTTCAACACGCGTGGTCACCGTGTCAAGACTAGCGCGATCCTACCGCGGCTCGGGGGGCTGTCAATGCCCTTTCTGCGAATTCAAATAATCATGAGCGCCTCCGGCCAGGTCGGGTTGACCGCACCTGGCCCAGGGGTGAGGGTACTGCGTGAAAGGGATACAAACGAGGCGGGTTTACGATCCGCCCCGGCCCGATGACGGGGCGCGGTTGCTCGTGGACCGCCTGTGGCCCCGAGGCGTGAAGAAGCAGGAACTGCGCCTTTCCGGTTGGCTCAAGGAAGTGGCGCCCAGCGACCGGCTTCGCAAATGGTTCGCCCATGACCCGGCGAAGTGGGACGAATTCCGGCGCCGCTACTTCGCGCAGTTGGAGGAGAACCCTCTGGGCTGGCAACCCATCCTGCACGCCGCGGAGGAAGGCCGGGTAACGTTGTTGTTCAGCGCCAAAGACCCGGAGCGCAACAACGCCGTGGCACTGAAGGCTTTTCTGGAGGGGAAGAAGGACTGAGGCCGGAGAGTGCCCGTCCTCGGGCACAGCACTACAAGACCCCGCACCGGGCATGGCGCTTACATACGACCAGAACGGCGTCGGCCTCGTCGTCGTTCTCGTCGTCGTCCTCGGAAGACGAGGCAAAACCCGAGGAGGAGGAGGAGAACGACGACGAGGACGAGAGCCAACTTGCCTTATGCAAGCGCCATTCCCCCGCAACGGGGCTAGCACGTTGATGGTCCTGCCGGCGTCCGGTGCTGTGGCGCTCGAGGACGGGCGCTCTCCGTTCCGGAACGCACAAATAAGTTAGCCGCTATGGGGGGCTGGGGTGGGGGTGAGGAACCGCATCACGCTATCCCCGTGCTTGAGGGCCTTGAGTTCGCGCCACGGGGGGACCAGGTCGAGCGTGTCCCTTTTTGTATGCCCCAGCACGAGCACGCCACCGGCCGCCAGCACCGATGGGAGGTGCGGATCATCCAGGAGGCGCTGGGCGTAAGAAGTCGAGCGGTGGCCAATGTTCTTTTCACCGTAGGGCGGGTCCGCCAGCACCAGGTCGAACTTCTGGCCCGCGGCCGCCAATTGGGCCAGCACGGTGAATACATCTTGCACGCGGGTTTGCACCTGGGCCGGGCTGAACCCGGCGGTTTGCACGTTTTGGCGCAGCACTTCCGCATGGCGGGCCGAACCTTCAACGCACACGGCGGATACCGCGCCCCGGCTCAGGCACTCGAGGCTCAAGGCGCCTGTGCCCGCGAAGAGTTCAAGCACGCTCGCCCCGGCCAGCCGCGGCCCCAGGCTGTTGAAGACCGCCTGCTTGACGAGGTCGGGGGTCGGCCGCACTGCCAGACCCTTGGGAACTTTTAATCTTTGACGGGCGGCCTTTCCGCCGGTGATGCGCATAGCGCAGCTTAGTCCCGGTCACCGCACCAGCCAAGGGTTTCCGGGTGTTGACAGCGAGCCGGGCGGTCTCCCGCCGGGTCTCGCTGTCGGGAACCTTCTGATTGACCTTGCCCGCGCCCGGAACCAGCTAACCAGCCTTATCGGGAACGAGCGGGTTGGAGTTCCTCACTTGTTGGCAGGAGGAGCGGTCTCGGTGCCGTTCTTCTCGCCGGGCTTCTGTTGCCAGAAAGGCATGGCGCCGAAGCTCGGGTTCTGGACGGAGGGCCAGTTGTTTCCGATGCTCTCGGCCTGGCTGATGTTTTCCTTGGTAGCATTGAGCACCAGGTGGTGACCATCCGGGCTGCGCGAGAAGGCCGTCAGAGGCACCGCCAGCAGTTTCTCGCCAACCCCAAGGACGCCGCCCGAGCTGAGCACCGCGTACGAGACCGTGCCCTTGTCGAGGTTAATTACGATGTCCTTGATGTCTCCCAGGTTCTCGCCCTGTTCATTCTGCACTTCGGTGCCAATGAGCTTGCTGGCCTTGTTGAAGCGCGTAGGGGCGCCAGGGGCCATGTTTTCCGTGTTGTTCTCGTAGTTGCCGACTCGGCTCCCGGACTGGGACGAGCCCGTCTGTGACTGGTTCTGGTCGTCAGCCCGGACCGTGCTGGTTACGCCGACGCACAGGAGCGCCGCCATGCTTGCTATCAATAGTTGCTTTCTTTTCATAACTTGTTGGTATTTTGCTTTGTTCCGTGCGCGTTGCCTCCTTGAGGCGCCGCGACTGCTTCAACCTCGCGTCGGACGGGGAATAGACAATCTGGTTCCTGCCTCAGATTTTTCCTTCTCAATCGTAAGGCTTTTGCGTATCTACATGTGCGCATGCACCCATTGTGTTCAACGGGAAGCAGGGAAGCGCTGTGTCCCACCCTGGCCGGGCTGCGGCTCCGGTTAGGCCTCCTGGTCCTGGCGGTGATCGGGTGGTTCGCCGTGAACGCCCAGGCGCGCTCGCCCGCGCTTACCCTGGACCTGTTGCGGAGCGACCCCACGCTGACCCCGGAACGCTTCGCCAGCTACTTCCGCGACTTCGAGTTCAAGCTGGGCGAAACGCGCCAGGCCCCGGAGGCCTTCCTGGCGGCGCGCTGCGGTGATTGCGATGATTATGCCTGCCTCGCCTCCGAGGTCCTGCGGGAGAAGCATTACACTACCAAGCTGGTGGCCGTGTTCATGAAGGGCCAGACCCACGTGGTCTGCTACGTGGACGAGATTCACGGCTACCTCGACTACAACCTCCGGAAGCAGACCCCGGGTGTCCAACTCGCCAATGGGAAGCTGGAGGAGATTGCCGATAAAGTAGCTGCCTATTTTCGAAGCTCATGGCGTTCGGCATCCGAGGTTACCTACAATGCCGACCAGCCGCGGCTTGGACGGATCGTCTTTGCTGCCGCGCGCACCGCACGCAAGCCGGCCATGCAGGGCAGCGCCCCGGCCCGGCAGACGGCGTCGGCCTCAAAGCCGGGCCCGGCGGTCACAGCCACGGCCACGCCGGGGCTCTAGCCGCACCGCGAGCCGTCCCGGGCGGCGCTTAGCTGAAGTGTAACCCTTTGAGGCCACCACATTTGAGGAAAGGACCGCTCTTTGGTTTCCCGCCCCCGGCAATGGCCCCCAGCATACGAACGCCGGTTCCAAGCCGGAGGACCGGTGCGCCTCCAGCGATACCCCGGTGTGTCTCCCATGTGGGTCGACCCACATGGGAGATACACCGGGGCATCGCCGTAATGTCGCCGTGGCAACACCGTGCAGGCTTACGTGTAACCTGCTGGGGTACAGAGGCTTGGGTGGTGGTGCCTTAACTAAGCGCCATTCCGAGCCGTCCCCGGCCCACCGCGGCTGCATGTGGGCTGTTGCTGCGACCTGGGGACCGCACGCGGTCCGGCGGGGGCGATGTCCAGATACGCCTTGCCTCGAACGATGGTGAATGGCACCTCACAGCACCTGGTCCCAGTTCTGCGGGTCCTTGAGCATTAGCTCGCGCAGCAGGCGGATGGGCGGCGCACCATGGCGCAACATCTCGTTGTGGAACTGTTCCAGGCTGAAACTCGCGCCCTGCTGTCGGCGGAAATCCTCGCGCAGCTTCAGGATCTCCAGCTTCCCCACAGTGTAGTAGAGGTATTCAGGATCGTAGGCTCCACGGATAGCCTCCTGGCGCGCGGGCTTCGGCTCGTAGTAGCAATTCTCCTGGAAGAATTTGGCAGCCTCGTCAATCGTCATACCCTGGCAATGCATCCGGATGGACACGCAGAGGCGGCAGACGCGCAGCAGCGCCTCGTCGGTCTGCGCGAGCCGGTATTTCGCCGCCTTGACCTCCTCCGCGTGCGTGGGGTGCGGCGACGCGCTGGCGCCGAAGCCTTCGTCCACCATCATCTGCTCCGTGTAGTGCGCCCAGCCTTCAATGAACGCGTAGCTGCCGAAGATCTTCTCCAGCCGCGTGGCTGGCGAAGCCTTCAGGCAAAGGAACTGCACATAGTGCCCGGGGTAAGCCTCGTGAATTGAGACGATGTCGGTTGTGTAGTAGTTGAAGGCGGTAAGCCACTCCTCCTTCTGCTGGGCCGACCAGCCGGGCTCGACCGGGGTCACGTAGTAGTAGGCCTGGGTCGCTTTGGTCTCGAACGGGCCGGGCGTATCCATCGAGGCGAAGCTGGTCGCGCGCAGATACTGGGGCGTTTCAGTCACCATCGCCCGGACCGGTGAAGGAATCACGATGATATGGCGGTCAATGACGAACTGCCGGATCGTGTCCAGGTCCCGCGCGGTGTCCGGTATGAGGCTCTGGGCCGTAGGGTGGTCCTTCTGGATAGCCTTGAACACTTCGATGGGCTTGCGGCTCGGATCAATGCGATGGGCGGCCTTCTCGAAGACAGCCTGCTTGCTCGCCAGTTCGCGCTGACCCAACGCCAGCAGTTGTTCCGGCGTCGTGGTGATCATCTCACCGTATTGGAGCATCTGGATATACTTCTCGCGGCCCAGGGCGTAATGGTCGTCAGCTCTCGGGAGCTTCTCCTCTTTAAGATAGGCGGCATAGCCGCGCATCTGGGCGACGGCTTGCTCGTCGGCGGCTTTGAACTCGGCCATGAGCGGTTCGACTTTAACGTCTTTCAGGGCGTCCACCAGGTCCTTGCTCAGGAAGTCTGCTGCTCCCTCAGCTTCGTCAATGGCGGTCTCGACCTGTGGCCGGGGCAGGGCGCTGGCCAGGTTCGCCTTGGCGGCTGCAACCAGCTCCGGGGCCTGGTTGAGAATGGCGGTGATCGAGCGCACGCGGTCCTCGAGGGGTGCGAAGTCCCGCTTGATGTAGATATTCAGGTCCAGGGCCGACGCATAGGTCATCGGGTTTCGGGTATAAACGTCCATTTGCTCGAAGCTGAAGATCTCGCGCCGGATGGCGCTGAGCAGGATGCGGTAGTCGTAGAGCGCCGGCGTGCTGAGCTGGCTGGTGTTCAGGCCGGCCAGTTGATGCTCATAGGACTTGAGCCGCGCCAGCTCTCTCGCGAGCGATGGCTGGCTGTAATCCGTCAGCTTGCCGTCATATTCATGCAGGCCGAGATAGGTTCCGGTGAGTGGCCGCCAGGCCAGGTAACCCGCAATATAGTCGTCCGCCACGCGGGCGAAGTGCGCGTCCTCGGCCCCCTTTGTGGAGGGTGATGGGCGGTGCGGCGCGCAACCGGCGAGCAGCAGCAGCAGGATGAGCAGGAGTGATTTCACGTCGTGAATCTACTCGGAAAACGAACGAGGGAAAGCAAGAAGGTTCCGTATGCGCCGGACCGCGAGCCGTCCCCGGCTCGCAGGGATCTCCTTACCCACTTGCGCCCTAGGGGGATTTTTGGCCCGCTGACGAGTGCGGGGTCTCCAGTCCTGAAGGAACTGGGCTATTTCGCCTTCGGAGACGTTCTTCGACCGCAGCAAAGTCTGAAATTCCGCTGGCGTATTAACGGCATCCACTTCGCATTCCTGAACGCCCCACGCACGGAGCTGGGCCATACAATCACCCTCGGGGGGCGTCGTGCGAGTTAACGTAGAATGCTCCGCGCTATCTGTTTCGCAGCCGACATCGGCTTGCGTCGGTTATCTCGGCCAGTTGCCGTGGCTGCGCTTACCCATTCCAACCACCTGTCCGGTTGGCGCATGGGGCACGGGCTGGATAGGCAGCGCGCACCCTTTGCCCCGCCGTCGCGAGGCTCATGCGCGAATTTCCATCAGGCGGCCGCCAGGACCTTGACTTCCTTTTCCAGCCGTCCGCTCAGGTGTTCCTGCTCCTGTTCCAGGTCGTAGTGCGATTGCAGATTGAGCCAGAATTGCGGGGAGATGCCGAAGTAGCGGCCCAGCCGCAGGGCCGTCTCTGCCGTGATGGCGCGCTGGCCCTTGACGATCTCATTGATGCGGCGCGGGGGCACGCCAATGTCTTTCGCCAGCCGGTATTGGGTGATGCCCATTGGCTTGAGAAACTCTTCGTCCAGGACTTCGCCCGGGGTGATGTTGCTCAACAGTTTGCTTTTCATGTTCAGTGGTAGTCCACGATTTCGACGTCGTAGGCGTTGCCGTCGCGCCAGCGAAAGCAAATGCGCCATTGCTCGTTCACTCGGATGCTGTGCTGGCCTTTGCGGTCGCCCTTCAACGCTTCCAGCAGGTTGCCCGGCGGGACGGCCATTTGCCGCAGTTCCGTGGCGGCGTGCAGGGCCAGCAGTTTGCGCCTGGCCCGGCGCTGAATGTCCGGCGGGAAACGCCGGGACATTTCCGCCCGGAACATCCGCTCCGTCTCCGCGCAGGCAAAGCTCAGAATCAATGGCACATAGTAACGCCGCACGTTAATGGTGTCAACATCCGCGTCCGGGGCGCGTTCTGGTGGGAATCAGGGCATCACCAGAAAGCGTGTCGCCGCTCAGGCGCTGGCGGTTGCGGCGGCCAGGCTGGTGGCGTTCCCGGGGGTCTCGGGCTTTACCGCGAACCACCGCTCAGCATCCGCGGGCTTCACCAACTCCCGGTAGTGCCGGTGGATCACGGCGGCGCTGTTGCCGCACTCGCTGGCCACGCGGCCAGCATCGCCGGTTAGGGCAAACCGATAGCTGGCATACGAGTCCGCAAGGCGTTGGCTTTCCATTCCACTGGCTTCTGGGCCTTGATGCCACCCAATTCTGCCCATTGTAGGTGAATTGGGGGAAAGTGCGTTTGGAGTCCTATTTATGCGGGTTTGCTAAGCTTTTGACTGGAGCCAGTTCTCGGATTCGAACCGAGGACCGACGGTTTACAAAACCGTTGCTCTACCACTGAGCTAAACTGGCCCAAATCGGGGCTTCGCCTCAACCCTGTACCACCAATGCAAACCACACACGGCCCCTGCGGAACGTCTATACTTGGAAGCGCCCGGCAGGTCAAGTTCGCCGCACCCCGTCGGGCAGGCGCGCAGAGCAGAGCGAGGCCTCCGGCGACGCGTGCAACTTTTTTGCAAAAAGGTATTGCATCCCCCATTGGCCTCGCTACATTACTCGCTCCGTTTGACCTGAAAAGGCACGGACAGCATAACCTGCGGAACCGATAACTGACCACCCATCCGGGGGCAGGAATAATGGCTCCGCTCTCCAAGTAGCTGACTTGGGTTACGTGTTTGATTTATGCCAGTAAAGACATTCAGACCGCTGACGCCGTCCACGCGCTACGTCGCGTATGCGGACTACAGCGACATTACGAAGGCCAGGCCCGAGAAGAGCCTGGTGGAGATACGCAAGCGTACCGGCGGGCGTAATGTCTATGGTCGTGTTACGGCCCGTGGCATTGGCGGCGGCCACAAGCAGAAGATCCGCATCGTGGACTTCAAGCGCAGCAAGCACGGAGTGGAAGCGACGGTGAAGGCCATTGAATACGATCCGCGCCGCACGGCTCGGCTGGCGTTGCTGGAATACCAGGACGGCGAGAAGACTTATATCATCGCCCCGAGCGGGCTGCAGGTCGGCGCGAAGCTGATGAGCGGCCCGGCGGCGCCGCCCGAGATCGGCAACAGCCTGCCGTTGCGCACGGTGCCGGTGGGTTTGCCGATCCATAACATTGAACTGGTGCCGGGCCGTGGCGCGCAGATGGTGCGGAGTGCGGGGGGCGCGGCCACGCTGATGTCGCGCGACGAGGGCTATGCGCAGGTGCGGTTGCCTTCCGGCGAAATCCGGCGCGTCAACGAGAACTGCTACGCCACCATTGGCCAGGTGGGCAACCCCGAGCATGAGAATGTGGTGTTAGGCAAGGCGGGACGTTCACGGCACCTGGGCATCCGGCCCGTGAACCGCGGCGTCTCGCGCAACCCGGTGGACCACCCCAACGGTGGTGGCGCAGGCAAGTCCAAGTCCGGTGGCGGCTGGCAGCAACTCACGTCGCCCTGGGGCCTGCTCGCCAAGGGCTACCGCACTCGCAATAAGAAGAAACATTCAAACCGGTTCATTGTAGTCCGCCGCGACGGACGTCCGATGACCAACGTATAAAGCTTATGGGACGTTCAATTAAGAAAGGTCCGTTCGTTGACGGGCATCTGCTCGAGAAGATCATCAAGGCCAAAGAGGCCAAGTCCAAGGCGCCGATCAAGACCTGGTCGCGCCGCTCGATGATCACGCCCGATTTCGTAGGGCTGACCTTCAACGTGCATAACGGCAAGATCTTCAACCCGGTGTTCGTGACCGAGAACATGGTCGGCCACCGCCTGGGCGAGTTCTCGCTCACGCGCACGTTCAAGAAGCACGGGGCGCACACGGCTAAGGCGGAGGCCAAGTAACCCTATGGAAGTACAGGCGATTACCAAGAACGTGCGGATGTCGGCGCAGAAAATGCGCGAGGTGGTCCGCCAGATTCAGGGCCTGCCCGCCGAGCACGCGCAGGCGGTGCTGGCGGTGGTGCCGCGCAAGGGCGCGAGGCTGGTGGCCAAGACCCTCAAGTCGGCCATCGCCAATGCCGAAGACCTCAAGGAGCACAAGAAAGAATATAACGGCTTGCGCACGGATCGCCTGGTGATCAAGGAAGCGCTGGCGCAAACCGCCTCCACCTTCCGGCGCTTCACGCCCAAGGCGCGCGGCTCGGCAGGGCCAATCCTCAAACGAAGCTGCCACATCAAGATCGTACTTTCTGACGAGTAGACTATGGGACAAAAGACAAATCCAGTCGGCCTGCGCATCGCCGTCAATCGGGATTGGCGCTCCAAGTGGTATGCCGGCAAGAAAGAGTTCGGCAAGCTCCTGAGTGAAGACCGGGACATCCGCGAGCTGCTGAAGAAGAAGCTCGAATCGGCCTCCGTGCCGCAAATCCTGATCGAGCGGGCGGCCAGCCGCTGCCGCATCACCATCCTCACCGCCCGGCCTGGCATCGTCATCGGCCGCAAGGGCGCCGAGATCGACAAGATCAAAGAGGAGCTGAGCAAGATGACCGGCAAGGAGATTTACGTAGATATCATCGAGATCAAGCAGCCGGAGATAGACGCGCAGCTTGTGGCGGAAAACGTCGCCCTGCAGCTCGAGCGCCGCGTCTCGTTTCGGCGAGCGATGAAGAAGGCGCTGCAGACCGCGAAGGACTTCGGGGCCGAGGGCATCAAGATCCGCTGCGCCGGGCGGTTGGGCGGCGCGGAACTGGCGCGGGTCGAGCAGTACCATTGGGGCAGGGTGCCTCTGCACACGCTGCGCGCGAACATTGATTATGGCTTTGCCGAGGCCAACACGGTGTACGGCAAGCTCGGCATCAAGTGCTGGATTTGCAAAGGCGATGTGAAGGCCGAGAAGCCGCAGCCGCAGCCGGCCCCGGCGAACAACTGACAGACTTAGACCGAAGGAATCCTTATGCCGTTGATGCCCGAGAGAGTGAAGTACCGGAAGATGCACCGGGGGAACCGCGCCGGCATGGCCACGCGCGGCCAGAAGGTGGCTTTCGGCGAATATGGATTGATGGCGCTGGAACGGTGCTGGCTGGATACGAAGCAGATCGAGGCGGCCCGCGTGGCCGTTGCCCGTAATATGAAGCGCCACGGCAAGATGTGGATTCGCATCTTCCCGCAGAAGTCCTTCACCAAGAAGCCGCTCGAAACGCGCATGGGCAAGGGCAAAGGGCCGCTGGAGTCCTGGGTGGCCGTTATCAAGCCGGCCAACGTGCTGTTTGAAGTGGACGGCGTTACCGAAGCGGTCGCGCGGGAGTCGCTGCGGCTGGCGGCCACCAAGCTGCCCATCAAGACCAAGTTCATCTCGCGGCACCGGGTTGGCTAAACGGATTTGCAGGTTATGAAGAAGACGAAGCGAAAAGAGCTACAAGAGAAGACAGAGGCGGAGTTGCGCGCCGATGGACGGAACTGGCGGCAGGAGATATTCAACCTGCGCCTGCAGCAGGCCAGCGCCCAGCTCGAGAAACCCGCCCGCCTGCGCACGTTGCGCCGTGACATCGCGCGTATTGAAACGCGCCTCTCGCAGCTCCGCAAGAAGGCGGCATAAACCTCGATTTGATATGGCCGAAACAAATTCCAGCTCAGCAGCGACAACCCCAGCCCCGGCTTCCGCTCCCGCTCCCGCCCCCGACGCCCGCGCCAAGCGCAAGGAACGCGTCGGCGAGGTCATCTCGAACAAGATGGCCAAGACCATCGTCGTGCGCGTCGAGCGGCGCTACCCGCATCCCAAGTTCAAGAAGGTCGTGACCGGCTACAAGAAGCTCTACGCCCATGACGAAAAGAGCGAGGCCAAGGTCGGCGACCGCGTGCGGATCGAGGAGACGCGCCCGATTTCCAAGATTAAACGCTGGCGCCTGGTGGAGGTCGTTAAGAAGAGTTCGGGAGTTGCTCCCGTCGCGGCATGATCACCCTTTGCCATTCATTTTCCACCCCTCCCGTTTCACGCAACAGGTGATTTATGTTACAGATACGCTCCATCCTCGATGTGGCTGACAATACGGGCGCCAAGCGCGCTGCTGCCATTGGTGTTCTGGGCCGCAATCAGCGGTATGCGCATATTGGCGACATCATCAAGGCGCATATCAAAGAAGCCGCGCCGGATGGGACGGTGAAGAAGGGGGAGGTGGTCAACGCGGTGATTGTGCGCACCAGGCAGGCGATTCGGCGCAGCGACGGCTCGTATCTCCGGTTCGACAGCAATGCCGTGGTGCTTATTGACGCCGAACAGAACCCGCGCGGCACGCGCATCTTCGGGCCGGTGGCGCGCGAGCTGCGCGACAAGAAATTCATGAAGATTGTGTCGCTGGCGCCGGAAGTCATCTAGGCCCAGCATTCAGGACTATGCACTCATTTCACGTTAAAAAGGGGGACGAGGCGGTGGTGATTGCCGGCGCCGACAAGGGCAAGCGGGGCCGGGTCATCGCTGTGATCGGCAAGAAGCAGCGGGTCATCATCGAGGGCGCGCGGATGATCAAGAAGCACATGCGCAAGAGCAATCAGTATCCGAACGGCCAGATCATCGAGCGGGAAGGAGAGATTCACATCTCCAACGTCATGAAGGCCGAGGACTACGACGCCCGCGCGGCCAAACACCCCGCCGCTGCTCCCGCCCAGGCATAATACTCTAGAGCGCGACCAGAAGGATTTGAACCAATGCTCCGCCAGGCGGGGCCAGCGAAATGAAAGCCAGACTTTACGAACGATACGTCAAAGAAGTGGTGCCGGTGCTCAAAGAGCGCCGCAAATACACCAACGTCCACCAGGTCCCGCGGATGGAGAAGATCGTGGTGAACATGGGGGTGAGCGCCTCGCTGGAGAAGAGCGCCGTGGACGACGCGGCGAAGGACCTGGCGCTTATTACCGGACGCAAGCCGGCCATCAGCAAGTCCCGGCACAACATCGCCAACTTCAAGCTGCGCGAGGGCCTGCCCATCGGCTGCCGCGTGACGCTGCGGCGCGATGCCATGTACGAGTTCTTTGACCGCCTGATCGCCACGGCGCTGCCGCGCATCCGCGACTTCCGCGGCCTTTCGATCCGCTCGTTCGACGGGCGTGGCAACTATTCACTCGGTGTGGGCGACCAAACCATCTTCCCTGAGATCGAACTCGATAAGATCAAGCGCCAGCAGGGCATGGACATCACCATTGTGACCAGCGCCCGTACGAACGAAGAGGCCCTCGAACTGCTCAAATTAATGGGCATGCCCTTCGCCGAGGCGAAACCGGCAGAAACCAAGCAACCGAAAGCGAGCTAAGCTCAGAGCAATCGTCAGCAAATACTGATTTATGGCAAAGATAGCGTGGATTGAACGCAACAAGCGAAAGGCCGAGACGGTCAAGAAATACGCCGCCATCCGGGCGGAGCTGAAGGCCAAGCGCGATTACGCCGGCTTGGCGAAGCTGCCGCGCGACGCCAGCCCGTCGCGCGTGGTCAACCGCTGCTCGATGAGCGGCCGCCGCCACGGCTATCTGCGCAAGTTCGGGTGCTCGCGCCTGACGTTCCGCGAATCCGCCCTTGCCGGGCTGATCCCCGGGGTAACCAAGGCCAGTTGGTGATCATGTCGGCCTTAACGCAATAAAGGATACCCCACTGTGAACGATCCCATCTCCGACATGCTGACCCGCATCCGCAACGCCAACCGCGCGTTGCTGCCGGCCATTGAACTGCCGCACTCCCGGATCAAGGAGAACATCGCCGGCATCCTCAAGCGGGAAGGCTATATCGCCGATGTTAGCGTCGAGGGCAAAGTGCCCAAGACCATCAAGCTGAAGCTCAAATACCAGGGCAAGAAGAGCGTCATCGAAGGTCTGCGCCGGGTGAGCACGCCGGGTCTGCGGCGTTACGTGGGCGCCACCGAGATCCCGCGCGTGCGGGGCGGCATGGGAGTGGCTGTGGTCTCGACCTCCGAAGGCATTCTGACCGACACCCAGGCTCGCAAGCGGAACCTCGGCGGCGAGCTGCTCTGCTACGTCTGGTAACACGGCCCGGCAATCTCTTAAGTAAAGTACGTATATGTCACGCATTGGAAAACAGCCGATCGCCATCCCGCCGAAGGTGAAGGTGGAGGTCAAAGGCCAGCAGGTCTCGGTCGAGGGCCCCAAGGGGAAGCTCAACTGGGAGCTGCCGCATCGCACCAGCCTCAAGGTCCAGGACGGCAAAGTCGTCGTGAGCCGGGCGGGAGACGACGCCCGCGCCAAGGCGCTGCACGGCCTGAGCCGCGCGCTCGTGAACAACATGGTCCGCGGCGTAAGCGAAGGCTTCGTCAAGAAGCTGGAAATCCAGGGCGTGGGTTTCAAAGCCGCGGTGCAGGGCAACGCGGTGAACATGAGCCTGGGCTACTCGCATCCGATCGTTTACCCCATCCCGGCCCAGATCAAGGTCACGGTGGAAGAGAACACGAAGATCACCGTAGAAGGCCCGGACCGGCAGACCGTCGGCCAGGTGGCCGCTGAACTCCGTGCCTTTTACCCGCCTGAGCCCTACAAGGGCAAGGGCGTCCGCTACGTCGGCGAGCACGTCGTCCGCAAGGAAGGCAAGACCGTCCAATAGAGCACCCTTTAGATGAGAACCGAGCAGAAACACAAACTGGCGCAGCGCCGCCACTGGCGGGTTCGGCAGAAGGTATCCGGGACCAAGGACCGCCCCCGGATGAGCGTGTGCTTCACCCAGAAGAACATCCACGTGCAGTTTATTGATGATAAGGCGGGCGTGACCCTGGCCGCGGCCTCGACCACGAGCAAGGCGACGCCGGACCGGGACAAGCTGGCCGCCAATGCCGCGAGCGCCAAGACCGTCGGCACGCTGGCAGCCCAGGCCGCCTTGAGCAAGGGCATCAAGCAGGTGATCTTCGATCGTGGCGGGGCGATTTATCATGGCAAAGTCAAAGCGCTCGCCGATGCGGCGCGCGAAGCGGGTCTGAAGTTTTAGTCTTACAATGGAAACAAATCCTGTACCTGAACCGACCACTGTAGAGAGCACCGAGCCTCGTCCGGCGGCGGAGCCGCGGAGCTTCAGCGAAACCCGAGGCCCGCGCGGGCCGGGCCGCGGACGCCGCTCCCGTCCCGAGCCGGAGCCGTCCTTCGACGCGCAATCGGGCCAGGAGCTGACCGAGAAAGTGGTCTTCATCAACCGCTCCGCCAAGGTCGTGAAGGGCGGCCGCCGGTTTAATTTCAGCGCCCTGATCGTCATTGGCGACAAGCACGGGCGGGTCGGTGTGGGCCTGGGAAAGGCCGGTGAGGTGGCCGATGCCATCCGCAAGGGCGGCGAGATGGCGCGCGCGCGCATGGTGAACGTGTGCCTGAAGGGCCCCACGATCCCCCATGAAGTCTTCAAGCATTATTGCGGCGCCAGGGTGCTGCTTCGCCCGGCATCGCCCGGCACAGGCATTATCGCCGGCAAGACCGTCCGCGCCGTGCTGGAATCGGCGGGAGTGAAGGACGTGCTCACCAAGTCACTTGGATCCAAGAACGCTGCCAACGTGGTCAAGGCGACGCTCGAGGCGCTGCTCAGCCTGCGGCTGCGGGAAGACATTTACCGGGGCCGTGGCCTCGAGATCAAGAAGGCGCCGGCGCCCAAGCCGCCTGAAGCTGCCCCCGCCGCGATCCCGGAAGCCGCCGCGCCGGCCTGAGTCCGGCCGGAGAGCATGCCGACAGGCGATACCCATTAACGATTTATGCGCTTACATGATTTAAAGCCCCGTCCCGGGGCCAAGCATCGCCGCAAGCGGCTGGGCCAGGGTGAGTCCAGCGGCCACGGCAAAACCAGCGGCCGCGGCGGCAAGGGCCAGACCGCCCGCTCGGGCAGCTCCATTCGCATTGGCTTTGAGGGCGGCCAGATGCCGCTGATCCGCCGTATCCCGAAGCGTGGCTTCAACAACGCCCGCCACACCACGCGGTATCTGCCCGTCAACCTCGACGCCCTGAACCACTTCGACGACGGCGCGCGCGTGGACGAAGCCGCCCTGCGCTCCGCGGGGCTCGCCAACGGCCGCAGGTTGGGCATCAAAATCCTCGGCACGGGCGAGCTCAGCCGCAAGCTGACGGTAAGCGCCCACGCCTTCAGCGCCTCGGCCAAGGCCAAGATCGAAGCCAAAGGGGGCACCTGTGAACTCATCGCTCCTCCCAAGGCCCAGCCGGCCCAGGCGGCGCCCGCCAAGCCCTAGCCGCCTCGCATGACCTCAGAAGCCGCCGTCTATTCAACTTCCCGGAATCTGGCATCCAGACTCCGGGTTCGCCCTGGACTCCCCACGTTGGAGTTCGGCATCTAACGTTCCCATGTTTTCCGCCATCGCCAATACATTCAGCAATTGCTTCAAGATCCCCGAGCTCAAGTCCCGGATTCTCTTCACCTTAATGGTGCTGGCGATTTGCCGGCTCGAGGCGGTCGTGCGCATCCCCGGCCTGGACGGCCTGACGCTCTCGCGCTTTTTTGAAAGCAAGGCCAACACCGCGGCCGGTTCCTCCATGCTCGGCATGTACAGCCTGTTCACCGGTGGCGCGCTGGAACACTGCGCCGTCGGCGCGCTGGGCATCATGCCGTACATCAGCGCCACGATCATCATTCAGTTGCTCACCGCGGTCATTCCCACCTTGAGCAAGCTGGTGCGCGAAGAAGGCGGGCGGACAAAGATCATCCAGTATGGCCGCTACCTGACGGTGCTGCTGTGCCTCGGCCAGGGGCTGGTCATGGCCATCGGCTGGGAAAACCCGGGGAAGATCTTCCAGGGCTGGAACCTGGGCCGCCTGGTGCTTTACCCGGATGCGCCCGGGTGGATTTGGTATTACCGGATCCAGACCACGTTCATGCTCACGACCGGCACCATGCTGCTGATGTGGCTGGGCGAGCAGATCACCGAGCGCGGCATCGGCAACGGCGTGTCGCTGGTCATCACCATCGGCATCCTGGCGCGGCTCCCGCAGGCTGCCGTGGCCCTCTACGACATGTTCGTCGGCGCGGGCGGTGTGGAAGCCAAGTTCAACCTGGGCCACGCCATTGCGCTTATTCTGCTCCTGGCCGGGGTCATCGCCGGGGTGATCGCCATTACGCAGGCGCAGCGCAAAGTGCCCGTTCAATACGCCCAGCGCGCCGTCGGCCGCAAGGTTTACTCGGGGGGCACGTCCTTCATGCCGCTGCGCGTAAATTACTCCGGCGTCATGCCGATCATCTTCGCCCAGGCCATCCTCATGTTCCCGCAGAAGATCTTCCAGATGTTGGGGCAGAGTTTTAACATCAAATTCTTCGGAGAAATCGCCTACGCGCTCGGCGAGGGGGCCTTCCTCTACATGCTGCTCTACGGGCTGATGATCCTGTTCTTCTCCTACTTCTGGGTGGCGACCCAGTTCAACGAGCTGCAGATCGCCGACGACCTGAAAAAGAACGGCGGCTACATACCGGGCGTGCGCCCAGGCCAGGCTACCAGCGACTACCTGCACAACGCGATGAGCCGCATCACGCTGGCGGGCGCCATCTTCCTGACCATCATCGCCCTCATCCCCATCTGGCTGTACCGCGTGTTGAACATCCCCTATTCCGTGGCAACGTTCTTTGGGGGAACGAGTATGTTGATCCTGGTCGGCGTGCTGCTGGACACGATGCGCCAGATGGAAACCCATCTGCTGATGCGCCATTACGACGGGTTCCTGAAGAAAGGGCGGCTCCGAGGCCGGTTCTGATGATCATCCTCAAGAGCGAACGCGACCTGGAGGCGATGCGGCCTGCCTGCGCGGTGGCCATGAGAGTGCTGGATGACGTTTCCGAGTTCATCCGGCCCGGCCTGACCACAAAGCAGGTGGACGATTTCGCTGCCTCCCGGATGAAGCACTATGGCGCCAAAAGCGCGTTTCTGGGCTACCGGAAATACCCCTGCCAAATATGCATCTCCGTTAACGACCAGGTCGTGCACGGCTTGGCCGGCGACCGGCAACTGCGCTTCGGCGATATCGTCAGCCTGGACGTCGGAGTCGTGTATAATGGCTATATTGGTGATACCGCCCGCACGGTCGCAGTCGGCGGCTGCGGCGTGGCGGCCCAGCGCCTCATGGACATCACCGAAAAGGCGCTTTATGAAGGCATCGCCCAGGCCTTGCCGGGCGGTCGCGTGGCCGACATCTCGCGCGCCGTCCAGACCTTCGTGGAAGGTAACGGCTACAACGTGGTGCGGGAGTTCGTGGGCCACGGCGTCGGGCGCTCCATGCACGAGGAGCCTCAAGTGCCCAACTTCGTGGACGGCAAGTCCTCCCCGAAGCTGCGGCCAGGCATGACCATCGCCATCGAGCCGATGGTCAACGCCGGCGGGCCGGATGTAAAAATCCTCAATGATGGCTGGACAGTGGTCACCCGGGATGGTTCACTATCCGCTCATTTTGAGCACACGGTGTTGATCACCGAGGGCGAGCCGGAGATATTGACATGCCCCGAGAAGGTGCCATCGAAGCTGAGGGCGCCATAGTTGATGTGCTCCCGAACCGGACGTATCGTGTGCAGTTGGCGAACGGCCACCGCCTGCTGGCATTTGTGGCCGGCAAAGCCCGGTTGGGCTTCGCGCGCCTGGCGCTCGGGGAAAAAGTCCGGCTTGAACTGTCGCCCTACGATTTGTCCGTAGGGCGCATTGTCCTGAACACACAAACGATTTAATTATGAAAGTCCGCGCATCGGTTAAGAAGCTTTGCGAGAATTGCAAAATCATCAAACGCAAAGGCGTCATCCGCGTCATTTGTACCAACTCGCGCCACAAGCAGCGGCAAGGCTAAAACCCGCAATCGCTAACACTTTTCAATTATGGCCCGTATCATTGGTGTAGAAGTCCCTCCGAACAAGCGCATTGACATCGCCCTGCGCTACATTTACGGCCTCGGCCCGAGCAACTCGAAGGCCATCCTGGCCAAGGCCAATATTGACCCCAGCATCCGCGCCAAGGACCTGAGCGAGCAGCAGCTTTCTCACATCGTCCATGCCATCCAGGACGGCAAATACGTGATCGAGGGCGACCTGCGCCGCGAGATCGGCATGAATCTCAAACGCCTGCAGGGCATCAAATGCTATCGCGGCATCCGCCACCTGCGCGGCCTCCCCGTGCGTGGCCAGCGCACCCAAACCAACGCCCGGACCCGCAAGGGCCCCCGCAAGACCGTCGGCGTGGTGCGCAGCCCGACCGCCAAGACCGGCATCCATTAATCCACATCGCTAACCTTCTCACCGCTTATCGTCACCTGACTCATGGCTGAAGAACCGAAAAAGAAAGCTGCTCCGAAGAAAGAAGGAAAAGCCGACGCCAAGGCCGAGGCCGCCCATGCTAAGGGCGAAGCCAAAGCCGAAGCCGCCCACTCCAAGGGCGAAGCGAAGGCCGAAGGCAAGGCCCCCGGCGAAGCTCAGCCGGCGAAGGGCCCCAAGAAAGGGGCCGCTGCGCCTGCCGAAGGCGCGCCCCCTGCCGCCGAAGCTGCCAAGCCCGCCGAAGGCGCCCCACCCGCCGCCGGCGTCGCCGCGCCGACGGCCGCCGAGCTGCTGGCCGACGACATGGCCGGCAAGAAGATCGTTAAGGCCAAGGGCGCCAAGAATATCATCAGCGGCATCGCGAACATTCTCGCTACTTTCAACAACACCCTCGTCAGCATCACCGACATGCAGGGGCATGTCATCGGGTGGTCGAGTGCCGGGCGGGTCGGTTTTAAAGGCTCGCGCAAGAGCACCGCTTACGCCGCCCAGCAGGTGGCCCAGGACGCCGCGCGGCAGGCCATGTCCCACGGCATGCGCGAAGTCGAAGTCCGCGTCAAAGGCCCCGGCTCCGGCCGCGAGTCCGCCATCCGGGCCTTCCAGGCCATCGGGCTGGAAATCACGCTCATCAGGGACGTGACACCCGTCCCGCACAACGGCTGCCGTCCCCGCAAGAAGCGCCGCGTCTGATATGCCTCCCTGCATCACGCAACACGTAACACGCAACACGCACCCCGCTTCCTGATTTTATGGCACGTTATACCGGTCCTCGCGTTCGCATCAGCCGCCGCTTCGGCACGCCCATCTTCGGCCCCTCCAAATACCTGGAGCGCCGCAACTACGGCCCCGGCGTGCATGGCCCCAAGTCGCGCCGCAAACACACCGACTACGGCCTGGGCCTGATCGAGAAGCAGAAGCTGCGCTATTACTACGGCCTGCTGGAGCGCCAATTCAGGGGCGTCTATGAGCGCGCCCTTAAGCGCCGCGGCGTCACCGGCGAGCAGATGCTCCAGATCCTCGAGACCCGGCTCGACAACGTCTGCTATCACCTGGGTTTTGCCAATACCCGCGCCGCCGCGCGCCAGCTCGTCGCCCACGGCCACGTCCGCGTGAATGGCCGCAAAGTCAATATCCCTTCCTTCGGCCTGAAGGTGAACGACGCGGTCGAGATCAAGAACTCGAACGCCGCCCGGCAGTTGGCCACCAAGAACCTGGAGAGCGCCGGCAGCCGCGCGGTCCCGGATTGGCTTTCGCTGAACAAGGAAGCCCTCAAGGGCGTCGTGATGCGCATACCCACGCGCGATGAGATTCAGCCCATCGCGAACGAGCAAGCTGTGGTAGAGTTTTATTCCCGCTAGTATTAACCGGCCTCCCGGGTGGGAGGCATAACGCAATTACACGGGCTCCGCCGGCCGCGGGAATACAACCGGCGAAGCCAGATTAAAATTGCAGAAAGAAATAGTATGCCAGTACGTCTAGGACGTTTCGAAATGCCCAAGCGGTTGGTCAAGGAAGACACCACCGCCACTGAAACCTACGCCAAGTTCATCGCCGAGCCATTCGAGACCGGCTACGGCCACACCATCGGCAACTCCCTGCGCCGCGTGCTCCTCTCCTCCCTGGAAGGCGCCGCCATCGCCTCCATCAAGATCGATGGAGCCATGCACGAGTTCGCCACCGTGGACGGCGTCGTCGAGGATGTCACCGAGATCGTCCTCAACCTGAAGAAGATTCTCCTCAAGGCGCACACCCGCGACCCGCAGACGGTCATGCTCTCCGTCAACAAGGAAGGCCCCGTCACCGCCGCCGACATCTCCCTCAACCAGAACCTGGAGATCGTTAATCCCACCCAGCACATCTGCACCCTCGACAAGAAGAAGAAGTTCGAGATGGAGCTGGAGATCAAGGTCGGGCGCGGCTTCCTGCCCGGCGACGAGAACAAGAAGCCCGGCCAAGCCATCGGCGTGGTTGCCATAGATTCCCTGTTCTCGCCCGTCACGCGGGTCCGCTACGCCGTCGAGAACGCCCGCGTCGGCCAGCGCACCGATTACGACCGCCTTCTCCTGGAAATCTGGACCGACGGCCGCATCTCGCCTGACGACGCCCTGACCCAGGCCTCGGCCATCCTCCAGCATCACCTCGACGTCTTCGTCGGCTACGACAAGAACGCCGTCGAGTTCGAGGAAGTCGTGGACAAGCAGGACGAAGAGAAGACCAAGATGAAGAAGCTTCTCAACATGAGTGTCAACGAGATCGAGCTCAGCGTCCGGGCCGCCAACTGCCTCAACAACGCCAACATCACTACCGTGGGGCAGCTTGCCATGAAGACCGAGCAGGAGATGCTCAAATACCGCAACTTCGGCAAGAAGTCCCTCAACGAGATCAAAGACAAGCTCGCCGGCCTCGGCCTCACCCTTGGCATGACTTTCGAGAACGACATGCTCGAAACGCCCAAGGGCGAGGAGGCCCTCAGGCCGGCCGGCGCGTAATTCAGGACCCCTATGCGACACCTTAAGCGAACGGCCAAACTCGGCCGTACCGGCCAGCACCGCAACGCGATGCTCGCCAACCTCGTCTGCAGCCTCATCGAGCACCGGCGCGTCACGACGACCCTGGCCAAGGCCAAGGCCGCCCGCTCCGTCGCCGAGAAGATGGTCACCTTGGGCAAGAGCGGCACCATCCATGACCGCCGGCTCGCCGCCGCCCGTCTCCACCAGGAGGACGCCGTCAAGACTCTGTTCGAAGTCATCGCCCCGGCCAACAAGGACCGCCACGGCGGCTACACCCGGAT
>Ga0335069_10002676_pt1 | contig 27242 bp, 19 predicted proteins | sample Lox_Sample_11_FD_206714 | JGI IMG/M metagenome (GOLD analysis project Ga0335069, IMG submission 206714) | Soil microbial communities from Loxahatchee National Wildlife Refuge, Florida, United States - Lox_Sample_1.1 | ecosystem: Environmental > Terrestrial > Soil > Wetlands | place: USA...
CGCCGCAGTCACGCCAAAGCTGAAAGTCCCGTCGCTTCCGTTACAGCGAACATTCCCACCCTTGATCGCGCAGAGCTTCCCCGGTTGCGAGAGCCCGGCCTCCCACATAACCCCAGCGGCCCAAACGGTCCCCTCGTGATCCTGCAGGAGGGTATAGACATCGAACCCTGCCAACTGTGGAAACTGAGTCAGTCTGTCGTCTTTCCAGCTTACAAGACCTTTAGCGGTACCGAGCCAGAGTGTTCCGTCCCGCCCAGCTACCAAAGCTCGAATATCATTACTCGGAAGACGTTCACCAGACGGTGACTGCCAGGGAACGATGCGGTCGCCATCGAAACGCAGCAATCCGGACTCCGTCGCAAGCCAGAGGTAGCCGTCAGGGGTCTGAGTAATTTCATGAATCGTGCCCGTGGCAAAGCCCTCGCGGATTTTCCACGCTGTATGGGCATACTGGCTGACGTCGAGAGAGAGATCCAGGGAGTAAGCGGAAGCGCAACTCACCAGAATGCTGGTCAGCACAAGGGCTCTGATGCGCGCTTTTCGCATGTGTCGGTACATTTTCGCTTCGTCGGCAACGCCGGTGTTCCTGACTTGTCCCACCGACATCTAGAGATTAGGATGATTGCCGGCGCTGATGGATGTAGTCTATAACCTATCTCATAATCGCTGGCAGACCATGAGGCGTTTTTGCTTTGGTTGATCGAGCGTTACCGGAAGACTGACGACCTAGTATCTGGGTCGCAATAGATCCATGCAAATCACGTGTCTGCCGGCGGCAATTTCGCTTCTTCGGCTGCGGTCGGAAGAGTGAAATTGAACATAGCGCCCCGCCCATCGTTGGGCGTGGCCCACAAACGTCCACCATGCGATTCGACAATAGAGCGGCTGATCGCCAGGCCCATACCGGAGCCCTGCGGCTTGGTCGTGAAGAATGCACTGAAGATCTGATCCGCCTTTTCCTCCGGCAGCCCCACACCGGTGTCGCTGATTGAAATCAGCACCTGGCCGTCCTGGCCTAATTTCGACTTCACCGTCAGGACTCCGCCTGTCTCCTTCATCGCCTCGATCCCGTTGAGCATGATATTCATGAGTACCTGCTGCGCTTGCACACGGTCTGCCATCACCTTTGGAAGGTCCGCGGCAAGATCCGCGCGGATCGAAACCGCATTGCGGTTGGCCTCTCCTCGCAGCAGCGCGACCATTTCCTGGACAATCTCGTTCACGTCGAGCGACTCGCGTTGCGTAGGAGACTTCTTGTACAACGATCGCAAGCGGTCGATGATATCGGCTGCACGGGCGTTGTCTTTCACGATCCTTTCCATCGCCTCGCTGGCTTCTTCCATATCGGGCTGGTCTCGCTTAAGCCATCGCAAGCCGGTCTTCGCATTGGTCATGGCCGCGGCGATGGGCTGTTTCAATTCGTGAGCGATAGAGGCGGCCAGTTCGCCCAGCGTGGTTACGCGATTGACGTGAGCAAGGTCCAACTGGAGTTGCTCCGCGCGCTTGCGGTCTTCGATGTCGGTCGCGGCACCAACCCACTTGACGATCTTGCCGCGCCTGTCCCGGACTGGCACCGCGCGTGTCAGGAACCAGCGATACTCTCCGTCCACGCGCCGCAGCCGCGTCTCATACTCCAATGGTTCGCCTGCAGGCAGCGAGGCCTGCCACTTGGTGACGACACGATCGAGATCGTCAGGATGAACCGCTGCTTGCCAGCCAGAGCCCGATCCCTGTTCCAGCGTCAAGCCCGTATATCGGATCCAGCCCTGGTTGACGAATGTGCGGTAACCGTCGGGCCGAACAATGAACGCCAGGGCCGGCATGCTTTCCACGGCTTCCCGAAACTTCTTTTCTTGCTCCCGTACTTGCCGAACACGCAACCGATACACCGCCCAAACCAGAGCGAGGAAAGCAGCCACGCACAGCGCGCGGAACCAGTTCGTCTGGTAATAGGCGGGAGGAATGGTGAAGTCCAGAGCCGCGTCTTGCTCGTTCCACACGCCGCTGTTGTTGCTGGCCATCACGCGAAAGCGATAATGACGCGGCGGCAGATTGGAGTACTCCACCCGGCGCTGGTTGACCACCTCTCTCCAGTCCTTGTCCTGCCCTTCCAACTTGAAGCGGAAGTGAACCTTTTCCGGCACAACCAGGCTCAGCGCTGTGTAGTCGATGGTGAGGTCGCGCACCAGCGGCGGCAGCTTCGGGGGTGAAGAGGACGCATCGCCGGACCAACTCTGCCAGTAAGTCTTACCGTCGGCGATGACTTGCTCAATGTGCACCGGAGGCGGAAGTTTGTTGAAGGCAAGGTGGAGCGGATCGATGCTGCTGACCCCGTCCAGGGGGGAGAACCATATTCTCCCATCTATCGATTTGGTTACCTTTGGGCCGAAGCGGCCGGCAGAGATACGAGTCCTCACTCCGTCGGAACTGTCGAAAACTGTGGCCTGAATGTTCCGCTTCGGATCACTTACCCAAGAGTCCAACTCGGAACGCGCAATCCGTACCAGGCCGCAAGGCTGGTTCAACCAGATAGAATGGTCGTTATCTTCCATCGCCCAGTGAACAGCATCGCAGGGCAGACCGTTCTTGCTGGTAAGTGTCGTGACGCGTCCGTCCTTTAGTCGGCTTAAGCCGCCCTCCGTCGCGGCCCACACCGCGCTGTAGGAACCGACTTGAAGGTTGGTCACTGCTCCCTTGCCCAGTCCGTCGGCAGTGGAGTAGGAAACCCGGATCTGACCTTCCTTCAGGTAGATGATTCCCCCGTCAAGAAATCCGAGCCACAGACCGCCCCGCACCGGATCAGGAAGCATCGCTGCCGCCGCGGACTTGTGTCCTAATCCCGCCCAGGGAGTGCGCTGAACAACTCCCTCCGGCCCAGAATAAATAAGGCCCTTGTCCAGGCTGCTGATCCAGACGTTGCCTTGCTCGCCCGCGGCGATGGAAAAGATATTTCCGGCGGGAACCCCGCGAACCGGGAGAAACCGGCGGCCGTCGAAGAAGAACACGCCTTTGGGACTCCCAGCCCACAGTCGTCCTCGATCGTCCTGTCCAAGCGAATACACCGCGCCTTTAAGTCCGCTGTTCGCGATCTCGGTCGCCCTCGTATTCAGGAGGTTTTGCTCATCTCCTTCCAATCCCGGGCTCGGCATACTTTGCTTGCCGTAAATGGTCACTTGCCCGTTCTGCCAGCGATCCAGGCCATCCGTTGTGGCGATCCAGATACTGCCATCCGGCATCGCTTTCACCACGTGAACCGTGGAGCTTGAAAGGCCCTGGCTCACCGAAATCGTCGAAATGGGGAACGCACGAAAACGATCAAGACCATCTTCCGTGCTGACCCACACACTGCCTTCGCGATCTTCAAACAGGCCGGTTACCGTATCGCCGGACAGATGATTGAATCGATCGACCTTTCCCTGATGCTCGTGCAACAGTCCGCCCACGGTGCCGACCCACAGGCTGCCGTCACTGCTCCGGAAGAGGCAAGTGGGCCTGAAAGTCCCGGCGATTCCCGGAAGCACGTAGCCCCGAAACTTCCCTCCCTCAAACTCTTCCAGCCCTTCGATCGTACTGGTCGGTGGACCACCAACAGCGCCGGTCGCAACCAGGATTGCGCCCTTGTCGCCGTCGATGAGCGCCCTGGGTTCAACTGGGCCGTCGCCCGCATCGTAGCGCCTCGGCGGACCAGGCGCCCATCGCCACAGGCCCGTCTGAGCCGCCACCCACAGATTGCCTTTGCGGTCCGCGTACAAGCCCAGCACCTCATCGCCGAAGCTCCCGGCTCCATAGCACTTGGCCGTCTCCGCTTGTATGTTGCAGAGCCTTCCCGGGTGTTGAATGCCAACCCAAATGGTGCCATTCCCATCCTGCAGGAGCGGACCAGCGGGGTGCCCGCCAACTTCCGCATATTCCGCGAGCTTGCCATTCTTCCAACTGGCAAGTCCCTTCGACGTACCAATCCAAAGTGTATCGTCGCGCGAAACAAGTAGGGCCCGGATGTAATTGCTGGGAAGTTGCTGACCCTCTGGCGGTTGCCATGGGATGGCGCGGACACCGTCAAAGCGAACCAAACCGAATTCCGTGCCAAGCCAGAGATAACCATCCGACGTCTGCGCCACCGAAAAGATGGTGCCCTTAGTGAACCCCTCGCGAATCTTCCACGTAGTGTGCGCGTACTGGCTAACGTCGAGCGATGGATCTAATGCAAAGGCGCAGGCAACGGATGCCAGTAGCATGGCCAACAGGATCACCATCCGCGCTTGCACTCTCCCCATATTCGAAATATACTAGTCCCTCGTTTTGCGCCGTGGCCTCCTGTCCCGCCAGAATCGAAAATCCTACGAGCTGCGCTGAATGTCCTAGGTCTAGCATCGTCGCGGGCTACTGACGTTTGATGGTCTTGTTCGCGTGGCCCCATTGTTTGACTTCACTTGTTTCGCTCATACGCCTGCCGGTCAGGAGGTAGCGCGGTGGATCGAACAACGAACACGGAGTCGAGACTGTCGTCGCCCAGGGCTCTTGGCCTGCTTTCCGCCTTACTGTTCTGCGTGATGGCAATTCCCCTGCATGCGCAGGTCACAGGCGCACGCATAGCGGGCACCGTTGCTGATGCTTCCGGAGCGGTCATCGCAGGGGCGCAGGTGACGATCCGGAACACAGCGGACGGTTTTACCAGAGAGCTGGTCACGAATCGATCAGGCTTCTACAGCGCGCCGAATCTCTCCCCCGGCCCTTACACCGTCAGAGCCTCTGCCAAGGGTTTCAAATCCGAGGTGCGCACCGGCCTCACGCTTGCGGTTGGTGCCGACGTAGAGGTGAATCTGACGCTGGCCATCGGCAACGCCAGTGAAGTCATTGAGGTAATCGCGGAGACGCCTACCGTAGAAACGAACAAAGCGACTCTAAGCGCGGTTGTCGATGGCCAGACGGTTCGTGATTTGCCACTCAACGCCCGCGACTGGACTCAACTGGCGGCTCTCGAGCCCGGCGTGGCGCAGATCCGTACACAAGACGTCGCCACGAATCTCCTCAGCCGGGGAAATCGCGGGCTGGAGGCGCAGATGACGGTCTCCGGAGGCCGACCCGAACAGAACAATTACCGAATCGACGGCGTCAGCATCAACGACTACTCCAACGGAGGCGGAGGAAGTGCGCTTGGCCTCGACCTGGGAGTGGATGCCATCCAGGAGTTCTCCGTCATCACGTCTAATGCTCCGGCAGATTACGGAAAAACTTCCGCCGGCGTGATCAATGCCGTTACCCGCCAGGGCACAAACACGTTCCACGGGTCCGCCTACGAATTCCTGCGCAACAGCGCGCTGGACGCACGCAACTATTTCGATCCGGCCAGTATTCCGCCATTTCGGCGCAACCAGTTTGGAGCCTCCGTGGGCGGCCCGATCAGGAAAAATCGCACCTTTTTCTTCGGCGATTACGAAGGGCTTCGGCAAGACCAGGCCGCGACTCAGCTTGCAGTCGTTCCGACCCAGGGGGCCCGCAACGGCCAGCTCGTCGCTGGAACCGTCGCTGTCAGCCCGCTTGTGGAACCATATCTGGTGCTCTATCCGTTGCCGACCAGCAACATCAAGGGAGATACCGGAACGTTTACTTCGATCACCCAGCAGATTGGGAACGAAGACTTCTTCACGATCCGCATCGACCATGCGTTTTCTCCGAATGATCTCGTCCACGGAACATACATGTTCGACAACGCCAAACTCTCCTCGCCCGATCTCTTCCTGACCGTCGTGTCCGGCACGCTCACGCGCCGTCAGGTTGCTACCGCCGAATACACCAGAACGTTCACGCCTGCTTTCATGAACACGTTTCGGTTCGGCTTCAACCGGGTGCACGCCGACGTAATGAAGCCCTTGGAAACACTGCTTCCGTTTGCGGGCGATACACGCAACGGTTTTGTGCCCGGTAGCCCTGTCGGCTCGATTGGTGTCACTGGCATTACCGGTTACTCAGGCGGACCCGGCACCGGTGGAGAGATCAGATACGCCTTCAATTCATTCCAGGTCTACGACGATCTCTTCCGGACCGTGGGAATTCACTCGTTGAAGTTCGGCGCCAATGTTGAGCGCCTGCAGAACAATGAGCTCGGCACCTCAATGCCGAATGGACAATTCACCTTCACGTCGCTCGCCAATTTTCTGACGGACAAACCCCTCACATTCACCGCGGCGCTCGCCGGCAAAAACGTCTCGCCATTCAACTTTCGCCAGACAATAGTCGGAGCGTACTTCGAGGACGACGCCCACCTGGCCTCGAATTTCACCGCGAACCTCGGCCTGCGCTATGAGATGGCGACGGTGCCAACCGAAGTGAATGGCCGCTTGACGAACCTGCGCAACATCACCGACGCAACGCCCCATCTGGGCTCTCCGCTTTTCGATAATCCAACGTATCCTAATTTAGAGCCGCGAATTGGATTCTCCTGGGCCCCCTATGGTTCGGGCCAGACCGTTGTTCGAGCCGCTTTCGGCCTCTACGACGTCCTGCCGCTTACCTATCAATTCGCGATCTCCTCGTATAGTGCTGCCCCCTTCTTCCAGCGCGGAACGATCTCGTCGGGCCTCCCGCCAGGAAGCTTTCCAAACACTGCTTTCCCGCTGCTGACTCCGAATCAACTGAAGTACCAGTACATTGATTCGCATCCCAGGCGCAATTACGTGATGAGCTGGAACTCCAATGTCCAGCAACAAATCGGAAGCGATCTGGTCGCGACGATCGCATACGCCGGTTCTCGCGGCATCCATCAGCCATTCCAGTTGCAGGATGTGAACATCGTTTTGCCAGCCTCAAAAACTGAGGCTGGATACCTTTGGCCCCTTCCAGCAGGCAGCGGCACGCGTATCAATCCCAAAGCCGGGCAGATCACCGGACTGCTATGGGACAGCAGCAGTTTCTATCACGCATTGCAGACCCACCTCGCTCTGCGTATGACCAAGAACCTCCAGTTCGGCGCCTCCTACACCTGGGCCAGGAGCATCGATACCAGTTCCGCCTCCGCCGTCGGAAGCCAGTTCCTGAATTCCATCCAGAACCTGCCCTGGTTCGATACCCGCGTGAACCGCGGACTATCCGACTTCGATATCCGCCACAATGGCGTGCTCAACGCAATCTGGCTGGTTCCTGGCCCCCATGATGAGGGCGGCGTACGCTGGTTCGCGAGCGGGTGGCAAATTGGTGGGATTTACCAGGTCAGCAGCGGCCTGCCGTTTACGCCGATTATCGGAGGGGATCCTCTAGGCTTGAAAACTTCGTATCCGTTCGATTTTCCTAATCGGATGTTCGGGGCAGGCTGCGACTCGCCTGTCAATCCCGGCAATCCGGTGCACTATATCAAGACACAATGCTTCTCGTTCCCGACCCCTGCTACGCGAATGGGGGATGCAGGCCGAAATAGCCTGATCGGGCCCGGCCTCTCGAATCTCGATCTTTCCTTATTCAAAAGCAATCATATTTCGCGGATTTCAGAGAACTTCAAGATTCAGTTCAGGGCGGAATTCTTCAACGTGCTGAATCACACGAATTTCTCGCCTCCGGTCGCCAACAATGCTTTATTCGGCGCGAGCGGAGCGGCGATAACGACTGCGGGACTGATTAGCACTACCTCGACACCATCCCGTCAGCTTCAATTCGCGACGAAAATTTCATGGTAAGCGGATGTTAGCGATTCCCCTACGCGCCCTGAGTTCGTCAACAAAGCTTCGGCCATCCTAATCGCCTGATCTGATTACATCGCAGGGCCCAGCTAGGCCTTGGTTGGCGTGGCGAACTGGGAGATGTGTACTTCATCCATGCTCTGAACGGGATCGTCGATCAACAGCCACGGGATCTTCGGTGTCACGGTCAGATGAAGCGCCAAGAAGAGAGTGAACGCGGCAGTATTGAGGTTACCGGCGCTAAGCATCGTGCGGGGATCGGCGCCCTTTCCTCCACGACGGTAACGAGTCTCCAAGACTGCTGCTGCGTGATCAGCCGCGATGCGTCTGGCTATCTCCACCTGATGCGCTTCTTCCTTTGCGTGGAGGGCTGTTCGCAGCCGGGTGACTTCGATCGCCCATGGAGTTCCTGCCAGTCAACGATCTTCTCGACGGATGCGGCTCCGGAACCAAGCCGATGGGCAACGTTTCGAGCTTAAACGCAGTCACGGGAAAGCACGACAGTTCGCATCGAACTTAGGTGGCGGGTCGGAATGGAACGGTCACCTTCACAGTGGCACCACGCCCTGGTTCACTGTCGAATTCAAATGTCCCGTCTAGCTGGAACACCCGCTCTCGCATATTGATCAAGCCCAGTCCCCCGGACTTTCCGATCTGACTGGGAGTGCAACCCACGCCGTTGTCGGACACGGAAAGGAAAACACGGCTGTCGGATCGTGTAAGCCGAACGTCGAGCTGTTTTGCGGCGGAGTGTTTGGCGGCATTGCCCAGCGCTTCCTGAGCGATGCGGTACAGGCACAACGCAGTCTCGCGCGACAATTCCCTCACCCTCTCGTCCGTTTCGCAGGACACAGGAAGGCCGCGCGCTATGCTGAACTCTTCGCAATACGACGACAGAGCCGCGGGCAGGCCCGACTCAAGGAGCAATGCAGGATGAATCTCGTGTGACACCTGACGGATGTCCGTTCCGATCTTGATCAGCTCGTCCCGCAAATCATTGATGGTCGCCTTAGCCTCCGAATCGGGCGGCACCTGGTATTTCACTGTGCCCAGTCTGAGAGCAAGGGAGGTGATCTGCTGGAGAACGCCGTCGTGCAGTTCTCCAGAAATGCGTATCCGCTCCGCCTCCTGCGATTTGATCATCTGTTCGTTCAGCGCCCGAATCTCGGCCTGGTGCTGTTCTAACATAGCCTGGCGCCGATTTAGAGCACGGACGCGAACGTGATAAACGGTCCAGAGCATCGCAAGAAATGTGACGAGACACAGCGCACGGAACCAGTTCGTCTGGTAGTACGCAGGATCGACGGAGAAAACGAGCGATGCGCCTTCCTCGTTCCACACACCACTGTTGTTGCTCGCGATTACACGGAAGCGGTAGTTTCCCGGTGGCAGATCGTTGTAGAACGCTTCCCGCCGACTGCCGGCATCAACCCAATCGCGATCGCGACTTTCCAGTTTGTATCGAAAAGAATTCTTCTCCGGCGCGACGAAGCTGAGAGCCGTATAGTCGATCTCCAAATCACGAACGAGCGGGGGCAGGCGCAAATTTGGCCTTGTATCGTAAGTCTTGCGGTCGGCCGTGATTCGCTCAATGTATACCGGTGGTGGAGCCATATTGACCCTAAGAAGGCGAGGATCGACCACACTGACGCCTGCTGAAGTTATGAACCAAATTCTTCCATCCGGCGACTTGCCGGCTTTCGGGCTCGCGCTGGGAGAGTCAGCCCTGCTTCGCACTCCGTCGGTAACGTCAAAAACCGTGACCTGGGCCGGGCGGTTTGGGTCACTTTCCCAAGCCTCCACTTCGGAGGACGAGATGCGCACTAGGCCGCAGGCTGTGTACAACCATAACGAACGGTTGTCATCTTCGATCGTCCAAAGGACTTGATCGCACGGTAGCCCGTTCTTGCTACTCAACGTGGCTACGCGTCCGTTTTTCAACCGGCTGAGCCCACCCTCCGTCGCGGCCCACAATGTTCCTTCCCGGTCGACTCGCAAGCTGATCACTGCGCCTTTGCCAAGGCCGCTGGCGGCCGTGAACGAAACGCGAACCCGATCATCCTTCCAATAGGACACGCCACCTTGGAAAAAACCTAGCCAGAGTCCACCTTCCAGAGGATCGGCGGCCAGAGTCATGGCTACGTCTTTATGCCCGAGCCCAATCCAGGGAATCTGCCGAACAGGGTGGCCCCCTGACAACTGCACGAGACCGTGATCCAGATTGGAGACCCAGAGGTTTCTCGTCGTGTCTTCGGCCATGGCATAAACGATCCCGCTGGGAGCGCCCCCGATTGGAACAAACCGGCCATTTTCGAAGTAAGCAACCCCGCGACGGGTGGAGATCCAGATTCGTCCACGATCGTCTTCATAGAGGGACTCCAGGTAGTCATCCGGCAATCCACTTCGTGTTCGATAAACCGAAATTTTTCCGTCCTTCCAGCGGTTCAAGCCATCGGCAGTACCCATCCAGACGCTGCCATCCTTAGCCGCGAGAACAGAGGTAATGAGGACGTCAGACAAACCCCTCTTCGCTGAAATCGAGGAAACGGGGAACTCACGAAAGCTGTCGAGGCCTCCAGGTGTAGCGACCCAGACATTGCCTTCACGGTCCTCGAAAAGAGCGGTCACCGTATCCCCGGAAAGCCCGTCCGACTGTGTAAACGAATCGATCCTTCCCTGGTGAACATGTACCAGCCCGTGATCGACAGTTCCCAGCCAGAGGCTACCGTCGCGATCCCGCAGGCGCGTTCGCGCAAATGATCGCCGTGCAGGCACGGGGTATTGATAAACTGTCTGGAGCTTTCCGCCATCGAGCCGGACGACTCTGCCGTACAAGGCTATCAAGAGTTCGCCGGTGTCGTCTTCTGCCATACCCTGGATGCCGGCCGCTTCGCCTGCGATCGGATAGAATTTGCGAGGGCTAGGCTTCCACCGCCACAATCCCGTCAACGTTCCCGCCCACAGATTGCGGTTACGATCTTCGTACAGTCCAAGCACTCCGTTGCCAAGGGAGCCGTCTTCTCCGTAGCACTTCACAACACCTCGCTGAATCGAGCAGAGCTTTCCCGGCGGGCTGTACGCGAATCCACCGGCCCACACCGCGCCCTCCCGATCCTCCATGAGCGGGAAGATAACCTGTTCCGCCAGTTCCGGATACTGTGTAAGCTTGCCATCCTTCCAACTGGCTAGCCCTTTCCAGGTGCCGATCCAAAGCGCCCCATCGCTCGTCACAAGAAGGCTCTGAATCTTATCGCCGGGTAGATGCTGATCCGGCGGTGGCTGCCACGGAACAGCGTGAACGCCGTCGAACTTGAGCAGGCCGAACTCGGTGCCAAGCCAGAGATAACCGTCGGGAGTCTGGGCAATTGCGTGGATCAAATCCCTGGGGAAACCTTCGCGGTTGTTCCATGCTTTGTGCAGGTATTGGCTGACATCGAGAGATGGATCTAACGAGAATGCGCACGCGCAGCACGCCTGCAGAATAGCCAGCGATAAAGACGCACGCATTCGCGTTCTCTTCATACGGGTGTTTATCTTAATTCGTCCGCATCTTCTTTGCCATCTCGCTTCACCATGAAAATGTCTAGAGTCAAAAAGCCGCTGATCAAAGCGTCTTTAACCGCTGCGTGCGGTTGCATCAAGATGATCAATCCCGCATTTGGCAACCGCATTGCACAATTGTCCTCAACAGAGATGTCGATGTCACGCTTTTGACACTCGGTAGCTGATGAAGGGGCGTGCGGGACGGCTGGCATAAGATGGCGGGATCCGTCGAATCCAACCCTACCTCCTTCTCGGATCAAGTTGGAACGCTCGCGATCGAACCGGCGCTTGAGATCGTCGAGCTGCGCTCGGCCGAGTTCCGCGGGCATGGTGCACCGGCATGGTTCTGTCTTTCACGCCAGCGCAGGGTGGCACCGCAACCGTCCACGCGGCACGACTAATTTCCGACCATCCCCCGGTTCGTCTACTCAAGTCGTAGTGCTGGCCTGCTGCACCTTCTCCCGAAAGCCGAGTGTCTGCAAGAATGTAGTGAGGGCCGGCACCATGACGCAATTCAAAGACAAGATCCCCGCCGCGGGAGCGAAGATTGACTTCCTCTATGACGCCGACTCGGGTGGCATTGCTAACCAGATCTCCGGTACAGGTTTCATGGCGTTCTATCAGGTGGCCATGAGTCTAGATGGTCGTCACTTGCTCGGCAGCGTTCCCCCTACTGGCCTGGGACAGGTGGCGATCTATCCCAAGCCGTCTGTGCTCGCGTTCGTTCAGTCCGACCAGCAAGGGATGTGGGGACGGAGTTGTCCCTCCTGTCGGAAATACTTTCGCACCGATCACATCATGGACACGACCTACTGCCCGTATTGTTCCCAGCCCGCGCCCGATCTCGCGTTCATCACCGAGGAGCAAAAGAAGTACCTCACGGCCTTCTACGATGCCTTCGCGAGGGCCCATCTTCAGCAGAAGAGCACCAGCCTGGAGATGGCAGAGATCACTGATGCCACTTCGAACTGGCATTACTCGGAGGAGAAACTGCAGCGCCACTTCACCTGCCAAACCGACAGGTGCGGTGTGCAGACCGACATCCTTGGGGAGTACGGTTATTGTCCCCGCTGCGGCCGCAGCAACGCGCGTAAGCTGTTCTCCGACCTCTTCGACAAGGAACTGGCGCGCCTTGAAGAGGTAAGAAACACCGTCGCCGATCGGCGCGAGCGAGGTGCGGTGTGGGAGAAGATGACGGTGGACGCCGTCTCTCGCCTGGAGGCGCTGGGCCGGCACCTGCGACGCAGGCTTCTGGGATACCCGTTGACTGCCGTCCGCCGCAAGCAGCTACAGAAGCTGAGCTTTCAACAGCCGCTGGCGGCGGACACTTCACTCCAGGAGTGGTACGGGATGGGGCTCATGGAGTGGCCCGGAATTGAGACGAACCCCAAGCGGGTGGTGACGCAGAGCGAAGTCCCCTTTATCTGCAAGATGGTGCAGCGGCGCCATATCCTCATCCACAACGGTGGCGTCGTCGACCAGGATTACCTTGATTTGAGCGGCGACACTCACGTGCGCCTCAACGAGCGCATCGTGATTCGCAGCAACGAGGCGAAGCGCTTTCTGGAGGACGTGAAGGAGATGGGCCTCATCCTTCTGGACAACGTGGAAGAGGGCTTCAGCGTGGAAGGAGAGTAGAACCGTGATCGATGAGAGCGCTCTCAACTTCAAACGTGGCGAGTTGGTGGAGTTCCAGCTTCGCTTGGGCGGCGGGCCGAAGAGGTGCCGCGGTCTGGTGCTGAACACCGCAGTTCTATTCGGTCGTGCCGCGCGCCAGCTTTGGATTCTCGACATGGACGACCCCACGCCCCAGCTGGAAGCGGCGTGGACCAGGCGTAAGCACGTCGTCCACGAAGAGGACATCGTCGCCCTGATTCCTTCGACCGTCATAGGGGGGACACGTTGCTGCGGGACAATCCGGTTTGCTACCCGGTGCAGAACGGAAGAGAGACCGTGGAGATACCAGCGGTTACCTTGAGCGTCGCGCTCCCCGTGCGGCATCCCGTCGAATCCCAATCGGACAGACCCGCACAGGATGCTGCGACTGCCGAATCGCCTCCGCCGTCAGAACAATAGGCGCTTCAGCGCGGCAGTTGCACGGATTACGCTCCTAGCCGCCTACGAGAAAAGCGCGCGCAGCCCCCATAATATCCGGCGCCACGGTTTCGAGATCGTTTTCCCTCATGAGCCGAAGCGGGACGCGGTCGCCGAGTTCAGGGTTCAGGCCGGTCAGCCAGGATTGGATTACAGTGGGATCTTCTTTTTCGGCGAGCATTCGGACCAGTTGGAAGGCGAACCTCAAACGTTGCTCGGCATCACCGTAAAGCTCACTTCCGTTCATCCACCGATCGACGGCGCGCACGTCCCGGACTCCGCCCACGTAAGCTGTGAGCTTGCGGCCGATGAGGCCCACAAGCTGTTTGACGATCTCCGGAATCGGGAGGCGAAGCGCTTCACGATGTGCTGCCAGATCAGGACGGGATGCGGGAACGGTTGCGATTGGGACCTCCTACGAATCTAAATATACACGATTTAACGTATAAAAAACAACTAAATAGCATTTAAATGCCATTAAAACAGCGAGATCATCGAATAGACCAGAACCTATGCTTGCTGAAATTACTTTGTGACCATGGCGCGGTAAGCGGCGCCGTCTCTAACCGTCGGATATTCGGCGCGCTCATGTCCCGACCGGAGCTGTCTCATCTGGTGTTCCCTATCTGTAACTCAGATAATCGTAGTCCCACCGCAATATAGCGCGGAGGTCGGCCAAACTGAAGTCCGCTTCGGACACTAGCGCATAATCGACAATCTCGATACCCTCGATGCGGTCGAATTCCAGGCGGATATTCTCGGTGAGTTCCAAAGCTCGAGTTTCTGTCTCTGGTTGTTCAAATACATCCTCCCGAGCAGTCAGTCGCATGATGACTTGATACTGTTCCTCGGGAGCGATTTTGTCCGGGGGGTCGACTCGCAGAAATATCCCGGTGATTACTGAACCATCTCGCTTCAGAGCCGTTTCAATCCTTTTCATCGATCGTTTGGCAGCAGCGAGGCGCTGATTGAATGTGTCAGGGAACGCACTCCGCAGGTACCGATTTGCGGTCCATCGAATAACCGTTCGAATATCATCCTCGGTCAGAGCCACTTCGTGCGGAATATGGCCTACCTGGCATCCGCGGGGACCAGGAACGGCCAGGAGGCGTTCTCCATGCAAAGGCTGTTGTAGCAGATGATGAGGCTGTGTTCATCACCTCGGCCAACCTCACCGAAGCTGCCCTAGACCGGAACATTGAGCTCGGTGTCCTGATTCGGGACCGCGCCTTCGCTCTAACAATCGCTGGCTATTTCAGGAATTTGATCGATCGTTTTCAACTCAAGCCGTTACCTTCTGCGTAATCGAATTGAACCGCAAGCCGGGCGGCTCTCCTGCGTACAAATCAGGAGGGATGTCCACGGAATACTGAGCGGCATTTTTCTTCGGACGCACTCTGATCACCGGCACTGTTTATTGAAGGCTTCACGGCTCCCGATCGGGCGAGCAACCTATATGCACGTTGACAACATCTAAGCCTTGCCTTGCCGGAACTCACACACGCTCGTCGCGATGTTGCTTTTTCGAAAGCGACACACCTGCGACTTGAGAATCTGCACTCCCCGCAGCTACACTGGCACAAACTTGTTCGACTGACCAGCGAGGATTGAGATGCGCTTTTCCCCCAAACGCACCCAGTCTCTGGCCGTCATTGTCGCGTGTGCCATTTTTGCTTTCCGCGGCGATTGCGCTCGTCGTCGGCTACAACATTCACCACAAGTTGCAACGGATACAGCCAAGGAGCTAAGAGAATGCAGACGATCTAGCCTGTAACAATGAATGGATAGCCGCCGAGCCTCTGTACAAGCAGGCCGAACAGTCGGCAGGGAAACCTATAGAATGCCCCTGTACCCCGCTTGTTATTCGTTGTACGCGCAGTATTCAATAGTACGGTCCAGTTGGCCATCCAAACCGTTTTGTCGATTGCGCCAATCAAATGCAACAAACTGGTCCGGTTCAATAGGCGCTCCTTCAAGGGTGGCGCCTTTCCATGTATGGTAGGCTCCCGTTGGCAATGCAAGGCGGAATCCGCTTCCCACCTTAACGGAAGTGGCGGATAGCAGGCGACCCGCCGTCTTCTCACCGATAATGGTAGCGAGTTTGTTCTCCCTCGAAAACGCCAAGATCATTTCCGCAGCACTTGCTGTGTGTCGATTGACGAGCAGGACGACATGCCCATGAAATGGCTGTTCTCCCAACCCCTCTGTCTCGAGTACCACGGGCTTCTTGGCGAGCAGTGCCGGTGCAAATCGCAGAGCTAACGGCCAGAGGGCTTTGGTATTTGACGGAATGCGGGAAAACCGCGGGAATCGCTGTTTCTCCGTGTCGAGGTTCTCATTTGCCCGCCTTCTATCGAGGGCGAAACCAACCGGGATTTTCTGCGGCGTAAGTAGGCTCATAACGCGAAGCGCGCCAATACCCCCCCCAGTGTTCCCCCTGAGATCGATAATCAACCGGCTGACGTTTCCAAGCTGCTTGACCGCGGCGGTGATCTGATTTGCGACAATAACACCGACCATGCCAGGGAACATCGCTACTTTCAGGTACCCCAGTCCATCCCCGAGCCTACGAGCCTCGACCAAGGTGGGTTCCACGAAGTGAAGTTTCTTTCCTTTGGGTCGGGCGACCTCTAGGATCGCGCTCTGCCTCTTCTCTTGATTGTCGATGAAATCGACTCTGGTATGCCTCCCCATCGCAAACACCGGATGTTCGGGCGGCACAATGTCGCGGCCATCGACCGCAATGAGGATGTTTCCCGACTGAATACCGGCGTCTGCGGCCACGCCGCCTGAGTGAACATCTTGAAAGATCCAGCGTCTCCCATATGGCGTCTCGTCATCAAGATAGGTCGCGCTGAGCGCGGCACGACTGGAAGCCCGGCGTGCGCTGGCATGGAAGAACCCCACATGAGATGTGCGTAGTTCGCTGAGCAGATCACTCACCGCGTGCTCAAACTGGTCTGCGCTGCTGGCTGACTCAATCAATGGACGGTGCCGATCCACCGCTGCTTGCCATTCAAGATTCAGCCTTTCGGGCGCATAGAATCGCTTCTGCAACGCGGCGAGCACGTTCTCAAGAACAGTGCGCCGGTCTTTTGCAGAGAGTTCAATCGATAGCGGTGGAATGGTAACCGTCGACGTCGTCATCGGCCGCTCCTAAGTGCAGTTTCAGATGGTGCATTTACATGGAGAGTTGTGCTCGGATCTCCGTCAAGTTCAAATCCCGCCCAGAAATATGGCGCATTTCCGGAATTCAAAAGTTCAAGTTGTGCCTTTTGCAATGCTTCGCCCTTGGCATCGCCGCGCGCGAGATGCCCATAGAACGAGATCATGAGCTGCGATGTTGCGTGATCCTCCAAACTCCAGAGTGTTGCGACCACGCTCTGAGCCCCAGCCTCGATGAATGAATTCACAATGTTCGCAACGCCCTCTTCACCCACGGGACCTACACCCGTATCGCAGGCTGAGAGGGTTACGAGATTCGCTTTTAAGGGTAGCCTTCTGATTTCCCGAACCTGCAGTAGACCGTCGTCCATCGAGGAAGCTTGTGGTGCAAAAAGTAGGGCGGATCGGTCAGGGAATTCGGAATCGGAGTAACCGTGCAGTGCCAGGTGTATGACGCTGTACTGGCTCAAGGGCAGGTGCTTGAATGCAGTTTCCGTGGCCTCTCCTCCGAGAAGAATCGTGCTCGGCTTCGGAAGATCGCCAGCGATGGCCTCAACTTCGTGACGGCTCTCAGGTAATGCGATAAGCTGCGCCCTTTCGGGTCCGCTTACGTCTCGGGTGACCATCGCAAGCAGGTTGTGCTGGGGTGCCTTTGATGTCCAGGCAGCGACTCCAACGTACGGAAGCCCATCCTTCCCTACCTGGTTCTTCCTATGTCTCAAAATGTCGAACACCGTTCCCGATGGCGCGATGGTCATCACGTGAGAGGTCAACACGTACTTATCGGAATCGACCAGCGCTGCAAACGGAAGAAGATGCAGTTTCCCGTCAGGTACAACGATCACGTTTACTTTCTCTTTGTATTCGGGAATTTGGCCAAGCAATTCCTGAAACATCTTCTGCCCCAATGGCATGTCGACCTTTTGTTTCGCAATTTCCGATCGGTATTGTGTGGCGCCCTGCTCAATTTCGGCCTTTGCTGATAATTGATAGCGATGAACCGTCGTGTTCGTCACTGCCAGCGCATAGGACACCGGATCGTCCAACACGTATTCAATGAAGAGGTCGGACGGCCGGAGATTTTTCTGCAAGCCGTTCAACGAAACCGGAGCGGGAACGCTCTCCGGTTGAGATCCGTCCATTTGCAGTTCAGCCGTGTAGATTTCGTCGAGGATCTTGGCTCGCCTAGCCGGATCGTCGGTGTCTAGCAACTGGAGGTTAAGTTTACTCAGCTCCAGATCGGAGGCCGTTGGCCCATGTGGCATGACAATATCGTGATCCGAAAGGTGCTGGGCTTCAACGCGCCCGCGCGCCCGTTCGATCGCACGGAATGCGTCCGGCATTCTCCCCTGATCCCCTAGAGATGCAAAGTATCCGGCATATACGGCGTCGAGTTCGCTTAGAAGTAGTCTTTCCACAGTCGGAGTGGGCACCTTATTGAGAAGCGCATCGAGCAAGTCTGCGCTTTTCTCGTAGAGATCATTGGACTCCTTGACGGCCCCAAGCTTGGCGAGGATTGCGGCTTTGATGGCGAGATGTTTTGGAACAAACCAAAGCTCATCAGGAATGTGTCGGTTCGCATCGATGGCTTCATTGATGGCAGAAAGAGCGAGCTGCAGTGCCTGCTGATCAAGATAAGCCTCCGCCAACAGCCCCTCTGCTTGCGTGACACCGCGCCAATAAGAGAGCCGCCTGGCATATTGAACAGCTTGCATCAAGTCCGAGATCGCCTGCTGCCGATTGCCCGAGCGCTGATAGACGCGCGCCCTCGCCTGATACAACTCGTAGAGGTGTGCGATCAGATGATGTGCTGTAACCTTCTCGATTGCATCGGCAGCTAATGCCAACGCTTGATCGTTTTGGCCCACGCCGCTCAAGGCTTCGATCTTCGCTGTGGTGGCGATCGAGGGGTATGCCGCGTTCCGTGTCTTCGCCGCGACGGCAATTGCCTCATCCAGTGGGCCCAGTGCCTCTCTATACTTCTGCAATGCAACCAAGCCAGTTCCATACATGCTGGCGTATCGAATGTGAGCTCCGGGGTCGGCGAACTTCGCGACGAACCAAGCTTTCTGAACGTCCTTCTTCGCGGTTGCGACGTCTCCGAGCAAAAAAGCAGCGATGCCTTGCTCCCCGACTGCGCGGGTTGCAAGCAGGTAATGATGCCTCTCGTTCGCGAGCCGTTCGACCTCACTCCAGGTCTGGCGCGCCATGCTGGCATCGTAGTTGGTCTCCAACATGCCGAGTATGGTCAGAATGCGCAGATGTGTTTCAGGATCATGCGCTTCCGGGAGCGTGAGATCCCTGCGTAGGTCAGCAATCTGGTTGGGGAGTGTTGTGGATGACTCGCTGTGCGCCATTATCTCGCTCACGCGAGCATAGAGCGCCTTGGAGAGGTCGCCTCTCTGGATGAATCCGGCTTCCGCCTGCCGATAAATGGGTTCGGCTGCGATCCAGCTATTAAGCCACGACAAATCATCGGCTCGCTTCAGCAAGGCCTGGGGAGCGGAGGACGTGCGCAGGAAGACTTGATACCCGACAATGCTCAGCAGGGCGGCAAACAGCAAGCCGGCAGCGATTCGAACGAGGGGGAGTTCAAAAAATCGCATACCGTCGGACAACTTTGGCCTCCATCATTTCAGAAGTGTCGAGAACAGAGCAAACTCCGTCACTGCGATGAATTCATTCTCCGAAGCGTTTAATGAGACCGGCGCCTCGGCTGGGGGAACGGGATGCCATTCATTCTCATGGTGAGTTTGATCGATCGATACAACGCGTTCAACTCGGAAGGATCCGCGCGGTGCGCATGTTCGGCAACGATGGCGCCGAACCGCTCTCGAATCGTCCGAAGCTTGTTCCACCCTTGCTCAGTGACCAGATACTCCCACTCCGTCCCTAACTCATCCTCCTGCTTTGCGACGTAGCCCTTGGCGAAGAGCCCGGAGAGCAACGATCCGACGTTCTTCTGATATGTGCGCTTCGCGAGCTCCATCTCGGACATTGGTTGTTTGTTCAATTCGGCAAGGATGTGCCATTCCTCGAAGTTCAGGTCAAGTTCTGCCTGTAGAGCTTTATGGCGCTCCTTGAATCCTTCGAATGCTTCTTGGAGACTTAGACCCCTTCTTCGCTGCATACGTGATTTCCTCCGTTTGTACTGATTACGGGCGGATCGCATTTCCTAGCAACTGTAGTTAACCGTGAACGCCGGCCGCTGTTCCTCCACGTACGATGGCGTGTGGAATCCACGGACCACCGGGCGCGTGAGGGGTTCACTCGCGCTTCTCTGGTGTATCTTCGTTGGCACGTTTGGGAGCCAAACCTGGTGCTCTCAGCCGGCACACTTGATCGAAACTCCGACTCGTGTTTTCATTCCTCCGAGATGAAGATGTCTAGGGCCAAAGCGCTGATCCCCGCGACCGAACTGGCTGAGTACGTCTATTGCTCGAAGGCATGGCACTGAAGTTCGTGCAACGGGTGGAATCATCAAGCGAAGCTCGCGAACTTCAGGCAAGAGGCCACGAATGGCATGTCGCCAAGGGAAAAGCTTTGGCCCGATGTGACAGCTTCCGGTGGGCGGCTTATGCGTCTCTCGCCCTCGCAGTCATCCTTTTCCTCTTCTGCTGGTTGGGGTGGACTCGATGAACGTGCAGATAATGGCGGCAACGCTGATCGTGCTCGCGTTGGTGCTCTTATGGTGGAGTGCGCGCTTGCGCCGAAGGACGAGAATCCCGGCGGGCGAAGTGTTCTATCAGGATCTTGCGGGACAGCCTTTCACGGGCAACACATTGCGTTCCTTTCAGCTCGGCATTTCCGGCAAGCCCGACTGCCTCATCCGGACGGCGGAGGGCGTTGTTCCCGTGGAACTCAAGCGCTCTAGTCGGCCGCCGGCGAGAGGCGAAGTGTATCCAAACCACAGGATTCAGAATCTGGCATATTGTGCACTGGTCGAAGAGCAAATGAGCGAAAGGGTACCTTACGGGCTCGTGATTTATGCGGGCCAGCAGGTGCGCCGCGTGGAGTTCAACGATGCCAGCAGACAATGGCTCCTGAAGGTCATAGCTGAAGTTCAGCAGGCGCGTAACGATGGGATAGCTATCCGAAACCATAATCACAAGGGAAGATGTTCAGGTTGTAGTGTCCGCTCAAAATGCGATCAGGCGCTTTTCTGATCGCACCTCGGATCCAGCAGATATTCACCGCGCTCGAACGCCTCTCCCTCGCGCTTGCTCTCTCGGGTCTTGAGAAGCTCCGCATGCTTTGGAGCAAAAATGTACTCTTCAAGAAAACGGAGCCGGCTGGGAGACAACCGGCGCGTGACGAGCAGGTTGCGATGCTCTTTGCAGAATTTCTGCAGCACGTCGAATTCGATGACGTAGATGAGATATCCATTCTTCGACTCCGATCTCGTTGCGTGGAGCAGTCCCTGCTCGATCCATTCCACACCTTTGCGGTATTTCACTCGAAGCTGGTTGCAGACCTCGCGAAGACTTAGGCAGTCCCTGCTGAGCCGCGTCCGTTCTTGCCGGTACAGCAGGTTATAGATTGTCTTTGGCTCACAACCAAATCTCATTGCTGCAGCCTGCACACCGTTTTCTGATACGTAATCAATCAAGTTGTTCACCACGCGTGGATCTAAAGCGCTGCGCCTCTTTGACCCTGGCCGTTGGATGCCGTGCTTGTTCAGGAACCGCCAGCATGCGCGTTCGTCGTTGCCTGTGAGAGCCGCCAACTCGGCGCACAGGGCAGATGGACTCTTCTTTTGCTGTACCAGCAGATTCGCCTCCGGAGGCCAAATTCGCCGCCGACTTCGGCGCTTCGGTCCAGGCTCATCATGGGGACTGGTCATACCGCACCTCAATCTCCATATACACAACGGCGGGGAGAAATGAAGAGAGGGATAGCACTTTTTCTGTGGTGTTATTTGGTTCCAACATCGAGCAGCTGGAAGAAGGGCCATCCGGCGAGCTGTGGAAAACTGGCCCTCTATCTTGATAAGGCATTTTGTTAATGCCTTTGGTTCATGCGTGGCGGGAATTTTTATCTTCGCCCTTGACGGCGCCCTTCCACTGGTCCGTGCCTCGCATCGGTTTTCCCGTATGGCGGTACTGTGACGCACGCGCGCCAGCATTGAAAATCCTCTGGCCACGCTACAATCAAGACATCAGCATTACCTTGTGAGATCCTTATCCCGGCACGCCAGAAAGAGCAAGACCAGTGATGCAGACTTGTCATGGGTTCGCAGCCTCCCTCTTCGTTCGGCGAATACTGGTATCTTGGCTCGCCCGATCCGGCGATTGATCAGCTGTTTCGGCGTGCATGCGCCCTCGCGTGGCCGTATGCCATTTATTGCGCGAAACGTTATCACCGCGATGCCGATTTCGCCTACGATCTGATGGATGCGGCCGTCGAGAACGCGGAGCGCTACTACTCGCGTTTTGAAGGCGAGCGCACGGCCCTTCAGCTCTCCTACCGGATCTTCAGCGTCATAAAGCGATTATCAAAGCAACGGGCCAACAGAAACGAAGTTGCCGTAGGCGCGCTCTCCGATCTTGAGGTTTTCGCGCGAAGTTTTGCGGCCAAATCCAATGTCGAACAGGACGCGATCATTCGCCAGATCATTGAACGGATGTCCGACCGTACACGCATGATCTACCGCTGGCGCGAAGCCGGAGCCAGTTGGCGCCAGATCGCGGATGAGCTGGGCGTTGACCGTATCACGCTTTGGCGGCAGGTCAGAAATGAAATCCGTGGACTCCTCCAGCTAAAGTCTGGTACGCATGGTTCGGACGAAAGAGGCGAAACCGATTAAAGGACCCAGCAATCCCGAGCAATGGTTTCTCGAACAGCTGCGCGCCTATACACAGAGGCAGCCACGCACTGAGCGAACGCCCGAGTGCCCGGACGACTCCTTTCTCCGCGCCTATGCGGCCAGACCAGGTTCGTTCCCTCTCTCGGATCCCCGCGTCCGCCACGTGACTTCGTGCGACCACTGTCTACCCGCTCTGCTCGATATTCGCTCCGGCCAGGCTGAAGTCCGCCGCTTTCCTGGACGCCCAGCTGTAGTCGCAATGATTTGCGCGGCATGCCTGATCATTGGCGTTGTTGGCGGCACATATTGGACTCGCCATCGTGGCCTCGTTGGTTCAGCTCCTTCCAGCCAGGCCTCCGCGATCCCTGTCCGGCAGACACTCGATTTATTCGATTACGGAACGTACCGCGGTTCCGACGGTCCGCCACCGCGGCCTCCGTTGAATCTTCCCCCTGCTCTGTTGCAGGCGCATATCATCTTGCCTCGCTTCAGTGAGGCCGGCGCATACATGATCAGCATTGCCGGTGACCGGACCGGCAAAGGCCGACTGGCGTGCGTGTCCGGCGTCGCGAGTCAAAGCGGCAATAAGACCAGCATCGACGTAATTTTTGACCTGCGCGCTGCCCGGCCAGGAGACTATTTCCTCCTTACTCAATTGAGCGGTCAGGATGATTCGTACTCCTATCCGGTCAAGGTTGAGTGAACCGCTGTGCCACGTCGCCTATACCGATCAGTGCGCCGTCTTTTATGCATCAGGACGCCTGTCGCCGGATATGGTCAGACGATCGAACTTGTCAACCAGGCCGGACCAATACTCGAGGCGCTTCTGGCAGCGTGAACAGATCGCCACATGTTTTGCCCTCTCGGTCAGGAACAAGCTTCGCACGTCGAACGCGAAGGCTCGGACCTCCTCTTCCGAGTAGCAGGTGAAATCCGTTTCCTGAAACACCGGGAGGGTTGCCGCCCTTTCACTCAGTTCGGCTTTTCGTTTGGCGACCATATCGTTGAATTCGATGACTCGGGTGGGAGCCATCCTCCACAGCGTGTCGTCGCATGCCCAGAAATCCTCGAGTTCCGCACTGGCATTCAGGGCCAGATAGCGGATGGCATCCTCCCGGCCCTGAAATGCCGTTGTTCGATCCACGAGGGCAGCACGAGCAATGGCTGCGAGCCCCAGAATCTCTTCATCGCTATACGTGCCGGCGTGCTTCTGGAATTCCTGAACCTCCTCTCTTGCGACCTGCCCAAACTCTGCATTCTCCTGAGCCAGCTCCGCGACCTCGGATGTGAGCGCCGGCATTTCGATCCGGGTGCCCGGTGCCGCATCCCAGCCGGGGTGATCACACGTGAACATTCCCGGATCAAACACGTCAAGCAGGGAGTCTTTAAGGTCATCGGGTCCCCGAAAGCGATTCAACAGATCCAGAAACCAATCCAGTTGTGCCCGGCTGAAGCGCTGAGACGCAGCCTTTACGGCCCCTTCGCGATAAGCGTCAAAGCTCTCCATGAGACAACTCGGGATCTGGAATTTGTTCAGCTGCTCGATCATTTGATTGATATCCGTGTCTGGAGTGTGCATCCTCTTCCTCTTTCGTGGGCTTGTTTTCCCACGAAAGCCGAACTCTGTCAAATGGCCGGGGCGCAGGCCTGGTTCTGCTCACGAAAGGCCCTGAGAAATCTTCGTTTTCCCCGAAATTCGACCAGGCAGTCTCCGCGGGCGCCGCTGCTCGGGAGAGGATCCCAGCAGAGCACCTCAACACTGTGCCGCCCCTGCCGGAGCCGCACCCATCGATTCCTGACGCTGGCGATCTCCACCATCCGCAACCCGAACACGGGTGCGGGGTTTCCTTCACCGAACGGCTCCAGCGCCGCAATCTGCTGGTCGAAGTTCCTTCCGATCATGGCCAGCGAAAGCTGCGCTTCGGCTTTGACTGGGATTTGGCGTGGCAGCTTCAAAGCTCCAACAGCTTCATTTAACTGCTGTTCGAACGCCTTGACCTGCTCCAAAGGCATGGTCAATCCCACCGCTTGCGCATGCCCTCCGAACCTGGTGAGAAGTCTCTTGAGCGGGTTTAGCGCCTCGACCAGGTCCAACCCCGGAACGCTCCTGCCGGAACCGACCACGAACTCAGGGTCCGGCGCGGGAGTCAGCACGATGCTCGGAACCGAATATCGCTCCACGCACTTGCTGGCCAGCAGGCCGGCGATTCCTCGCGGGCACGTCTCCCGGAAAGCGATGATCGCCGCCGGCGTGCCGTTCGGGAGTGATCCGGCTAGTTCATCGAATTGAACCGCGACCTGCCGCCTGCGTTCCGCATTTAACCGGTCAAGTGTCTGAACGGCTTGGCCCGCCGCACTTTGGTCCAGAGCCGCATTGAAAACTGCCAACGCCAGCGCCGGATGATCCAGCCTTCCCGCTGCGTTGATGCGAGGCGCCACTCCGAACCCGATGTCGTAGGAATCAGGGCTCGACGGATCCGAACATGATATGCGAAGCAGTTCGCGCAACCCGCAGTGTTCTGCCCGGCCGAGTTCCCTCATGCCCAACCGGGCCCACGTACGTGTGCCATTTCGCAGCGGAACGCAATCGGCAATCGACGCGATTGCAGCGTACTGGCTTATGCCAGCCAGGAGCCGTTCGATCCGGCTGTCCTTCCAGCCCGCCCGTAGCACAAGAGCCCAGCTGAAAATAGCGGCGAGTCCTGCCCCGCAAAAGTCCTGGGACCAAATCGCAAGTGTATCGGCGGCCTCTTGAATCCGATGGTGATCGATTACGATCACCTCGATCCCGAGGCGCTGGGCAAGCCGGATGGCTGATTGTGCATTGATCCCGTTGTCGACCGTGATTAACAGATCGGTACCGCTCTTTGAGAACCGATGCACGGCATTCGAATTCAAGCCGTACCCTTCGTTTCGGTGAGGAAGGTAAGGGCGTGCGTGTCCTCCCAGGCCGGCCAAAACCCCGCGGAGTATATGCGTGCCCAGAACACCGTCGCAGTCATAATCGCCGTGGATGGCGATCCTCTCCCCTTCCTTCACCGCGCGCAGAACGCGATCAACCGCCTTTTCCATGGACGCGATGGACATCGGATCGGGGAGGTCACTCCAGGACGGAACTTGAACGAAACCGTCGATATCTTCAATTCCGCGCCCGATGAGGACATCGAGCAGTGGCTGGCAGAGAAACATACAGCCCTCCTCGGGCCCGCATCGGGCAGAGCTCCACCTTGAATTTGAGAATGGGAACTAGGCGACGCGCAGGTGATCGCCACGGTAGACTTCGGCGCCGGGAACGGTAATTTGGTTTTGAACGGCGCTTTTGATCGCTTCGTTGGAAGGCGCAGCCTCTTGCATCGATGCCACCAGCAGACGGCTAACCTCTTCCGGAACCAGCTCAATTATCCGCTCCCACAACCTCCCATCGATTCGGGCCGCGACCGTTCGATACCGCATTGGAACGCGTGTTTCGTCGGTGAAGCGCACCGAATCCTGGCTGTTCTTCTGAATGCGCAGCGTGAACTCGCGCCCTTCGATCTTCCTGAGATCGCGGCTCTTGAGGTAGTACATGACCATGTACTTGGTCTGGGTCGCTTTGCGTTCGCTACTGCGTGCGCGCTCCTGCAATCTCGACGCTTCGCTCCGGCAATACTGAACACGCGCTTCCATCATGCGAAGAAATCGTCCGATCCGGTCGGCCTTCTCGCTATGAGCTTCGCAGAACTGCTGGAACCGATCCACCAGTTCAGCCGTCACATCGCCGCGAATCTCGATTTCGTCTTCAATCTCGTCAAGGAGCATGTCAAGCTCGCGATCAATCTCGAACAAGGAATGCTCCTGTGCTATGGATGACACGATTACCTCCGATTTTTCAAATTGGTTGGAATATGGCGATCTCTGACTCTTGTGAATCCCTTCTCTTTTTTGCCCCACCAGCGCATGGCCTGAATGTTGTCAGGATCATCGCCTGCCAGGTGCCACTCATCCGCCGGGGACAGATGTGATCGGGCACAACCTCGCCGAAGTCGGTGAACTTCTCCCCGCACCGTAAACGGTTGTCGTGCTGAGATCCGAGACAGCGTGATTTATCTCACAGTGGCTGCGAAATCGACAATTCTATTGACTTTATACCAACACAACTTTATAGTTGTGTTGCCATGATTCCCGACTTTGAGGACTGCGGGAACTTGCCGCCGGGAAGGCACCCAGCGACTTGGGAAGAATTCGCCCGCAGATTTGGAACGAACGACCATCGTCGACGACTTCTCTTGGGGATGAAGCGTTTTCTCTTGTCCCTGAAGCAATACGGCTGCCGAATCGCCTACATAGACGGAAGCTTCGTCACGCATAAGGAATACCCCGCCGACTACGACGGGTGCTGGTCATGCTTCGGAGTGGATCTACAGGCACTCTCCAGGGGTGATCCGGTGCTACTGGATTTTAGGAATCAACGGCTGGCACAGAAAGTGAAGTACGGTGGCGAGATGTTCCCCGCAGAAATGACCGAAGGGCTAAGTGGGCGGGTGTTTTTGGAGTTCTTTGAACGCGACAAGACAACTGGAGAGCCTAAGGGGATCATTGAGATAAATCTCGGAGGCCTCTCATGATTTCGAACGAGCGGCAATATCGGATTTCGAAGGTCCGAGTTGAAGAGTTTGAGCGAGCTTTGGCGTCGCTACCGGCCCCTTCCGAAGAGCTCACATGGGAGGGCGTGCAACGAGATGCAATCTCTAGCCAACTGTCGGACCTCAAGCGAGAGTTACAGGAGTATGAGTGGCTTCGAAAGAAGGGACCCGATATCGTCGAGGTGACCGCTTTTGAGGATGTTCCGGAGGCTTTGGTAAAAGCAAGGATTGCGGAAGGGCTAACGCAACGAGAGCTTGCGGACAAACTGGGAATCAAGGAGCAACAGGTACAACGATACGAGGCAACGGGGTACGCCGCGGCAAGCCTTGATCGCATTCAAG
>Ga0335069_10002677_pt1 | contig 27238 bp, 31 predicted proteins | sample Lox_Sample_11_FD_206714 | JGI IMG/M metagenome (GOLD analysis project Ga0335069, IMG submission 206714) | Soil microbial communities from Loxahatchee National Wildlife Refuge, Florida, United States - Lox_Sample_1.1 | ecosystem: Environmental > Terrestrial > Soil > Wetlands | place: USA...
TCAACCGCAAGCAGCCGCTCCGTCAGCGCGAGCGCGCCGTCGAGCGAGGTTGTCTTTTCCGCGGTTGTTTCCGACAAAGCGGGTCTCCCGCGCCGATGAAAGGTTTGGACGCGGGCGGGTGTCAACTATCATCGCCGCCGTTAACTCTTGGAATCCCGTCTTTATGACCAGCATCCCGCATCTGCCGCGGCCGGCGCCCGACGCCGCCATCCTCACGGGGCGCACCGTCGATCTCGAGCGCCTCGATCCCTTGCGCCATGGCGAAGGCCTTTGGCGCGCCATCGGCTCGGTGGAATCGCTCTGGCAATCCGTGCCGCCGGGGCCGTTCGCCGACAAGGAAGCCTTCTTCATCTGGCTCGAAGAACGCGCGGCGCGCAACGACCAGGTGCTCTATGCCCTCGTCGACAAGCGAACCGGCACGGCGGAAGGGCTCTATCTTCTCATCAACATCGAAAGCGGCATGGGGCGCATAGAGATGGGATTGGTGCTCGGCGCCAGGCTGTCGCGAACGACGGCGGCGACCGAAGCCTTCTATCTCCTCGGCCGCTATGTCTTCGAAGAGCTTGTCTATCGCCGGCTGGAATGGCGTTGCAGCCCTGAGAATGAAGCGTCCATGCGCGCCGCCGAACGCTTCGGCTACACGCTTGAAGGGATCCTGCGCCAGAATGCCTGGATCAAGGGCCGCAACTGGGACACTGCGGTGTATGCGATCATCGACAGCGAATGGCCGTCGCGCGCCAAGAGGCTCGCCGACTGGCTCGCGCCCGAGAACTTCGCGCCGGACGGCCGGCAGAAGAAACCGCTCGGCGGTTGACTTTCCGGCTTCAACCGATAAGCCATTTCCATGCGGGAGCTGGTGCACACTTTTCTGCTGGTCTATGCGGCGCTTTTCCCGATCGTCAATCCGATCGGCAGCGCGCCGATTTTCCTTAGTATGACCGGCGGGATGACCCATGCAGAGCGCACCTCGCTCGTGGGCCACATCGCCGTCAACAGCTTCCTCCTGCTGCTGGGATCGCTGTTCGTCGGCTCGCATGTGCTCGAATTCTTTGGGATCACGCTACCCGCCGTGCGCGTGGCCGGCGGCTTGGTACTCACCGCTTTCGGCTGGAAGCTGCTCCAGTCCGATGACCAGCAGACGGCCGATCAGAAGGACAGCCAGGCGACGAACAAATACATAGCGCCATCGGATTCGTTCTACCCGCTGACGATGCCGCTGACCGTAGGGCCGGGATCCATGTCGGTCGCCATCACGCTCGGCAGCCAGCGTCCCAAGACAGCCGATCTCGCGCATTTGGGAAGCGTCATCCAGCTCATCGGCGGAGCGGTCGCCGGGCTGCTGGCGATCGCGATCACGATCTATGTCTGCTACCGGTTCGGGGAGCGCATGGCGCGCGCGCTGGGAACCACGGGTACGAGCGTGGTGGTCAGGCTTTCGGCTTTCATTCTTCTCTGCATCGGCATCGAGATCCTGTGGAACGGTTACAACGCCTTCATGGGACAATCGAGCTGACGGCGTTCGCTTGCCAGCCCACGGCCGCTGTCCTAGCCTCCGCGCCGCAGCCCCAAATCCCGCTTCCATCCTGGTGAGACTCGGCGTTCCGCTCTTCGCGTTCTTCCTTTTGTTTGCGCTTGGTGCGCGGGCGCAGGAACGGAAAGATCGCGAATTCCAAGAGTGCAAGGATTGCCCGATAATGGTCGGAATTCCGGCCGGCGATTTCCTGATGGGAAGCCCGTCGTCGGAACGCGGCCGTTTCGACACCGAAGGCCCACTGCACAAGGTCACGATCAAGGCGTTCGCGCTCGGCAAATTCGACGTGACGAGCGAACAGTTCTTGGCCTTCCTGCGCGAAACCGGCTATCAGCCCGCGCCATGCAACCCCATTACAAAGCTGACGTGGCGTTCGCCCGGCGACGGGCATGCCTATCCGCCCGACGAGATCGAACCGCGGCGGTGGCCAGCCGTGTGTCTCGATTGGAAGGATGCGAACGCCTACATCCTGTGGCTCAACAAGAAGGTGGCAAAGCCGGGACAGGATCCGGCGAAAGGTCCTTATCGTCTGCCGACCGAAGCCGAGTGGGAATATGCCGCGCGCGCCGGCACCACGACTGCGCGCTGGTGGGGTGACGAGATCGGCACCGGCAACGCCAATTGCAACGGCTGCGGCTCGCAATGGGACGACAGCGAACTGTCGCCCGTCGATGCACTGAGACCCAATCCGTTCGGTCTGTACGGCATTCTCGGCAATGCGTGGCAGTGGACGGAAGACTGCTGGCACCCGAATTATGTCGGCGCCCCGGCGAACGGTAGCGCATGGGTTACGGGCGGCGACTGCACAAAGCATGTGCTGCGCGGCGGCTCGTGGGACAACCTGCCGATCTTCGTGCGTGCGGCGACGAGGAGCGGCGGCGCGCTCGACGGCGGCGAGTATGATTATTCGAGCCTCGCTGGATTCCGCCTTGCGCGGAATCTGCCTTGAGAGGAAGCGATGCGCCCCAATCGATTGCGTGAGAAGTGGAAGCAGGGGAAGCGGGCCACCAATTGCTGGCTCTCAATTCCCTCCGCGTTTTCCGCGGAGACGATGGCCCATCAGGGCTGGGACAGCGTTACGATCGACCTGCAGCACGCGCCGACCGATGACGCCATGGCCTATGCGATGCTGGTCGCCGTCTCGACCACGGACACCGTTCCTCTCGTGCGCGTACCCGGGATCGAGCCTGGAATAATCACGCGCGTCTTGGATTGGGGCGCCTATGGCGTGATCTGCCCGACCATCAACAATGTTGAGGAGTGCCGGAATTTCGTCGGCGCCGTTCGCTACGCGCCCCTCGGCTATCGCAGCGTCGGACCGGGACGCGCCGTGCTTTATGGCGGCCGCGACTACGTCGCGAAGGCGAACGAAACGGTGCTCGCGATCGCGCAGATTGAAACGAAGCAGGGGCTCGAGAACGTCGATGCCATCGCGCGCACACCCGGACTCGACATGTTGTTCGTTGGCCCCAACGATCTTGGCCTCTCGCTCGGACGCACCGCCATGCCCGACCAGACCGATCCGGTCGTCGTCGAGGCGATCAATGCCGTCCTCAAGGCGGCGCACGCCGCCGGAATCTACGCGGGCATCTGGTGCGCCTCGGCGGATTACGGCCTTGAAATGATGCGCAAGGGTTTCGACCTTACGACGGTCGTCTCCGATCGCGGCCTGCTTGGTACAGGTGCAGCGCTGCGGCAGAAGTTCGCCTGAGATCCTTCACTGCATGGAATCGCGCGGATTGAGCCTGAGCGTTAGTTCGAGATCGTTGCGGTCCATATTCGGGGGCAGCGTCAGGGGCGAGGAGAGAATCACGGCATTCTTGGCGCTGAGCGCGATCCAACGATAGACCGAGTCGGTCTTGAAGCGTTTGGCGTCGACGATATCGGCCTCCAGCACGGTGCCGTCGCGTTTCAGGAGCACGTGGATCAGAATGTCGAAGTTGCGATTGCCGAGCCGCGACCTGTCGAGGCTCCAGCGCCTCAGCACCTGCGCGCGAATGATGTCGCGCGTTTCATAAAGGCCCCGACCGCCGGCTTCGTCCTCGTTCCCGTTTTCCGCATATTGCGATGTGCCCGCCTCGCCCATCACGCGCGTGTCGGTGTTGGGCTGCTTGAGCTTCGAAAGCTCCTTCAGCTTCATTTCCAACGGATCGACGGGCTCTGTGGCCTTGTTCGGCGCGACGCCAGTCGGCGTGTGATGGACGACTGGCGCGCGCGGCAGGATGATCGGCGTCTTGCTGATTTCCCCGGCGGCTTTCGTCTGCTTCGGTTCGGGCGACGGGCCTTCGCTCTGCGCCACGATCGCGACCGGCACGAAAGGCTGGTAACTGGGCTGCCGGTGAAGGGTGCGGTGGGCGAGGAAAAGTATAATCAGCAGCGCCAGCACGTGCAGCAGAAGCGACGCGCCCACGCCGGCGCCGTCGCGCCGGGCGTAGGTCCGCAATTGCTGGAGCTTCGTGGACAGCGTCATGGGAGAGGCCAAGCTTAAGCGCGCCGCGCCGTGAGCACCAGCCGGGCAACCTTGTCAAACTGTCTTGGCTTGCCTTTATCTTGCCTGTCGCTCCTGGGGGTATTGCGATGCGCGCTCGAAAAATTCTGGTTATCGGCCTGGCGGTTTTCGCGGCGGCCTGTTCGCCGGCCTCGCATGAGCCAGAGCACAAGCTCGTGGGCCGCAGTCCCGTCATCCCGGCGCCCGACAAGAGCTGGTTTCCGACGCTGAATTTCTCGACCGCCAGGGGCTGGCCCGCTGGCATGACGCCGAAAGCGCCGCCGGGATTCACCGTGACGCAATTCGCCGGCGGCCTCGATCATCCGCGCTGGCTCTATCAATTGCCGAACGGCGATGTGCTGGTGGCGGAATCGACCACTGAGCCCGGGCCGCCGAAATCGCTCGAAGACCGAATCGGGGCCTGGCTGCAGCGAAATTCGGATTCGAACGGCAAATCGGCGAACCGCATCACGCTGCTGCGCGACACCAAAGGCAATGGCGTCGCCGACAGGCGTTGGGTGTTCCTCGCGGGCCTGCATCAGCCATTCGGCATGCTGTTGCTGGGCGACAAGTTCTATGTCGGCAACACCGACGGGCTGATGCGCTTTTCATACAAGCCGGGCTCCACGACGATCGATGGGCCGGGCGAGAAAATCCTCGCGCTCCCCAAGGGCGGCTACAACAATCACTGGACGCGCAATGTTTTCGCCAATGAGAGCGGCACGAAGATATACGTGACCGTCGGTTCGGGCAGCAATGTCGGCGAGCACGGCGTCGACAACGAAGTCCATCGCGCAGACATCCTTGAGATCAATCCCGACGGCTCGGGCCTGCGCGTTTACGCATCGGGCTTGCGCAATCCGAACGGGCTCGGCTACGAACCTGTGACACATGCGTTGTGGGCGGTCGTGAACGAGCGCGATTTTCTCGGCAACGATCTAACGCCCGACTATTTCACACATGTTGTCGACGGTGGCTATTACGGCTGGCCCTATTCCTATTGGGGCCGCCACGTCGATGCGCGCGTGACGCCGCAACGGCCCGATCTCGTGGCCCAAGCGATCACGCCGGACTACTCGCTGGGCTCGCATGTGGCGCCGCTGGGGCTGGCGTTCTACGACGGCACAGCGTTTCCCGCGGCCTATCGCGGGGGCGCTTTTATCGGCGAACACGGCTCATGGAACAGAAAGCCGTTCTCCGGGTACAAGGTCGTGTTCGTGCCGTTCAAGGACGGCGAGCCGGCCGGGGTTCCGCAGGATTTCCTTACCGGGTTCATGCCGGACGATGGCTCCGGCAACGCTTACGGCCGCCCCGTGGGCGTCATCGTGGCGAAGGACGGCTCGTTGCTCGTCGCCGACGATGTCGGCAATTGCGTCTGGCGCGTGGCGGCGAAGTGATCGGGCGCTGGCTTACTCCGACAGCCAATATTGCATCGCCACGTGCGGGCGGGACACGAAGCATTCGCGATTGAGGCTGTAGGACTTGATGATGCGCACGGCTTCGGCCGCCGCGTCGCGACTTGCAGAGAAGTCGAGGAGCCACAGGGAGCCATCCATGACTTTCCAGCGGCCGTCGGCGTAAATCGCTGCGACATTCTCCGGATGGAGCGCGATGCAATCCTGTCCCGGCATGTTGCCCGGTGGCACTGCGACGCCGTTCCGCCAATACATCATCGACGTATAGGGCCGCTTCACGAAGCATTGTCGCGTGAAGTGGTAGTGCTGGATGACTTCGACCGCCCGTGCAGCGGCCGACCGGTCTGCGCCGTAATCGAGGGATGCGTTAGGCGAGAGCATCACTCGCCACTCGCCGCGAACATTGTCAGCCTTCAAGTCGAGCGGGTCGACAACGACGCAGTCTTCGGCGTTCGCCGGCACGGCTTTCGCGACCGTCGGTGCCTGAGCCGTCTGCGCGGCGGCAGAAGGCCTCGCGAGCAGAAGCGCAAAAGAGAAATTGAGAGCGGCCACGAGGCCGGTACGCATCATTTGTTTCCCCCTCGCTGGCGAGATTTAGCAAAACCGCCACCATCTGTCAGCGGGGACGATTGAGTTCGATCGGCAATTCGTTTCATCTGTCTGTCGAATTGGGCGGGACGCGTCGCAGGGGATTAACGATGTTCGGGTACCGCGCGATCGGCTGGGCCGCTGCCATCGTCGCTGCCGCGTCGGCTACGTCGGCACAGGAGCGCGTCGCCGCCAATGTCGAGACTGTGACTGTCGTCGGTACGACGCCGCTTTCCGGCACCAGCCTCGATGCGGACAAGCTTCCCGAAAGCATCGAAACTCTGGATTCACGGGATCTGGCGCGCGAGGGCATCCCGTCGGTCACGACTGCGCTCAACAATCAGCTGGGATCTATCAACATCAACGACGATCTCGACGATCCCTTCCAGCCCGATGTCCTTTATCGCGGCTTCGAGGCGTCGCCAGTGCTTGGCACGCCCGAGGGGCTCGCGGTGTACCAAAACGGCGTGCGCATCAACGAATCCTTCGGTGATGCGGTCAATTGGGATCTGGTGCCCGATCTAGCTGTCGCGCGCGTCGACGTCATCAGCGCAAATCCCGTGTACGGCCTCAACGCGCTCGGCGGCGCCATCGTCATCGGCATGAAGAACGGCTTCGACTACGACAAGGGCGAACTCGAGCTGTCAGCGGGCTCGTGGGCGCGACGCGATGCAGGGGTGCAATTTGGCGCGAACGAGGGACGGTTCGGCCTCTACGCCGCCGGTCAGTTGCAGACCAGCGAGGGGTGGCGGCTCTATTCGCCGGACCACGTCGCGCGGATCTATGGCGATGCGAGCTATCGCGCAGGCGGGCTGTCGCTCGATCTGAGCCTCACCTTTGCCGACAATCTCTTAAGCGGGGAGTCGCCTTCGCCCGTGCAGGAACTTGCGATCGACCGAAGGCTGATTTTCACAAGCCCGCAATCGAACCGCAATCGCGTGGTGTTTCCGGCCCTTAGCAGCAGCTATACCATCAACGATCATCTGTCGCTGCAGATGAGTGTCCATTACAGAGGGTTTCGCGAGGGCATTGCCAACGGCAACACCACGGCCTATGCGGGCTGCACATCGGCGCCGGGATTTCTGTGTCAGCCCGACGGAGTGACGCAGCTTTTTTCGATGAGCGGCGCTCCCATCGCGGATATCTCGCAAGATGGCACTATTCCGATCGGTGAGAACGATCACGAACGGATATCCACGGACAGTTTCGGCGGGACTCTGCAGGTCACGGATACGAATGCGGTGCTGGGGTCCGGCAACCAGGTCACTGCCGGCGCGACCATGGACCGCGACTCGACGCATTTTGTATCCGAAACCGAGCTTGGCGCGATCAACACCGGACTTGGGGTAGATGCTTCGGGCATTTTTGTTTCGACTCCTGAGAACATGCCGGGGAACGCAACGCCCGTCGTGCTCGATGCGACCAATCGCTATTACGGCGCCTTTGTCACCGACACACTCGACGTCACGTCACGAATAGCGGTCACCGCGAGCGGGCGTTACAATCAAGCTGTTGTCGCGCTCAAGGACCTTGAGGGAACTGCGCTCACGGGAACGTCTCGCTACAGTCGTCTCAATTCCGCCATCGGCGCCACGGATGCATTGTCCGACGACGTCACGCTTTACGTCGGCTATTCCGAGGGCAATCGCGCACCGACACCCGGCGAGATCGAATGCGCCAACCCGCTGGCGCCCTGCCTTCTGCCGTCGAGCCTTTCGAGCGACCCGCCGACGCTGAAGCAGGTCGTGTCGCACAGCTGGGATTTGGGACTGCGGGGCGATTTCCCGTTCTCCGATGCATCGCGGCACCTTACCTGGCACGCCGATCTCTTCCGCACCAATGTCGATGACGACATCTACGGTGTCGCGACGTCGCTCGCGAGCGGCTATTTCAGCAATATCGGTGGGACGCGGCGTCAGGGCGCGGAATTCGGTGCGCACTTCGACGACGACCGTTTCTCCGGATTTCTGAGTTACGATTTCGTGGACGCCACGTTCGAGGCCTCGTTCCTGCTGCCGTCCCCACTAAATCCGGGAGCCGACGCGAACGGGAATATCCTCGTTCGGCCCGGGGATCGATTGCCGGGCATTCCGCAGCACCGCCTCAGGCTCGGTGCAGATTACAAGTTTACGCCGGAATGGTCAGCGGGCGCGGTTTTCGTCTACGAAGGTTCGCGATATTACCGCGGCGACGAGTCGAACCAGATGAAGCCGATGGCAGGGTTCGCGGCGCTGAACCTGCATTCGACGTACGAATTGGAAGAGCACGCCGAGTTGTTCTTCGACGTCTTCAATCTGCTCGACGCGCGCTACGCGACGTTGGGCGTCCTGGGCGATCCGACTGGAATTGGCGCGCCGGGCATTCCGACGGGCGCTTCGGGAGTCGATTACCGCTTCGAAAGTCCGGCCGCACCTCGCAGCGTTTTGGGCGGAGTTCGGCTCAGGCTCTGAAAGCAAAACGGCGGAAGCATTGCCGCTCCCGCCGTAGTGCCGGATCGGATTGCGATCAGAAGGAGATCCAGATGCCGTTGTGCCAATAGCCGCGGCCTTCGTGCTCGTGGAAAACAAAGTGCTCGTGACGGCGCCAGCGCCAATTGTCCGGATGGATGACGACGCCGTATTCGGCGCGATAGGCATAGCGATTGTGAACATGCCAGCATTCGCCTTCGCGATTGCAGGCGATCCAGGCTGACGCGCTCGTCGCCGTAATTGCGGCCGCGGCCACGCCCAACAGCGCAGCGGAAGCCAATTTGATGATCGTCTTCATTCCTACGCTCCTTGGTCTGGTGTCCCCCCGAGACGGCACGGGGAAATCGCCGCGGCCATACTCGTCAGGACGGTTCTTGGACCCTACGCGGGGACGCGAATCCCCTCCGCGTCAACTGAACATCGGGCGGAAAGCGTGTCTTTATCGCCAAATTCGCGATTGTACGAGTTTGTCGCGAAACCGCGGTTTGCGACATCTGAACAAATTTCGGGAACTCGCGGATCGCGCCATTTCTAGAGCGACGGGCATTCACCGACAATCGATACGCGCTCGCCGTATCGCGAATAGGGGAAGTAGTCCCAGACCGAGTGATGCTGCGTCACGCGGTTGTCCCAGAACGTCAGCGTGCCCGGTTCCCAGCGCACGCGGCATTGGAATTCGACATGGCCTTCGATGTGCCGAAACAGAAGTTCGAGAAAGGCGCTGCTTTCCTCCGGCGTGAATTCGTTGATGCGCGTGGTGAAGCCGCGATTGACGAAGAGCGCGAGCTTGCCGCTTTCGGGATGCCGGATGACGACGGGATGTATCGCGCTCGGCCAGCCGCCTTCCGGGCGACCGAGCCCATAGCCGCCGGAATAGAGTTTGGCGCCGTCATGCGTCGCCGTGAAGCCTCTGACGATCTCTTTCATCGCCGGCGACAGCGCGTCGTACGCCTGGACAGTGCTTATGAAGCAGGTGTCGCCGCCGCCGATCACCGGCGTTTCGGTGACGTAAAGCATGGAGCCCATCGGCGGCTTCTCATCGCACGTCACATCCGTGTGCCAGACCTCGCCGGCGACATGTTTGGAATTCTGGTCCGCCTTCACGAGATGGATCTCGGGATCCAGCGCGCCCGATTTCGCGTGATCGGGCAGCGTACTCTTGGCGTGAAAGGGATGGACATGCAGCGATCCGAACATCCGGCCGAAGCGCTTGTGCTCTTCGCGCGTCAGGCGCTGATTGCGAAACACCAGCACGTGATGCGCATTGAGGGCAGCCCTGATCTCGGCGAACTGGTCGGCCGGCAAGGGCCGCGAAAGATCGACCCCTTCGATTTCGGCCCCGATCACGGGCGTGAGCGTCTTGATACCGATGGTAGGGGTTTCGACGTGCGGCGCGGCTTTTTGCATGGGGATCTCCGTGGCGTGCAAGCTTCGCGCCGGCAACGCCGTCGTTCAAGTCCGTCTAGAAATAGCGGCTGACCCGAACGAGGAACGTGCCGGCGCTCGGCAGGCTTCCATAGTCGGTCCGCTTGCCGCCGAAGCTCGCCGCCGCAAGGCCGCCGATCGTCCATTCGCGGGAGAGATAATAGTCCGCCGTAACTTGCGAAAAGCTCGACGCATCGCGCAGATCGGCATTGATGAACGCGGTGATCTCGAGGTCCTCGACGAAGGCGTCGACCCAGTCGGCGCGGAGAAATGCTTCCTGGCGCGCTGTCGGCACACCCTGATCGGCCGCATAGCCGCGGATGTACCACAGTTCGGCGTCGAGCGCAGGATTGCCGAGCGCGCCTGCACCGAACCACCGAGTCCAGTCGGCGTCCGAGAAGCCGGCCTGGTGATAGTGATATTCGAGATTGAAGGTGATCTTCGATTCCGTGGTGTAGGAAAACCCGACCGAGGCGTTGCTCTCAAAGCGTCGCGTCGTGCTGCTCGGAAGCGGCGAGGACGCCGCGGGCGGGATGGTGCCGGTGTCCTTGCCGAATTGCAGCGCTTCGTCCGCCAGATCGAGACCGTTGCCGCCGGCCCATTCGGCATAGGCGACGATTTTCTGACCGATCCCGTGCGTGATATTTGTGCCGTAGCTCCAGTGGCCGTCATTCGAAAACAACACGAGCTCCGGCGCGAAATCGTCGAACAGCCGGGCGCTCCCTTTGGCGAGAAAGCGCGTCTCGGCGTTGGTGCGATCCAGCATTGGATTGAAAGACGGCAGGTTGTCGTTGCGGTAGATCGGGCTTGGATTGGTGACTTTCGGCGCGAAAGCCACCGACAGGCTGGCATTCTCCCAAAGATGCTGGCCGAACACCATCAGCGTGCCCAAACGGTCTTCGCGCAGCACGGACGGATCGGCGGACAACGGCTCGACCACGGCGCGCGTCTTGAAGAAATCCGTCGGATTGAAGCCGAGCGCTACGCCGCTCTTGAGATTGATGCGGCCGATATCGAGAAACGTCGCGCCGCCGGCCTTCCAGGCGAGATAGCCCTCGCGGAAATCGTGGCGGATGTTTTCGTGACTCGGGACATCGAGGCCGTCCTCGGCGCGAAGGTTGAGCCGACCGCTGTAGTAAAGGCTCACATCGTCGCTGAGCTGCCAGTTGATGCGCGCATCGGCGAACAGACGCTCCTCCCAGCGCGCGGGAAACGGTGGGGGAAACGCGACCGGAAGATCACTGCGCCGCGCTGTGCCGATGACATCGTTCTGCAGGAAGAAGACCTCGTCGGCATTCGAGGTGTTCGCTTGTTGCGAGGCTGTCGGGGCCGGGATGCGGTCGAGCTCATCATCGTCCGCCTGCGCGGCGCCTGCGCCGAGGGCCGTCCCCGCGCAGAGTAATGCTACGGCGAGCCTGGCAATCATTGCGCGTTCAGATGGGGCAGGTAATCGCGCTGGAACCAGGTATCGGGAATATCGGTGAACTTCGAATCCGAGAAATCGACGACAGTGACGAGAGAGGAATCGACGGCATCGATGATCACGGCCTGGGTCGGACGCAAGCCGTCCAGCCGTTCGAGGAAATTTCGGTAGTAAAGGATTTTCAGCAGCCGCCCGCTGTCGGCATAGAATTTCGCCTTCACGGGATCATGCGTGCCTTCTTCCACCCAATATTCAATGTGGTTGTATGTGGCGGTTTCGCTAGCGGCCTTCATGTCGAGATGCCAGCATTTCTTCTGCTGCCGTGCCGCGTCTTCGATCGTTTCCTCGCCCATAAGCGTCGCCGTGTAGTCGACCGCGAGATTGGCCGTCAGCACGTCGCCGATCGCGGCCTGGCCGGTAAGGCGCTGCTGCGGCGAGATGCGCACGCTGTCCTTGGTCGCCGGATCGTAGAACCACAGCACGGCGCCCAGGAGGACCATCTTGCCGGCATCCCGCGGCGGATCGATATAACGGGCGAGATTGCGGAACTGCCGCGTCGCCGGATCGATCTTCGAGTAGACCACAAGGACGTTACGATCGCTCGGCTGGCCCGAGCGGTATTCCGTCAGCACCGTGGTCGATTTGAACGGCTTGCCGGGATTGCGGATCTCATCGGCCTTGGCGACGATTTCCTGCGCCGTTTCGGCTGCACAGGCGGCGCGGGCCGCCAGCAGGACCGTCAACGCCGCGATGAACCTCAAACCCGTCATAGCCGTCCTCACACGTGTCGGAGCGCATCGACGATCTGCAGACGCGCGGCGCGATTCGCAGGGAGAAGCGCCGCCGCTGCCGCCAGCACGATCAGCAGCGCCCAGATCGTGCCGATCATATCCCAGGCACCGAACATGTAGAGCTTGAGCGGCACGGGCTGCGCCTGTCCGGGCGGAGTCCAGGTGATCCCCTGCTGGTTGATCGCATAGGATACGAGGAAGGCAATCGCGACGCCCGCCGTCGCTCCCATCGCGCCGAGAAGGATTCCTTCGACCAGAAACTGGCTGCGGATACCCGAACGGCGAACGCCCAGGGCGCGCGTCGTGCCGATCTCGTCGGTGCGCTCGACGACGCTCATGCCCATAGCGTTCGAGACCGTAAAGACCACGACGATGCCGATGATGATCGAGATGAACGAGAAGATCGAACGGAAGAGATTGAGCGCCTGCGTATAAAACGGCGTAATTTCCGCGAAGTCGCGGGTCTCGAGATCGAGACCGTGCTGCTTGAACAGCTGGGCGAGGCGGGCGCGGACCCGCGGCATGTCTTCGGTCCTGTGCAGCTGCAGGATGATGCCGGTGGCCCGATGCTCCCCGCGGCCATAAACGAGCTGCTGGGCGAGATTAAGGTGCATGCCGACATAGATGTCGTCCAGTTCTCGGACGCCTTGCGGATCGGCGCGGGCGATTTCCAGATCAACCACATTGGGCGCGCCCCCCGCCGTCGCCGCGAGGAGATCGATGCGCGGCAGGGACGGCCCTTTCCGGGTCGCAGGCGCGTCGCGGGAGACAAGATCGGAAAAATCCTGTTTGGGCAGGTTCGCGACGTCCGATGCCGCCGCTGTGTCCGAAGGCGCACCGGTCGGAAGCTTGGGGCAATTGCCGAGACGAAGCTGGCCGCAGAGACCCAGCACTCGGGCCATGCCTTCGCCGACAATGCCCCGGGAGCTGTCGTCGTCCCTGAGACCCGTGTCGTCGCCGCGCCCTCCGACATCGTACTCGTCCCAGTGTTTCATGCGATCGCGGTCGGACGGAATAAAGCCGGTGCCGATGAAGGTTCGCGACTCCCCGTTGTCGGAGTTCGACGCGATGCCGGTCAGGTACTGAACCGGTGTTGCCACCGCGATCAGCGGCTTCAGCTGAGGATCGGTGGTGATCAGCTTCAGCACCGCCTCGTAATGCGGGATGCCCCAGATCGCGGGATTGCCGGAGCCGAAATCGAAATAGCCGTTGCGATAGACCGTCAGATGGCCGACGCGATCGACGGTGCCCGTCTGCAGGCCGTAGGTGACGTAGACGGTGTAGGCGCCGAACACGAGCGTCGCCGCGGTGCCGATCGCGATCGTCAGCATCGTCGTCATAGAGCGGCGCGTATTGCGGAAGATGCTGCGAAACGCGATCTTGAAGATCATGCCGCAGCTCCCGACGCGACGATCTCGCCGTCCCGGATGGTGAAGGTGTCGTCGGCGTGCGAAATCAGATGCGGATCGTGCGAGGCAAAAATGAAGGTGGTGTGCGATTCCGTCTGCATGCGGCGCATGAGCGCGATGACGCTCGCACCGGTCTCGGAGTCGAGATTGGCCGTCGGCTCGTCGGCGAGAACGATGTCCGGCCTTTTGACGAGCGCGCGGGCAATCGCCACACGCTGTTTCTGTCCGCCGCTCAATTCATTCGGACGCTGTCCTCGCTGATCCTTCAGACCCACGGCCTCGAGCATCTCGAGGGTCGCCTGGCGTCGTTTCTGCGCGGAGACGCCGGTGAGAAGAAGAGGGTACTCGACGTTCTCGTAAGCGGTCAGCACCGGTATCAGGCTGAAATTCTGGAAGATGAATCCGACGCGCCGCGCGCGAAAATCCGACAATGCGTTGTCCGACAGCTTTGCGACGTTCTGGCCGGCGATCGTCACCGTGCCGGTGGTCGGCGCATCGATGCAGCCGATCAGATTGAGAAGCGTGGTCTTGCCGCTGCCTGACGGGCCGATCAGCATCGTAAAGCGGCGCGGCGCGATCGACAGCGATACACCGCGCACAGCCCTCACGGCCACCGCACCGATCCTGTAAGTCTTGGCTACATGATCGAGCCTGACGACCGCGCCGTCGCGGGCCTCGTTCTGCCGGCCGTTACTCGCCCCTGGCATGGCCACTTTGCCCCTTAGGCTCCGCTCCCCGGCGCCGTATTCAGACGCCTCGGTATCGCGCGCGCTTTTGCGCGTCAACGACCTGTTTGCAGGATATGGTACCATATGGTACCAGATCAAGAGGATCGAGTCGACGTGAAACGCCCTCGCAAGATCAGTGATGACGATGCCCGCGGGCGCATCCTGGACGCTGCGTTCTGCGCCTTTATGGAACACGGCTATGCGAAAGCGAGCACGCTCGAGATCGCCACGCGGGCCAAAGTCTCAAAGCGTGAACTCTATTCCCATTTTGAGAATAAGCAGGCGCTGTTCGCCGCCGGCATCGCGCGCCGCACGCATGCGATGCAGCTTCCGCTCGAGCATCCCGATGTCAACAGCCTGGATGGTCTGGCGGCGACATTAAAATCGCTTGGTCGTGCGATCCTTGCCGGCGTGACAGACGACAACGTGCTTGCGGTCCATCGCCTCGCGATCACGGAGTGCGAAATCTCGCGCGACGTCGCCGACACTCTCGACCGAAGCGGCCGCGGTCAAATCCGCAAGGCATTGACGGGGCTTCTCGAGCGCGCGCAGGCGCTGGGCCTGGTTTCGCGGGGCGAGCCCGGCGAAATGGCGGAGCAGTTCTGTTCCGTGCTGTTTTCCGATCTCTTGCTTCGGTTGATGATGGGTGTTGCGCGGAGACCCACGGTGAAAGAAATCGCGCGGCGCGCCGACATTGCGACGGATTTGTTACTCCGGCTGTACGCCGTGGCGCCCGCTGGACAAAAGCGCGCGAGCAACTAAGGTCGCTTTTTTTCGAGGGAGGATTTCAGCATGAAACATGTTTTTCTTGCGGGGGCGGCGTTCTTGGCCCTGACCAGCGCTGCGCTCGCGGCCGATCCGTACGCGTCCCTGTACGGCAACACGGTGACGATCACCGGTTCGGACGGCACAAAGGTCACGACATTTGTGAACCAGGACATGACCTACGAGCAGCACGGTGCGAACGGAACCGTGTTGAAAGGCACGTATGTTTGGAAGGACGCCACGACGGCGTGTTTCACCCAGACAGATCCGGCGCCGCCGGCAAACGCGCAGCCCTACTGTCTCCAGAATCAGGTGGCACATAATGTCGGCGATACCTGGACGGTCGCCGGCATGGACGGCAAGCCCGTGACGGTTTCCATCACGGCCGGACGTTGATCGTCGGGAGCGGCGGTCCGGTCGCGATCGCCGCTCTCGCCCTCCGGCCATGCGTCGTATTGTATTGCTTCGCGCACATTTCCGTGAGGCGCACGGATTTGGGCGGCGACAGGCAAGCGCACCGTCTGCTAGACTCACCAGCGGTTGGGGCGTAGTTCGAACGCATCGGAGGACAACATGCGTTTTCTTGCTTTCGCATCGGCCGCGATTGTCGCGAGCACGATCGGCGCGCTGGCGCAACAGCCCGAGCCGGCACAGCAGCCTGGACAAAGCAAGCCGCCAAAATGCTTCTTCGTCACGCAATTCGACAACTGGAAGGCGCCCGACGCGAACACGATGTACATCCGCGTCAACATGAACAAGTACTATCGGCTCGAGATGAGCAATTCCTGTCCCGCGCTGACCTGGCCTGACGCGCATCTGATCATGCATATCCGCGGCGCCAACACGATCTGCTCGCCGCTTGACTGGGACCTGAAGGTGAGCCAGGGCATTCACGACATTCCGATGCCATGCATCGTGAAGTCGATGACGCCGTTGAGCGCCGACGAGGTGGCGGCGATCCCGAAGAAGTTCAAGCCGTAGCTTTCCCTGCTAAGGTGGCGAGAGAGCTTCTCGGATCCTGTCGGTGCGGTGCGGTTCATTTCCGCCTGATGAGCCACACCGTCTATCCCTATCAGCTTTGCTATTGCTCGATCTGCCGCAAGACCGACGGCGGCGGCGGATTCGCCATCAACATCATGGGCGACGCACGGACGCTCAAGGTCGAAGGCAAGCGCGCCATCGGCATCTATCACGCGCAGATCGAAGACGAGAAAGGCCGCTGCCGCACGAGCAGGGGCGAACGGAAGTTCTGCAGAACATGCGCGACGGCGTTGTGGGTGTTCGATCCGGAATGGCCCGAGCTCGTGCATCCCTTCGCTTCGGCGATCGACACGCCCCTGCCGGTGCCGCCGTCGAAGGTCCACCTGATGCTCAAGTTCAAGCCCAAATGGGTGAAGCCCGATCTCGGTCCGGGCGATCAGAAATTCCAGCTCTATCCGAAACTCTCGATCGAAGACTGGCACAGAAAGCACGGGCTCTGGATCGATTGAACGCCGCTCATTTCGTGACGCTGTCGATCCACGCGAAATAGCCCGGCGCACCCGCCGCGAAGTCCAGTGCCACGATTTCCGGCGTCTCGTAAGGGTGAACCTCCTTGATGGCAGCCATGGCGTCTTTGAACAGCGCCGCCCTCGTCTTGACGAGAAGGAGAATCTCCGCCTCGTTCTGCAATGCGTCTTGCCACATGTAGCAGCTTTCGATCGGCATCAGCTGCACGCAGGCCGCAAGCTTTGCATCGAGAAGCGCTCTCGCGATGTTTTGCGCATCCTCGCGCGTCGCCGTTGTCGTCATCAGGACGCCGTAACGCGCCATCTTCTTTTCCATGCCGATCTCCTTCCGCCTGCGGACTATCGCGCAACCTCAGCTTGTGGGAACAGCCCGTTCCGGCGGGCGTTTCCGAAGCAGCGATACAAACAGAGGAGAACTCGAATGCGAAATCGAGCACACGCCATGGTCATCGGTGGCGCTCTGGGGCTTCTGCTGGTGGCTTCTTCTGCCGGCGCGCAGGAATACGGGCCCTACGGGCGCGGCTACTATTCGGCCCCTCCCGAAGAAGTGATTGTCCGGCCGCCGCCCTATGCACGCCAGCGCAGCGAAATTGGCGCGCCGATCGTCGATGTATCGATGTCGCGGCCGGTCAGGATCGACGATCTCGATCTCAGAACCCGGTGGGGCGTGCGCAGCTTGCGCAATCGGGTCAGCTTCGCAGCGCGATCGCTCTGCAATCAGCTGGACGCAATGTATCCTGCCAGCTACGACGAGGCAGGCGCCGACTGGCCGACGGACACCCAGTGCTATCGCGATGCCTATTCGCGGGCGATGGACCAGGCCGACGGCGCGATCCGCGCGGCCCGCGGCGAATATAGCGGTTACTGAGACAGCGCATCTGGCGGAAGCGGGACTTTCGTTGTAGTCCCGCTTCATGCCCCATCCTCTGAAGCTCCATCCTGATTGTCGCTGCGATGCGGTCCGCGAAATCGCCGTCGAGGCGACGCGACCCGAACCGGCGGCGTTGAGGCTTCGCTATCGCGTCTCCGGCGCGGTGGCAGGGCTCCTTGTGCCCGCGCCAGCGTCGCCTTCGCGCACGGATGGGCTCTGGCAGCACACCTGCTTCGAAGCGTTCCTGCGCGCCGGCGCCGGCGAGTCCTATTACGAATATAATTTTGCGCCGTCGACGGAATGGGCGGCCTACGCCTTCACCTCCTATCGCAGCGAGATGCGCATCATCGCCGACGCGGCGTTGTCCATCGAGCTCACGCAGTCGGAAACGGCGCTCGATCTCACGGCGGAAATCCATGACCTGCCGGCCGAGACGCCGTGGCGGGTCGCGCTGTCGGCGGTGATGGAGGAGAGGAACGGGCGGCGATCCTACTGGGCGCTGGCCCATCCCAAAGGCAAGCCCGACTTCCATCATTCCGATTGCTTTGCCCTCGAACTTCCCTGAATCTCGCGCTCATGAAATTCGGACTCGATCGGATTCTCGCCGACCCGCAATTGCGCAAACCGCTCTCCGGCCGGCGTGTCGGGCTCGTCGCCCACCCGGCATCCGTGACGACGGATCTCACCCATGCGCTCGATGCGCTGGCGCATGTCAGCGGCGTCAAGCTGTCGTCCGCGTTCGGTCCGCAGCACGGTCTGCGCGGCGACAAGCAGGACAACATGATCGAGTCGCCGGACTTCCGCGATCCGGTCTACCAGATTCCGATCTACAGCCTCTACGGACAGGTCCGCCGCCCGACCGACCTGATGATGGACAGTTTCGATGTGATCCTCGTCGATCTGCAGGATCTGGGCTGCCGCATCTACACCTTCGTCACGACGCTGCTCTACGTGCTGGAAGCGGCCGCGAAGCACAGGAAAGAAGTCTGGGTGCTCGACCGCCCCAATCCGGCGGGCCGGCCGATCGAAGGGCTGACGCTGCGCAAAGGTTGGGAGAGTTTTGTCGGCGCCGGGCCGATCCCGATGCGCCACGGCCTGACGCTCGGCGAGCTGGGACTCTGGTTCGTGCGCCATTTCAGGCTCGATGTTGCGTACCGCGTCATCGAGATGGAAGGCTGGCAGCCGGACGAGGGTCCGGGTTTCGGCTGGCCGCTCGGCGAACGCGTCTGGGTCAACCCCAGCCCCAACGCGCCCAATCTCTGGATGGCGCGCGCCTATGCGGGCACGGTGATGCTCGAAGGCACGACGCTGTCCGAAGGTCGCGGCACGACGCGGCCGCTCGAACTTTTCGGCGCGCCGGATATCGAGGCGAGAGCCGTGATGGCGGAGATGCGAAGGCTCAGCCCCCAATGGCTCGAGGGCTGCATTTTGCGCGAATGCTGGTTCGAGCCGACCTTCCACAAGCATGCGCGCGCGCTCTGCAACGGCGTGCAGATTCACACGGAAGGACCCGCTTACGACCACGCGCGCTTCCGCCCGTGGCGGCTGCAGGCGCTGGCCTTCAAGGCGATCCGCAATCTTTACGCCGATTATCCGCTGTGGCGCGATTTCCCGTACGAATACGAAACGGGCAAGCTCGCCATCGACGTGATCAACGCCTCGCCGCTCTTGCGCGAATGGGTCGACGATCCGAATGCCGCGCCCGGCGATCTCGACGCGCTGACGGCGCCGGACGAACAGGCGTGGGAGCAGGAGCGCCGCGCGCATCTCTTGTATTGAGCGGCTGCGCTTCGGACGCAATACGGCTGCGTGTCATCAACGCTTGTCCTCAGCCTGAGCGGCTTACAGGATGAGTGCGGAAATCCAGAGCCCACGTCATTGGATACGCAACTCTATCTCGTCGACGTCTTCGCGCAGGGGCCGTTCACCGGCAATCCGCTGCCCGTGTTCCTCGGCGCCCATGCATTGTCCGAGGACCAGATGCAGGCGATCACGCGCTGGTTCAACATGTCGGAGACGACGTTTGTCGGCGCGCCGCGCCATCCGGAGGCGGATTATTCCGTGCGCATCTTCACGCCGGCGCGCGAATTGCCGTTCGCGGGCCATCCGACGCTCGGCTCCTGCCGCGCCTGGCTGGGGGCCGGCGGAACGCCGCGCCGGGAGGACATGGTGGTGCAGGAATGCGGCGCGGGGCTTGTGTCCATCAAGCGCGACGGCGAGCAGCTCGCCTTCGCCGCGCCACCGCTGCTCAGAAAAGGCCCCATCGACAAGGCGAAAACCGCCGAGCTTGCGGCGTTCCTCAACATCGCCGTCGAGGACATTGTCGATGCGGCCTGGGCGGACAACGGTCCCGGCTGGATCGTCGTGCTGCTCAAATCCGCCGAGGACGTCTCGAACGTCCGCCCGCAAATGACCTATCCCGGCACCATCGATGTCGGCGTGGTCGGTCCGCATGAGACGGGCGCGCCGGCGGATTTCGAGTTGCGGGCGTTCTTCTCGGACCAGAACGGCATGGTGCGCGAGGATCCGGTGACCGGCAGCCTCAATGCCTCGGTCGCGCAATGGCTCTTCGCCACCGGCCGCGCCAAAGGCCGCTATGTCGCCGCGCAGGGCCGTTCGATCGGGCATGCGGGCCGCATCGCGCTGTCGATCGACGCCGACAATCAGGTGTGGGTCGGCGGCAAGGCTGTTGTACTCTCGGGCGGACGGCTGCAAGTCCCGCTCTAGGAGTACGCCCATGTCGCCAAGCCGCTTCAACGCCGCCGTCGTGCAGGCCGGCTCGGTGCTGTTCGACACACAGCGTTCGCTCGACAAGCTTGCCGATCTCGCAGGCGATGCGGCGCGCCAGGGCGCAAAGCTCGTGGTGTTTCCCGAGGCTTTCATCGGCGGCTATCCGAAGGGCCTCGATTTCGGCGCGAAGCTCGGCATGCGCAGTCCGCAAGGACGCGACGACTACCGGCGCTATTTCGACGGCGCCATCGCCGAACATGGTCCCGAGGCCGAACGCATCGCCAAGATCGCGCGCGCGAACGGCATCCATCTCGTCGTCGGCATCGTGGAGCGCGACGGCGGCACGCTCTACTGCACGACGCTGACCTTCAATGACAGGGGCGAATATCTCGGCAAGCACAGGAAGCTGATGCCGACGGCGCTCGAGCGCATCGTCTGGGGCTTCGGCGACGGCTCGACCATCCCCGTGTTCGACACGCCGCTGGGAAAGCTCGGCTCCGTCATCTGCTGGGAGAACTACATGCCGCTGCTGCGCACCGCGATGTACGCCAAGGGCATCCAGCTCTATTGCGCGCCGACGGTGGACGATCGCGACGCCTGGTTTCCCTCGATGCGCATGATCGCGCTGGAGGGGCGCTGTTTCGTGCTCTCCGCCTGCCAGTACCTGACCGCGAAGGATTATCCGCCGGAATATGCCGCCGACGGCAGGAACGGCGCCGTCATCCGCGGCGGCTCCTGCATCATCGGCCCGCTGGGCGAGGTTCTCGTGGCGCCGTCTTTCGACGGCGAGCGCATTGCCACAGCCGAGATCGATCCCGGCGACATCGCGCGCGGCAAATACGATCTCGACGTGGTCGGCCATTATGCGCGCCCCGACGTCTTCCAGCTCACCGTCGACGAACGGCCGAAGCCGCCGGTGATCGTCAGGCGCGAGTGACCGTTTCGACGGGCGCGGCCTTTATTCCGCAATGGCTCGGAGCATCGCGGGCCCGCAGCCTTTTTCCGCTTCGCACGTTCCGTGTGCACGCTCTGCGGCTGTGAGGGACCCGCGGGTCACGCGGCTCCAGCACGGATGATGCGTCAGGGCCGAGCGCGCGAGAGGCGCGTGTTGTTTAGCGGAGTCAACCATGACCCATGCATTTTGTCTGCGCGCCGGCGCGGCGATGTCCGTCCTGTGCTGCGTCCTGATGGCGACGCCGGTGTTCGCGCAAACCGGCGGCCGCGGCGGCACCGTCAATGGCGGCGACAGCCTTTCGCCCAGCGGCGTCGGATCCCCGACCGGCACACCGATCATCACCGGCCCCGCCGAGCCGCAGGACGAATCCCTGGCGCCCGCGGTCGCAAATCCTCCGGGAACCTATGGCGGGATGGGACCGGCGCCGCAGGAAAGCCAGCCGCTGCAGCCGGGCCAGAAACTCGATCAGGCCTGCAAGGACATGTCGTCCAATTGCCCGCAGGTGCCGCCGCACTAGTTGGGCGAGATCGCGCTGGTGCGTGCGAGACGACTCGACTGCATGCGCCGCGATGGAACGATATCGGTCCGGAGCAGCCCGCTAGTCGCTCCGCACCCTCGCACTCGGGTGAAGCAATAGGCCACTCGCCGAGCTAAGCTGGACCGATGAACCTACCATCCGTCAAACTACTCGCACTTGCCGTTGCCGCGCTGATGACCTTGCCGATGGCAAGTGTGGCTGCAAACCGCGCGAAGGTTTCACCTCAAGAACTCTCAACGGCGATCAACGAGGCCGACACTCAGTCCGTCCCTTATCGCAAAGAGAAGGTTTCTCCCGCAGACATTCGGAGCGTCCGGTGCGTAGGACCGGACGAAGAGCCGACGGAGTTCGAGTGCACTTGGCGGCAACACACCATCACTGGCTGGGTCAAGCGCCGAACGTGGCTGGCCATAGACGGCGACGGCTGGCACGTAATTGACTGACGATCAGTCCCGCCGGCGGCGAGCCGCAGGGAAGCAATCGGCGAGCGGTCTTTGAGCGGATCGGGTATCATGCTCAACGAAGCCTTTCGGCAGGCGAAAGCGAATGGACGAGGACTTCTTGAAGCAGATGCCGACAGAGTGCGGCTTCTGCGGGGCGGCAGCCTCTGACGGAACTCCGCTTCACGTTTCCGTCTCTTTTGATAAGGAAGCAAAGCTCCGCAAGGGCGCACTGTGTCTCGGCTGCGTCCGCGTGTTCATTTTGAGTTTCGCCCACGGGGACAAACCCGCCTTCGAAGCGCTGGTCAACGAAGCGCGCGAGTGGAAACCCGGCGAAGAGACGACGGCTCAACGTCCAGTCGAAGGCGCGAAGTGCAGCTTCTGCGGCAAGCGCTCCGCCGAGGTCGAGCGGATGATCGCTGGCGGCGACGCGATGATCTGCAACGAGTGCGTCGAAGTGGCCATGCATGTGCTCGCACAGGGCAACCGAGAGCGGTTCGAGCGCGTGGTAGAGGAGGCGCGTCAGCCGCTTGATCCGGGATAGCCTCACGAGAGACTCTCCCGACTCCCCTGACGGCCACTCCGGCCCAGCCGCTACTCACCAGTCGGAGGTCGCTGGAGGGGGATCGCGATGCGATGCGCTGTCCGTCCTCCTTCGCCAAGGCTTCGGAGGACAGCCTACGCTGCTTCGCACTTTCGAACGTGTGCCGGGCGTAAGCCAGCCGGAGCTGCGAAGCAGCGTAGGCTCTCCATTATGCAGCAAGCGCACCTAGACGAATCTAGGTTTCGGAGCCGGTCGGCACGATAGTTGCCCGATGGCGATTCCACTCTCTATCCACATGCTCCGGCGCAAGCGGAATGAAATCCGCGACGCGATAGCGAACTACGAGGCCAAGCTGAGAGAGGCCCGGGCCGATCTGGCGCACGTCCTAGCCACGCTCAGGATGTTTGAAGCGTCGGGAGAGCCCGCCGACTTCGCGCCCTACTTCGACCTAAATAGGGTCTTGGCGCGCGGCGAGACGACCGATCTCTGCATAGCCTTCCTGAAGGCCGAGGGCCCTCTAGACACGCGCCAGCTGACGCAGCGGATCATGGAAGCCAAAGGGCTAGACGCGAGCGACAAGGTTCTTGGACAGGCTATCGCGCTCCGCGTCGTTCAAACGCTCCGGGTACGCGCCAAGCGCCGCAAGGGGATCGACGGATCCTTGCGACGGCGTGGCGTGTGCGTATGGCGGCTCTTGGAAACGGTCCAGCCCAAGCAATTGGAGTCCCCAAAAGGGGAAATTCCTGAATCTTTTCAGCGGAAAACCGGCTAAGTTCGGAAGTGATTCGGTCGGGGGTGAGAGCCCGCCGTTTCAGTCCGTTGCTGCCTGCCGCCGCAACGAATCGATCCTGCTCGCCGCAAGCGAGGAGAATCGAAATGCGGTGGCTTGTCCAGCTTGGACCACTGACCTTGATCCGAATTTTGCGGCGTCTTCCGTTGAGCCTTGAGATGCATGGGCACCTAACGGATTGCGAAGTGTACGAAGTCTTAGACCGTGCCCGTTCCCCGTGGCTTCCTCCGCTCAGTAAGCGGAATGTGCTGGGAATTAGACCGCTTCCCCTCGCCAACGGTGCGCAAATTATTGTCCACCCAGCGCTGCAACTTCGAGCCCCAAGGGTTACTACAAGCGGGTTCGCCGGACACTTCAACAACGTCCCAGTCGCCCAGCGCCTCCAGGAGCTTATGTCGCTTGGCCGCAAATTCCTTCGGCGATGAAACCCAAGGGATCATGTACTCGGCGAGCGTCCATATACCGATGGAGAAGAACCAAATCCGCTCGCTATTTTCGGGCAAATTCAATTCCAGTTCCGCAAGAGGCTTGGCGTTGTCCTGAATACTGCCGCGAAGCCGCAACGTCAGTCTCAATGCGCGCATGTGAATTGCTCCACGGCGCGGGGATCGTCAGCCCGCACTACAAACGCTGCAAAAGTCATGATTTCGCGCCTCCTTGCGCGTGAAACAGGCGCATGCGGCTCGAAAGAACCTATGGGGCTCTCTCAAGCTGTATCGTCTGATTCGGCTATTTTTGGATAGGGCTCCGCCACTCCGGGTGAATCCCGGTTTGCGGAATTGCCAGAAAGGGTCCGCTTCGGACGCACTTCTGGCGCCCGGCCAGTGTCAAGTTTTTCTCCCAATGAGTCAACGGCGTTACGCCGTCTTCAGATGGCGCTGCCAGTAGCCTTTCCATTGGCGCGAGACGGGATGCTTCGCCGCGCCCTGTACGATCTGCACAAACTGCGTGCCGTTTGCATCGCGGCGGTGATCTTCGCGCCATGCCATTTCTGACGCATAGGCACCGAGATAACGCCTCCTGATGTGGTGATGCGTCCCGAGCTCGGCCCTACGAAGGCGCGAGAAAAACGACTCCGCCATATTCGTGCAAGCTTCGCCATCGCTGTAGCAAACCGAGTGATTGATGCGCTTCACTTCATAGTGGTCGTGCAGCGAGTCCCATGACGGCGCTTCGTCGGCATGAATGACGGAACCTGTTGCCACACGCTGCATGATAACCGGAACCGCTTGCGCTTCAGTCTTCGCAACGTGCGTCAGTGTGCGCCCATTACGTTCGCGCATCACGACCACGACCTTGCGCTTGCCGGTTTGGTTTTCAGCCAAGCGGCGGTCCTTGCGGTCTTCCTTGTAGTTCGCGGGTTTGACGTGACCGCCAAAATACGCACCGTCGATTTCGACCGTGCCGCCGAGAACAACCGCCGCGCTTTCCGCTGCCATCGCTTCGCGAAGCTTGTGCTGCATCACAAACGCCGTCCGATACTGCACGTCGAGGTCGCGGCTCATTTGCAGCGCGCTATAACCTTTCGCGCCGTTCGAGAAAATCGCGATTGCTGCGAGGATGTCGCGCACTGAAAGCTTGCGGCTCGCGAAGATCGTGTTTGACGTTGCGCTGAATTGCGCCGTGCAGCCCTTGCATTTGTAGATGCGGCGGCTCTCGTACTTGTAGATCGTGACACAGCCGCACTTCGGGCAAACCGGCTCTCCGCCGTTCTCCGTCCAGCGGATCGCCGTAAAGAGCTTGTAGGCCTCGTCGTCCGTCAGCCGCATCACTTAGGCCAGCGAGAAAGTCCGGGCTTGGCTGGAGAGGAGGAAGTGAATAGCCATTGTCATTGCATCGATGATGTTGTGCATTGGATATAGATATATCCTTCGCCGAATGCAATGGCTAATATCATCATATGCGATGATATCTGGATAAGGCTGCGATGCCAAAAAATACCTTCAAAAACAATGCCTTGACTCAGCAATACGAGGAAAAGGCCAAAAACTTGCTCAAAGCGGAGCTAAAAAGGCGTGGTCTCACTTATGCAGCTCTGTCGGATCGGCTCAGAGCTATGGGTTTGTTTGAAACGGAGAGGAATCTTGCGAACAAGATCAGCAGGGGCGGCTTTTCCGCTGCATTTTTGCTCCAATGTTTGGACGCCGCTGAGTGCCGAAGTGTCACTTTATTGCCTGATTAAGACCTTTCGGGTGGAAGTGAGGGGACTCGAACCCCTTAAGCGTCCCGCGTAGGACGCGGACCTAGGCCGACCCACTCCCCAACCCAAGATAGAGCCGATTTGCTAAGGCACACCGCAAAAGGTTGTGTTTGCGGCGCCCCTTTAGCGTCTCCGCCAGATTGCTCGGCCAGCGCAGTCTGACTCGCGTCCCTCATAACGTACTGATTTCCCTATAGAAAAAATTCAGCACTGACGGACACAGGATGCTAGGATTGGCTACGTCGTTGAGTCGGCTGCAGATTTCGCATTTGTCTGCAAAAATGTGGATAGAACTTGCGGAATTGTATAATAGACCCTATCTACCGTTTGCAAGCGAAACCAGCGAGCAGGATCAGGAGAAACCACATGACCGGAGAGAACGTAACCAGCGTGATGGACGCCGATCAGGACGACGGCGACGGCCGTCAACGCTCCACCATTCAATTCCCGTACAACAATCTCAACGACGCGAAGGAGGTCGCGGAGGCGATCCATAGCAACGTCGGCACCGGCGAGTGCGATGACGCTCAGCTCGCGGCCTGGATGAACCTGAGCCCGAAAAGCAGCGGGTACCGCATCCAGGTTTCAGCATCCCGCATGTTCGGGCTCGTGGAGACCACGAGCGGCAAGCACCATCTCACATTGCTCGGGCGCATGATCGTTGATCCCCAGCGCGAGCGTGAGGCGCGCGCGCGCGCATTCCTGCAAGTGCCGCTCTATCGCGCGATCTTCGATAAGTACAACGGCGGTGTTATCCCGCCACCGGCAGCGCTTGAGCGGGACATCATCGGGCTCGGCGTCGCGGAAAAGCAGACTGGCCGTGCGCGATCGGTGTTCGAGCGCTCTGCCGAACAGGCGGGCTATTTTGAGCATGGCAAGAACCGTCTGATCATGCCGGGCATCGCTTCGCGGGCGGCGGAAGAAGAAAGGCCTCGAGAAAAAGAAGAAGAAAAAGGTGGTGGCTCAGGCACCGGCAACGGCGGCAACGGCGGCGCGCCTCCGGGCGTAGATCCGATCATCGCGGGCCTGCTCGCGCGGCTTCCGAAGTCGGGAGACGTCTGGCCGGAAGCCGAGCGCAAGCTTTGGCTCGGCCTTCTGGAAGGCAGCTTCAAACTTATCTTCAAGGACGCCTGAGAGAGGAAAGTCAGAGCGGTGGGTAATCCCGGCGATTTCGTGAAGTGCCCGGCCGGCCATGAAGATCATGGCCTGATCGAGCCCGAGCATGCGAAAATCGCGGCGATTGAACCCGGTCCCATCCGCCTCCAGTACGGCTACGAAGGCAATAAGGGCTTCGGCTATCTCCACGTGCAGGGCATGGAGGACCGCATGCGCCAAATCGCAGGTCTGGGCTTCAAGGACTTCGCCGCGTACTCCTCCGCAGTGGCAAAGCACTACACGCGGATTTGCCGGGGCGGCGACGGTAAGCTCGTGCTCGTGTGGCCTAAGGACGGCTACGACCTCACGCTCGTCTTGCAGAAGAAAGACGGATTCTGGACCGTCGTCACGGGACTGCCGAAACGGGTCGAGAGGAGCACCAAACTGTGTGATGTGGCGCGGAAGAGTGGGAGCGAACCCACACCGGACGTTGCCAAACGTCCCCGCTTTGCGACCTTATCGTTGCCAAAGAAAGT
>Ga0335069_10002678_pt1 | contig 27224 bp, 20 predicted proteins | sample Lox_Sample_11_FD_206714 | JGI IMG/M metagenome (GOLD analysis project Ga0335069, IMG submission 206714) | Soil microbial communities from Loxahatchee National Wildlife Refuge, Florida, United States - Lox_Sample_1.1 | ecosystem: Environmental > Terrestrial > Soil > Wetlands | place: USA...
GGCTTCCGCCAAACCTGAAGTGCGACGTCGGCCTTTTGCGCGAGTTTCTGACTCTGCTACCTCCGAAGTTAAAGGCCACGTTCGAGTTCCGCCATGCGTCATGGTTCAGCGAGGAGGTATACACCGCACTGGGCGATCGCGATGCCGCGTTGTGCATCGCAGAGGACGAGGAGCGGGAGACCCCCGACGTGCGGACGGCGAGCTTCCAGTATTACCGCCTGCGGAAGCCTGGATACACGCAGGAGGAGCTGCGCGCACGGTCCACAAAGTTGCGAGAGAACGCTGCGGAACGCGAAGTGTTTGCGTTCTTCAAGCATGAAGAGGATCCGCAGAGCGCGGTCTGGGCGGTGGGAGTGCTAAAGGCCGCGACGGAATAAGAAGCTGTTTGTGCTAGCCTTGTGCGTTCGTACCGGAGAGCAAACGCATGAGAAGAAGCCTTGCCGTCATGCTCGTTGTCTTTTTCCCATCCTTGTTCACTTTTGCACAGTCGCCCTCTTATCCCTTTCGCGATCCCTCATTGCCTGACGACAAGCGCATCGCCAACCTTCTCTCGCTGATGACCACCGACGAAAAGATCGATTGCCTCGGAACGCGTACGGAAGTCCCGCGCTTGAGTGTCCCCAACATCGGAAACTCCGAAGGCATTCACGGCGTGGTGCAGCGCGAGCCACGGAACAATCACCAGCCCATTACGACGACGCAGTTCCCGCAGCCTCCCGGGCTGGGCGAGTCGTGGGACCCGGAGATGGTGCGAAAGGCCGCGGCCGTCGAGGGATACGAGGCGCGCTACATCACGAACAGCCCGCAGTACGACCGGCAATTGCTGATGCTGTGGGGTCCGCAATCGGATCTCGATCGCGATCCGCGCTGGGGACGGAGCGAAGAAGTGTACGGCGAAGATCCGTTTCTGAACGGCACGATGGCGGTGGCGTTCATTCGCGGGCTGCAGGGTGACAATCCGAAGTATTGGCAGTCGGCGGCGCTGCTCAAGCATTTTCTCGCTAACGAAAACGAAGACGGACGCAACCACACGTCTTCGAACTTCGACGAACGCCTGTTCTGGGAGTACTACTCGGTTCCCTTCCGGATGGGATTCCAGGAAGGTGGCGCGAGAGCCGTGATGGCCGCCTACAACGCGTGGAATGGCACGACCATGGCGGTGAATCCCATCCTGCGCGATACTCTGATCAAGCAGTGGGGCGTAGACGTGATCTCCAGCGACGGCGGAGCTGTGAAGCTGCTGGTGAACCCGCGGCATCTCTTCCCGGACCAGGAAGCAGCGGTGGTGGCCTGCCTGAAGGCTGGAATCAACCAGTACCTCGACACCTACAAAGACCAACTCAAGACCGCCGTGAGTAAAGGAAGCGTTACTGTAGCCGACCTCGACGAGGCTCTGCGGCGCAAGTTCCGCACCGCCCTGAAGCTCGGCCTGCTCGATCCACCGGAACTGGTTCCTTACACCAAAATCGTGGGCACTACGGAACCGTGGAACAGCGACAAGGACCGCGACGTTTCGCGGCAGATGGCGTTGGAATCGATGGTCCTGCTGAAAAACGACAAGGAATTTCTCCCGCTCGACAAGAAGGCGATCAAGTCGGTCGCGGTGATCGGGCCGTTGGCGAATTCCGTGCACTGGGACTGGTACGGAGGCACGCCTCCGTACGCGGTGACGCCGTTGGAGGGGATCACCGCCGAGGCTGGTCCTGACGTGAAAGTCAACTATGCCGATGGATCGCCGGAGCATGAGGCGGAAACGATGAAAGCCGCCAGAGAGTCGGACGTAGCCGTGGTCGTGGTGGGAAACGATCCGACCTGCGGTCCGGACATGGGCCACGCGTGGTACGACACACCCACAGAAGGCGGAGGGATCACGCTGCCATGCTCGATTCCGAGCGACGGGCGCGAGGGACGCGATCGCGAGACGATGGACCTCTACCAGGAGCAGCTCATCAAGCAGGTGCTCATCAGGAATCCGAAGACGGTGGTGGTGTTGATTTCGAGCTTCCCCTACACGATCAACTGGACGCAGGCGAACATTCCGGCAATCCTGCACATGGCGCACTCGTCGCAGGACGAAGGACGAGCGCTGGCGAAGGTTTTGTTCGGCGAATACAACCCGGGTGGGCACCTGACAGCGACGTGGCCGAAATCGGCTGATCAGCTGCCGCCTCGCATGGATTACAACATCCGCGATGGCTACACGTACATGTACTTCAAGGGCGAGCCACTGTATCCGTTTGGCTTCGGACTCAGCTACACCAGCTTCAAATTCTCAAACCTGAAGACCAGTTCGTCGCTACTGTCGAACAATGGAACGGTGACGGTGAGTGTGGACGTTACGAACACGGGCACGCGCGGCGGGGATGAAGTCGTGCAATTGTACGTGAAACATCCGCTTTCGAAGATCGAGCGGCCGCGCTTGGAGCTGAAAGGTTTCCAGCGAGTGACGGTCGCGCCACAAGAGACGAAGACGGTGAAGATCGAGTTGCCCGCTTCGCGGCTCGCGTATTGGGATGAGAAGGCGAAAGCTCTCAAGGTTGAAGAGGAAGCGATAACGCTTGCAATCGGAGATTCGTCGGCGAACCTGCCGTTGAGCGCGACGGTGAATGTGCAATAGCCGCTTGCGATGGAATCCGGGTAGCCATAGGCGGCGTCGGAAGAACGTCCGATAATGTGCTGTGCCCTCCTCTTCCGCCAACGAGCGCGTGCTCGCCGACTTTTTCGATTACCTGAAGGTCGAGAAGGGCCTGGCGCGCCTGACGGTCAATGCTTACCAGGGCGATCTGCTGCAATTTGCCGAATATCTGAAGAAGCCGCTGCTCAAGGCACGCCGCAATGAAGTTCGCGAATTCCTGGAAAAGCTGCTGTCGAATGAAGTTGACGGGCGTTCTGTCGCGCGCAAGCTCTCTGCGCTTCGTCACTTCTACAAGTACCTGCTGCTCGATCGCATGATCGACGAAGACCCGACGCTCAACATCGAAACTCCGAAACAATGGAAGGTTTTGCCGAAAGCGCTGTCGCGTCCGGAAGCAGCACAGGTAATGAAGGCGGAACGCGCCGAGCCGGAATCCAAGCTGGCTCGGGCTCTCTGGGCCCGCGACAAGGCGATGATGGAAGTGCTTTACGCCGGCGGGCTGCGGGTTTCGGAGTTGGTGAACCTGAAACTCGAGGACGTAAAGTTCGATCTCGGCTACGCGCTGGTGCGCGGCAAGGGTGACAAGGATCGCATCGTGCCGTTGGGGCGTCCGGCAATCGAGGCGCTGACGGAATATGTGTCGCAGACACGCGGAGTGATTGCCTCGCCTCGCAACTCGCCGAATGTTTTCATCGCCCGCGGTGCTCGGCCGTTGACGCGTCAACGCATTTGGCAACTGGTGCAGGCAGCGGCGCGAGCAACAGGACGCCCGGCAAGCCCGCATATGCTGCGGCACTCGGCGGCAACGCACATGGTGGAAGGTGGCGCGGACCTGCGCACAGTGCAGACCATCCTTGGCCATGCTGACATTTCGACAACCCAGGTGTACACGCACATGGCGATGGATCGACTGAAGGCGGTGCACAAGCTGCATCCGCGATCGAAGTTGCGGACGAGGGTCCGGGAATCGAAAAATGGCGACTGAACAGAAGGACCGCACCCGCTTGGAAGCCCGTGTCCACATTCGGAAGCACAGTGGAGCTCCTCTCACCGGCGCCTTGGGCAAGGCCGTCCATCAGTTCCTGCGGTCGCTGCAGCAGCGCAACGCCGCGGCAAACACCATCGTTGCGTACACAAAGGATCTCACCAGCTTCTGCGAGTACATCGGAGACGAGAGGGCTTCGCAGATCGATCACGTTCGCATTCGCGGATACCTTTCTGAACTCTACGATCGCGGGCTAGGCAAGGCTTCGGTTGCTCGACATCTCGCGGCCGTTCGATCGCTTTACCGCTGGCTCGCGCGGGAAGGCATGGTGAAACAGAACCCAGCGGCGCTGGTCTCGACGCCAAAGTTGCCAAAGAAACTTCCACGCGTGCCGTCCATGGAAGAGATCAACGCCGTTCTCGACACCGAGATGCCCGAGTCGACGGCGTTTCCCGAGCGCGACCGCGTGATCATGGAGTTACTCTACGGCAGCGGACTGCGCAACTCGGAGTTGATCGGCATCAATCTCGATGACATCCACTGGTCGAACGAAGCGTTGCTGGTACGGGGCAAGGGGCGCAAGGAACGCATCGTTCCGCTGGGCGAATCGGCGGCGCTGGCCATCCGCGAGTATATGCCGCAACGGCAGAAGCTGTTGGCGGAGAAGAAGAAAACCAACCCGGCCTTGCTGCTTAACCTTCGCGGCACCCGGCTGACAACCCGAAGTGTCGGCAGAATCGTGAAGCAGATCGCTATCTCGCGCGGACTACCGTCAGACCTCCACCCGCATACGCTGCGTCACGCCTTCGGCACGCACTTGTTGGAGGAAGGCGCTGACCTGCGCGCGATCCAGGAACTGCTTGGACATGAGCGGCTTTCGACCACGCAGCGTTACACGCAGCTCTCGATGAAGCATGTGGTCAAGGTTTACGACGAGACGCACCCGCGGGCGAAGTAGGCACTTTACGCTTGCTCTCCTGTGCTAGAGTCGTCGCATGCCAGTTCCCTTAGGGCTCCCGCCAAACTCCAGCGTTTACAAGCTCACACGGCTGCGCCGGCAGATTTACCTTATTGGCCTGGGAGCTGCGGTGTTGTACTTGCTTTTGCGAGCGATGGGATACGCAAACTAGACCGCCGTGCGCGGCTCGGCTCCGCCCGGCTGCAACTTCTCCCACATCTTCACGACACAGTCGCGCAACTCTGTCGTTAGCGATTCGTATACCGCTTCGGATTTCACTTGCCCGTTCGGGTAGATTGGCTCGCCGAACTCGACCTTCAGGCGGGCTCCCCACTGCAAGCCTTTGCCTCGCGGCCAGGCTTCGTGGAAGCCGGAAAGCGCAACCGGGACAATCGGCACGTTCAAGTTCGACGACAAAATGGCCGCACCCTTCTTGAATTTTTTCGGAGTACCGTCGATGGAGCGTTCGCCTTCGGGGAACATGATCAGAACCTTGTTGTTCCGCAATCCAAATGCCCCCGCTTTCATGGCGGGAACCAGGTTCGCATCCGGATCGACGGGGACCAGGTTCAAGGTATGCGCAACCTTGCGTGCGATGCCTGTGCCGAAAATTTCACTGGTCCCGACCGAAAACTGCCGCCGAAAGATTCGCCATGGCAGCAGACCAAGGAGAATCGGCGCGTCGAGATAGCTTTGATGGTTCGCTGAGATGATGAACGCCGCATTCTTTGTCAGCCGCTCGCGCCCTTGAACCTGCAGCCGAAAGATCGGTCCCAACACCCCACGGACCATTCGCCCGACGCAAAACCAGAAAATCATGGCGATGGTGTGCGGCTGGGCGAGGGCGCGTATTTCGGGTTCAGTGGGTTCTTGGGCCAGTATGCTTGACCACGAAGCCTGCTCACGCGCCCCTGCTACTCCGATTCGGGCGCGCACGGCATCCACCAGTTCACGAACTGTGTAAACCTCGCTGACGACTGCGTCTTCGACCGACGCTCCAAGTTCGCGCTCAAGAGCCACGAGCAATTCCACCCGCTCCATAGAGTCGAGGCCTAGATCCAGTTCGAGACTGTCCGCGGGAAATATCTGCCCCTTCTTTGTTTTCGCCGCATTGCGAACTACCGTCATCGCGCTCGCTACGTGTGGCATCTCCATCCACTCGCGAGCTTCGTCGGTCAGCTGTCGTTCAGCGAACTCGCCCGCGGCCTCAGACGACTGCCCCGCCATGACTTTTTTCTCGACTTCACGCCGTTTGAGTTTGCGCGTGCTGGTGCGCGGCAGGTCCTCCTGCCAGATGTCGTAACTGAGGATGCGCTTCGTGGGCGGCAACTGCGCATTCAAGCCCTCAAGATCGAACCGAACCACCTCGCGGGCGTTCACGATCTTGCGTTCCCGCAGTGTTTCGAAATTCGGCACCACAACGCCATGCAAACGCTCGCTCAGCGGCTCGCCGGGCTTGCGGTCCTGCAGTCCAACGACGCACACCTCTTTGATAAATGGGCTGCGCTGCAAGTGCGTCTCGATCTCCTCGGGATAGATATTCTTCCCCGAGCTGAGCACGATGATCTCCTTCGCGCGCCCGGTGATGAACACGCTGCCACCGGCATCGATGTAGCCGACATCGCCGGTGAGGAGCCAGCCATCGCGCATGACCGCGGCAGTCGCATCGGGCCGGTTGTAGTAGCCCTTCATCACGATGCCGCCGCGCACCGCAATCTCACCGACATCTTTGCCGGTCTCCGGATCGGGCTTCGGATCAACGATCTTCACTTCAACACCGTGCAAAGGCTTGCCCACCGAGCCAATCACGTTATCTTCCGGAGGAGTCACTGTGGTTGCACCGCTGGTTTCAGTCAACCCGTACGCGTTCAGGATGGTGAAGCCGAGCGCGTGGTAATCGCGCGCCACCTGCGGATCGAGACGCGAACCTCCGGTGATCAGGTAACGCATCTTGCGGCCAAGCATCTCGTGAACTTTTCCGAAAAACGTCGGGCCGAGGTTTACCCCCGTCTTACGCATGGAGGCACTGGTGTTCAGCATCAGTCGAAAGGTAATCTCCGTCAGCCTTCCGCGGGCGCTGACCTCTTTAAAGATTTTTCCGTGGATCAGGTAAAAGAACTGCGGGACGCAACAGAAGATGGTGATGTCGCGCTCGCGGAGGGCTCGCATCAACTCCGTCGTGTTGAGCGATTCGAGAAAAACGACCCGCGCTCCCTTTACCAGCGGCAGCAGCAGGTTCGCCATCTGCGCCAGCGCGTGGAAGAGCGGCAGAATTCCCAGCAGGGCGTCTTTCGGTCCGAGATCGTCAATCAGGCGAAACGCCCCTTCCGCTTCGGCCGAGATGCTGGCGTGCGTCAGCATTACGCCCTTGGGATCGCTGGTCGTACCCGAAGTGTAGAGAACCGCCGCCAGGTCATCCGAATCGACTTCGGTGTGGCGAAACGATCCCGGTCCTGCCAGCATCGTGTCGAAGGTCGGAGCATCGGCCCCTTCCGCCGGATAGACCATCACCAGCTTCACCGGTGCTTTCTTCAGTGCCTCACGCGCAATCGTCAGGTGCTTGGGATCGACGAAAAGGAAATCGGTTCCACTATCGAGCAGCAACTTGGCAACCTGGTCGGCGCTAAACGCCGTATCAAACGGGACCGCCACCGATCCGGCGGCGAGAATGCCGAGGTACGACGCCACCCAACGCGGGCCATTGTTGGCCAAGATGGCGCAGCGGGTTCCGCGCGGTACGCCATTCGTCGTCAACCAGTTGCCGACGGAGTCTGCCATGCGACGCAAATCGGAGTAGGTATAGCGCTCGAGTTCGCCAGATTCGCGTTGCATCTCCAGCGCAACTATGTTCGGGTAGAGATCGACCGACTGCAAGAAACGTGCGTAGAAATTAGCCATTGAGGAACGTATGTAGTTGAAACATTAGCATTGTGACACGCTCGCAGCCAAACCAAACGCAAGTTTGCAAATCATCCCAATCGAGAACTGATTCAAACCCTTACTCTGCGGCAACTCGCGGCCGCTGCTCCGGTTCTAACGTTCGTGAGCGACTGTATTCCGTGAGTTTCGACTACCGGGGAACAGTCCAGAGCCTTGTTCCTACAAATCAACCGATCAGAGTCTCGGGAGCCGAGGGCCATGGTGCGCCGTTCTGTCATAGGTCTGGAAGTTGCGCTTATTTCGTTTCTTCTCCTTTTAACTCTTGCGTGTGGAACGGGCCTCACGCGTGTCAGCGGAGGTGGCGGCCAGACCGTATCCGTCAGCCTCAACATGACGACTGCAACGGTTAACTCCGGCGCCACGCGCCAATTCGTCGCTACCGTAACCGGCACTTCGAATACCGCGGTGACGTGGCAAGTGAACCAGGTGGCAGGCGGAAGCGCGCAAACGGGAACGATTTCAGGTACTGGCCTCTACACGGCGCCGCAGACCACTACCTCGATGGCAGTTACGGTGACGGCCGTTTCTAGCGCAGATTCAACCAAGTCCGCCAGCGCCACCGTCACTGTCAATGGAGCGTCACAGACCGGCGTTTCCATCACCATTGCTCCCACGACCGCAACTGTCGCCACGGGCTCAACGCAGGCCTTTACCGCAACCGTTACCGGATCCAGCAACACGGCCGTTACGTGGTCGGTGGATAGTGTCTCCGGCGGCAATGCCACGGTGGGGACGATCGACTCCACCGGACTCTACACGGCGCCCTCGGCCGCGGGAGGTCATGTCGTGACCGCCACCAGCGTCGCCGACACCACGCAATCGGCCAGTGCCTCTGTGACCGTGACGGGCGGATCGACCGGCGGTACCGGCGATCTGAAAGCGATTCAACACTTTATCTTCATCTCGCAGGAAAACCGTAGCTTCGACACCTACTTCGGCAAGTTGAACGAATATCGCGCGGCGCAAGGCCTGCCGACCGACGTAGATGGCCTTCCCGACAATTGCAGCAGCAGCAACTCTGATTGGACTGTTCCCTGCGGAGCGATGAACAAGTCGCCCGACGCCAACGGCGTTCCGACGACGCCGATCTATGCTTTCCACCTGAAGACGATGTGCATCGAGAACACCAGCGCCGACTGGATCGTCAGCCATTGGGACTTCAACGCCGAGAACCCTGCGTCCGATACGCCCATGATGGACGGCTACGTGATCAGTGCCGCCAGTTCCGCACTTTCTACGAGTACCAGCGACACCAAGGGCATTCGCGCGATGGGCTTCTACAACGGCGATGACCTCGCCTACCCGTACTGGTTGGCGAGCAATTTTGCTACCTCTGACCGCATGTTTTCGCCGGAAGCGGCGCGCACGCAGCCGAACCGCTACTACATGGTGGGAGCCACTTCCGGCGGCCAGGCGTATCCGTCGGGGCAAACCATTCACGGGAAGACGATCTTCGATCTGCTGACCGCTGCCGGCATTTCGTGGAAGATTTATTCCGAAGACGGGAACTCGGCGGCCACGGCATTCTCCGGCTTCACGGGGAAGGCCAACATCGTACCGTTCGATCAGTTCCTGACTGACGCGCAGAATGGTACGCTTCCTCAGGTCGCGTATCTCGAGAAGCCCGATGCCGATGAACATCCGGGACTGAATGTAAACCTGCAATATGGCGTCAAGCAGGTCCAGGACCTCGTCAACGCGGTGATGTACGGGCCGGCATGGAAAGACTCCGTCATCTTCGTGGTGTTCGACGAGAGCGGCGGACTCTACGATCACGTGCCACCGCCGACCAACGTGCCCAGCCCGGATGGAATCAAGCCCATCGATATCTGCACCAGTTCCAGCGATCCCCGCTGCGCCCTGGCGTCGGTTTCGCACGGGGCGCCGCCGTATGACCCGGATGGCGACTTCACCCGCACCGGGTTCCGCGTGCCGTTCATACTGATTTCACCGTTCGTGAAGCCGCATTACGTCTCGCACACGGTGACCGACTACACCTCGTGGATGAAATTGGTCGAAACCCGTTTCGGGCTGCCGAACCTGAACGCCCGCGACGTCTGGGCCAGCGACATGACGGAGTACTTCGACTTCACCAACATTCCGTGGGCGACGCCGCCGCAAAATCCGCCAGCGGTGAATTACGGGCAGTGCTACGACAGCTTGCCGTAATCCTTAGTAGACAGCAGACAGCACTCAGCATTCAGTCATTGGACTGAGGCTGAGTGCTTCGTGGCACAGGCTCCAATCGTATAATCTGCGGCCATGAGGATCTCGTTAGTTCTCGTATTGGTGATGCTTCTGATGCTGTCGTCGACAGCTTCAGCCGAGTGCGCCTGCAAGAAGGCTCATTCAAGCGATACAACCCTTTACGGCGGCAACGAAGTCATCGAGATGCGAGGCGAGCATCCCTACCGATCAGTTCGTGGCAAAGTTACGTTTGGAGACTCAACAGGCGATTCTGTCGAACATGCTTTAGTCGAACTGTTCAGTTCTGATCGGAAGCCTACCGACGAACACTCATTCGATGAAGAATCCAAGCGCACCCGAATTAGAGCTTGCTGGACGCAAAAGGATGGTCGGTTCTGCTTCGGGAAGTTAAGGCCCGGGTTCTATGAAATTCGCGCCAGTTACAACCGGGGGATGAACGTGACTTACACTTTCATCGAGGTCACAAAGCAAAAGTCGGCGAACAGCGACGAGCCTCTGGAAATCGAACTTAGACCCGGAACTTAGCTACGCCGCCACCGTTCCTTCCAGCGCTTCCATCTTCGGCAGCTTCTGCTTCAGCTTCAGCACCGGTTCAAACAAATCGCCGTCCTTTTCGACACGCGCAAGCACCTGGTCGCTGGTGAACACCAGCAACTCCGGATCCTTCTTCTTGAGGCAGTGCTCGACTTCCTTCCACGTCACCGGCGTCGAGACCGTCGGACGCTCCTTCGCTCGCAGCGAGTAAACGCAGACCGTCGTCTTGTACTGATCGTTCTGGCTCCAATCCACAAACACCTTGTTCACGCGCAGGACCTTCTTCATGTCCGAAACGACCTTGTCCGGATACGCTCGCTCCAGTATGCGCGCGATTTCCTTCGCGAACGGCTTGGTCTTTTCGTAAGTAACAGCTGTGTTCAGCGGAACGTACAGCTGCAAGCCCTTTGAACCCGAAGTCTTGGGAAAACACTCCAGCCCCAGCTTTTCGAAGATACTGCGCACCCGAATCCCAACTTCGCAGCACTGCACGATGTTCGCAGGGGCCCCCGGATCGAGATCGAACACTAGCATGGTCGGTTGCTCAATCTTCTTGCCCAGCGACAACGAGGTATGTAGCTCAATATCGGCCAAATTTGCTGCCCAGACTAGCGTTGGCAGGTCCTGTGCCAGACAATGTTGCATCCACTTGTTGTTGCCTTCGCTCCAGACTGGCGTGGTCTGCACCCAATAGGGGCGATGGATCGGACAATTCTTTTCGTAGAAAAACATCCCGGTTACACCGCCGGGATACCGCTTCATGGTCAGCGGACGCCCTTTCAGATGCGGCAGCAGAACCGGGGCAATACGCGTGTAGTACTCGATCAGCTGCCCCTTGGTAAACCCTGACTCTGGGTACATCACCTTGTCCAAGTTCGACAGCTTCAGCTGCCGCCCCTGGACGTCAACGGTTGTCTCAGTTCGCTTGGCCATAGCGTCCTCATGGTACTTAGATGCCCTTTTCACCCTATTGTCATCACCAGCCAACCGACTGTCATCACGAGCTGGCGCCGGCTCTTTTGTCATCACGAGTCGGCGAAAGCCGGCGAGGGATCTGCTATTCCTCGAGTGCCGTGCGGGGGTAGTTCACAACTCCCCCCACCTTACCCCACATCCAAGTGCGAGTGCCGACGGAAGACGAAAACAAGCTGCCGATCAGTTCCTCGCGCCCCCCGGAGTTCGCTCCGGAGCAGGAACAACTTTTCCGCGAGGTGCTTACCCTGCTGAACCGGGGCAGCGTTCCCTATGTCGTTTCCGGCGCTTTCGCTCTTCGCGAGCACACCGGCATCTGCCGCAATACCAAGGATCTCGATGTCTTCCTTCCCGCCGAAAGTGTGGGCGATGCCATGCGGCTGCTGCAGAAGGAAGGTTTCGAATGCGAAGTCGCCGACCCGGTCTGGCTGGCGAAGGCCCATCGTGGCGATTTCTACGTTGACCTCATTACCGGCATGAGCACCGGCACCATCACCGTCGATCCCTCCTGGATCGAACGTGGCTCGCCATCGGAACTGTTTGGCGTTCCCGTGAAAGTGCTTGGGCCGGAGGAACTGATCGCCTCCAAGCTCTTCGTCACCCGCCGCGAGCGCTTTGATGGCGCCGACATTTTGCACGTCATCTACGCAACCCATGGCAAACTCGACTGGGACCGTCTCTACCAGTTGGTTGGAGAACATTGGCACGTATTGTTCTGGGCCTTGGTGTTGTACGCCTACGCCTATCCGGCACAGACCGGCTACGTACCCAGGCGTGTGTGGGATGACTTGATGCAGCGTTTCCGCGACACGATCGAACACCCGGATCTGAACGCCGAATTTCGTGGCAGCCTGGTGGATCCCCGTATGTTCGCCATCGACGTCAACGAGTGGGGCATGGCTGACCTGCACGAGCGCTTCCGGCAAGCCCGCGAGCCCGAACTTCCCGAACTCTGCCACAACCCGGCTGCCTAAGTATGCGAATCGCTGCACTCGCCGACCTGCACTTCACCCCCGCGCTCTACGAATCCTTCCGCGCCAAGCTCGACAACGTTCGTAACGACGCCGACCTGCTCGTGCTCGCCGGTGACCTCACCAACTTCGGCAAGACCACCGAAATGGAGCCTCTGCTGAACGCGTTGGTGCGTCTGCGCCTCCCCATCGTGGCCGTGCTCGGCAACCACGACTACGAGAGCGGGCAGGAACACGAACTGATGAAGATGATGACCGAGGAAGGCATCAAGGTGCTCGACGGCACAGCCTACGAACGCGATGGCGTCGGTTTTGCGGGAACCAAGGGTTTCATCGGCGGCTTTGGGCGCGGCATGCTGACCGCTTTCGGCGAACCGGAGATCAAGCGCATCGTACAGGCCGCCATCGACGAAACCCTGAAACTCGAGCGCGCCATGTCCCAGCTCCGCACCGAGAAGCGCGTCGTCGTTGTGCACTACGCGCCCGTTGTGGCTACAGTGCAAGGCGAGTCTCCGGAAATCTTCCCTTACCTCGGAACCTCTCGCCTCGCCGAAGTGGTCGATCGTCAAGGCGCCAACCTCATCCTGCACGGCCACGCTCATCATGGCGGACGCGAAGGCAAAACCGTCGGCGGAGTTCCCGTGTACAACGTCGCGCTCCACCTGTTGCAAACAATGGACCCGCCGGCAGCCTACCGCATCTTCGAAGTCTAATGAGGCTTGAGTAATGGTGCTCCACATCTCCCCTCTTTTGGGAGCTGTGGGCTGAGATTAATGTGGGAACTCCAGGTGCCCCATTCAAGTTTCCTTCGCTTGAGTGGGGTTGTTGACTCCCGTCCCCCAAACCTGTGCCTCCGTCCCATCCTGTTAGACTATTTTCCTTCGGAGGCCAGCGTCTCGATGAAGATTCGCCAGTTCGTCTTGCTCCTGCTCTTTGGTTCGACTCTCACTCTCTGCGCCCAGGACATTGCATCGTTCGAGAAGCGCATCCAGGTCCGCAAGCTGCCCAATGGACTCACGGTCATCCTGATGCAGCGCAACGAGGCGCCCGTGTTCTCGTTCTACACCTTCGTGGACGTCGGCTCGGCGCAGGATCCCAAGGGCAAAACTGGCCTCGCGCACATGTTTGAACACATGGCCTTTAAGGGCACCGATCAGATCGGCACCACCGACTACGCAGCCGAAAAACAGGCGCTCGCCAAGGTGGAAGACGTCTATGCCCAATACATCGCGGAACGCGACCGCCGCGTCGGCCACGACCAAGCCAAGCAAGATGCGCTCGAGAAACAATGGCAGGCCGCGATCGATGATGCTGACAAATACGTCGTCCGCAACAAATTCGACGAGATTGTCGAGCAAAACGGCGGCGTCGGCATGAACGCCAATACCGCGGAAGATGATACCCACTACTACTACTCCATGCCGGCGAATCGCATGGAACTCTGGGCATATCTCGAAGCCTCGCGCTTCGCCCACCCGGTCATGCGCGAGTTCTACAAGGAGCGCGATGTCGTCTACGAAGAACGCCGCATGCGGACCGAGAGCAATCCCATCGGCCGCCTGATCGAGCAGTTTGACTCCGCCGCCTTCATGGCGCATCCCTACGGTATCCCTGGGATTGGCTGGCCCTCCGACCTGCATACCTTTTCGGCTACCGATGCCAAGGCCTTCTTCGACAAGTATTACGTGCCGTCGAACATGACCATCGCAGTCGTCGGCGACCTGCAGTTCGATTCCACGTGGCCGATCGTTGAAAAGTATTTCGGCCAGTTGCCTACCCGTCCCCAGCCCGACGAGTCGCTCACCGTCGAACCACCGCAAAACGCCGAGCGCGAAGTCATCCTTAAGGAACAGACGCAACCGATCTACCTCGAGGGATACCACCGCCCCGACTACATGGATAAAGACGACCTCGTCTTTGACGCCATCACCGACATCATGTCGAGCGGGCGCACCTCGCGCCTGTATCGCTCCCTGGTTCGCGACAAACGCATCGCCATCCAGTCAGCCGGCTTCAGCGGCCTCCCAGGCACAAAGTACCCGCACCTGTTCGCCTTCTACGCCGTCCCCACGCCGGGGCATACCACGAACGAGGTCCGCGACGCGATCCACGCGGAGATCGATCGCCTGAAGACACAAGACATAACCGACGACGAACTGAAGATGGTGAAGACCCGGGCCCGCGCCAACCTCATCCGCGGACTGGGCAACAATGCAGGCCTTGCTGGACAACTGGCTACCTACCAGGCCCGCTTCGGCGACTGGCGTGAGCTCTTCCGCGATATCGACAAGATCGACAAAGTCACCAAGGCCGACATCCGGCGCGTCGCGAATCAATACTTCGTGGAGAACAACCGTACCATCGGCATTATTGAGAGTACGCGCATGGCTGGCCCGCGGTCTCCACAAGCCGCGCAACCGTCACAGCAGGAGCAGCCGAAATGAAAGGATCCATGAGCACTATTTATCGCTGTTGCGCGCTGTTTCTCGCGTTGGTGACAATCTCGTTTGGCTCCGCGTGGGCGCAGGCATCATCCGCCTCTGCCGCAAACCAGGAAGCTTCCCAACCTAATCCTGAGCTTGATGCCATCAAGGTACCGCCGCTTCCGGAATTCAACCCGCAGCAGCCCAAGCGCATTCAGTTGGCGAACGGCATGGTCGTCTTTCTGCAGGAAGATCATGAGCTGCCCTTGATCAGCGGCATCATGCGTATTCGCGGTGGCTCCGTCGAAGAACCTGCCGACAAGGTTGGCCTCACCGACATCTTCGGCACCGTCTGGCGCACCGGCGGTTCGACCAAGCGCACCGGAGACCAGCTCGACGACTTCCTGGAAGCCCGCGCCGCCAAGCTCGAAACCAGCGCTAACGACGACTCCACCGTCATCTCCTTTAACTGCCTGAAGGGCGATTTCAACGACGTCTTCGATGCCTTCGACGAACTGCTTCGCGGACCGGCTTTCCGCGAAGACAAGATTGATCTTGTGAAGCGCCAACTCTTCGGTGTTATCTCGCGCCGGAACGACGACATCGACGACATCGCCGGCCGCGAAGCGGAAAAACTGGTTTACGGCAAAGACAATCCGTATTCGCGTGTCGCCGAGTACGCCACTGTCGCCGCCGTCTCGCGCGGCGATCTTGTCGCCTGGCACGAAAAATACGTGCACCCGGCGAACATCATCTTCGGTGTCACCGGCGACTTCGACTCCGCCACCATGGAACAGCTCATCCGCAAGACCTTCGAGAGCTGGCCCAAGGGCGCACGGACGGCAGAGCCTGACATCAAGTTCACTGCCGCTAAGCCCGGCATCTACTTCGTCGCGAAAGACGATGTAGATCAGAGCAACGTACAGTTGGTCGGCCTCGGTATTACCCGCCGCAACCCGGACTTCTACGCGGTCACTGTGATGAACGAGATTCTCAGCGGCGGTTTCGCCTCGCGCCTCATCAGCAATCTGCGCTCGAAACAGGGCCTGGCGTACTCGGTGGGCGGCGGAGTCGGCTATGCTTACGACCACCTCGGCATGCAGAACTTCGCCATGGCTACCAAGAGCGAAACCACGGCGAAGGCCATCACCGGCCTCGATCACGAACTGAAAGACGTCATCACCAACCCGCCCACTGCGGCCGAGATGAAGCGCGCCAAGGATGCCATCCTCAACTCCTTCGTCTTCAACTTCGACTCCAAGCAGAAGGTATTGGCCGAAAAGATGCGCTACGAGTTCTACGGTTATCCGCTCGACTTCCTCGAGCGCTATCGCAGCGAGATCGAAAAGGTCACGGTCGATGACGTCAACCGGGTAGCGAAGAAATACCTGCATCCGGAACAATTGGCGACGCTCGTGGTAGGGAATCCGGGAGAGATCGGGAATCAATTGACCACAATGGGAACCGTGACGCCGATTGACATCACCATCCCACCCATGCCCGGTCAACCGCCCGCACCGGGCGCTCAGAAGCCTTCTGGTAAATAATCAAGAGGCCCCGCCCTCCTGGCGCGGCGGGGCCTTAAACGGCTCATTTCAGTTGCTCTGCATCATCTCTCCACACAACTTATTTCGCTGCGCTGGCGTCGAACTTAGGCAACCCTGTGCAGAGTTCCCCCCCAAGCCGCAACTGCCGCGACCTGAAGCGTGTTTTGCTGGTCGAAAATCCATCCCACGATCGCGACCGCCACACCGGGGTGCTGACACGCAATCACTTTGATCTGGAAATTTCCGACGACATCGCTGCTGCCCGAGCCGCCTGGCAGCCTCAGACCTACGGGCTGGTGCTTGTCTCTCTCGACGGATTCGGAGATGACGCCGCGCGCTTCTGCGAGGAAGCACGCGACAACGATCCCGATCAATTGATCGCCATGATCTTCCACCCCGACCAGGAACTTCCCAGCATGCAATGCCCCACCCTCATCTTCACCACCGAACCCGATGAATACTTCTTGGCACGGGTGAGAACCTTAACCGAGATGGCTTACGCCGCCTAGCCCATTACAATAGAGCCATTCTGGCTGCCGATATCAATCAAGATCATGGGGAACCGGTGCGGGTGCCCCACCCTCTAGCCTTCTTTTGGCGTAAGCGTGGGGAGACAGAGCGCACTCTCCTCCTCATCGTCCTCACCCTTACCGCCGTCGCCTACGTCGCGACCCTGCAATTCCAGTTCGTCTACGACGACGAGGCGCAAATCGTCGGCAACCAACTCATCGAACACTGGCGCTTCGTGCCGCATTACTTCAACATCCAGGTTTGGGCTCACATCAATACGCATCAGGCTGGAAATTATTACCGTCCGATCTTCATGATCTGGATGCGCCTGAACCAGGCAGCCTTCGGATATCACCCCTTCGGCTGGCACCTGACGTCAGTACTGATGCACGTGCTGGCAACGTTCTTCGTCTACAAGCTGGCGCGCCGATTAAGCAAGCGCGAAGAAGTCGGACTCCTCACTGCCCTCATCTTCGGCCTCCACCCCGTCCACGTCGAAGCCGTTGCCTGGGTGTCCGGCGTAACGGAGGCGTTATTCGCCATCCTGCTGATCTCCTCATTCTTGTGGTTTCTTGATTGGCGGGAAGGCCGGCCCAACGCGCGGGCGTATTCGTTGCTCTTGTTCGCGTTGGCGATTTTCTCAAAAGAAACCGCGGTGCTGATGATGCCGCTGGTGTTTGTCTATGCGTGGTTGTATCCGCGCGACGAAAACGCGCCGCTCATCAAACGTTCCTGGACATCGCTGCTTCCCGCTCTTCCCTATCTCGCTGTTACCTGCGCTTATTTGTACTTCCGCGCACTGGCACTCCATGGACTCTTTCATCCCATCACGCCGATCGATCGCGTCACCAACCTGCTGACCATTCCCTCGGTCCTCTGGTTTTACCTGAAACTACTCTTCGTGCCCATCGGACTGAGCGCGTTCTACGATACTCCTTACGTCCATTCCACCGACCTCCACCAGTTCTGGCTGCCGCTGCTCGGTGTCGTGGTATTTGCTGCTGTGATTTTCCTGTGGTGGTGGAAGACGCGTGACCGCCTCGTCGTCTTCGCCTCCGCCCTGCTCGTGCTGCCGCTCCTGCCGCTGATGAACTTCACCGTCTTCTTCCAGGGAGAAATCGCGCACGACCGCTATCTCTACATTCCATCCATCGGATTCGCATTGTTGGTGGCACTGGCACTCGCGCGGGTTCCCAACCCTCTAGCCTTCTTTTGGCGTAAGGGTGGGGTGACAGACACGGAAACTACCCAGACACTTAAACAACTCGTAATCGTCGTTCCCCTAACTCTCATCCTTCTCTCCCTGACCATCTATGAATCCCTTTTCTGGGCAAACAACCTCGTGCTCTACAACCGCGGAGTCGAGATTGCGCCCAACAATAACCTCGCGCTCAACAACTTCGCCAACGAGCTCGAGCGCCGCCACATGTATGGGCAGGCGATCACCGTTTACGAGAAAGTGCTCTCGCGCAATCCGAACTTCTATCTTTCGAATTACAACCTCGGCTACGTGCTGTATGAAGACGGCCAGTGGAAGCAGGCCTCGTACTTCCTGCGCCGCGCCGCCGTGCTCGACCCCACCGATGCCGGCACGTTTTACTACCTGGCCAAATGCCAGATGCAACTCGGTCAACTCGACCTTGCGGAGCAGGACCTGCACATGGCCATCGCCACCGATCCGCGCCTGCTCGGCCCGCGCTATACGCTTGGCGTTTTGTTGAGGCAGCAAGGCAGGAATAAAGAAGCGCTCGATTGGTTCCGCGCCGAATTGAACAAGAATCCCAGGGACGCCGACGCCCAGCGCGCGGTGGAACAACTCGCAGAAAAATAGTCACTCTTAGCGGGTATCGGCCCGCCCACCCAACAACTGCGCCACCGATTTCTCCGACCCGCTCCTCAAAACGCCGATTGCTACCCAATAGCGCCCGCCCGGGTATGCTGGCGATCTCGCAAAGCACGCTCCAGTGACCATGCGATCGCCGCTCTTCCACGCGCGCTTTGCCAGCGCAGAGATAGGTTCCGCGTCTTCCGGACTCGCTGTCGAATAAATCATTGCCGAATAATTTGCGCCGTCGACCGAGATCTTCTCGCTCCGCCCATGGCGAGCGGCCTCGCATGCCGCCGCGGCAAACGCCGTTCCCTCGATTCGCTGACCTCGATCCAATTTGGCTTGTTCGCGTATGCGAAAAAAACTGGTGGCAAGATTTTCTTCAGCATTAATGTCGCGCTGCGGCAATACCAATTGATGGGTAGGAAGCAACAGCGTGAGAAACAAAACGAAAGCAAGCTTCCCGTGATGCATTGCGCCGATTGTAGCGCGAATGGCGACAGTCAGTCAGCCGTTTGGAAGGTGAACGGCGAACTCCATTTTGGCTTCTTCTCTAACGTTCAATGACTGCATGCTGTCAACTGTTTACTGTCTACTGTTTTGCTGTATCCTCAATAATTCAACTTACTAGCGAAGGACTCTCTGTGCTCGACTTCCTCGGAGATTTACAGCGTACTCATATGTGCGGAGCCCTGCGTCTCAGCGACGCCGGTCAAAAGGCCACCATCATGGGATGGGTCAACAAGCGTCGCGACCTCGGCAACCTCATCTTCATCGACGTCCGCGACCGCAGCGGCGTCACCCAGGTCGTCTTTGACGCCTCCTCCAGCCAGCCTGTCCACGAAAAAGCCGAGACTCTGCGCAACGAGTACGTTGTTGCCATTACCGGCCACGTCGCCAAGCGCGACGCCGACACCATCAACAAGAACATCCCGACCGGCGAAGTCGAACTCATCGCCGAGGACGTAAAGGTCCTCAACGTCTCCGCACAGTTGCCTTTCCTACCGAGCGATACTGTTCTGCCCAACGAGGAGATGCGCCTGAAGTACCGCTACATCGACCTGCGCCGCGACAAGATGCAGTACCAGATCCAGATGCGGCACGATGTCGCTCGTGCTATCCGCGACTACCTTTCCGGGCAGGGCTTCCTCGAGATCGAAACGCCCTTCATGACGCGTTCCACGCCCGAGGGCGCCCGCGACTACCTCGTCCCCAGCCGCGTGCACGGCGGCCAGTTCTATGCCTTGCCGCAGTCGCCGCAGCTCTTCAAGCAGATCCTCATGATCTCGGGCTTCGACAAGTACTTCCAGATCGTTCGCTGCTTCCGCGACGAGGATCTGCGCGCCGATCGCCAGCCCGAATTCACGCAAATTGACTTGGAGATGAGCTTCCCCACCCAGGACCGCGTCTTCGCCGTGGTCGAAGGCTTCCTGAAGGCTGCATTCCACGTTGCCGGTGTCGACCTGCCGCTCCCCTTCCTGCGCACGACTTACGACGAAGCGATCCGCCTCTACGGCTCCGACAAGCCCGATATGCGCCTGCCCGCCATGACCGATGTCAGCAGCGCCTTCACGCCCGAGCAGCGGCAGACGCTCGCCATTAACGACAGCGATCCCATCCTCGCCATTCACATCCCGAACTTCGGACAAGTGTCGGGCACCGAGCGCCGCGGCATCATCGACTTCTGCAAGGCCGACGGCAAGCTCAAACCATTCGACTACTACCGTCTGCAGAAAAACGAGTTTGCCGAGGCCATGAAGCAAGTGGACCGCCTCTGCCAGGAAAACAAGTACGGTGCCCCAATCGACGAAAACGACTTTATCGTTATCGTTACAGGCCCCAGCGTTCCCGGCGAACACAAGTCTTCCGGCGGCATCAAGCCCGAAGTCAAGCAGCACGATTACGCTGTCTACACCGCGGCCGGGCAACTTCGTATCGACCTGGCGAAGAAGTACGCCGACCGGCACAAGCTCTTTGCCGGCGATCGCAAACAGGCGAGTTCGTACAAGTTTCTCTGGGTTACCGACTTCCCCATGTTCGAGCGCGACGACGAGAACAATCGCTGGGCCGCCGCGCATCACCCGTTCACCTCGCCGCACGAAAAGGACATGGATAAGCTCGAATCCGATCCCGGCTCCGTGCGCGCCAACGCCTACGATGTGGTCCTCAATGGCACTGAATTAGGCTCGGGCTCCATCCGTATTCACCGCCAGGACATTCAGAGCCTCATCTTCAAGGCCCTCGGCATGTCCCCGGAAGAGGCGCAGCAACGCTTCGGATTCTTCCTCGAAGCGCTGACTTACGGCACGCCTCCGCACGGTGGCATCGCTCTCGGCCTCGATCGCATCGTCATGATCCTCGCCGGCGGCGACTCGCTCCGCGACGTCATCCCGTTCCCCAAAACGGCTGCTGCCAAGGACTTGATGATGGACGCGCCAACGCCGGTCAGCGAGTCGCAGTTGCGGGACCTGTCCATCAAGCTTCGCAGCTAGACAGGACTTGGAGGCGCAGAAAGCTGTTGAACCTCAAGACGTTCTTCAGAATGTGGGGACGGGCTTCCAATCCCGTCCTGGTTTCTGTCTTTAACATCTTCACTGCGGCAAGCAACCATTCCCCCTGCTACTCGCCTCGAATTAACTGCCCACCTCGGTCAGGCTGCCCGACCCTCGGCGCCGCACGATCCCCGAGGAATAACTGAGGCTTATGCCGAACATCCGAATACTTTTTGTCGACGACGAACCGTCGATCCGCGCCACCTTGCCTGTCATCCTGCGCAAGCAGGGATTCGAAGTCGCAGTCGCCGAAACCGTGCCCGAAGCGCTCGATCTCATTACCCGTAACCAGTTCGATGTCCTCATCTCCGATCTCAACATCGGCGAACCCGGCGACGGGTTCACCGTGGTCAGCGCCATGCGCCGCAGCCAGCCGAATGCAGTCACGTTCATCCTGACTGGCTATCCCGATTTCGAGACCGCGTTAACCGCTATTCGCAATCAGGTTGATGACTACCTCATCAAACCTGCTAACGCGCGCAACATTATTGCTGCCATTCACGACCGCATCGCAAAACGTTTACCCTCGCGGCCCGCCCTACTGACGCTTCGCGTCTCCGATCTCATACACCAGCAAACCGATGTCATCATCGATCAATGGTATGAAGTCGTAGAGGCCAATCCCGATCTCACCGGCATCAAGCTGCCGAGGCAGGACCGTATCGACCACCTCCCCCAAGTCCTCCAGGAAATTGCCGAACGCATCAACAGCCGCAGCCAGACTCCCAGCTCGAACGCCGCTGAGGCCGCTGCCCTTCACGGCAAGGCACGCTATGAACAGGGCTACACCATTCCGCTGCTGGTCGTTGAATCGCGCTTGCTCCAGCGCGTGATCTCCACGACTTTGCAGACCAACCTGCTCGCCATCGACATCAGCATGGTGATCGGCGATCTCATTCAGATCGGCGAAACGCTTACGTCGCTGTTAGAAGAAGCGATTCGTTCCTTCCAGCGGCAAGAGCGGCTAGCCGCCTAGGTGGTTTACCGCAAAGCGGTTGGTTTTCGCGAAAGTTACGAGCTTCGGCAGAAGGTGAACTTTCTTCACGTCTCCGCAATCTTTACCGGCTAGGATTTCTTGACGGCGACAACATCTCTTTTCTTTTCAACAACAACTCTGGTTACGTAAGTGCAATCCAAGCGGCCATGACTGATGTAAAGCAGGACGCTCTTCTCCAATTCAATCTCTCCAAGCTGCAGAAGATCAACGGTCGTATCGGGGTGAAAGGCAGTTGCAAGCTCTGCAAAGCTGAATTCATCGGCCTGATGCATCAAGGTAAGCTTGGCTGGGAAGGCAGTCACCAAAGCAGTTGTCCAAGTCGCGCGGACATCACCGCGCCTAAACCCGAAGTAGCGTAGAATCTCGCGGACAAGAAAAAACCCCGGGGTGGCATCTGGGCCCCCAACACGCTTTGCGTGTTGGGGCAGAGAACCCCGGGGTCGCACCGCGGCGGCTTCAGAATCCTGCCGCTGCTGGAGGAGGCACGATCTGCGCCAGCCGCGGATCTTGCCGAAGCTTTGCAAACTCCGCGTCCTTGTACACATCCTTCAGGTTCTTGTAACCGTCTTCCTTCGCCTTCGCCAGGTAGTGGAACGCCCGATCCCAGTCGCCCCGTCCGGCATAGGCCTTGGCGAGCGTGTACTCGAACGCTCCCCGGTCCTCCGAGTTCAGCACCCGCGCCACGGAACCCGGCTGGTTCGACTTCAGGAACACCTCGGGATCCAGCTCGATCGCGCGCGAATACTCCGCCATCGCGCGGTCATATTTCTTCTGGTCAAACCAGACGGTCCCCAGGTTGCAGTGATAGCTAGCATTGCTCTCATCGAGCGCCAGCGCTTTCTTATAAAACTTCACCGCCTTGCCATAGTTCTTCGTGGTGTAAGCCAGAGCACCAATATTGTTCAGCGCATCAGCATTCTTGCTGTTCAACTTCACCGACATGTCGAAGTTCTTGGCGGCGGCCGTCAGGTTCTCCCGGCGCCATTCCGTCATGCCCATCTTGTTATAGAGATTTGAGTTCGTGGCGTCCTTCTTCAGCGCTGCCTGGTAGTAGCGCATCGCCTCCGCGTAGTCGTGTTTGGCCCGCAGTACGTCTCCCTGCTGCGTCAGTTCGGTCGCCGACATCGCCGACATCGACGTGGACTGCGAATCGGCGCCCGCCGCCTCGTCGGCCCAGGTCCAAGCCGACGCCGCCATCAAGATCGCCATCATGACTACCAGCTTTTTCATAACCACCTCCGAGCGGGAGCCTGTTTTGCTCCCTGCGAATGAACCGGTTATCGCGCATTCCCGATCCGTCAACAACGCTACATCCGCTAAACGCCCGTTACGGAACTACTCCTTCCGAATCACGTAGATACCCGTAGCGGATTCATTCCGCTCTTAACGCACACAGGAAACAGGTTGCAGGCCCACGTTAACCAGATATTCAGATGACCAGATAACCAGATGTTTTGGTTCGTCCCAATCTGGCACGTAACGGTTACAAGACCCGTTACGTGGTCGTGTTTGGTATAAGTTAGCCGTACACTTACTGCAGACGCGGAAGGATCCGATGGTGACCGCCCCACAGCCCGTCAGCGCCGAGCGAAGCGAGTTAGAGGCCGTCCTGCAGTCCGAGGTCTTTTCCCGGGCCCCGGCCCTCTCTCACTTACTCAGCTACTTGTGCGAAAAAGCGCTCGCCGGTGAAGGCTCCCAGATCAAGGAGTACTCCATCGCCGTCGACGTCTTCGGACGCGGCCAGGGCTTCGACCAGGAATCCAACTCCATCGTTCGTGTGCAGGCCAATCGCCTCCGCAAGCACCTCGCCAACTATTACGCCAGCGAAGGCGCCGGCCACCGGATGCGCATCACCATCCCCGTCGGCCAGTACGCGCCAGTTTTTGAGACTGTCGAGCCCTCCCCCGTCGCCGTTACACCGCCCGTTACGCCTGCAAAGAAGCGTTATTGGATCTGGATCGCCGCCGGAGTTGCACTCGTCCTCATCGCTGCAGCGGTGTTCTTTGGAATCAGAGCAAAGCACTCCACATCAACCGCGACGACCACAGCTTCCGCTCCCGAGCCGCCTCCGCTCGTTGGACTTCCTCCCGGAGACGAAATCCGCATCCTCGCCGGAGGCACCCGCGACTACCTCGACCGCGCCGGCAAGACCTGGTCCGCTGACCGTTACTCCGCCGGAGGCATGGCCGTGGCCAACTCCGTGCCGCACATCTGGCGCACGCTCGAACCCGAAATCTACCGCCACAGCCGTCAGGGCGACTTCACCTACGACATCCCCCTGAAGAAAGGCGTCTACGAACTCCGCCTCCACTTCGCGGAAACCGAGTACGGCCCCGAAGACCACCTCGGCGGAGGCGAGGGTAGTCGCCTGATGGCGATCACCATCAACGGCAAACAGATGCTGAACGGTTTCGACGTCGTCTCTGATGCCGCCGGCGGCCGCACCGCCGACGTGAAGGTCTTCACCGACATCGAGCCCGCCAGCGACGGAATGCTGCATCTCGGCATCACGTCAATCCACGGCGGACGTGGCATGTTAAGTGCGATCGAAATCGTGCCCGGCGTCCGCGGTCACATCCGTCCCGTCCGCCTCGTTACCCGCGACAGCGCCTACTACTCCAACGACAGCCACTGGTGGAGCCCCGACAATTACTTCCAGGGCGGACAAGTCACCACCCGCCTCGACGGCCTCCGCGACACCGACGACCCCGAACTCTACGAGAGCGAGCGCTGGGGACACTTCTCCTACGCTATCCCCGTCACCCCCGGCCGCTACACCGCCATCCTCCACTTCGTGGAACGCCGCTTCGGCAGCGGCAATCGCGACAACACCATCGGCCCGCCGACGGAAGAAAACCGGCGCGTCTTCAACGTGCTCTGTAACGGTGACGTTGTCCTCGACAACTTCGACATCGCCAAGGAAGCCGGCGCCAACCACCCGCTCGCGAAAAAACTCACCGGCCTCCAGCCCAACGCCCAAGGCAAGCTGGTCTTCGAATTCGTTCCGGTGAAAGACTACGCCACGGTGAGCGCGATCGAGATCCTGCCGGAGTAACGGCACTACCTCTGTCAAAATAGGTCATTCAAGCTAAAATCGTCGCGTGTCCAGACTCACCAATGCCCTGTCGCTGCTCTATGTCATGGGAGCAATCGTATCGTGCGTGATGGTTGACCTGCGTGCGTTGGTGCTCTCTACGGCGATCATCTGTATTCTCTCAATTGTTCTCGGAATATTATTGTTCCCTCACCTCCACGCGACATTTCTTATTTCTTTGCCTATCTCCGAGGTCCTTGAAGACGGTCCGCCAGTCGTCATCCGCGGTCAGGAATTTCGCATTAGTCCTTGGCAGAAGGTTTTAGTCTGTACTCTGACCCCAACACGGATCGACCGATTGTTCGAAATCCTAGTCGCTTCAGGAGCCGCAATCGTCATCATCAGAACCGGACATTACTCGGGTGAAAGCTTGCAGAACGGGCTTGGGATTTTCCGTGTGGAAGCGATTATTTTTGCGGGCTGGTTTGCACTATTGTGGTCGTTCCAATGGCTCAAAGAGTGTTTTCGCTTACGGTCAGCCGGAGTCGCAATTGCTGGATCGATCGGTCGAGGTTGGGGTCGAAGTGAGTCTGTCACGTACAACTTCTTCGATCACGATGGCAATCGCCGCGGCGGATCATCTCGCATCCCGGACTCAAAAGACGAGCATCCTGAAGATAACGCCATGGTCGTATTCTTCAGTATCAGTGATCCCGACGATAACGTGTCGCAACACGCTTTGCGCTTCCACAGTCTCCAAGTCACGTTGGCACCAGTAAAAACCGACGCCATAAGCGAAGTCATTTCCGAGAATAGTTGAAGAAATTCGAGTATCTTCAGCGTTATGCCCTTATTTCTAATCTAATCTTCTTTCACGCTCCTCGTCATAATCGTCGACAGCATCGCCGCCACTAGCTTCGGCGGATGCCCCTCCGCCAGCGCCATCGCCTTTGCCACGTAACGCTTCGCAGCCCCTGGTGCGCACTTAGACGACCTCGATCATTTCTCCAATAACCGTTTTGCACTATTGCTCCAATCGTGAGTGGCAGCTAAAAGTATCGAACCTTTCGCTTTAGGAGTAGAGGGTTCGCATTCCGCTCAACCGTGGCGGACTTCGCTAGCTCTCGATTTCGTGGGGTACTAACGCATCCGTTGCACCGAGCGTGCCAACGTCCTGTTCCGCGGGAAACAGGAGCGACACGCAGATGCATTTGTGTGTCTATGCCTCCATTACAGGGAGCTGGAATGATTCTGAAGCAAACAAACACCCTCGCGCAGACATCCTCACCGGCCAAACTGCGGTGTCGCGCCGCAACGACCTTTTGGCCCCACCACCGCTTCCGGCTTCTGCTGTTTGTAACCTTGGTGGCGGTTCTCCAGTTAGCGTCTTCCGCCCAAACCATCGACGACGCCATCATGATTCCCCACAAGACTCTGTACACCGGAGCCATCTATTCGCACGACACTTGGGACCACTATTGGGAAGGTCCGTTGGAACGTACCAACGGGAACCTGGGGACGGTGAAAACCCAGACCGTCACCTGGAATTCAAACTACGGCATCACCAACAAGCTCGATCTGATCGTTAACGTGCCCTACGTGTGGACGCACGCCAGTCAGGGCGTTCTGCACAGCATGAATGGTTTCCAGGACATTACCCTGGCAGCGAAATACCAGGCCATCGATCGCCGCTTCACGCGCTGGGGACGCCTTCGCACCTTCGGCGTCGTCGCGGGGGGCATTCCCCTGACCAGCTACAGCCCAGATTTTCAGCCTTTGTCGATTGGTTTGGGATCGAAGCGCATCTCCGCGCGCGGCATACTGAACTTCCAGTCGGATCGCGGCTGGTTCCTGACCGGTTCGACCGCTTACACCTGGCGCGACAACGTCACGCTCAACCGCACCAGTTATTTCACCAACGGTCAACTCTATCTCACCGACCAGGTGGAGATGCCGAATATCTTTGACTTCGTCACCAGCGCCGGGTGGCTCAGTCGCGCCCGCATGGCCCAGGTGTCGTTCTTCCAGCAGCGGACGCTCGGTGGCGGAGACATCCGGCGTCAGGACGCGCCTTTCATCTCCAATCGCATGAACTTCTCGCGCGTCAGCGGCATGGTGATGTATCCCATG
>Ga0335069_10002680_pt1 | contig 27210 bp, 17 predicted proteins | sample Lox_Sample_11_FD_206714 | JGI IMG/M metagenome (GOLD analysis project Ga0335069, IMG submission 206714) | Soil microbial communities from Loxahatchee National Wildlife Refuge, Florida, United States - Lox_Sample_1.1 | ecosystem: Environmental > Terrestrial > Soil > Wetlands | place: USA...
TGTCGATTCCCGCACTGACCAGCGCGTCGAGCAGGCGGTCCGACCCGTCGCGGAACAGCACGATGCCGTTGGTGAGAAGCTGACAGTAGACGTCCCGTTCCTTGACGAGCCGCACGACGGCGGGAAGATCCGGGTGGAGCGTGGGCTCACCGCCGAGTATGGAAACAGTCTCCAGCCTCCTGAGCCGGCACAGGCTGTCGAGCTCGGACCCGATCTGGTCGAGAGGCTTGACGATGTTCCGGGTCAGGTTGTAGCAGAGCGCGCAGTGCCGGTTACAGGTGTAATTCGTCTCGAGCACCGCATGCGGGACCTCCGCCGCCGGCGTCTTGAGCGGCCGCAGCGCCGGGCCGATCGCCAGCTGCATCCGCTTCATGGGTTCCTCCCGTCTTGTGCGGGCTCAATGTCGGTGGAATGTTGATGCGAATTGTCATAGAATTGTTAAAAGAGTGTCCCCTTGCCGCACACCCCCGGAGCCACCGCGCATGACCGGAACACAGGAAGCCCGCCTCTTCAATGAGCGCGTCACGATCGACGCGCGTACGCCGTACTTGATCTATCTCCCCGCGGACTACGGGAAGGACGATACGGCTTATCCGCTCCTCCTCTTTCTCCACGGAGCGGGGGAAAGGGGGGCCGACGTCGGGATCGTCAAGCGACACGGTCCACCCATGCTCGCGGCATCCGGCAGGGAGTTCCCCTTCATCCTCGTATCGCCGCAGTGCCCGGAAGACGAATATTGGTCCGTTCCCGTCGTGAAGGCGCTGCTTGACAGGGTGCTCGCCACGCACAGCGTCGACCGGTCCCGGATATACCTGACCGGGCTCAGCATGGGAGGCAACGCGACATGGAGGCTGGCGATGGCCTTCCCGGATCTCTTCGCGGCAATAGCGCCCGTCTGCGGCTGGGGGGACGCACAGAGAGTCGGCGTGCTGAAGTCCGTCCCCGTCTGGGCATTCCACGGGAAGAAAGATCCCGTCATTGTTGTTGAACGGGGGGAGAGCATCGTGAACGCGCTCTCCGCGGCAGGGGGCAACGTCAGGTTCACCGTCTATCCGGGAGCGGGACACGATTCATGGACCGAGACGTACGACAACCCGGCGCTCTATGCGTGGATGATGGGGCAGAGGAAAAGATAGATTGCCTCGCAGAAAGCGCTCGCAACGGCAAAATGCGCCGGATTGCTTCGCAGAAAGCGCTCGCAATGACAGAATAGCATGCGCTCGCAATGACAGAATAGCATGCGCTCGCAATGACAGGGGGGCGACCCTGTCATTGCGAGCCGCGCCTGTGGCGCCGCAGGCGCCATCTCAGGCGAAGCAATCGACGCTCTTCGTCGTTGCGAGCGAAGTCCGTCTTCCGGACCACGCCGCTTTTGGGCGTGGCAACCTGTCTTACTTCACCGGGTTCCCGTCGCTGTCGACGTAGTGGAGCTCGCCGAAGTTCAGGGCCCTGACCCCCGCCTCGATCTTCGCACGGTCGCCCACGATCACCCAGGTGAGGCTCTCGGGGCGGATGACAACCTTCGCCGCCGCCGTCAGGTCACCGACCGTCAGCGCGCGGACACGCGAGGGATACAGAGCAAAATAGTCGTCCGGGAGCCGGTACCGTATCAGCTCGCCGATCGACCCGGCAACCGCCCCCATCGTCTCCCAGGTACCGGGCAGCGTTAGCGTTTCGACGTCCTGCGCTTTCGCAAGCTCCGCCGGAGTGGCCGGACGGTCGGCGACGATCGCACGGAGCTCCTTCGACACCTCCGCCATTGATTCCTTCGTCTTGTCGGTCTGCACCGGCGCGTACGCAAGGAACGGCCGCTGCGCCTCCGCGCCGATCAGGACCGACCCCGCCCCATACGCCCAGTGCTTGTCCTCCCGCAGGTTCATGTTGAGCCGGGACGAGAACACGCCCCCCAGGACCGTATTCATGGTCTCCATGGCGATGTTTCCCGGATCCGACTTGGGAGGCGCCACCTCTCCCGCGATGACGACCGACTGGAGTGCGCCCGGCTTGTCGACGATGTACACGCGCGGCTTTGCCGGGAGAGCGACCGTGCTGATGTTCTTCTTCGGCACATCCCCCCGCTGCCAGCCGCCGAAGAGTTTCTCCAGCTTCGGCTTGATCGATTCCATCGACGTGGCGCCGACGATGACGAGCTCGGCGTTGTTGGGCTTGAACCAGTTCTCGTGGAACTTCACGAGATCGTCGCGGGTAATCTTCGATACCGACGCTTCGGTGCCCGAGCCGGTGAACTGTGTCGCGTACGCGTGCCCGGAGCCGTAGATGAGTGACGGAAGCACGCGCAGGGCCATCGGGAACGGGGAAACCTTCTCCTGCTGGATCCGCGCCAGGAGCTGCTTCTGCTGCCGGAGAAAATCCTCCTGGGGGAACGTGGGGTTGAGGATCACGTCGGCGAACAGATCGAGGGATGCGTCCAGATTCTCGGCCAGCGCGTTGAGCGACACGCGCGATCTGTCGAGGTCAGAGCCCGCCGAGAGATTTGCACCCAGGTTCGCCGCCTCATCGCTGATCTCTATGGCGTTCCGCCGTTTCGTCCCCTGGGTGAGCATCGCAGTTGCAAGGCCCGCCGTCCCCGGCACGGCAAACTGATCGGATGCGTAGCCGGCATCAACCAGCATCGTCAGCTGCACCACGGGAACGCTTTGCCGCTGCGCGAGGACCACTTTCAACCCGTTGGAAAGCGTTGCCCGCTCGAGTGCCGGGAACCTGGCCTCGGGTGGAGCGCCCGTCAACGGGAGCTTCGACCTGTCGGCGGTGTCGGACGAGGCTTTGTACTCCGGGAAAGGGAACACTTCCAGTGCGTAGAGTCCGTCGGAGAGCCATGCGCGCGCGGCGCGGAGGATGTCGTCCTTCGTTGCGCCAGCGATCCCTTCCATCAGGTGCTTGTACATTGCCGGGTTCCCCGCGTAGGCCTCGCCGCGCGCGAGCACGTCGCTCTTGCCGCCGAAGCCGCCGATCCGTTCCACCCCCCGGATGAATCCCGACCGGACGCGCGTCTTTGCGCGCTGCAACTCATCGTCCGTCGGTCCGTCCTTAAGGAAGCGTGCGACCTCTTCGTCCACTTCCTTTTCGACCCTCGCGAGGTCGCCCCCCGGCCGGGCCGTTGCTTCGATCGTGAACAGGCTGGCGATTTCCCGTTCGTCCAGCGACGCGTTCACGGTCGTGGCGATCTGATCGTCGTAGACGAGCCGCTTGTAGAGCCGCGAGCTCCGGCCGTCGCTCATGATGCTTGCCGCCAGCCGGAGATACTGTTCATCCGTCGATCCCCACTCCGGAACATTCCACACATCATAGATGCGCGCCTGGGGGACGCGGTCCTGCACCGTCTCGTGCCGCGTGCCCGTTCTCTTCGCAACCCAGGACCTCTGCTTCGCCACGGGCGGACCCGGCGGGACGTCGCCGAAATAGTGTTTTACCTTCTGCAGCGCCGAATCCGTCTGCACGTCTCCGGCGATCACCAGGATCGAATTGGCAGCGCCGTAGTACGTCTTGAACCACTCGTGCACGTCGTTCAGCGACGCGGCATTCAGGTCGTCCATGGACCCGATCACGGTCCAGGAGTACGGATGCCCCGCGGGAAACGCATTTTTCGCGATCAGCTCCTCCGTCACCGCGTACGGCTCGTTCTCCCCTTCCCGCTTCTCGTTCTGCACCACACCCCGCTGCGTGTCAAGCTTCTTCTGGTCCAGCACGCCGAGCAGGTGACCCATGCGGTCCGATTCCAGCCAGAGCGCGAGGTCGAACGCGGAGGTGGGGACGTTCTCGAAGTAGTTCGTCCGGTCCTCCTGCGTGGTGCCGTTCATGTCGGTCGCCCCGGCCTTTTCCATCGGACCGAAGAGCCCTTCGTTGAAGTGCTCGCTGCCGCTGAACATCAGGTGTTCGAACAGGTGGGCGAAGCCGGTTTTCCCCGGCTTCTCATTCTTGGAGCCGACGTGGTACCAGACGTTGACGGCGACAATCGGGGCCTTGTGGTCTTCGTGGATGATGACGGTGAGGCCGTTGTCGAGCACGAATTTCCTGTACGGGATATCGATGTCGCCGGCGGGCTTCTGAGCGAGCGCGACAGCGGCACACAGGACGAGCAGGAACTGCACTGCGGCTGTACGTAAACGCATGGCTGACTCCGAGAGGTTGGTGGATACGGCCGGCAGACCCGGCACCAGAGGTACGTGCCGCCGCCGGCGAAGTTTCACGCGTGACTGGAAAAAGGCCTCAGGAACTGCACCACCCCGCCGCGGCAGATTGCCACGCCAAAGGGCGGCGTGGTCCAAAGAGCGGACTTCGTCGCTGGGAAGCGCTCCTCGCAATGACGTGGGCTCGGGACCTACCGCGCCACGCCGAGGTAGTTGCCGTACCCCACGACGATGGTGGAGAAGAGGAGCGTCGCCAGACCGAACGCGAGCTTGGTCCTGGTGGAGCGGCTGCTCCCCTTCCATTCTTTCAGGGCGATACCCCAGAGAGAGCTGAAGATGATGATGCTCGCCATGTGGATCGTCCAGCTGGAGAATTTGTAGTTCCCCATCTGCGTCTCCCCCATGGTGTAGAAGAAGAACTGCATGTACCAGACGATCCCGGCAAGCGCGCTGAAGAAATAGTTGTTGAGCATCGGGGCGCGGTCCGGACCGGAGGCCGCGGCGGCGCCCGGCGCCGGGTCGCCGTTTGCGGCAGGACGGATGTCTTTCCGGAAGTACTGGTACCCCGTCCGGTTACGGAAGTTCAGGATGACGCACCAGACAAAGTTGGTCGTGAAGCCGCCAAGCAGGACGACGCAGAGCTTCGGGAGCCCCGTCCAGAGCGTCGTCGTGCCGTGCTGGGCCGAAAGGACGGCGATCGGGGAGGCGGCATCCAGCCCGAATGCAAACGATGCGCTCATGATGCCCGAAAACGTGGCCACCAGGATCCCCTTGGTGAAGTTAAATTCCTTGATCGTCGCCCTTTTCTGTTCCTCGGTCATCTCCCGTTCCTTGCTCCGGCCGGCCAGGCCCGCGATTGCGATGCCCGCAAGGCAGACGAACACGCCGAGGAGGATCACCTGTCCCGACGGCGTCCCGAGCACTTTCGACGCGAACTCCCCGTGGAAGATCGGCGGGATCAGCGTCCCGAACGCGGCACAGTAGCCGAGGGCGACACCCATCCCGAGCGACATGCCCAGGTAGCGCATCGTGAGCCCGAATGTGAGACCGCCGAATCCCCACATCGCACCCCAGAAATATGCCCAAAGGATGCTGTCCATCGGCGCCTCGTGAAGCACGGCAAGGAGGCCGCTCGTGTTGATCGAGGCAAGCACCCACGGCGCGATGATCCAGCTGAAGAAGCCGCCGACGAGCCAGTAGACCTCCCACGCCCACTTCTTCACGCCCCGGTAGGGCACGTAGAAACTGCCGGAGGCAAGGCCGCCGAGCCAGTGAAAGACGACACCGAGAAACGGGTTGGAAACCATTGTCAGATCCCCTGGTGAACGACGCAGTGAATATACTCAAACAAGTTTGATTTTCGCACTCCCCTTCCATATTTTTCCGCCCGACATCACAGGGGCGCTATGACACCGTTGGAGGCACGCACGCGTGTCGGGCTGTTCGGCATCGGGCTCGACACATACTGGCACCAGTTCCCCGGCCTGCGGGAGAGGCTCGAAGGCTACCTGGCCCGCATCGAGCGCCGCATCGCCGGCGCGGAGGTCGTGCCGGCGGGCCTCGTCGACACAGTCGAGAAATCGGAGGCCGCGGCCGCGCTGTTCCGCACGCGCGACGTCCGCCTCGTATTCCTGGCCGTGACAACGTACGCACTTTCCTCGACCGTGCTTCCCGCCGTGCGGCGCCTCCCCGTCGTGGTGCTGAACCTGCAGCCCGAGCCCGCGATCGATTACGCCCGCTTCAACGCCCTCGGGGACAGGGGCGCGATGACCGGCGAGTGGCTTGCCTTCTGCCAGGCCTGCGCGGTCCCGGAGATTGCCAGCGTGTTCAACCGCGCGCGCATTCCGTTCCGCCAGGTAACGGGCACACTCGACGATCCGGAGGCGTGGAAGGAGATCCAGGACTGGGTCGATGCGGCAGGCGTCGCAGACGTCCTGGCTGGGACCCGACTGGGTATCCTCGGCCACTATTATAACGGAATGCTCGACGTCTACTCCGACCCCACGCAGCATGCCTCGTCGTTCGGTGTCCAGATCCAGCACCTGGAGATCGACGAGTTGAAGGTCGCCCGCCGGGCCGTGACGGACCGGGAGATCGCACTCAAGGAAGAGGAGTTCCGGAGCGCATTCGAGGTCACGGGGGACTGTGCCCCCGGGGAGATCACGCGCGCCGCACGCACCGCCTGCGCGCTTGACCGGATGGTCCGCGACAGGGGTCTCGGCGCGCTCGCCTACTACTACGAGGGGACGCCGGCAAGCGAAGAGGAGGACATCGTCACGTCGGTCATCGCCGGGAACTCGCTCCTCACCGCACGTCATGTCCCGGTCGCCGGGGAATGCGAGGTGAAGAACGCGATGGCGATGAAGATCATGGACGCCTTCGGCGCGGGGGGGTCGTTCAGCGAGTTCTATGCGATGGATTTCAACGAGCAGGTGATCCTTCTGGGGCACGACGGCCCCGGCCACCTGGCGATCGCGGAAGGGAAGCCGAAGCTGAAGCCGCTCGGCGTCTACCACGGCAAGCCGGGGAAGGGACTCTCGGTCGAAATGAACGTCAGGCACGGTCCCGTCACGCTTCTCTCCGTCGTCCAGAAGGCGGAGGGGACGCTGGCGCTCCTGGCGGCGGAGGGAGAGTCCGTTCCCGGTCCCATACTCGAGATCGGCAACACCAACAGCCGCTACAAATTCCCGCTCACCGTAAAGGAGTTCGTGGACGCCTGGAGCCGCCAGGGTCCCGCGCACCACTGCGCCATCGGGACCGGGCACGTCGCGTCACGGATCCGCAAGCTGGCGTCCCTGCTCGATCTGGAGTTTGTGCAGGTGTGCTAGCTCGATCTGTCATTGCGAGGAGCCCTTCTCAGCGACGAAGCAATCCCAGCGGGGATTGCTTCGTGGCGCCTTCGGTGGCGCCAAGGCGCCACCTTCGGCGCCACTCGCAATGACGTGCCTGCAACTATGAAGCCGTCTTCCTTCTCCCCCGCCACGCGGCGAGGAGCCAGAGGAGAACGCTTGCGACCCAGGCGTAGAACAACGCACGGCGAACGAAGTACGTGTGCGCCCCCTCGGTCGGGTACAGCGAATAGGCGAGCTGCGGCTTGAAGAGATACCTCTCGAGGTTGGCTTTCAGAAACGTCCTATCCTTCAGGAACCCGGTGTAGATATCCCGGACGTCTTCCACGTCGGGAGGACGACGGTACTTGAGAATCGATCCGACGGGGAATTCCTCCCTGACCGCGTTGTTGCAGAGCGGAAACGGCACGGTTTCCACGGTGTCCCTCCCGGCGATCCCCGGACGGCCTTCCCAGAGCCAGTCGATATACATGCGCGCGAACGCGCTGTCGAACGCGTTGTGCTGGTTGAGCTGGTAAAGCTCCGCCGTGTTCAACACCTGCCCTGCCCTGTCGGTGATGTAGATCTGGCTCTGTGAGAGGTCGACGTATGCCCACCGGCCCTGCTCGCGGACGAACGACTCGGCAAACGCATGACCGGAGTAGTCGATCGTGTTGTCCTGCGTATGTGCGTTGAAGACAAACCGGGTGGGGATGCCCGCGCGGTTTGCCCAGAACACCCACACGCGCGCGTGCTCCGTGCACCACCCCTTCCCCGTGCCGCTGACCAGCTCGTTGTAGAGAAGCCAGGGATTCTCCCACCGCTCGTCGTCCTTCGGCACTCCCCCGCAGCCCTTGAGCTTCGGCCGGAGATAGCGCGTGAGCTTCTCCATCCTCACGAACGTCGGATCGGTCTCGTGGATGCCCACCTCCTGGTGCACGATCCGGTCGGCCTCCGCCAGCGCTTCCGGGCCGACGTAGGCGTAATCATCCGCCCAGTCGGCTACGGCGAACTGCTCGAACTCCCCGCACGGTACCGTGGAGCGGACCACGTAAACGTCCGGCCGGGCAAGGCCCGAGGCACCGTAGAATTCGCGCGAGTAGAACCGGATCGTGATCTCCACGGGAAGGCACTCCCCTTCCGGGACGGGGAGGAGCCGGTACGTATGAAGCACGCTGAACGTCGTGTCGATCCGGAACGACGGGGTCATCCCCGACGCCTGCTGCTCATTCCCCCCGTCGGTCAGCACGCGCCACTCCCTGATGTCCTTCGCACACGCCAGCACAAGACGGATCCTGTTCCGGTCGTCGACCTCCCACCGCCGGATGGTGGGGACGTCCAGCGAGTAGTAGAGCGTCGCGTAGGAGGCGGGGAAGTACGACGACTCCCATTCCCGCGTGAAGAAAACGTACAGATTGATCGCGAACAGGAGCAGGACAAGCACGGCTCCCGCGTAAAATCCGAATTTCCGGTTCTTCATGTCATTCGCCTTTCACAGAGTCACAGTGCACAGCCCCGTCCTGCCGCCTCCCGCCGGCGGTCCCCCGGCGTCATTCCCCCCAGATCGTCGCCACGATGTCGCGCGCGCCTCCGTGGTCCCGGTGCTCGCAGAGGTAGATCCCCTGCCACGTGCCGAGGTTGAGCCGCCCGTCGGTCACGGGAATCGTGAGACCGGCCCCGAGGAGGGACGCCTTAATGTGCGCGGGCATGTCGTCGGGTCCCTCGGTGTCGTGCGTGTAGTACGGGGCGTCCTCGGGCGCGATCTCGTTCATGTGGCGCTCGAGGTCGGACCGGACGCTCGGGTCGGCGTTCTCGTTGATCGTGAGCGACGCCGACGTGTGCCTGATGAACAGGTGCAGCAGGCCCCGCCTGACCTGCGCAAGCTCGGGGAGCCGCGCGAGCACCTCGGAGGTCACCAGGTGAAACCCGCGCCTCCGCGCCGGAAGCGTAAATTCCTTCTGTATCCAGGCCACAGTCGTCTCCTCGCACCTCACCGCATCGGGGCGCCGTACTTCGTTGCGAACGTCGGGGCCGCCGCCGCCATCGCCAGGAACGTGTCGAGGGGAACGGTTGCGAACTCCGGCCCGAGCCGGTCCAGGATCCCCTTCACGCGCGCGATGTCGCTCCACTCCCTGACGTGCAGCAGGAGAAAATAGGGACGCGCGGGGTTGAGCGCGGCAAGCTCCCGGATGTCGGCCGCCGCCTCCGCGTCGTCGCGCTTCTCACTGAGATAGTAGTCGTACGAGACGAACGGCTTCCCGTCCCGGACCGCGAACGTGTGTGCCGGACGGTAGCCGTTGACAATCCCGAGCACGCCGGGCATCCCGCGGAAATACGCATCCACGATGTCCTCCGGCACATCGTCGTCCACGCCGTCGCTGGTCCAGTACGCCGCGTGGTCCATGATCTCGAACACGTTCAGGTCGAGCGTCTTCATCATGCCGTAGGCCGTGTCGATCACCGCGGGGAGCAGCCGCGGGGGAATCGCCTTCGGGTACATGTACCCCGGACCCGACAGCGAGCCGATGAAGTAATCGTTCGGCGTGGCCATGTCGTAGAAGTACTGGAGCATCGCCGGCGCGAGCCACGACCAGTTCATCGTCACCTCCCAGGCGTAGGGGATCTGCCCCCTCCCGGGTTTGGTCCAGGCGCCGAGGCCCAGGCAATCGGTCTGTATGCATGAGATGTAGACCTTCTTCCCCGGCGTGACGCGCTGGCCCGGCTTCACGTTGTGGTTGTTCCGGTAGCGGAACCCGGGGGAGAGCCCGATCTGATGATTGAAGCTCATGTTCGGGAGCGTGTGCAGCCCCTCCACGCGCAGCCCGTAGCCCGAAGCGAGCGTGACGTGCTGCGCCTCGAGGTCCTTCGCGTAAGAATGCCAGCCCATCACGATCGCCAGCGGCTTCAGGGAGGAAAAGACCTTCCGCGCGAACGCGTACTCGAGCGTGTCCTTCGGGTTCGTCGAGGCATCCGTGAAGAAGCATGCGTGGTGAATCCCGAAATCCGCGATGCCGGGCTTCATGACGCTGCCCCCCTCCCCGCCCATGTAGACAAGGTAGTCCCTGTTGCACGCCGGCCAGTACTTCGCGAAGGCCCATTCGTAGATCTGGACGTCCGTCATTCCCGCAAACTTCCCGCGGAGATCTTCAGTCATCCGGAGGCCGTGCCGCTCCGCGAGCGGGATAAGATCTTCCGTCACGACGATCGCGCGGTTGACTCCGGCGGCCGTGAACGCGACGATCAGCGATGTGCGGACGTGCGTGTCCCACACCACGTACCCCTTCGCGTAGCGCGCGAGCGTATCGAGCGCTTCCGCAGGCGTCCGGAGCCCGGTGAATACCATCCCGCGCGACGACTTGTAGTAGTCAAGGAGCGGATCGCAGAATGTGTAGTCCCACTTCGGCGGGTAGCGGAAATAGAGCCTCGGCGCCCCGATGTTGGCCACTCCCTGGAGTGAGATCAGCATCGCGCTGGAGGGAAGGGCGCCGGTGATCTCCCAGTTCTCCGGGAGCGACATGACGTAGTGTTCGGGCTGATCGGCCGGAGCCGCGCCGGCGGCGTGCCAGGCGAGGAGCAGCAGGACCGTGAGGCGTTTCATGGCCGGACCTCCTTCCGCTCGAAGACGAGCACGACGGGCGTCGGGCGGCTGGACCGGCGTTCCGTGAGTGTCAGCGTGTTCCCGCCGTCGCCCAGCACATATTCGCGCGTGGTCGTCACCGTCGTTTTCCCCTGCGATGTGACCACGGGCTGCACGGTCACCGTCCGGATGTCGCTCCCCTCCACCTGCCAGGAGCCGGAAACGGTCCTCTCGTCGCCGGCGCTCGACAGGACGCCCATCAACCAGTTGTCAGGCCACTCGACGGAGCAGACGACGGACCGGACAGCCTTCCCGCCGGGCACAAACCGAAACGTGTCCGCGTATGCCACCTGGCCGCGGTCCAGCCAGTTGTGTACGATCGACACCCGGTCGCCCCTGACGGAGATTGCGAGCCCCAGTGTGCGTCCCTTCCATGCCGCGATTTCGGTGCTCCGCGCAGGGACGCTTGTCCAGGTCCCGTCGATCGATGGTCCGTCCGGGAACCCTGAGAGACGGCACGGCAGAATGAGCAGGGTCAGCGCAACGGCACGCGCGATCATCGCGTCTCCTTCTGCGGCCGGACGAGGAATCGCTCTTTGAACGTCGGGTCCTTCCCGGCCATCGCCAGGAAGACGTCGAGCGGAACGACTTCAAATTCCGGCCCGAGCTTGTCCAGGATCCCCTTCACCCGCTTCACGTCGCTCGACTCGCGGATGTGCAGCAGCTCGAAATAGGGCCTGCGTGGATTAATCCGTGCCAGCTCCTGGAGGTCGGCAACCGCGTCCGCTTCCGGCCGCTCGGGGGACAGGTAGTAGTCGTACGACATGAACGGCCTTCCGTCCTTGACAGCGAACGTGTAGGACGGCGCGTACCCGTTGACGAACCCGATCGCTTCGGGCATCCCCTCGAAGTACATGTCGACAATGTCCTTCGGCAGATCGGAATTCCCCTCGACGGTCGCCCCCTCGGAATAGTCCATCGTTTCGAACACGTTGAGATCCAGCACCTTCATCTGCTCCCGGGAAATTGCAATGAGCTGCTTCAGGAGCTTCGGAGGGACGGCTTTCGGGTAGAGGTAGCCGGGACCCGAAAGGCAGCCGATGAGGAAGTCGTTCGGCGTGGCCATGCTGTAGAAGTACTCGGCCATCGCGGGCGCCATCCAGGTGTAGTTTGTCTCCGCTTCCCACGCATAAGGGATCTCGCCGCGGCCCGGCTTGAGCCATGCACCGAGGCCCATGCCGTCGGTCTGTATGCAGGTCACGTAGACCTTCTTGCCCGGGGTGGGGACATCGCCCGGCTTGAGATGGTGGTTATTCGTGTATCTGAACCCGGGCGACGCCGGTATCTGCGCGCTGAAGCTGAGGTTGGGGAGCGTGTGCAGACCGATCACCCGGTGGCCGAATGACGAGGTGAGGCGGACGAATTCCCGCTCCAGGTCCTTCCCGTACGAATGCCACCCCATGACGAGCGACATCGGCTTCATCTCCGACAGCAGCTTCGCGGCAAGCGCATACTCGGTGGTGTCGGTCACGCGGCAGGAGAGATCGCTGAAGAAGCACTTCTTGAATATCCCCCAGTCCGCCACCGCGGGCTTCATCACCGGTCCCGCATCGCCGCCCAGCCAGATGATGTACTCGCGGCTGCAGCGGTCCCAGTACTTCTCATACGCCCAGGTGTAGATCTTCGTGTCGTTCCACCCCGTGAACTTGCCGCGGAAATCCTCGACCGGCTTCAGTCCCGCACGCTCGACCACCGGGATCATGTCCTCGCTCACGACCACGGCGTCCTCAAGTCCCGCCACCGTGAACGCGACAGTAAGGGACGAGCGGACGTTCCTGTCCCACACCACGTAGCCTTTCACATACTTCCTGAGCGCCGCGATCGCCTCTTCGGCCCCGTGAAGCTCGCGGAAGCTGTAGTTGCGCTTGTCCCTGTAGAAGTCGTACACCGACTGGACGTACGTGAACGGCCAGTTTTCGGGATAGAGGATGTAGACGCGGGGACCGCTCCTGTTCACGATTCCCTGCAGGCTGATCATGAACGCCTGCACCGACAGTTTCCCCGCCACCTCCCAGTTGTCCTCGAGGCGGATGACGTACCCGTCGGCGGAGCCGGCCCGCTTCAGGAGGTACTTGACCGGCGGCCCGGACGTCCGCGTGGAACGGTTCACCTCGTAGACGAGCGTCGAGCCGTCCGGAGAGAGCGTGAACAGGCCGGTCTCGGTTGCGGGAGACTCCCCCTGCGATCCCCGGAGCCTGAACGACTCTTCCAGGCGCACGGTCCCCGCATCGGGGCGCCATGCCCTGATGTCGCGCACGGAACCCACGGGCATCATCAATCCCATGAAGACATTGGAGGGAAACACGCGGCTCTTCACCGGAACGTGCGTCACCCCGCCGCCCAGCGGAAGGGCGAGCGAGTCGCGGAAGCTCCGGCCGACGCCCCAGGTGCGGATCAGCGTGAGGCCGGGCCCGTCGAACCGAAGTTCGACGGCGAGCGCCGCATACAGATCGATGTCGGTGCTCTTGTCCCTGATGAGCTCCCAGGATCCTTCGATGCCTTTGTCCTGTGGCGCCGCAGGTGGCGCCGCAGGCGCCGGCGCGAGCGCGGCCAGGAGCATGACGGCGAGAACGAGTACGGATGAACGCTTCATGGCAATTCTCCCTGGAACACGTGTGTGCGAAAGGGGTCGGGTAGTCGGGCGGAATGCGGATCGTCGGCCTGCCGCTAAAAAGTAACCACTGTTTGCAGAAGAAGCAACGTGCGATTGATTCTGACGGCAGGGTGTCGTAGGTTGCGCCCGCGCGGCGCGCGCGCCGCATCATCCCGCATATGGAACAGGAGCACACCATGACCGCTGCAGAGCGAAGAACGGTCTCCTCGGGATCACCCTATGAGCCCATGATCGGAATCTCGCGGGGAGTCCGCTGCGGGAACGTCGTGGCGATCTCGGGAACGGCACCTCTCGACAAGAGCGGGCGCACCGTCGGTCCCGGCGACGCCGCCGCTCAGGCGCGGCGTTGTCTCGAGATCATCGCGTCGGCGCTGGAAGGACTGGGAGGATCGCTCGCTGATGTGACGCGCACCAGGATACTCCTGACACGCATCGAAGACTGGGAGCGGGTGTCACGGGTGCACGGGGAGTTTTTCGGGTCCATACGGCCCGCCAACACGATCGTTCAGGTCGGCCGCTTCATCGATCCCGGCTGGCTCGTGGAGGTGGAGGCCGACGCGGTCGTCGGCTCCTGACTGCCCGTGTGAACGTGCTCCACGAGCGACGCCGGCAGATGAACGCGAAACGTCGTGCCGATCCCTGCCAGCGATTCAAACAGCGCCCGCCCGTTCAGGTATTGTTCCGTCAGCAACTTGATGCTGTATGTGCCGAGGCCCCGCCCCGACCCTCTGGTGCTGAAGGATCGCTGGAAGATCTGCAGCTGCGTGTGCCGCGGGATGAATAGCGGATTGTGCACCAGGAACCATAGTCCCGGCGATCCGGATCCTGCTGAGATCGTCACTGTATCGCCTTCGGATGAAGCTTCGAGTGCGTTCTTCACCAGGTTACCGAGAACGCGCAACAGCAGCACACCGTCTGAAACGAACGAGACGTCCGCCGCGTCCGCGGCAATCGCGATCGCCTTCCCCGCGGCCGTGCTATGCGACCGATACACACCTGCGACCCGGGTGAGGATGTCAAGGGTCCGAAGTGTCGTGGGGTGTACGGTCAATTCTCCCCGCTCCGCGGCCGCCAGCTCCCGCTGCGATTGGATTTCCTGGAGCAGTGTGGTCGCAATGGAATACACGGCCTCAGCGAATTCACCCCCATCCTCCTCTTTTTCCAGCTCCGCCAGGCCGACCAATCCTCCGGCGGTATTAAGGATGTCGTGAAAGAAAATTCGCTCAAGCGCCTTTCGACGATGCTCGTCACCTGTGTCTTCAAGCGTGAAGAGAGTGTACCTGTCCCCCCCGAATTCCATCGGTGTCGTCCAGACCCGAAAATCGAAGGCCGCGGCAGAACTCTTCTGCGTGATGCGGCACTCCCTCACGGCGCTCGACCCTTTCTGGCTCACGAGGATCGCCTGCGCGGCACCGCACGTGCAACAGAACTCGGATGTTCCGCACCCCGCCGGCATCTCGCCGGCATGCGAACACCCCAGTGCCTCACCGGGTCGAAGCCCGACGGCGGACGCAGCATCCCTGAAGCCTGCAATCCTCAGGAACGCCGCATTGGCAAAAACGATCTGACGATGGCTGTCAAGAACTACCAGGGGACTGGGAACAGCCCGCAAGCACTGCGTGCCGCGGATATCCCCGAGAACGGCATTGGTCGCCCTGAATAGCTGATCCCGGTCGGCCCGTTCCGGTGAAGCGAAGTGTGTTTCTGGCGACATCGGCGCTCCGGCGAGAGATGGATCAATGCGACATGCGTCATCTGTTCTCAAGAGCTGTGCCAGCGCACGCAGGACACACTCCGCCCGGCGCAGGCGGCGGGGGAACCGCATTGACTGCGGTTGACGGGGGGTCCCCTCCTCAAGCCGGGGATACACCGGAATTGCGTCAATGCCTGTGATTGCACCAAATCGCCCGACCTTGTCCAGGTGTGAATCGAACGTCAGCTGATGAACAATATTGTGCACGTGCTTGCCTTTGCTCAAGCCGCCAGCCCGCCGCGCCGGCTTACCTCCATATTGGACGATACGGAGGTGGCACAGAATTGGCCCCGCATCCAGGGGGCACTGTCCGCCATCGCCCGGATAAGACAGAGACTGAGGTGACGTGAAAATACTCGTCGTTGAAGACGATGATAACACCCGGCTGCTTCTCCACAGAGTCATTCTGAAGAAGTTCAACTGCCAGGTGATCGAGGCAAAAGACGGGCTTGAAGCTCTTTCGCTGATCCATTCAGCCAATCCCGATCTCGTAGTGCTTGACATCATGATGCCGTATCTCGACGGCACAGCCGTTCTGGAGGCGATACGATCGGATCCGGACCACAACCGCCTGCCGGTCATTATCTCCTCCGCGCTTGATGAGCGGCAGACCGTCCTGACGCTGGTAAAGCTCGGCGTATCCGACTATCTCCTGAAGCCCCTCCGCGTCGAAGTCATCGAGAAACGAGTGGGCAATGTGTTGGCCACGATCAGGTCCACACAAACGAACCCCTCCTCTTCTGAGAGCAGATCAAGCGATCTGAGCCACGAACGCCTGATGATTGCCGACACCGATCCGAACTTCAGGGCGTTTTTCGGCTCTGTCTTCGCGGGAGAATCGACGGTGATCGAGGCCGAGACCGGGATGGCGGCACTGAAGCTCGCGATGGATCATCCCCCCACGATGATCTTCATGGGAGAAGGTCTTCCTCTCCTGAACGAGCGCCGTCTCGTCCGGAAGATACGGGAGATTGACCCGGATCGGAGTATGAGAGTATACCTCTGCGCGGACAGGACCGTGACGGATGAATCCCTCTCCTCGCTGTTTGACGGAATCATGCGGAAGAGATTCGTCCCCGCGTCGTTCAAAGAAGAGTTCGTCCGCGTTGTCCAATGCGGCAAAGGCTCGGCTGAACAGACGCTGGACCTCCTGTCGCACAAGCTCCACGATGACTATGTGACCGCACTCCGGCAGACTCTCGGTATCATGACGACGCAGGAAATCTCACTTGTTGCCGACGCGCAATCGCCGACGGCGCTCGAAGTGAGAGCGTCGGTCGCGATGAAGGAGGAAACCGGCCCGTTGGAGGTGAGCATGGAGCTCTGGGGTTCGAAGGAAAACACCCGCGCGTTGGCCGAACTGATCCTCGGCTCCGCAATCAGTTTCGAGGAGGGAGCAGGAGACGCACTGGCGGAGGTGCTCAATACCGTCGGGGGTCGGATCAGGTCAAGCCTTGCATCACGGGGTGTGAAGGTGAACGTACTTATCCCTGAGTTTGAATCGTCCGTCGGAGATCGAACCGACGGGGCCTGGCTTCACTCCTTCAGATTCCAGACAGGCAACGGCGGGATATTCCTCTTTGGCATCCGCACCATCCCGAAGACCGTGTAGAGCCGGACCGGCCGACGCGGTCGCCGGGTCCTGACCTGAGGGACGTCTAGCCGACCCACGGCATGTCCTTGTCCTTCTGCCCCCACACTTTCCCGGAGTGAGCCGGCGGCGGTTTCACCGCACCGCCGCTGCCAAGCAGCCCGAATTTCCTGATATAGAACATGAGGTCCCCGCGGTCGACCGGCTTCGTCAGGTAGGCGTCGCACCTGGGCACGGCCTGGACGAGATTGGCGGGGTCGTTGAGCGCGGTCGTCATGATGATCTTCGCTTCCTTCTCCGACGGGACGCCGAACTCCCCCTCCAGGGCCCGGATATCCTTCAGGAGCGTCTGGCCGTCCTTCTTCGGCATCATGATGTCCAGGCACAGGAGGTCAAACGGCCGGCCCTCCTCGAACGCCGCGCGCACAGCGTCGAGGCCGGCTTCGCCGTCGGCGGCGGTCACGACATCCCCGAGAGTCTCGAGGCTCTTCACCAGGACGAGCCGGGAGACTTCGTCATCATCGACGACCAGAACTCTCACACTGACCTCCGCTCACCGATCAGGTGATTCCGCGATCATTGAGATAGGGGCCGTATTCCCTGTCGGTACCCTTGATGTGCCCCCCGAGCCAGGCCACCAGGAAATTCAGGACGTCCAGGTCGACATTGATCTTCCCCTTCCTGAACTCCTCCTGGAGTTGAACCGCCCGTGCCGTCAGGCGCTCGTGCTCCATCCGGTGTTCAGCGTACCCGGGAAAGCCGGACGCAGCCATGAGACGCTCCTCGGCCTGGAAATGCGTCACGGTGTACTCGATCAGGTCGTGAAAGATCCTGCCCAGGACTTCCCTGCTTCGGCCCTCCTGTGACGCATCGTGCAGGCTGTTGAGCATGTCGACGAGTTTCTGATGCTGCGCGTCGAACTGCCGGACACCAACCGAGAATGATTCGTCCCACTGGAACAGCGCCACCAGCCCGCCCTCCTTCATCGGGTCCCCCGCAATGGTTTTTTCATGATCCCGCCAGCCGCATGGAGACGGGCCCGGTAGTTGATACACAATGCATGCCATGACACGTGACTCCAAAGGGCGCAGGCGTGTCTTTTCCGGCTTGCCGGGGCATGGCTATTTTCGTGCAGAGGGTCACAATTGGACAACATGCTGTCGCTGCGGAGCGGTTGATCAGGAAAACAGGCAAGCGCGGGCCCATGGTTCTGGCATACATTTCGTGACCTCCGGCCGGGATACACTGCGTTCGGACAACTGGGATTCACATACCGTCAGTGGATTTCCATATCCGCGTCATAGGACGAGTGTTCGCGTCCGGAGTCGCCGCACTCCTGTTGCATGCCCCATCGGCCGGCGGGGAGAACTCCCCCTTCCTGCCCGGCACGCGCATCACCACGTTCAGCGGGAAAGAGGGCCTCCTCACGGACCTCGTGAAGTGCGTCGTCGAGGATCGCGACGGCTACGTCTGGATCGGGACGGATTTCGGCCTTTTCAGGTACGACGGGCAGCGATTCACGGCCGCGGCCAGGGATCTCCCCAGTCCGTACGTGAAGGACATGCTTGTCGACCGCTCGGGCGACATCCTTGTTGTGACGGATCTCGGCGTCGTGCGGGCCGTCTCCCGGGATTCGGGCGTGGTCATCCTCCCGTTTCTCGCCGGCAGCACGGCACAGACCGATTCGACGCTGTTCTATCCCAAGGCAATCTACCAGGACGTCACCGGGTCGTTCTGGTTCAGCGAGCCCGGATCGGTTGTCCGCCTGAGGGACGGGAATATCCGACGGTTCGCATTTGATGAGAAGGAGCGGGCGGATTCCTATTCAAGGTCATTCCAGTTCGCGGAGAACCGCCAGGGAGAGCTGATCGCCTGCTCGGAGACAGGCTACTTTTTCGCCTTCGACAGGACAGCGGACACATTTGTGCCCCTCGCCATGGAGCAGTCGCGCAGGGGGCGCTTCCTCGTTGACGCACTGCTCACGATGCGCGATGGGACGATCGTGGCCGGCACGAACAGGGGACTCATGGAAGTCACCGTCTCGATCGCCAGGAAACAAGTCGGGCTCACGCTGCGCGCGGCAATCCCCCCGGTCTCGAGCCTTGCGCAGCCCGACGACAACCTGCTGATCGCCGGAACGTGGCTCGAAGGTCTGTACGCGGTGGCGATCACCCGCCGCGGCGCTTCCGCCCGGCCCGTCGCCCAGCTCGGCTACAAGGTCATCAACAATTTGCGGACAGGGAAAGGGAGATCGGTCTGGGTCAGCAGCGATGAAGGAATGGCGAGACTCGGCCTCACGGCGTTCGCGCAGTTCGATCTCCGGGTCGCGAGCTATTTTCTCCAGAACGTCACGCAGGACGGCCGCGGAAATGTGCTCGTCACCGACGGACTCAGCGTGTTCCGGATCACCGTCCCCCCGCGGCCGGGCGGCCGCGAAGCCATCGTGCGATCCAGGGAGAGCCTGATCCTCAGCCTGGCCGCCGCCGGCGAAGATCTCTGGGTCGGGTACCGCGACAATTTCGTCGAGCGGCGGAGGCCGGGAAGCACCGTGCGCTTCCAGATCCCGTCATCGGGGAACCGCCTGATCACTTCCCTGGCGGTCGACACGCGGGGAAACGTCTGGCTCTGCAAGGATGGGATCGAAGGTGCGCTCAGGCTGCCTGCGAACGCCGCCCGGGAAGTGCCCGCCGCAGCCCAACCCGTGGCGTACGATCATTCCCGGGGACTCGGCGCGCCGGTGAACGTCATCCGTGAATGCGCTCAGGGGACGCTCCTGGCCGGGGGCACAGGCGACACGACATACCTGTACCGGTACGACCGGGCGCGGGACCTTTTTGCCAATGCCAGCGCCCGCATCCGGCAGGTCTTCAAGCCGCCGCTGGCCGTGAACGATCTCGCGATGGACACCGGCGGCACCGTATGGCTCGCAACGAACCACGGGCTCTTCACGCAGCTCGGCGACTCGCTCCGGCAGGCGGCAGCGCCGGAGCTGCGTGACGCGGAAGTCCGCGCGCTGTCGATCGACTCGCTCGGTACCGTGTGGGCGGGGCTCGACCGCGGCGTCGTCCGCATCTCGGGCGAGGACGACGCCACGTTCGGCGACGACGGTTTGCCCAGCAGAACGATCTCGTTCCGCGGCACGACGGTCGACCGCGAAGGGAGGCTCTGGGTCGCGACATCGCACGGGCTCGGCTACTGGCAGGATGCCGTCCAGCCGCTGTCGGCCTCACAGACACCCGTCATTACGTCGATCAGCATCAGCGGGAAGGCACTCACGGTGGCAGAGGGTGGAGCGCGGACCGTCTCGGGGGATGCATACCTGGAGGCGGCGTTCAACGGTCTCTCCCATCCCTCGGAGGCGCTCCTCTATGAAACGAGGATACTCGGTTTCAGCGACGCCTGGTCCGCCCCCGCGCCGGATCCCCGCGTCATCGTTCCAGGGCTCCCCGGAGGATCGCTCACGTTCCAGGTACGCGTCCGCGAACCGGGTCACGCCTGGAGCGCGCCTGCCTCATACCGCATCGCCATCCTGCAGCCCTGGTACAAGACGGGATGGATGTACCTCATATCCGCGATCGTGGCAAGCGTCTTCCTCTTCCTCGTCGTGAGGCTCTGGCTGAACATCCTGGAGCGGAAGAAATTCCAGGAATCGATCAGGGAAAACGAGTCCATCCTCCGGAGCTTCTACGAGAGCGCCCCGGTCATGATGGGCGTCCTGGAGCTGGACGGAGACGATACCATCCATATCCGTGACAACGCACCATCGGCCCAGTTCTTCGGCATGACGCCCGAGGCCATGCGCGGCAAACGGACCAGGGCCGACATCGGCGCGCCCGAAGCCATGACCACGCGTCTGGTATTGCACCTGCGATTGAGCCGCGAGCGACTGTCGCCGGTCACGTTCCTGTACACACACGAGCAGCCATCGGGAGCGCAATACATCGATGTCACGGTGGCGTTCATCGGGGAATCCGCCTCCGGGCATCCCCGCTTTTCCTACTTCGCGGAAAACGTCACTGAGCAGACGCGGGCCCGCGAAGCGCTCGTCCGGAGCGAGGGAAACCTCCGCGCCATCCTCGAGTCGATCCCGACGCCCATGGTGATCTACCGCGGCGAGAAGATACTCTACACGAATCCGCCGATGGAGACGCTCATGGGGTACACCCGCCGGGAAATGTACGACATGTCGATGATGCAGCTGATCCACGAGAGCTCCCTGGCCACCGTGCATGCGCAGCTTGCCGCTCGCATGAGCGGATCCAGCGCCGCGACGCGGTACGAGATGAACGTCGTGACGAAATCGGGGGAGGTGCGGTGCATCGACTTCCACGGGAGGCTCGCACGGTTCGAGGACGCTCCAGCCGCCATCGGGTCCGGCTACGACATCACGGACAGGAAGACGATGGAGACAAAGCTGGAGCGCATGAACGTCGAACTGACGCGGGCGAATGCACAGCTCGAGCACCAGGCGGCCGAATTGATCCGCACGCGCGATAACGCCGTGGCCGCGGCGAAGGCGAAGACGGAGTTCCTGGCCAACATGAGCCATGAGATCCGGACACCGATGAACGGCATCCTGGGAATGACGGACCTGGCGCTGGAGACCATGCTGACCGCCGAACAGAGGCGGTACCTCGCCACCGTGAAGTCGTCCGCGGATTCCCTGCTGGTAATCATCAACGACATTCTCGACTTCTCCAAGATCGAGGCGGGGAAGCTCGACCTCGAGCAGATCCCGTTCGACATCCGGGACGAGGTCGAGACGACGCTGGCGGCACTCGGCATCCGCGCCGCCCAGAAGGGCCTGGGACTCTTCTCCAGCGTCGATCCGTTCGTACCCGCAACGCTGCTGGGGGACCCGGTCCGCCTGCGTCAGATTATCACCAATCTCGCCGGCAACGCGATCAAATTCACCGCACGGGGAAGCGTCGCCGTCCGCATCACCGCGGACGAGATCGACGGCACCGGCGCAGTGATCCATTGCGCGGTGATCGACACCGGCATCGGCATCTCCCCGGAGAAACAGAAGACGATCTTCGATCCCTTCACGCAGGCCGACTCCTCCACAACGAGGAAGTTCGGGGGGACGGGGCTCGGGCTGTCGATATCGCGGCAGCTTACATATCTCATGGGCGGACGCATATGGGTGGAGAGCGCGCAGGGACATGGGAGCGCCTTCCATTTCACGGCGCGGCTGCGCATCGCCGAAGCGCCGGAAGACGCGCGGGGCACCGGCGACGGGGTGCTCCGCGGTGCGAGGGTCGTCGTCCTCGAGAGAGGGAAGGGAGAGTCCCCGTCGCTTGCCGCCCTTGCCGGGTCCTGGCAGATGGCCGCCCACGGCTGCGACGATCCCAAGAGCGCGATGCGCTACATCGCCGCAGCGGCGGCGGACAACGAGCGACTCCCCCTGGTCGTGATCGACGCGTCCGATCAGTGGCCTGAGGCCCGGGCGTTTGTCACGAGTCTCCGGGAAAGCGACGCACTCCGGAGCACAGGGGTGATCGCCGCGGGGTGCCCGCTCGGCGACACGTTCGACGGCGCGACGGCAGGCATTCCCCCGCCGGTCGACCCGCGGCGTCTCCGCGCGGAGATGCTGCGCATCCTGCGGGCCCCCGGCGCCGGGCCGGCGGGGGGGACACGGGAGGAACGGCGGGACGCACCTTCCGGCCGCGCACGCGGCGTCCGCGTCCTGCTCGCCGAGGATCACCCGGTCAATCAGGAATTCGCCACGGCGATACTCGCGCGCAGGGGGTACAGCGTCGTCCTGGCCACAAACGGCCGCGAGGCCGTCGAGCTGTACCACCCCGGGGAGTTCGGGGTCGTGCTGATGGACGTACAGATGCCCGAGCTGGATGGATTCGAGGCGACGGCCGAGATCAGGAAGCGGGAGGAAGGCTCGGGAAAGCGCACGCCCATCATCGCTCTCACGGCGCATGCGATGAAGGGGTACCGGGAGCAGTGCTTGGCCGCGGGAATGGACGGCTACGTGACGAAGCCGATCAACGCGGCGACGCTGTTCGCCACGATGGATGAGCTTCTGGCGGCCGACGGCGGTGAACAATCACGGGGAAAAGAGATGACGACACAGACGCATGGCGATCCCGCCGGGAGCAGCGGCGTGAAGGGGGACACGGCATCGGCACCGTCCGCCGGGACGGGCAGTGCGGTCCCGTGTTCGGCCGACCCGCAGATCTTCGACAGGCCCAAGGCCATCGAGCAGTGCATGGGGAGCGAGGAGATGCTGGCCCGCATGGCATCAAAATACCTGGAAACGACACCTCCGCTCCTCGCCTCGATCGGAGACGCCATAGCGCAGCATGATGCCGAGCGGCTCCGCATCGCCGCGCATACGCTCAAGGGAGCAGCCGGCACGCTGTGCGGGCCGGGCGTCGCGGCGGCGGCGCTGGCGCTCGAGAAGATCGGCAGGTCGGGCGTGCTCGACGCGGCCGGACGGGCGCTTGACGCACTGCTGGGCGCCCAGGAAGCGTTCGCCCGGGCGCTCCAGGAGAGTATTGTTCAACCAACACAATCATAAATGCCGGGGAAGGGCACATGAGCAATGGACCGGAAATCCTCATCGCGGAAGACGAGCCTGTCCAGGCGATGAAACTGCAGTTTATCCTGGAGCAGGCGGGGTACCGCACATCGGTCGTCGGCAACGGCGCCGAGGCGCTCCAGGCAATGGCCGGCATGCTCCCGGCGCTGCTGATCACGGACGTGAACATGCCCGTGATGGACGGCTGGGAGCTGTGCCGCAGGATACGGCACAGCGACGAGCTTGCGGAGACGCCCATCATCATCCTGACGTCCCTCTCGGATCCCACGGACATCCTGAACGGGCTCGCTGTCGGCGCCGACAGCTTCGCGACCAAGCCGTACGAGACCGAGGCGATCAAGTCGCGCATCAAGCACGTGCTCGCAGGCGGGAGGCATCCCCGCACAAACGACGAGAGCATTTCCGTCGGGTACCGCGGTCACCAGTACGCGATCACGGCTTCCCGATTCCAGATGCTCGGTTTCTTCATGGCCACGTACGAAATGCTTGCCCGGAGGGAGTTCGAGCTGATGAGCGCCCAGGAGGAGCTGAGCGGGATGAACGCCAACCTGGAACAGCTCGTCCAGGAGCGGACCGCGGCGCTCACGGAGCAGATCGCCGAGCGGGAGCGGGCGGAAGTCCGCGTCCGCGACCAGGCAACGCTGCTCGACAAGGCGCAGGAAGGCATCGTCCAGTCCACCCTCCAGGGGGAGATCACGTTCTGGAACAGGAGTGCGCAGCGCATGCTGGGGTGGACGCCGGACGAGGCGTCCGCGAAGGGGGTCCACACCATCTTCTTCGGCGCAGACCCCGCGGCGGGGGAGCTCGCATTCGCCCGCACGCTCGCCGCGGGCGAGTGGGGCGGCGAGATCCGTCCGTCGGCAAAAAGCGGCGCGGATGTGGTGGTCCAGAGCAGTTGGACGCTCGTCCGCGACGACGCCGGAACGCCGCGGTCGGTCCTGATGATCAATTCGGACATCACGGAGAAGAAGAAGCTGGAGCACCAGATGCTCCGCACGCAGCGGATGGAGAGCATCGGGACACTCGCGGGGGGAATCGCGCACGACCTGAACAACGTCCTTTCGCCGATCCTCCTGTCGATGGAGCTGCTCAAGAAGGACATTCGAACGGAGCAGGGCGCGTCAACGCTCGGCATCATCGAAGAGAGCGCCCGGCGCGCGGCCAATATGGTGAAGCAGGTTCTCACGTTCGCCCGCGGCGTCGAGGGGGAGCGGCTGCTGATCCACCCGTCGCAGGTCACGCGCGAGATCGTCAAGATGGCGCAACAGTCGTTCCCCCCGGGCGTGCGGATTACCGCGGACGTCCCGAAGACGCTCGGGTACATCACGGGCGACCCGACGCAGCTTCACCAGGTGCTGCTCAACATATGCGTCAACGCGCGAGACGCCATGCCGCAGGGGGGCACCATCACCATCGAGGGGTCGGAGGTCACGGTGGACCGGCAATTCGCTTCGATGGCCCCCGAGGCAAACCCCGGCGAGTACATTCTCTTTTCCGTCCGGGACACGGGCAGCGGGATACCGCCGGAGCTGCTGGAGAGAATCTTTGATCCCTTCTTCACCACGAAGGAGGTCGGCAAGGGGACCGGCCTGGGCCTCTCGACCGTGCTCGCCATCGTCCGCAGCCACGGGGGGTTTGTCCACGTCCGCAGCGAGGTGGGGAAAGGGACGGAGTTCCAGGTGTTTTTTCCGAAGAGCGGAATGGAGGGCGCACCGGAAGGAGAGCAGGCCTGCGCGGCGGCGGTCGCGGGCAACGGCGAGTTGGTGCTGGTCGTCGACGACGAACACCTCGTGCGCGAGGTGACAAAGCTGACGCTCGAGGGGAACGGCTACAACGTCATCACTGCGAATGACGGCGCGGAGGCCCTGGCGCTGTGCGCGGACCACAGGGATGACCTGCGCCTCGTGCTCACAGACGTCGTCATGCCGCACCTGGACGGGGCGGCCATGATCCGCGCGCTGCAGCATCTCAACCCATCGCTGAAGGTGCTTGCGACCAGCGGCCACGCCGAAAGCCAGGGGAGAATCGACGCGGTGTCGGAGACATCCGTTCCATTCATCCTGAAGCCGTTCACCACGGAGACGCTGCTGTCGAAGGTGCACGAGCTTCTGGCCGGGGCAGCCGAAGAAGTCGACTGACATACGGCGGCCGGCCCGCAGACAGACCGGCCGCCCCCTTGCATGTTGCGCGGAGTTTTCATTTATAGCGGCATGAAGTACGGCGCTCACTGCTACCTGTTTACGAACCGCTGGTCCGACGAGCAGCTCGGTCTCCTCGACACGGCGCGCGAGCTCGGGCTCGACATGTTCGAGCTGTCGGTCGGCGACGACATCGTCTTCGACACGGGAAAAACGCGGGAGCGCGCACGCGCGCTCGGCCTGGACCTCCTTATCGGTCCCGGCGGCGTGTGGCCGCTGGAATGTGATCTCTCCGCCGACGACCCCGCGGACCGCGCGCGCGGACTCGCCTGGCACAAGCGGCAGGTGGACACCGCGGCCGCAATCGGCGCCTCAGCCTATGCGGGCGCAATGTACGCCCATCCCGGCGTCGTGAAGCGCCGCCGTCCCCCGGCGGAGGAGTATCCGAGGACCGCGGAAGGTCTGCACCTGCTGGCGGAATACGCGGCGGAACAGGGTGTCGTCATCGCGCTCGAGCCCATGAGCCACTTCCGCACCCACCTGGTCAACACCCCCGGACAGATCATGCGGCTGATCGGCCTGGCCGACCACCCGAACCTGCGCGTCCTCTTCGACACGTACCACATCATCACCGAAATCCGCGACTACGCCTCCGCGATCCGCACTATCGGACCGCGCCTCTACGCGCTTCATGCCTGCGAAAACGACAGGGGTGTTCCGGGCGGCGGGCTTGTGCCGTGGGAGGAGATCTTCGCCGTGCTCCGGGAACTCGCCTTTGACGGGTACATCGGGCTGGAGGGGTACAACTCGTCACTCGATGACTTCGCGTTCCAGAGGGGGATGTTCCACAATGTCTGCCCCGACGGGATGGAGTTCGTGGCAAAGGGGATCGGGTTTCTGCGGGGGATGGAGGAGCGGATTGCCGCGGGCGCACACAGCGCGCCCTCGCAATGACACCAGCCCGTCGTTGCGAGGAGCGTTGCGAGCGTTCTTCGCGAAGCAACCAGCGACGAAGCACTCCGACGCCTTTCGTCGTTGCGAGGAGCGCTCCTCAGCGACGAAGCGCGCTCTTTGCGTCCCGCCGGAGGCGGGGGCCGCTCTTCGGACCACGCCGCTTTCCGGCGGGGCAATCTACTCCCCCGTGATCCTCACGGGGCGTGACCGCGAGAACGTCCGCACCATTTTTCCGTCCGTCACCTCCACCGTCACAGTGTAGGTCCCGGCGTCGAACGTCGCGAGGTTGATCTTCGCCAGCTCGGCCGCCGATTCGTCGTCCCCCGCGTGATCCTTCTGGTACACGACGAGGCTTTTCTCCCCCGGACCGTCGTCCCCCGGAGTCAGCAGCACGCGGGTGCGCCAGGCTGTCTTCCCCTCGATATCTTTCGTGAGATTGTACATCTGCCAGTAGACGTAGAGCGGCCTGCTTCGTGGAACGGCGTCGAAGGGGCTGGCGATCACCTTCAGTCCTTCGATCTCGATGCTGCTCTTCGATGCGGAGGGGAGGAGATATTCCACGTCGCTCAGCATCGGGAGTCCGCCCGGGAAGGCGGGCAGCCGGACCTGCATTTCCCACGCCGATACCATGTCGGCCTCGAGGGGCCTCGCCATCATGGCAATCCTGACGGAGTCCGGCGGAAGCGTGAATCGGTACAATTCAACGAACGAAGCGCCATCTCCCGACGGACGGCGGAGCGACAGCGTGTCGAGCGCGGAGGCGAGGATCACGCCGTCCGGGCGGCTCATCGAGAGGCCGACTTCCACGCGGAAGCCTCCCGCGGTGTCGGGCAGGGAGCCCGCGATATCCCCCACGGGGATCGCGTAGGACACGTTGACAAGCGTCTTCCCCCCTGCCGTCCTGAATGCCGCCACGGCGTGCGGCATCGCAAACACCTTCGTCTCTTTCTTCCACTGGTGTTCGTCGCTTGAGAGCCCCCCGGCCACCATG
>Ga0335069_10002681_pt1 | contig 27202 bp, 24 predicted proteins | sample Lox_Sample_11_FD_206714 | JGI IMG/M metagenome (GOLD analysis project Ga0335069, IMG submission 206714) | Soil microbial communities from Loxahatchee National Wildlife Refuge, Florida, United States - Lox_Sample_1.1 | ecosystem: Environmental > Terrestrial > Soil > Wetlands | place: USA...
TCGCTGCGGCCCCATCGCACGCCCGTCAGGTACATCATGGCGGGGCCGGGCTCGAGCACGATGGCGCGCAGGCCGAACTCCTTCATGGCCTGCTGCGCCTTGGCGATGCGCGCGCGGAAAATCTCGGGTGAGGAATCTTGAGTTGATTGCGGCATGGTCTATCCAAAGGGCTGGTTGATCGCGGGGCTTTGTTTCGTGAACATGACGGCGCCGCTCTCGGTGACGTGCATGCAGTCTTCCAGGCGGACGCCGAACTCGCCGTAGATGGCGATGGTAGGTTCGTTGCTGAAGCACATGCCGGGCGCGATCCTGGTCTTGTTGCCTTTGACCAGGTTGGTCCACTCGTGGCCGTCGAGACCGATGCCGTGGCCGGTGCGGTGCGGCAGGCCGGGAACTTTGTATCCGGGGCCGAATCCGGCATCGGTGATCACCTTGCGCGCGGCTGCGTCGACTGCCTCGCAGGGCGTGCCGGGCTTGGCGGCGGCGAGCGCGGCATCCTGGGCCTCGCGCTCCAGATTCCAGACGTCGATCTGGCGCTTCGTGGGCTTGCCGAATACTGTGGTGCGGGTGATGTCGCTCTGGTAGCCCTCGATGCTGCAGCCGTCGTCGATCAGCACCATGTCGCCTTCGCGAAGCTGCTGCGGCTGGATGCTGCCGTGCGGGAACGCGGTGTACTTGCCGAAGATGGCCATGGCGCCGCCTCCTACGCCGAGGTTGCGATACGCGGCGGAAATCCAGCCGCTGAGCTCGCGCTGGGTCATGCCTTCGTGCAGCGAACCGAGCACTGCCTTGTAAGCGGCGATGGTGATGTCGTTGGCGCGCTGCATGAGGGCGATCTCGGCGGGCGATTTGATCATGCGGCATCCGGCCGTGACGGGCGTGGCGCTGGCGCACTCGATGGCGGGCGCCTCCCGGCGGAGGCCGTCGAAGGCGGCGAAGCGGACCTGCTCTTCGAGGCCGATGCGCCCGGTGGCGATACCGAGGTCGCGGAGAGTGCGGGCCGCCTGCGCAGGGTCGGCGTCGATCCACGCGGCCGTGCCCTTCGCCGGGAGCATCCAGGCCTTGCCCGGCTGGCGCTGACCGGTGAAATAGTACATGCTGGTGCCACTCTCCACGTAGATAGCGCCGAGCTTGTTCTCCGCCATCAGCCGGCGGGCCTTTTCGACGCGGGCGGCCCGCTCGTCCTCGGTGATCGGCTTGATGCCATCGAGCATGGGCTTGAGGGCGCGGACCGCGGCCGGTGGTTCGGAAGTCTCCTGCGCGGTAGCGACGCCTGCCGCGAGTGCGGATGCGATGAAGGTGCGCCGTTTCATGTTCATGCCTCCAGTGTGGGATTCTTGCGATGCCAATCCGTCACGCTCTCGTAGGCGAGCGCGACACGCAAAGGCGAGCCTTCATCATAGATCTTGCCGAGGAAGCTGATGGACCGCGGCACCTGGACCTTGACGCCGTCGGCGCGTGTCGCTTCGGTGAACCCGCATTTCATGACCACCTGCGGATTGCCCGTCAGGTTCGTGGTGGTGAGCAGCGAGTTGGGCGGCATCACGATCGCGTCCCATTCGGACATGAAGCGCTCGAACTTCTGGATGAGCAGCGTGCGGGCGCGCTGCGCGCGGACATACTCCACCGCGGGAATGAGTCGCGAGGTGCGGAAGGAGTTGGGCCAATCGTTGGGCGCCTGCCCGCGCAGATTGCGCACCTGGCCGTCGCGGGTGATGTCGTCGAAAGCCGCGGCCGCTTCGGCGCTCAGCAGGAAACGGATCGTGGGCCCGTCCTCCGCGAACTCGGTGGGGGTTGCGTTCACGCCGGCCCGCTTGAGATCCGCCAGCGCCTGGTCGTAGACCTTTTTCTGATCGCCGGTGTAGCGGTCGAAGTCCCTCTGAAGGATGCCGATTTTCATGGCGGCGAGCGGCTTGCGCGGCTCCCAGTGGAAAGGGTCGGCGCCCACAGTGCGGTCCTTGCCGTCGGGGCCGTAACAGGCGTTGAGCACCAGGGCGCAGTCTTCCACGCCGCGGCAGATGGGGCCGATCTTGTCCATGGTCCAGCTCAGGCCCATGGCGCCGTAGCGGCTGATGCGTCCATAGGTTGGGCGCAATCCGACCGTGCCGCACGCCTGGCTGGGCGAGACGATGGAGCCGAGCGTTTCGGTGCCAAGCGAGAACCCGACCAGGCCGGCGGCGGTGGCGGATGCCGAACCCGCGCTCGACCCGCTTGAGGTGGCTTCGATGTTCCACGGCGTCTTGGTCATGCCCTTGAACCAGAGCCCGCCCTGTGCCAGCGCACCCATCGAGAGCTTGGCGATGAGCACCGCGCCGGCCGCGCGCAGGCGTTCGACAACGGTGGCGTCCTTGTCCGGGATGCGCGTCTGGTAGGGCTCGGCGCCAAAGGTGGTGAGGATGCCCTTGGTATCGAAGAGGTCCTTGAGTCCGAACGGGATGCCGTGCAGCGGGCCGCGATACCTGCCGGCGCGGATTTCCTTGTCGGCGGCGGCCGCCTGCTCCATGGCCAGCTCTTCGGTGAGCGTGATCAGGCACAGCAGCTTGGGCGAATACTTCTTCATCCGCTCGATGTACATCTTCGTGAGGTCGGTGGAAGAAACCGCCCGCGACTTGACAACCGGTGCGAGATCGACCACGCGCCAGAAGGCCACGTCTTCGAGATTGGCGGGCTTGGTCACCGAGCGGGGCAGATTGGTCTCGAAGCGTTGGGGGCCTTTGATGGGAGTGCGGTCGGGCAGGCCGGGCCTGAAGGAGAACGCCGGCTCGGTATCCAACGGCACATCGGCTTTGCGGAGCGATTCGTAACTGTAGAGCGCCTGATTGACGCCGCGCATCATCATGTCGATCTCGGCATCCTGGAATTCCAGGCCGAGGAGCTTGAGGGCGGCAGCCACCTGGTCTTTGGTGACGCGCATGGGCTGGTCCTGGAGGCCGCCGCGCCCGCGCCCGCCGCCGCGGCCGCCTGCGTCGGTTGTCCCGCCGCGCTGCTGGGGCTGCGCCTCTCGCGCAGCGGCCAGGATGGTGACGAGTTGCATCCAGGTCCGTCTGTCCATGATCTCCACATGATACAGGACTGTGGTGCAGGGCGAGTCCGCGCCACGTGCTTTACAATGAGTACTTCAGCCACATGGCCCAGGAAGACGCAATCGTCAGGCTCGCCCGTCAGATCGACGCCACGAGGAAAGCCGAGCGGTTCCTCGTGGACGGCGACGCGGTCGAGTCGCTCCGGCGCCGGGGCGCCAGCGAATTGCATGCGATCTGCGCGGATTTTGTGGCCTCGCTGAACGGCAAGCTCGCGGAGGCGGTGGTGGAGCTTTCGCCGGAGAGGTACTCACCCGAGTTGTTCCGGGAGTCCGGGGTCAACTTGTTCCAGGTCAGCTCCCAAGGCCGCGAGATGCAGATCGCGTTCGAAGCAACGGCAGAGCCGGTGTCCACGGAGAAGTTCGCGATCCCGCACATTCTGGAAGGCGAGTTGCGGACCTACAACCAGCAAATGCTGGAACGGTCGGAGATCAAGAGCCTGATGCTGTTCTACTGTGTGGAGCAAGAGGACGCGGCCTGGTATTTCTTCGACTGGCGCACGCGCAGCACGGGGAAGATCGATGCGCAACTTCTGGCGAGGCTGATGGAGCCGCTGTTCCGGTAAGTGGTCGCCGCACGCCTGTGCTGCCACGAGTTATACTCACGCACCATGAGGGTAATTTCGCTCTTTGTGTGTGTTTCGCTGTGCGCCTTCGCGCAGGATGAACCCCCGGCTCCCGGCGGAGGCCGTGGCGGACGCGGCGGGCCGGGATCGGGCGAGCCGATTAACGAGCTCACGTTCTCTTCGTTGCGGGCGCGGCTGATCGGACCGGCGTTCGTTTCGGGGCGTGTGTCCCAGATCGCCGTCTTCCCGGACGACTCCAACCACTACCTGATCGCGGTGGCCAGCGGCAACATCTTCTTGACCTACAACAACGGCACTACGTGGACCCCGGTGTTCGAGAACTACGGGTCATACTCGATCGGCACCATCACCATCGACCCGAAGAATCCGTCGATCGTCTGGGTGGGGACCGGAGAGAACAACAACCAGCGCAGCGTCTCCTATGGCGACGGCGTCTACAAGAGCGAAGATGGCGGGCGCACGTTCCGCAACCTCGGCCTCAAGCTGACCGAGCACATCGCGCGCATCGTGGTGGACCCTCGCGATTCGAACGTGGTTTATGTCGCGGCGCCCGGTCCGCTGTGGAAAGGCGGCGGCGAGCGCGGCCTCTACAAGACCACGGACGGCGGCAAGACCTGGTCGCAGAGCCTCATTAAGGTCGGCGAGTACACCGGCTGTTCGGACGTGATAATGGATCCGCGCAATCCCGACATCCTGCTGGCGGCGACACACCAGCGGCAGCGGCGCTACTTCGGCATGATCCACGGCGGGCCGGAATCGGGGCTCTATCGGTCGATCGACGCGGGCAAGACCTGGACGCCGGTCCGCGGCGGATTCCCCACCGGCGACCTGGGACGCATCGGCCTCAACTACGCGCCGCAGAACCCGTCGATCATCTACGCGCAGGTGGAAGGGCCGGAGGGCCGCGGCGGGCTGTATCGCTCGACCGACAACGGCGTCACCTGGGAGAAGCGTAACAGCTCCGATTCGCAGGGCCAGTATTACGCCAAGGTGCAGGTGGACCCGCACAACTCCGACCGCGTCTACATTCACAACGTGAACATCATGGTGTCCGACGATGGCGGCCGCACGCTGACCGCGCTTGGTACGCGCAACAAGCACGTCGATAATCACGATATCTGGGTCGACCCGAAGAATCCCAATCACTACCTGGTGGGCTGCGACGGCGGATTGTACGAATCCTTCGACCGCGCGGCGACGTGGAATTTCAAGGAGAACCTGCCGACGGCGCAGATGTACGACGTCGCGGTGAGCGAGGACGCGCCGTTCTACTACGTCTATGGCGGCACGCAGGACAACAACTCGTTCGGCTGCCCGGCGCGCAACAAGTTCACCAATCTGACCAACGCGGATTGTTTCGTGACCATGGGCGGCGATGGGTTCTATTCGCGCGTCGATCCCAAGGACCCCAACACGATCTACGCCAACATGCAGAACGGCAACATGGTGCGCTTCGACAAACGCACGGGCGAGCGCGTCTCGATTCAGCCGCAACCTGTAAAGGGCGATCCGGCGATGCGCTGGAACTGGGACACGCCGCTCATCATCAGCCCGCACTCCAACACGCGCCTGTATTTCGGGGCGCAGCGGCTGTACCGCTCCGATGACCGCGGCGATTCGTGGCGTCCGGTGTCGCCCGATCTGACGCGCGCTCTGGATCGGAACAAGCTGCCGCTCATGGGCAAGATCTGGCCGATTGACGCGATTCAGAAGAACGTGTCGACGGCGCTGTACGACAACATCAGCGCTATCGCCGAGTCGCCGAAGGTCGAAGGCTTGATTTACGTCGGCACCGACGACGGCCTGGTGCAGGTGACTGAAGACGGCGGCAAGAACTGGCGCAAGGTGGAGAAGCCTGCCGGAGTGCCCGAGGATGCCTACGTGCAGCGCATTGTGGCATCGCAGCACGACCCCAGCACGGTCTACGTGGCTTACGAAAATCACCAGAACGGCGATTTCAGGCCGTACCTGATCAAGAGTTCGGACCGCGGGAAGAACTGGACGAATATTTCGGGAAACCTGCCCGATCGCGGCGGGGTATACGCCATCGCCGAGGATCATGTGGACTCGAAGCTGCTGTTCGCCGGCACGGAGTTCGGCCTGTACTTCACGAAAATCGGTGGCGAGAAATGGATCAAGCTGAACATCGGCCTGCCGACCATCATGGTGCGCGACCTGGCCATCCAGAAGCAGATGGACGACCTGGTGATCGGCACCTTTGGACGAAGCATCTACGTGCTCGACGACTACAGCCCGCTCCGCAATGCCACGGCCGAAATGCTTCAGAAGGAGTCGGCGCTGTTTCCGTCGAAGCCGGGACTGAGTTTCCTGCCGCAGAATCGCGGCGGCGATCTGGGCACATCGCACTTCACGGCGGCTAATCCGCCGGTAGGTGTCCAGATCACGTACAACCTCGCCACCGGCTACACGACCAAACGCGCCGAGAGGCAGCGGCGTGACAGGGCCGCGATGGCCCGCGGCGAGACCGCTCCTTATCCCACGCCCGAAGAGCTTCGGGCCGAGGCCGAGGAAGAGGCGCCCATGATTGTCGTGTCCATCGCCGACTCGTCGGGCCGCGTAGTGCGGCGTCTGGAGGAACCGGCCACGCGCGGATTGCATCGCATCACGTGGGACATGCGCGCCCAGAGCATCAATCTGCCGGCCGCACCTCCGGCAGCCGCGGGTGGATTCGGCGGCGGCGGACGCGGCGGCGCGGGAGGAGGCGGTGGACGCGGCGGAGCCGGCGGTGGTGGCGGCGAGCCTCCCGACGAAGAGATGATGGCCATGTTCGGCCGCGGCAACACCGGCGCACTCGTGGTGCCCGGCAAATACACAGTGACGCTCGCCAAGCGCATCGACGGCGTGGTCACGCCCTTGCAGGGATCGCAGACCATCGACGTCCTCGCCGAAGGTCCGGCTACGCGCGAAGACCGCATGGCCATGGCGGACTTCCAGGAAAAGCTGGCGAAGCTTCAGAAAGCCCTGACGGCAACCACGCAGACTGCGGCCGAAGCCGGCACCCGCCTGAGCGCCATCCGCCGCGCAATCGACGCCACGCCGTCTTTGCCGCTGAAGGTGCGCGAGGACTGCATCAGGTTGGAGCGCCAGTTGAATGAGATCAACATGGCGCTGAATGGCGACCGCGTCTGGCGCGCCACCAACGAAGGCGTCCCGGCCTCGATCTCGGAACATGTGCAGTCGGCCGCCGGGCCGACACGCGGAACAACCGGCCGGCCGACCAAGACGGCGATGGAGCAGTATCAGATCGCCGGCGACCTGCTGGCCGCGGAGATCCCGAAAGTGCGCAAGCTCGTCGAGACGGACATCAAGGCATTGGAGAAGCAACTCGACACGGCTGGTGCGCCGCCGACACCGGGGCGGCTGCCGGACTGGAAGAGATAGCAGCGGACTGTAACTTCAGTAATGCGCCGGCGAGGCCCGTGCAGCACCAGCTATTATTGAAGAATATGCAGGAAGTCAACGTCGGCATTGTGGGCGTCGGCAATGTCGGTTCGAGCACCCTCAAAATCCTGGCGGAAAACGGGGACCAGATCGCGCAGAAGCTCGGCTATCGTCTCAAGGTAGCCGCGGTTTGCAGCCGCTCGGTGTTGTCGAAGAACATCCCGGAAAGCCTTGGGCCCGTTTTGAAGACCACCGACTGGCACGAAGTGGTGGCGCATCCCGCTGTGCACATTGTCGCGGAACTGGTGGGCGGCACGTCGGTGGCGTCCGACATCGTCGAAGCCGCCATCGCCAATCGCAAGAGCGTGGTCACCGCCAATAAGGAGCTGATGGCCGCGTGCGGGCCTGAAATCTGGGACCGCGCCATTGCGGCCGGCATCAATCTCGCGATGGAGGCCAGCGTGTGCGGCGGCATCCCGATTCACGCGGTGCTGCGCGAAGGCATTTCCGGCGACCGTGTCCAGGCGCTCTATGGGATTCTAAATGGCACCTGCAACTACATCCTGACCGAGATCGAGAAGCGCGGCGAGAGCATGGAAACCATGATCGCCGATGCTCAACGCCTGGGTTACGCCGAGGCCGACCCTTCGGCGGACGTCGATGGCTACGATGCCCGCAGCAAGCTGGTTCTGCTGGCCGCACTCGCGTTCGGCGAGAAGATCCTGCCGGCGGATATCTTCATGGAAGGCATCCGCCGCATTACGCCCCTGGATTTCCAGTACGCGCATACGCTCAAGCACACCATTCGCCTGATCTGCGGCGGCCGCAAGACGCCGGAGGGTCTGATTCTCTTTGTCCGCCCTGCCCTGATCCCCTCCTCAACCATTCTTGCCGGGGTGCAGGGGCCGTACAACGCGGTCTGGGTCAAGGGTATGTTCGGCGAAGATACCTTCTATTACGGCTGGGGCGCCGGACATCCCACGGGCGTTGCGGTGGTCAGCGACCTGATGCGCGTGGCGCGCGAGATTCGCGGCGGCAGCCCGGACCGTGTCTCACCTTTCGCCCACGAGCGGCTGGGCGAGAACAAGCCGGTTTCGATCAAACTCCAACACCGCGCTTACTACCTGCGTTTCCGGGTCGACGACCGCCCGGGAATCATCGCCAAGCTCGCCGGCATCCTGGCCAGCAAGAATATCGGGCTCGAAGCGGTGCTTCAGGAGCCCTGCGATACGAAGCACGATCTGCCCTTCGTGATTACCACGGAGCGAACGACGGAGCAATCCATCGTCGAGGCGATCGAGGAAATGGCCCGCCTCGATTTCATGCGAGAGGCGCCGCTGGCGCTGCCCCTGGAGACCGCCCTATGAAACGCATTTCCGGCGTCTTTTGCATCGGCGTGATCGCAGCCTGTGGGCTGTTCGCACAGGTCGCGGCACAGGCCAATTCCGGATACAAGACCGAGGACCAGCGCAAGAACGTCGCAAACACCCTGGCCGACCCCGCCCGCGACGAAAAGCAGAAGCCCGCCGAACTGATGCGCTACATGGGCCTTCAACCCGGCATGACGGTCGCCGACGTCGGCACCGGGGTCGGCTACATGCTTCCGTTCCTCAGCCGCCGCGTCGGGCCTGACGGAAAAGTGCTGGCGGAAGACATCTTCGACGACTTCCTCGCCAGCGCCAAACAGCGCGCGGAGAACCAGAAGCTGGCCAACGTCACATTTATCAAAGGTACGGACACCGATCCCATGCTGCCCGAGGGCGCGGTGGACATGGTGCTGGTGCTCGACGTCTATCATCATTTCGATTACCCGGAGAAAATGCTGGCCGCGATCCATAAGTCGCTCAAGCCCGAGGGCCGGCTGGTGATCGTGGAATATTACAAGCGGTCGGAGGCCATGCCGGGCGGCCGCGCCATCACTCACATCCGGCTGGACATGCCGGAACTGATCAAGGAAGTCGAGGCCAACCGCTTCCATCTGCTCAGCGAGAAGGAACATATCCCCAACAGCCAGTACATTCTGGTCTTGAGAAAGAACTAGGTAAGACATGAAGAAGTATTTCGCATTTCTGCTGCTGGCCGCGCTGCCGCTCGCGGCGCAGGACAAGACCATCACGCGCGAGCAGGCGGACGAGATCATCAGGGAGCTGCGCCAGATCCGCCAGCTACTCGAAAAGCAGCAGGCCAAGCCTAACGGGCCGCAGGAAGAGCAGCCCACGCGCGCCAAGATTACCGACTTGAGCGCGGTCTCGATGCTCGGGAACAAGGACGCGCCCATCACGATCGTCGAATTCACCGATTACCAGTGCCCGTTCTGCCAGCGGTTCCACCTGAGCGCTTATCCGGAGATCAAGAAGAACTATATCGACACCGGCAAAGCACGCTTCTATAGCAAGGACCTGCCGCTCGACTTCCACCCCAATGCCATGCGGGCGGCGCAAGCCGCGCACTGCGCCGGCGAGCAAGGCAAGTTCTGGCAGTTGCGCGACGTGATGGGCTCTAATCCCGACAAGCTCGATATGGGACACATCATGGGCTTCGCGGCGGATCTCAAGCTCGACACGCAGAAGATGCAGGAATGCATCAACAACGATAAGTACAAGGCGCGCGTGGAGTCCGATGTTTCGGAAGCCATGAAGCTGGGCGCCAATGGAACCCCCGCGTTCATCATCGGCAAGAGCGCGGGAGACGGCGTGGACGGGGAACTGGTAGTCGGCGCCATGCCGTACTCCATGTTCGATCAGAAGCTGCGCGACGCCGCCAGGTAGGTCCGGTTACGGCGCGAGCCGGATTTCGAACTCGATACGCATCTCGTCTTTCACGCGTACCGTGCCTCCGGCGGCCCGTACAGGCTTCATTCCGAAGTCGGTTTGTTTGAAGACGGCCGAGCCCGCGTAATGCCCGTCCTTTTCGCTCACGTCGACGGTTACGGCGTGCGTTTGCCCGTGAAGGGAGAGGTTGCCACGCAGGCGCCATGCGGCCGGACCCGCCGATTCGGCGGAGATCGACTGGAACACGATTTCGGGGTAGCGCGCCACGTCCAGCACCTCCGGGCCGGCCATGGTCTTTTGGATGGCGGCATGATCGCTCTCCGATGCCTTGGGATCGCGGACGCGCAGCGCGGCCGAATTCACGCGCAGCTCGACCCGCCGCGCTGTCGGGTCCGCGCTTCCGGTAGCGATGGGAGCGTCGATCAGGTGGTCGTGCCCGAAGGCGGAGAGCATTCCGGACTTGAAGACGTGGACGGTGAGGACGGAGGCGTTCGTGTCGATGGCGCGGGGCTGGCCTGATGCAACCGCCGCGTACACGAACAACGCCGCAATCCCGAAGCCGCCTCGTGCTGTCCACCCACGTCCGGCCATGTCACTCAGTGCTTCACCACGCTCAGGGTGACCTTGGATGCGTACTGCCGCGAGTGGTGCACGGAATTGTGCGCCACCGGGCCCTTCACTTCGTCGTAATTATTCCCGCCGGTGTTCATGTTCCGGTCGAAGCGCGGGAAGTTGCTGCTCGATACCTCGATCCGGACACGGTGGCCGGCCGCGAAGAAATTGCTCGTGGTCATGGGCTGAAGCGTCACTTTATACACGCTGCCGGACTGCAACCACACCGGCGGTTTCTCGTATCCCTCGCGATAGCGCAGCCGCTGGATGGTCTCGTCGAGATTGTACGCCGTGCCGTCGGGGTAGACGTCGATCAGCTTCACCGTGATATCCGTGTCCTTCACGTCGGAAGAAACGTATAGCGTGACTTCGATCGGCCCGCTGACTTCTATGCCATCGGCCAGAGGTTCGGACGAGTAGACCAGAATGTCCTGCCGCGCTTCCATCTTGCGCTGATCGAAGGCGCCGCCGGTGACGGCGTTGCCGGTGCAGCACACGTTGCCGCCATACGAGGGCACCGGGTCCATGGGATCGTAGGCAAAGTTGTCCGGGCTGTCGGCGCCGGGAGCGGACGCCACTAGCGCGCCATCGCCGTTCAGCGTGTTGGCCTTGCCGCCGCTCGCCAGATAGAAGGTCATCGGTTGCCCGCCCCGGGGCGGCCAGGTGTCGGACGATTGCCACTTGTTGATCCCCATGGTGAAGTAGCGGACCTTGGGCATCTTCTCCAGCACGTGGTTGTCCTCGCCTTTGAGGAAGTGGTCGAACCAGCCGTAAGTGAGCTCGTCGTAGTCGAGGCGCGCGTCGCCCATGCTGCGCTCGCCCACGACGGTGTTCTCGGTGGCACGCTTATAGGCGCAGTGCAGCGTCGGCGCGATCACCGCGTACTGCCGGTCGGCGACCTCGGGTGACGCCGTACGGCGCACGTAATTGTACGCCGCCAGGTTGGGGCCGATCGATACGTCGTACCAGGACATGAACCAGAACCCGGGGATGTTGATCTTCATGTCGTCGTGCCAAAGTCCGCCGCGATACCAGGCCTGATCGTTGGGCGTCCGCTTGATCATGGCCCCGCCCGTGGAGACTTCGGCGCGGTCGGCGAAGATTCCGTGAGGGCCGTTCACAGCTTCGATGATGTCGATCACCGGCAGGTGGCGCAGCGCCTGCGACCAGTCAACCGGCGGCATCTGCGGAGCCAGGTCGAACATGCGCGATGCGCGGATCAGGTCCTCCTGGGACGTGTTGGGCGGGAACATGGGCCGCACCTGGTTCTGCTCGCCATAGATCCACGCGATGAAGAGCATCTGCACGGCGCCGCCGCGATACCAGTTGCCCTGCTCCCAGTACGGAGCGACGCGTCCGACGCCGGCGCCGAATCCCTGCGGGATCATGGTGGTGAACGCCGGATTGCCCTGCGCGGCCACGCCGAGCTGCCATTCGGCGGTCGAAGAGCACCCGATGGTGCCCACCTTGCCGTTGGACCACGGTTGTTTGGCCATCCATGTGATCGCGTCAGTGCCGTCGGTGAGTGGCGGACCCAGAATATCGTAGATGCCCTCGGAGAAAAAGTGTCCGCGCTCGTTCATCTCTACGTAGGCGTAACCGCGCTTGACGGCGGCGATTTCGGCCGCCATGTCGCGCGGCGCGCCATTGCGCACATCCCAGAAATTGAAGTTGTACGGCGTGCGCACGAAGATGATGGGATATTTCTTCGAGGTGTCCTTCGGGCGATAAACGTCGGTGGCCATGCGCTTGCCGTCGCGCATGGGGACCATGACCTTGCGTTCGATAATGGCCATCGATTCGAGCTCCTGCTCGCTCTTGTTGCGCGCGGCGACCAGCTCGCGGTTGACGCCGCCGCGTTGCTGCGCGGCAAGAGAAAGAGCACACCAGAAGATCAGGCTCAGCTTCATTTCGGAGACCTCGGATGCCACAGTGTACCGTATTCCGGAGCTTTGGCTGCAATGCGCTACCCTGTTTCGAGATGGCTTCTTGCGCCTTCACGCCTGCCGAGTGTGCGGTGTTTCGCACGCTGAAGACGCCTGAGAAGATTCAGGCCTTCATCGACGCCTTGGCGTACAACAAAGAGACCGGCGGAGACACCTGCCGGTCGCCGCGGCGCGTGCTCCGCGACCGGACGGCGCACTGCATGGAAGGCGCCCTGTTCGGCGCCTCAGCTCTGCGTATGCTGGGATACCCTCCCCTGTTGCTGGATTTCGAGGCGGTGCGCGATGACGACCACGTGATCGCGCTCTTCCGGCGCGAAGCGCACTGGGGCGCCATCGCCAAGTCCAATTATGCCGGCCTGCGCTACCGCGAGCCGGTGTACCGGACTCTGCGCGAGCTGGCGATGAGCTACTTCGAACACTACTACAACCACCGCCGCGAGAAAACGCTGCGCAACTACTCGCGCCCGGTGAATCTGAAACGCTTCGACGATATCCATTGGATGACCAGCGAGGAGGAATTGTGGGACATCCCGAACTATCTGACCACGATCAGCCACACCCCGCTTCTCAGGCCCAAGCTGATCGCGCGCCTGGGCAAGGTGGACGACCGTCTGTTCGCGGCCGGCACCATGGGGCAGGCACGCTGAGTTGACAGCGTTCCAGGAGTTAGATACCCTCCAATTTTAGAACTTGTCTAACTTTCTCCCGGAAATCCGGGAGGCAATTTCGGGGGTGCGACCATGAGTCTTGCTGAGAAGCACTGCGTCCCTTGCCGCGGCGGGGTCCCTCCGCTCAAGGGCGAGGCGCTGGAACAACTGAAGAGCCAGCTCCCCGGCTGGCAGGTGGTTGACGAGCACCACCTTTTGAAGACGTACTCTTTTCCCGATTTCCGCACCGCTCTGGACTTTGTCAACAAAGCTGGCGCCATCGCGGAAGCCGAAGGCCACCACCCCGACCTGCTGCTTTCATGGGGCAGGGTCGAAGCCAAAATCTGGACGCACAAGGTCAACGGGCTGACGGAAAGCGATTTTATTCTCGCGGCCAAACTCGATGAAATTCAATAAGATGCAGCGGCGGTTTGGCTAGCGGCCGGCTTCCGCCTCTGCCTGCTTCAGCTTGCGCTCGATCCTGCCGATGTAGTTGACGGTTTCCGCGTAAGGAGGCACGCCGTTGTACTTATCGACAGCTCCAGGACCGGCATTGTAAGCCGCCAGCGCGTGGCGCAGACCGCCATCGTACTTCAGCAGCAAGTCGCGCAGATAACGGGTTCCGCCATCCACGTTCTGTGCTGGATCGGTGGGGTTCACGCCGAGGTCGCGAGCCGTCTCGGGCATGAGCTGCATGAGGCCGATTGCTCCTTTGGGCGAAACGGCTCCCTGCTCGTTCCCGCTTTCCGCGGCCATCACACCACGCACCAGGGTGCGTGGCAGACCGTACTTGTCTGCTGCCGCATCCGCCAGCTCGCGCGGACTTGCGGCCGCGGCCACGGCCGGAACCACCTGCGCAGGCGCTGCAACCTGCACTGGCGCCGGCGGCGCCGCGTCATCCGGCTCGAACCCCTTTACAGCGGATGCATCCAGCTCCACTAAACCTGTACCATGGTACAGTCGCACTTTGGCCGCGTCCGCCTCGTGCCGGTCCACGTAGAGCCGCGCTCCACTTGTCAGGACGGCAAATTCGCCTGCAAAAAGAGTACTGCTTCCGGCCAGCAGAAGAGACAGGAGGAGCAAACGCATCGTACCACTTATTTTGACGTACTTCCCGCTGCAAGCGTGTAGAGAAAGTAGCGATCCGCCGATTTGCTATCTTGGGAGGTAAACCACCTTTCCGTATGCCCTTTCACATCCAGCCGCTCCGCGAGTTTCTGGTACGTCCCAGTCTGCCGCAGCCCATCGAACGAATGATGGAACTGGCGTACAACATCTTGTGGAGCTGGGAGCCCATCATCCGCGCATTATTCCGCCGGCTCGATCCGGCGCTGTGGCGGGAGTGTGGCTACAATCCGGTCCTGATGCTCGGCCGCGTATCCCAGGCCACACTCGAAAAAGCCGCGGCAGACCCGCGCTATCTGGTCTTGTACCGTTCGGCGTGCGAGACCTACGATTCCCGGGTACGCAAATCGCCGCTCCGCGCCGACGGCAAGCTGATCGCCTACTTTTCGGCTGAATACGGGCTCACGGAATGCCTGCCCGTCTATTCCGGCGGTCTGGGCATTCTCTCCGGGGACCATCTGAAATCGTGCAGCGATCAGGACTACCCTCTGGTCGGGGTCGGCTTGCTCTATCAACAGGGCTATTTCCGCCAGTTCCTCACGCCAGATGCCTGGCAGCAGGAACGCTACCCGATGAATGACTTCTATACGCTGCCGCTGGTCCCGGTCAAGGACGCCGCCGGTGGCGATCTCAAGGTCACCGTCAAGCTCCCGACCGGCAACGTCTTTATCCAGGTGTGGAAGCTCGACGTAGGCCGGATCACGCTCTACCTCCTCGATACCAACATCCCCGAAAACGTCCTGCCGCAGGATCGCGACATCACGGATTCGCTGTATGGCGGCGACATCGATACCCGCATCCGCCAGGAGATCGTGCTCGGAATCGGCGGCACTCGCGCATTGCACGCGATGGGGCTCAACCCCACCGTCTACCACATGAACGAGGGCCACTCCGCGTTTCTGGTGCTCGAGCAGATCCGGCTGCACATGCGCGACGCAGGATTGAGCTTCACCGAGGCCCTGGAAGCTGCCCGCGCCAGCAATGTCTTTACCACCCACACGCCTGTCCCCGCCGGGATCGATATCTTCGACCCCGGCCTGATGTACCACTATTTCTCCGAGTATTGCGCCGAGATCGGTATCGATTTCCAACAACTGATGGCGCTTGGCCGCCGCAATGTCTTCGATCGCGACGAGCGCTTCAGCATGGCGATTCTGGCGCTGAACACGTCGTCCTATCGCAACGCGGTCAGCCGGCTGCATCGTGAAGTCTCCCAGGAGATGTTCCAGGACCTCTGGCCGCAGCTCCCGCTTTGGGAGGTGCCCATCACATCGGTCACCAACGGCGTTCACGTACCGACCTGGCTCAACGGCGACCTCGCGCTGCTATACGATCAGTATCTCGATCCCGACTGGCGTTCGCGTTTCAACGATCCGTCCATCTGGAACCAGGTTCAGGATATCCCCGACGAAGAGTTATTCGAGGTCCACCGGCGCCGCAAACGGCGTCTGATCGCCTTCGTGCGCGGTAGGCAGCAGGCGTCCGCGCTGCGCCGCCAGGCATCGTCGCTTGAAGTGCGCCGGGCGTCGGAGGTGCTCGATCCCAACGCATTCACTATCGGATTCGCTCGCCGTTTTGCCACCTACAAGCGCGCCACTCTGCTGTTCCGCGACGTCGAGCGCCTCAAGGCCATTTTGCTGAACAAGGAGATGCCGGTGCAGATCGTGATCGCCGGCAAAGCCCATCCCAAGGACCAGCCCGGTAAGAGCTACATCCGCGAGATTGTGCTGCTTTCCCGCGATCCCGAGCTTTGGAAGCATCTGGTGTTCGTTGAAGATTACGACATGAAGGTCGGGCGGGAATTGGTCCAGGGCGTGGACCTCTGGCTCAACAATCCGCGGCGCGGCGAAGAGGCTTGTGGGACGAGCGGAATGAAGGCCGCTATCAACGGCGTGCTGAACCTCAGCATTCTGGACGGGTGGTTTGATGAGGCCTACGAACAGTCCGGCGGCTGGGCCATCGGCGAACGCGAGCCATATTCGGAAGATCAGGACGCACTCCACGCCGGCGCCATCTACTCCCTGCTCGAAAACGAGATCGTGCCGCTCTTCTATGAGCACCGCGATCAGACTCCGCGCGAATGGATCCGGCGCGTCAAGCGATCACTCGCCTATATCAGTCCGACCTTCGATTGCCGCCGCATGGTGCGTGAATACACCAGCGAGCTCTACGATCCGGCGCACACTGCCCATGCCCGAATGTGCGTCAGCGGGTACAATCTCGCCCGCGAGCGTGCGGCCTGGAACGCGAGGGTTCGCGAGGTCTGGGACCGGGTGCATTTCGTCGAGGCCGGTCCCGGCCCCGGCGCAGCGCTCACCAGCGGCAAGGCGGTACCGGTACGCGCCGCCATCAACCTGGCGGGTCTCACTCCCGGCGATGTTCGCGTGGAGGCCGTCATTGGCCGTGTGGATTCGAACGGCCACCTCGAGGAAACCGAGGTCCTGACCCTGCCCGTTGTCGAACAGCAGGGTTCGGTGGCCATCTTCAGCCGCGATGTCGTGCCCGAGCGTACCGGCCGCCTCGGCTATGCCCTTCGCGTCAGCCCCAACCACTTTGACGATCCGATTACGCGCCCCTGCACCAACCTGCTGAAATGGAGCGGCGTGGGGTAGAGCGCGGACTGGCTAGTACCTGGACCACCCGGAAGATTCGAGAATAGTAGGTGCAAACGGCATCCATTTTGTGGTAGATATGTATTTGCAGCCCACGCGGGTTCCGGGAGTGCTGTTAGGGGCGCCCTAGGAACTCACGCTCAAGCCTACGTTATCCCAAGTCAACCGCGTCCGCCAAGGTTTGCCGCGCGGCCTCTTGACCGGAATGGCCATGTCTTATCGTGTGGCGCATGACGTTTTATCGGACCTTTAGCACTCTTCCCATCCCGCTTCCTTACGGAGTAGCCCTACGGAGTAGCACTACGGAGTAGCTCTACGGAACGCACAACGGAGTAACATCCTCATGGATAGCGACCGCAAATACAGACAACACGGGTATATGGATTCGGATCGCGAGAACCGACCCTTTCGCGAAGACCGTCCGAAACCCCAGGGCCCGCGTCCTCCCTTGGACGTGACCGGTCCCCGCCTGCCCCGCCTGGTTCAGCATGTCGCCGCCTCGCGATGCTTCAATTGCGCGACGGCCCTCCCGGCGGAGACCAATTTTTCCGGCAACTGCCCCAAATGTAACGCCGAGCTTCACTGCTGCAAGCAGTGCTCGCATTTCGAACCTTCGACCCGTTTCCAGTGCATGAAGCCGATTCCGGTGCGCATCGCGGTCAAGGACAAGAACAACGATTGTTCGCTCTTTACCCCCCGTGTTACGGTCGCTCGCGAAGGCACTAACGGCGCTTCGGCTCCTCCGCCCTCGATGGCGGTGAACCCGGGTCCTCCCGCACCGAAGAATGCGGACGACGCTCGCAACGCGTTCGACAAACTCTTCAAGAAGCTCTGATTCCCCCCCGGCCGACGGTCATAGGGACACACGCGTGAAATCCGGACACGCGGGAATGTCCTAAAAGAGTCAGTCAAACCAAGCCGCTGCGAGTTGGCTCGCGGCGTGCACAATCCCGGGCCATGAACCGTCATGGGAACCCGGCCGCCCGATCCGGGGTCTACACGGGCATGTATCGCGCCTCGCTGGTGCTGTTATGCATTGGGACCGCCCTGTCGCAGGCACCCCAGCCAGACCCGATCTTTGCCAAGCGGGATGCCTTCTGGAAAGCCCGCCGCGAGGGCCGCTTCGCCGATGCTGCGGCTCTCCGCGAGGAAGCTCGTGCGACACTTCACCAGTTGCCAGCCGACGCCGGCCCGTTTCCGTCATGGGTGCAAACTGTGGTCGAGATGTACCAGAGCGGTGCGCGGACAGCCCAGGCGCGTGCCGTGGTGGAGGAAGCTCTGGCACGTACCGGAAAATCCGGCACCAGCAATCCGAATCGTCTGGCAATGCTGTCGAACCTTGCCCAGCTCTGGCAGCAGGATGGAAACCTGCTCAAGGCGGTGCTCTGCCAGGAGCAGGCGGTCGCCGAGGCGGAAAAGCCCGCTGCAGCGCTGCCAATTCGCCCCGCACCGGCCGGCGGCGTTTGGGCTGCGGTCAGCGGGCGCATCACGCGCTTCGGATTCAGCACTGACCTGGGAGGCGCATACCAGCAGTTGGCCGACTTATACCGGCAACTGGGGCGGCGTGAGACTGTGGAGACCGTTGTGGATCGCGTGCGGCAGCTCGCAGCCAAACAGGACGATGGCCGCTACGCATGGTTCTTCCAGCGATACGGTCACGACCAAGAGGCGCTGGCAATGTTCCGGCAGCAGGTGGCTGGCGCGGCCAGTCCGCAGCAGGCGGTGAGTGCGTGGCAGCAGCTTGCCGATTTCTATTCGGCGCAGGGACAGTACGACCAGGCGATCTCCGCCACGCAGCAGGCTATCGCCGCGGCCCGTGCGTCGGGCGCGAACGATATTTGGCCGCGGCAGACTTTGATCTCGATCCTCCAACAGGCAGGCCGGACCGGGCAGATCGATGAGGTATACCAGGGCATGCTGGCTACGGCCGGAAACACTCAGGACGGGAACCAGTTTCAAGTGCTGTTGAATTACGCCAACTATCTTGCCGGGGCCAAACGCGGCGCTGAGGCCGAGACGCTCCTTGCGGACTACCGGAAAGATCATCCCGACCTCCCGGAGGGCCAGGATTGGAGCCTTCTGAATGCTCTCTCCTATGCGGCAGGGTCGTCAGGCGACGAAAAGCGGGCAAAGGCATATCGCGAGCAGGCCGCCACGAAACAGCCTGGCCCCAAGGTGGCTCCCATTGGAAGCGAGATCGCGCCGGACTTTCAGAAGGCGCAGTCCATGGCGCAGGAGGGCAAAACCGGCGAGGCGCTCGCCCTCGCGCTACAGGCGATCGGGAAGGCCCCGAACGCGCCGGACCGGGAGCAGGTGGCCTGGCTTGCGCCGTCGCTTGCCGGCATTCTGGAACAAAAGAAAGCTACTGGCGCGGTACAGATTTATGGGCGGCTCTTCGCCGTGCTCGAAGACTGGGCGGCGGACACGCAGCAGCCGCTCCTGAGCGCGACCGAGAATTACCTGCATTTACTGATTTCACAGCGCGAGCCTTGGGCGGAGGTGCCTGTCGCACTCGATCACTTCCGCGGTCTCCTGATCGCTGCGCACGGAGCCGACTCGGCGCCTCAAAAGAACGCCTTGCAGATGACCATCGAGTTCGCATATGCGCGCAACGCGCCGGAAACCGCGCTTCAGACCGCGATGGAAACCGTGATGCTGGAAGAGTCGCTCAGCGGAACCGCCAGCGAGGCCTACCTTGGCGAATTGCGTACGCTTGCCGAGTGCCAGCTCCGTGCCGGCCAGCCGGAGGCGTCGGCCGACACTTACCTGAAACGGGTTGCCATCGCCGATGCAGGCTATGCCGCCGGAGAGATGATCCGCGGATACGCCCGAACCGATGCCGGCCAGGCCCTGGCCCGCCAGGGACAGTTCGACGAGGCCGAGCGGCTGGCCGCCGAGGCGGTCGAGCTGTCGAAGAACTGGCCTCACCAATCGTCCTTCTTTGTTCAGCAGCAGGAAACCATCCGCAAGATGCGGTTGGCGCGCGCTTCACGGTAAACTCGTGATGTCTCCCCCAACCCTGGGGGGCGCATGAAACGTGTCTATCTGAGCCTCGGTTCCAACCTCGGCGACCGTGAAGCCAACCTGTCTGCCGCACTCGACCGCGTGAAGCCGGTCCGCGTGTCCCCCGTCTATGAAACCGAGCCCGTGGATTACAAGGCTCAGGCGTGGTTTCTGAATCTCGTTGCCGAAGTCGAGACCGGCCTCTTTCCGCGGCAATTGCTGGCGCAGACGCGCCGCATCGAGCGCGAATTGGGCCGCGTGCGCACTCTGCCCAAGGGGCCGCGCACCATTGACATCGACATTCTGCTGTTTGGCGCCGCGGTCATGCGCACCCCGGAATTGGAGATTCCCCATCCACGCATGGCGGAGCGCCGCTTCGTTCTGCAGCCGCTGGCCGATCTGGCGCCGGACCTGCGCCATCCGGTGACGCATCGCAGCGTGCGCGAGATGCTCGCGGGTCTGGCTGATACAGTAGTAGTTCGACCGTGGAAGAGATCTACGCAGCCCTGAAGAAATATTGGGGCTACGATACATTTCGCCCCATGCAGGAGCGCATCATCCTGAGCCTGATGGGCGGCCACGATGTGGCGGTGGTGATGCCCACCGGGGGCGGCAAATCCCTGTGCTACCAACTGCCGGCGCTGGCTTCAGGCAAGACCGTGGTGGTGGTCTCGCCCCTGATCGCGCTTATGCAGGACCAGGTCGCGCAACTCGGAGACATGGGCATTCCGGCGGCCGTGCTCAACAGCTCGCAGCCGGCCGAAGACCAGCGCAAAGTGATGCGCGCCGCTGCACAGGGAGCGTTCCGGCTGCTATACCTCTCTCCCGAGCGCCTCGCGCGCCAGGACACGGTGGCGTGGCTGCAGCAGGTTTCCCTGGCCTTCTTCGCTATCGATGAAGCGCACTGCATCTCCGAATGGGGCCACGAATTCCGCCCCGAGTACCGCCAACTGAATTCGCTGCGCGAAAATTTCCCCGAGCAGGCGATCGCCGCCTTTACGGCCAGTGCCACGCGCCGCGTGCGCCATGACATTCTGCACCAGCTCCGTTTGCACGATCCGCACAAGTACATCGCCAGCTTCCACCGCGCCAATCTACGATATGTGACACGGCATTGCGACAAGGAGTCGCATCCAAGACTGCTGCTCGCCGCCATGCGGGCCTACGAAGGCCAAAGCGTGATCGTATACGCGCCGACCATCGCCTCGGTGGAGGAGACCGTGGATTTCCTGGGCGAGCGCGGCATCGAAGCGATTCCGTATCACGGCCAGATGGAGACCGCCACACGGCGCCGCAACCAGGAGCGGTGGATGAACGACGAGGTCCGCGTGCTGGTCGGGACTATCGCGTTCGGCCTTGGCATCAACAAGCCGGCGGTGCGCGCGGTGATCCACACCTCCCTTCCGAAATCGATCGAACAGTATTACCAGGAGGCGGGCCGCGCCGGCCGGGACGGAGAGCCGGCGGATTGCGTCCTGTTGTGGCGCAAGAAGGACACGGCTCTGCTGGCCTACTTCATCAAGCAGCTTCAGGATCCCGACGAGGCACGGCGCTCCTGGCAGCGCTACCGGGAAGTGACGGGCTTCGTCGAGCAGGATCGCTGCCGGCACCTGCAGATCTGCAATCACTTTGGCCAGATCACCAAGTGGCAGCGGTGCGAAATGTGCGACGTTTGCGGCAATGTGCCGGAGTGGCTGAACGCCCCGCTGGAATCTCTCACCGTGAAGAAGAAGAGAACGCCCCGGCCAGAACCGGCCGCCACCCCGCCGCCCCAGCGGACCGAGCCCAGGCTCGCTCCGCCGCCCGCGGACACCAGCCTGCTGGATCTCTTCAAGGAATGGCGGCGCCGCACCGCTCAGCGTGCCGCCGTGCCCGCATATGTAGTGCTCAGCGACGCGGCCCTGGAAGATCTGTGCCGCAAGCGACCTTCGAACCTTCGTGAACTGCTCGGCGTAACCGGCATCGGTGAGCGAAAGGCGGAATTGTACGGCAGCGAGATCTTTTCCGTGTTCGAAGCCTGGCGCAAGGGAACACGTGCCGAGCAGCGCGTCCGTCCGTCGGAATCGCCAGCCGACGAAACGATCCGCCTTCTGGACGAAGGCCGGACATTCCAGGACATCGCGCAGATCCGCGGGCGCCAACTATCGACCGTCGTCACGATGGTCGCGGAGTTGATCGAGAAGGGCCGCCTCGCCTATCGCCGCGAATGGGTTGGTGACGAGGCTCACCGGAAGATCGAAGAGGCGATCGGCAGGCTGGGACTCCAAGCCCTGAAACCACTCAAGGAAGGGCTGCCTCAGGAGATCACGTATGAGCAGATCCGCCTGGTCGTGGCGTATTACCGGAAACAGGATGGATCCAGAGAAGATCCGGCGGCCGCTTCTCTCAGATAAACATCTCTTCGTCCTGCGTGGCCTCGTCCACGCTGGACCTGCGCTGGCCCCGGACCAGCGTCGATACCGCGGCCGAGATTCCCGCCGCAATGCCGTTGACTTCCTTCACCGGCCGCATCATGGCGCGCTTCATCGCGCCCGACACGTGCTCCACCTGCTCGACGGTGCTGTCGACTGCATTGTCGATCTTCTGGAGGCGGTCGCGAGCGCGGTCCGCCGCTTCGTGCAGGACTTCGCCAACATGCTCGACCTGCTCACGGCCGGTCCGAACCAGCCTGGCGGTCTCGTTCGAGATCTGGGCGATCCTGGGACGCGTCTCGTCCACGGTCCGCGTCGCGCTCGAAATCAGCGCCGACCCGCGCTCCGCCATCGCTCCGATCTTGTCGGCCATGGGACCGATCCGTTCCAGCGCCGGCTCGGCCTTGTCGAACATCGGACCAATGCGGCGAATGATCGTTCCCATTTCGTTCAGAATCGGACCGGCGTGATCCAGCATGGGTGCCGTGCGCTGGATCACGGGTTCGATTCCATCCAGAAACTTCGCCGTCTTCTGCTCCATCTTTCGGGATCCGCGGTAAATGGCGAACACGATCCCGGCCTGTACCACGAACGCGAGCGCCGCGAGCACGACGGCTGCCGTCACCACGATCCGAAAGACTTCCTCAGACATTCTGCTACCCGGTTTAGCTGACCGCGTCGCGATAGGCCTGCTTGCCGGCTTCCATCGCGTCGTTCAGATTTTCCTTCTGGCGGCCGAGCACGTCCTTGCCTTTGTCGACCCAGGTCGAGGCGGTCTCTTTGAACTCCGTGCCGCGCTGCTTGATGTAATCGGAGCCTTCTCCAGCCTTATTCTTAATATATTCGCGCGTTTCCTGACCCGACTTGGGTGCGAATAGCATGCCGATTCCGACGCCGACGCCCAGCCCGAGTAGGAATGCGGAAAGCCCGTTCTTGTCCATGTTATCTCCTTCGGCTTCAGCCAACTTCAGTATAACCCGCAGGAATCGGGCCGCCACCGGCCCCCATTCGCGAATGTGGTGCGCAGGACACGCTTGAGGCGCTATACTCCCGGTGGAACGCGCCGATATGGACGAACGCAAACCGCGAGTACTGGATCGGGAAGGCTTGTGGACCTACGCGCTCCGGGCCCTCGGCGCCCGCGCACACGCCGCCGGAGAACTGCGCGAAAAGTTACGCAGGAGGGCCGCAAATCCGGAGGATATCGAAAATGTCCTGGACCGGCTGAAAGACATCGGATACCTGGACGACCGTCGATTTGCCGAAGGCTTCGCGTCGGCACGCCTCTCCAACGAGCGGTTCGGGCGTAGGCGCGTCCTGCAGGACCTGCGCGGACGGCGCGTGCCGCCTGCGCTTGCGGAGAAGACCGTCGGCGAGGTGTACCGGGACGTGGACGAGTCCGCGCTCATCGAGGAGTGGATCCGCCGCAGATACCGTCTGGCTCCGCGCGAAGGCTTGTTTCAGGAAGACAAAGACGTAGCATCCGCATACCGCCGTCTGCTGCGGGCCGGGTTTCGCACCGGCGAGATTCTGCGTGTCCTGAAGCGGTTCGCCCGCAATCCGGAGCTGCTCGATTCCTTTGAGCCTCCGCCCGATGGTCAGGAGGAGTAGGTTCGCGCAAACGCGAATTCTTCTACTACCTGCCCGCCGATGAGATGCTCCTGAATAATTCGCTCCAGCACCTCCGGCGTTGCGGCGCAGTACCACACGCCTTCGGGGTAGACCACCGCAATGGGACCGCCTTCGCAGATCCGGAAGCAGTTCACCTTCGTGCGATACACCCGGTCCAGCAAGCCAAGCTCTGCGAGCCGGCGCTTGAGATACTCCCAGGCTTCGAGTCCGGCCTCTTTCGTGCAGCACTTGGGCTTGGTCTGGTCGGCACAGAGAAAGACGTGGCGGCGAATGGAGGGTACGCCGAGGCCGCCGGCGATCTGCGCGAGGCGTTCGCGATCGGGCACGGTCAACCCACCACCGCGGTCGGGTTCAGAAGCTCGCCAATCTCCGGTACGCGGATGCTGACCGTATCGCCTGGCGCCAGCGCGGCCTCGTGCGGCACAATGATGCCGGTGCCCGTCAACAGCACGGAGCCGCCGGGCACGCTGTTCGCCCTCGTGAGGAATTCGACCAGCGTTTCGAGCTTGCGATGCAGCTTGCCGGTATTGACCGCGCCCTCGTAATAGACCTTCCCGGCGCGGCTCAGAGTACAGGTCATTTCGAAATTGTACGGGTCCGCGACAGAATCGGCGGTGAGGATCACAGGGCCGAGCGCGCAGCAGCGGTCGTAGACTTTGGACTGTGTGAGATAAAGGGCATTCTCGCGCTCGATATCCCAGGCCGAGACGTCGTTTGCCAGCGTGAAGCCGAAGATGCGGTTGCCGGGGCCGATCACCACAGCCAACTCTGGCTCGGGCGCCGTGAAACGCGAATCGCAGCGGATGCCGATCGGCTCGCCCGGCCCCACGCAGACGCGCGCGGTGCCTTTGAAGAACACTTCAGGACGGGCCTCGCGATACACATAGGCGTACATGCCTTCGCGCGTGCCGTGCTCGGCATCGCGAAACGCCGCACTGGTCTCATAAGTACAGCCGCAGCCCCAAACTTCCGGCGGGTGAATCGGCAGGATGGCTTCACCTCCGCCGCCAGGCTCGGATGCCGCATTCGCCAGCTTCGGATCTAGCACCACGTCGAGCGCGGTGTGGCCGGTGATGACGCGAGTCGCCCCATCTTCGAAAATGGCGGCCGTGGGGGAGCCGTTCACGCGAATTTGTCCGAGCTTCATTTCAGTATTTGAGGTACACCGTTTTGTAGTCGCTATAGAATTCGAGTGCCGCGGGACCCTGCTCCTTGGGCCCGAAACTGGAGTCCTTGGTGCCGCCGAAGGGGAGCTGGTATTCAACTCCGGCGCTGGGCAGATTTACCGTCAGCAATCCTGCCTCTGCACGATAGATGTACTCGAAGGCGCGCGAGAGGTTGGTGGTCTGAATCGATGAAGAGAGCCCGAACGGGATCGCATTGGCCATCCGCATGGCATCGTCAAAGTCGCGCGCGCGCATGACGGCCAGCACCGGTCCGAAGATCTCCTCCTGCGCGATGGTATGCCGCTCTTCGACGCCGGCAAACACAGTCGGCTCGACGAACCACCCGTTCGCATGCGAACCTTCCGTCAGGCGGCGCCCGCCGTAAACCGGTTCTCCGCACTCCTTGCGGCCGATTTCGATGTAGCGCAGCACGGTATTCATCTGCCCCTCGTCGACGCACGGGCCGATGTCGATGCCCGGCTGCATTCCGTCGCCGACCTTGAGCTTGCGTGTGCGCTCGACGACCGCGCTGACGAACCGGTCGTAGATGGCGTCCTCGACGATGGCGCGGCTGGTCGCCGTACACTTCTGGCCGGTGGAGAAGAAGGCGGCATTGACGGTGTTTTCCACTGCCAGGTTGAAATCCGCGTCCGCGAGAACGATGGTAGGATTCTTGCCGCCCATTTCGAGCTGGATGCGCAGGCGACGCTTCGAGGCCTCCCCGTGCAGCCAGTTGCCGACGTCGCACGATCCGGTGAAGGAAACAGCCTTGAGACCGGGTGCTTCCACAAGCGCGCGTCCGAGCGCGCCGCCCGGGCCCGCCACAAAGTTGACCACGCCCTTCGGTGCGCCCGCCATGTGCAGGGCCTCGACAATGCGCCACGCGCTGAGCGGCGCGGCGGATGCCGGCTTGATCACCACGGTGTTTCCGCAGATCAGCGCGGGCGCGAGTTTCCAGGCCGGAATTGCACTTGGAAAGTTCCAGGGCGTCACCAGCCCGACGACCCCCACCGGTTTGCGCAGCGCGAACATGTGCACGCGGTCGCGTTCGCTCGGTACGAGCATTCCGGGCATGCGTGCGCCTTCGCCGGCGAAATAGCGGAAGATGTTGATCGAGCGCCGCACCTCACCCTTGGCCTCGGGCAAGGTCTTGCCCTCCTCGCGCGTCATCTCGGCCGCGATGGATTCGAAATTGCGGTCCAGGATGTCGGCGGCTTTATAAAGTATGTTGCCGCGCGCCGGTCCGCTGGTCGCGCTCCAACCGGGAAGCGCAGCTGCGGCGGCGCGGACCGCCTCGGCCATGTCGTCCGCGGTGCCCTTCACAAAGCTGCCCACCAGTTCACTGGTGTTCGCGGGATTGCGGTTTTCAAACGTAGCTCCGGCGGTGGTCCATTCGCCGTTGATGTAGTTTCCGAAAGTCAAGTTCACTCCTTCGAGGACGCGCGCGCATCGGGCGCGGTCGGAAAATAATCGTCGTCGCGCGAAAAACCGCTGAGCGCGGCCACGAGATTGTGCGGGAAGACGGAAAGGGAAGCGTTATAGCGTTCCAGGGCCTCATTATACTTCCGGCGCGCCACCAGAATCCGATTGTCCGTATCGGTGAGCTGTTCTTTGAGCAGCAGGAAGTCTCTATCGGTGCGTACCTGGTGGTCCTGGTCGGCTGCCAGAAGCAGGCGCGCGGTTTCGCGCGAGAGCTGATGATACGCCTGAATTTTTTCCCGGTGCTGCGCGGGTTGATCGAGAACGCCGCGCGCCGCCGCGATGGTCTGCTGCGTCTGCGCTTGAAGTTTGGGGGCGAGCTTGACCTTGCCGGCAAGGGCCGGCAGCAAGTCCGCGTGGTCGCGGAGGGCTGACTCGACAGCGGTCCAGCAATCGCTCACGGCGCCCCGCTGCGCGGTCAGGGAATCCCGCGTGCTGAGAAAGCGGACACGGGCTATAATGCCCAGGGCTGTTACAGCCACGAGCGCGATGACGATCCTCTTCACGTGAAATTCTATTTTGCCAGACCCTCCAGCGCTTCGCTGCGGCGGGTTCATGGGGCCCGCGTGAGGGCCCGCGTGAGGTGGCCTCGCTCGCGCTGTTCTGTTAAAATCTGGTTGTAGCTGTTGGGACGTCGTCTAACGGTAAGACTGCAGACTCTGGATCTGCGTATCGGGGTTCGAATCCCTGCGTCCCAGCCAATCCCACCGTTCACGTCCTCGAGGGTATA
>Ga0335069_10002682_pt1 | contig 27183 bp, 29 predicted proteins | sample Lox_Sample_11_FD_206714 | JGI IMG/M metagenome (GOLD analysis project Ga0335069, IMG submission 206714) | Soil microbial communities from Loxahatchee National Wildlife Refuge, Florida, United States - Lox_Sample_1.1 | ecosystem: Environmental > Terrestrial > Soil > Wetlands | place: USA...
GGGGAAAAGTCCTTCAGCGCCGCGATCACTACAATGTCCTCCTGAACCGACCTTGTATCGGCACCGGCTAGCGGTCGGCGAAGTTATAGTTATCCAGGCCGTCGTCATGGCCTTTGCACTTCAGATTGGCACACCGCCGCCGTCGCGGCGACGAAACCTCCGTCTGGTGCTTAGCGCCGTCCCAATGCGTGAAACCGATTGTGTAAAGCTCGATGTCGTCGCCGCAGATTGGGCACTTATGGCTGGGGTCCCGTTTGATAATCGGTTCAATGGCCATGCATCGTAAGGCTAGAGGTTCTGCGCTGTAGAGACTGTGGCCCAAAGACCCGCAGCACCGGGCATTTCGTCCCTACCTGCTTTGGTCGCGCCAGAATTAGATGGTGATCGTCCCTGGATTATCCAATCCACATCGACTCCGGGAGGTCATCATGCCAGGAGGCACCATCGCTCGCGTCACCGAGATCAGCGCGAGGTCCGACACCAGTTTCGAAGATGCGGTGAAGACCGGCATTGCTCGGGCCGAACAGACGCTGCGTGGCGTCAAGTCGGCCTGGATCAAGGAACAGGTGGTGGATGTGGAAAACGGCGGGATTGTCGCTTACCGCGTCAACATGCTGGTCACATTCGTCTTGGAATAGCCGCGACGGTGGACTGCGGTTGCTGGTTGCCATTCGGCGTGTGTACGGGGCGTAAGGCCGTTAGGCCGGCAAATCGGTGACCATTGCCGACTGATCTTCTGCGAAGGTCGTCCTACGGTCATGCGTGAAGCTGCCAATACGACTCAAACAGGAGAACGAAATGTCCGGCCCCGGAACCCATCGTGGCATTTTGGTCGGCGTCGACGGATCCGCGTCGTCGATGGCAGCGGTCAACTGGGCGGCTCGCGATGCTGCGATGCGCAACGTTCCGCTCACACTCATGCACGTGGTTGCACCGGCTGTGCCGACGGTTGCGCCGTGGCCGAAGATTCCGTTACCTCAAGACTATTTCGAGCGGCAGGACGACAAAGCGAGGCGAATTCTGGAAGCCGCGCGCAGTGCGGTCGCCGACAGCACCGCCGACCATGGCCCGCCGGCCGTGCACAGCGTGGTGGTACATGGCTCGATTGTTTCCACGCTCGTCAATGAGTCCGAAATCGCCGACATGATGGTCGTAGGATCGCGAGGCGAAGGCGCGTTTAACCGGGTCCCATTCGGTTCGGTCAGCACCGCTCTGGTGAACCATGCGCGTTGCCCGGTCGCGGTCGTCCATGATGAGGTGTTGCCGCCCGCGCAGGCACCGGTGCTGGTGGGAATCGATGGTTCGCCCGCATCGAAACTAGCGATGGAGATCGCCTTTGACGAGGCCTTCCGCCGGGGTGTGGACTTGGTGGCACTGCATGCCTGGTCGGACGTCACCATGTCGGAAGTGCCAGGTCTGGATTTCGCGACGATGGAAGTGCAGGCACAAGAGGCGCTGGCCAATTGGCTCGCCGGGTGGCAGGAGCGTCACCCCGATGTCACCGTGCATCCTGTGGTGGTACGTGATCAGCCAGCTCGTCAACTTGTCGAGCACTCGGAGTCCGCACAACTCGTGGTCGTCGGCAGTCACGGTCGCGGTGGATTCGCCGGCATGCTGCTGGGTTCAGTGAGCACGGCCGTGGCGCATGCGGCGCGGACTGTGGTGATCGTCGCCCGCGAGTCACACCGGCCGATGGGGTCATCACGCTAACCCGAGATGGGGCGGATGTCTGGTGGCGTAGCGCGCAAGACATCGAGCAGGCCGTGGCGCGCCGATACCTGCGGAAGCGTCGAGGAGCAGGCGCAGAGCTTGGCCGATGAGGCGACGAACCAACTGTAAAACGGTTGAGTCAGGCCAGCGGGTCGTCGGCACGGCGATCGCGGCCAGAGTGAGGTCATCTGCTGTTAACGGGCTTCACCAAAATGACCGCCTGACCTATGCGCGTTTTCGCTGATTCGTCCCGTAAACAAATTGTCGGGGGGAGACAACAGACCGGGTTACGAAGTGGCGACGATGCGCGCTGCCGGACTTTGCACTGGGCTACCCGGTTGGGGGGTGCAGGGAGGGTTTGGTGAGCGCGCTGACGGGTCCTGGGGCGTGCGGGACCCGGTGTTGGGTACGCTCCTGCTCCCCGCCGCCAGCGGCATACAAGACAATTCGCTGTCCGGGGGTGGTGATGATGATGGAGGCGGGTAATCCGTTGTGCTGGCCTAATTCACCGCAGGTTAGCAGCGCTCTCGGCCCGGCGTTGAGTCCATCGTGCTGGCGCTGGCTGGGCGAGCGCGCGGGAAAGCTTGCCGCCCAACTCTTCTGGCGTGGCTTGGCGGGCCAGGCGATTGATCGGCCCATGCTCGAGTGCCGGTATGCGCCGGCGCAGCCGCTCGCAGCGTGCAACCACCCCAGCCATTCCGGGGTGGTCAGCCCATCACAATCCAGGCCCGCTACCACGTCGAGCGCCGCATCGAGGGCATCAAAGGCCGCCGTGATCGCCTCCCGATCAACGACACCATCAGCCATACCCCGAAACTATCGGAGACCCCCGACAAAAAACGCCGCCCAGAAGCCGGTGAAACCAAAGTGACATAAGTGAATTGGCCCAGCACCGTTGTCTGCGTGCGACAATTGTCGGCGCATCTTTGTGGATTCCCAACGGATCTTTTGACCCCACCGCGACTTACTATGCGTGTGTGACTAGCTCTTACACCTACACATTCGACGAAGTTCGCAACCGCCCGGTCGCGGTGATTGGTGCGGGGACACTGGGCCGCCGCATCGCGTTGATGTTCGCCACCCGGGGTGGAACCGTTCGCATCTTCGCGCCCCGCGCCGAACAACGCGCCTCCGCAGTCCAATACGTCACGGACACGCTGCCAAAGGTGGTAGCCGACCGGGGCTTCGGCGAAGTGGGTGGCGCGATCGGCACGGGATCGCTCGAGGAGGCCCTCGAAGATACCTGGTTGGTCGTCGAATCCGTCCCGGAAAAGCTCGAGATCAAGCGAGCGACGTGGGGCCAGATCGACCGGGCCGCGCCGCAGGGCACCATCTTCGGCACCAATTCTTCGTCGTATCCGTCGCGTCTGATGGCCGGGAGTGTCCGGGACAAAACCCGCCTGTGCAACACACACTTCTACATGCCGCCGGAGGTCAATGGCGTCGACCTGATGTCCGACGGTGAGACCGACCGCGGCGTGCTCGACACGCTGCTCTCCGTGCTGCCCGAATTCGGAGTCTTTCCGTTCGAGGCGCGCAAGGAGTCGACCGGCTTCATCTTCAATCGGATCTGGGCGGCCGTCAAACGCGAGTCGCTGGCCGTGGTCGCCGAGGGCGTGGCCCGGCCGGAGGACGTCGACGGGATGTTCAGAGTCAACTGGGGCGTGCCGGCTGGGCCGTTCCAGATGATGGACCTGGTCGGCCTCGACGTCGTGCTCGACATCGAAAATCACTACGCCGAAGAGTTCCCGCACCTGCCGAAACACGTGCGCGAGTTGTTGCAGTCCTATGTCGATGCCGGCAAGCTCGGCGTCAAGACCGGCGAGGGCTTCTACAGCTATTAGCCCGAAGCGCCGGCACGGCGCAGCCGAACTTAGTTGCTCAAGACCAACCCCCAGTTGCCGGCCGACGTGCGATCGGGAACGCACCAAAAGTCGTTCCAGTTACCCGGCGTTGTGGCCTTCACGGTTGGGCCGGCGTCCTGGCAGGCTTCCCGAGTCGGGTAGCTGCCTTCTGTCTGGATCGTTTCGGCGTGGCTGACGCCCGCGCCGACGGTCATCAACCCCCCCGAAAGCCAGCACACCGGCGGCGACCACCTTGCCGGCCGAATTGACAAACGTTCCCATCGAATCCTCCTGTGATGCGCGATATGGCAGCAGCGTAAGCGTAAAACGCCGCCCCAATCTCACGGGGAGTGCGGCTGATGGATCGTCACGCCAGCAAGGCGCGAGCCATGACGACGCGCTGAATCTGGTTGGTGCCTTCGTAGATCTGGGTGATCTTGGCGTCGCGCATCATGCGTTCGACCGGGAAATCGCGGGTGTAGCCGGCGCCGCCGAACAATTGCACGGCATTGATGGTGACTTCCATGGCGACGTCGGAGGCGAAGCATTTGGCGGCCGATGAGATGAATCCCAGCCCCTTTTCGCCGCGTTCGGCGCGCGCCGCGGCCGTATAGACCATCAGGCGCGCGGCCTCCACCTTCATGGCCATGTCGGCAAGCATGAATTGCACACCCTGGAAATCGCTGACCGCTCGCCGAAACTGCTTGCGCTCCTTCGTGTAGGCGATGGCGGCATCGAGGGCACCTTGCGCGACACCCACCGCCTGCGCGCCGATCGTCGGGCGAGTGTGGTCGAGGCTGGCGAACGCGGTCTTCAGCCCGGTGCCCAGCGCGCCGATGATCCGATCTCCCGGCACGCGGCACTCTTCGAAGTACAGCTCGGTGGTTGGTGAACCCTTGATACCCATCTTGTGCTCTGCGGCACCCACGGTGAAGCCGGGATCGTCCTCGTGCACGATGAACGCCGAGATTCCGTTCCCGCCCTTGTCCGGGTCAGTCACCGCCATCACGGTGTACCAGGTTGACCTGCCGCCGTTGGTGATCCAGCACTTGGTCCCGTTGAGCACCCAGTCGTCCCCGTCGGCGCGGGCGCGGGTGCGCATCGACGCCGGATCGCTTCCCGCCTCGCGCTCGGACAGCGCATACGACGCCATCGCGTCGCCCGATGCCAGCGTCGGCAGCACTTGCTTTTTCAACTCCTCCGAGCCGTGCAGGATGAGCCCGATGGTGCCCAGCTTGTTCACTCCCGGGATCAAGGACGACGACACACACACCCGGGCAACCTCTTCGATCACGATGCAAGTCGCGACCGAGTCCGCGCCCTGCCCGCCATACGCCTCCGGGACGTGAATCGCCGAGAAGCCGGTGTCGTTGAGCACTTTGAGCGCTTCCTCCGGGAACCGCGCGTGCTCGTCGACGTCGGCAGCGTAAGGGGCGATCTCCTTCTCGCAGATGTCGCGAAGCACCGCCCGCAGCTCGTTGTGCTCGTCGGGAAGCTTGAACAGTTCAAATGCCGGGTTGCCGTGGGGTGCCATGGGAACGGTCCATTCGAGGGGAGGAGTGGTTGTTGTAGCAAGGTTTTTAGCGTTCATCAGATCACTGGCGTAGTCGCGCGGAGACGAAGAACGCCGCACGGGTTGTGACTAGGGAATGAAACGGTTCGCTTAGAACAGCGAGCTGACGAATCCCCCGTCGATCACCAGGCTGCTGCCGGTGCAGAAGCCGGACTCCTCCGAGGCGAAAAACGCTGCCGCTGCTGCCACTTCGTCTGGGCTGACGTATCGGCCCTGCTTCTGGGCGATCAGCTCATCGAATCCGCCCGCGGGAAGGCCCACCGCGGCTTCGAAAGTCGGCATGGCGACGGTGACCAGAGCGGTGTCACTGAAACCGGGCAGCAGGGCGTTGACTCGAACGCCGAAGGGCCGCAATTCGATGGCGGCGGTTTGGGTCAGGTTGCAAACGGCCGCTTTGGCAGCAGCGTATGCCGCCATCAACGGGGAGCCGGTGGTCGACGTGATCGATGACATCGTGATAATCGACCCTCCGCCCGAGGCGATGATGGCGGGTGCGGCGTATCGGATCGACATGAAGACGCCATCGAGGTTGACCGACGTGGTACGGCGCCAGTCCGCGAGTGATGTTTGCAGGATCGGTTGCGGTGTGCCGACGCCGGCGTTCGCGACCATGATGTGCAGCCCGCCAAGCTCCTCGACCGTGCTCGCGACCAACGCCTGGATCTGTCGCTCGTCGGTGACATCGGCCGGGATGGCGATGGCCCCGTCGATGGCGTGAGCGGTGGCCTTGGCAGCTTCGTGGTCGATGTCGGAAACTACGACCCGCGCGCCGTCGGTGGCGAACCTGCGTGCGATGGTGGCACCAAGGCCCTTTCCCGAGCCCGTGACGACGGCGACCTTGCCCTCGAGTGCGAGCGTCATCCCTGCACCTCCTTCAGGTAGCGAAGAGCTTGCGCGGCGGCGTTGGCGCCGCACATGCCGTGCGCGCCGGGCCCCGGCGGGGTGGCGGCCGAGCAGATGTACATTCCGGACAGGCCAATGCTGTATGGGGCCAACGTGATTCGTGGCCCGAACGTCAGCTGGCGAATGTCCTTGGCGCCGGTCATGATGTCGCCTCCTACGAAGTTGGCGTTGTAGGTTTCCATTTGCGTCGTCGAGCGAACCTCATATCCGACGATGCGGTCGCGGAAACCTGGGGCGAAGCGCTCGACCTGGGCGATGATCGCCTCGGTCGCATCGCCGGCGTAGTCGTTGGGGACATGCGCGTAGCTCCACACCGGATGGATATTGCCGATCGAGCGTTGCGGATCGGCCAGGTACTGCTGACCGACGAGCACGAACGGCCGCTCGGGCATGCGTCCGGCGTGGATCGCCCGCTCGGTGGCGGCCAGCTCGGGATAGGTGCCGGCCAGGTGCACCGTGCCCGCCCGGTGGGCGTCCAGGTTCGTCCACGGCACCCCGCCATCGACGGCGAAGTCCACCTTGAACGCGCCGGGGCCACGCCGGAACTTGCTGAATGCGCGAAAAACTCGGCGAGGCAGGCGGTCTCCCAAGATCCCGGCGACCGCGCTTGGCGCCAGGTCGAACATGATGACGTCGGCCGGCGGCAGCTGCGACACCGTCGTCACCCGGACGCCGGTCTCGACCTTGCCGCCCAATTCGTCCAGCAGCGCCACCATCGCGTTGGTTACGGACTGCGAGCCGCCCTCGGCCACCGCCCAGCCGTGCCGGTGCCCGGCGGCGATGATGCCCATCCCGATGGCCGAGGTCATCGGGTAGTGCAGCGGCCGGAAGGCATGGGCCGCCACGCCGCCGAACAAAGCTCGCCCCTGTTGGGTGTTGAACAGCCGGGCGAATGTGGAGGCCGGCAACACGGTAGGCGCACCGAACCGGGCCAGCATCAGCGGATGCTGCGGGAGCCGCAGCAGTGGCCGCATGATGTCCTCGCTCAGAGCGTCGAACCGAGACGCTGGATAACCGAAGGCGGCCCGCCAGCGCCGTCCGTCACGACCGAGGCGGGCCGCGGTCGCTTCGACCGACCGGTAGAGCACTCCGGCGCTGCCGTCGTCGAGGGGGTGCACACAATCGATCTCCGGCCAGCGCCACGACAGGCCATAGCGCTGCAGGCCGAACCTGCGGTGGAACTGGGAGCCGACGGCCATGGGATGGATCGCCGAGCAGTGGTCGTGCAGCAGACCGGGGATGACGCCCTCACTGCTGCGGGCCCCACCACCCACCTCCTCGGCGGCCTCGAGCACGGTCACCTCCACGCCCTCGGCGGCCAGGGAGATGGCGGCGGCGAGCCCATTGGGCCCGCCGCCCACCACGAGTGCCGAGCTCACCGGAGCGCTCCCGCACTGTGCACCTCGGCTGCCGGCGCGGTCGTGCGGTCCGTGCCTTTCAGGGACCATGTCACCTGGGTTGGTATGGGGCCGTTGGGCAGCCACGGCTGTTCCTTGACCGCGTCGGCCACCTTCCAGGTCCCGCGCTCGATGACCCCGAGTGCGGCGTCGATCACCTTGTAGCGCTGGATGCCGCTGCCGAAGGCTTCCGACTCCACCCAGGCAATCACGCATTCGCCCGGCTCGAACGCGGCCTCGCTCTGCACCGCCCGGACCAAGTCTTCGTTGTGCAGGTGACCATCGCCGAAGTTGAACCCGATCAGCGAGTTGCACACGAACTCGCCCTCCCGCACCGAGCGGGTGTCGACGTCGGGCAGGTGCTTCAACAGCAGCGAGAACAGGCCGCGCCCCTGGCTGTGCATGCTGCGCCACGCCGTCGGCTTCTGCAAGGTGATCTCCGCCCAGTGCGGTTCGTAACCGAACGCGACGAACTGGTCGACCTGGTTGCGGGCCGATCGGGTGACCCGGTCCAGTTTCGCCTCAGCTCCCGGCGCGAACGTCCACAGTGCAGATGCCCAGTTGCCGGAATACTGCCGCAGCGAGGGCAGGAAGGAGACCTTGTCCGGCCGCAGATTGCCCAGCACCGGGTAGAACAGCAGCCCGGCGGCGATGACGGCGGCCAACCAAGGCGGCGTCATGTCCCAAGGGGCATATCCGTCCTGGTTCGGGAAGCCGAGGAACAAGAACACCGTGGTGTAGGCGAAGACGACGTTCCATTCCAGCGGGACGGCCAACGGGAAGGTCGAGATGATGAACAGGTGAAACGCCACCATCAACAGCGCGGCGGCTAGCGTCACCCACTTGTTGGTGGAGAAAAGCAGGACCAACGGGGCGGCGATCTCGACGAAGGTTCCGTTGACGTGCGCCATGAGGTGTGCCAGCCGCGACGGCCGCAGGTCGTGCGGGAACGCGCGGTAGTGGGCACGCCGCACCCACTTCGTCGGGATGAACGGGCTGTTGCTGACCATCGGAGGTATGACGTTGGAGAAGTGCTTGCCGAACTTCGAGAAGCCGGCACCGACCCACACCAGGACGATCAGCATCTTGCACGCGATGATCATGTTAGTGAACGGCAGAACGGCGAAGAAGAACAGCGCCGGGAGGTACTGCTCAGCCCGGGCGGCGAGGAAGACGACCTTGTCCCGCAGACCGATCAGAACCAGCAATGCGATCGGTGCCACCAGCAGCGCCGGGTTCACCAGCCCGGAGGTGTTGTGCGGCAACGCTTTCGAGAGCGAGTCGGTGTGCACGCCGGGGGAGAGCAGCGCGATCGCCAGGCTCACCAGCAGCGCCAGATAGATGGCGACGTCGAACCGGTTGCGCCGGTCGCCTGCGGTGAAGGGCACCCATTTCCACGGCCGCAGCCGGATGGTGCCCGGGCGTGCCCAGAACAGGATGCCGCCGGTCATCGGCTTGACCTTGCCGGCCAACGGTCCCCACGAGCCGGCCACGCCGATGGCCTCCAACAACACGGTCCACAGGATCACTTTCTGGTAGACGATCGGTTGATTCCACCATTCACTTACGTGCCAGAAGGCGGGCAGCCCCGACGTCGCCGTCGCGACGGTGATGCCGCCGATCGCGAAGAACACGACCAATTTCACGATGTAGATGAGATGGACCATCCGGGGCGAGCCGAAGCCGTTTTCGGCCCAATCCAGCGTGAGTATCCGCATCCGCTCCATCAACGGCTTTTGCGAGAACTCCTCCGGATCGACCGGGGGCAGGTATGGCTTGGTGAATCCCATGATGCGCTCCTTTATTGCGTGAGAGTGGCCACAACGCTAGGAGTCGGGTGGAGCGTGCCACAGTCTTAAATCGACAAAACCGGTTGCCGCTGTTATCGCCGGAAGACAACCGTGGGGGACTAACGTCATCAGCGTGACGAAATCGCCCCCCAACAGCGGCGTTGGGGTGAACAGTTATGTGGCCGAGGTCGCCGGCCGCTTGCACGATCGGCTGGCCGACGTGACGGCCGACATTCAGCGCGCCCTCGACGGCCAGATCCCCGATCTGCGCCGCGACCCACGGATCATGGAGCTGCTTGGGGCGAGCATCGAAGGAAACGTGGACACGCTGCTGGATGCGCTGCGTTACGACATCGCGGTCGAGCGCATCGAGGCGCCCACTGCGGCGCTCGAGTACGCCCGCCGATTGGCCCAACACGGAGTGCCCGTCAATGCGCTGGTGCGCGCCTACCGGCTGGGTCAGCGCCGGATGAATGAGCTGATCTTCGCCGAGCTGCGGGTGATCGACATGCCGGATGCGACGCGGGTCGCCGTGATCGAGGCCGTGAGTGCCGCGATGTTCGGATACATCGACTGGATGTCGCAGCAAGTCGTTGACATCTACGAAGACGAACGCGAACGGTGGCTGGAGAACCAGAACAGCCTGCGCGCCCTGCGGGTGCGCGAGGTGCTGGATGCTAACAAGACGGTCGATGTCGATGCGGCGACCGCAGCGATCCGCTACCCGCTGCGGTGGCACCATCTGGGCTTGGTGGTGTGGTACCCGGACCCTGACCCGGACGGCGACGACCTTTCGCGCCTTCAGGGTTTTCTGCGCGAGATGGGGGAAGCCGTCGGTGCCGCGGCACCTCCGCTCTTCGTTGCCGCGGATCGCGGCTGCGCCTTGGCGTGGCTGCCCTATCGTGCGGCCGCCCCCGATGTCGTTGCCAAAGTCCGCCGGTTCGCGCAGGCGCGGCCCGGCCCGCCAAGCGTGGCCATTGGGACCATGGCCTCCGGCGTGGAAGGGTTTCGCCGCTCGCACCGGGAGGCGGAGGAGGCCCGTGCTGTCGCGATTATGAGCGGACGAGGCCAGGCGACGGTGATCGCGGCCACCGATCCCGGCTTGTCGGTGGTGGCGCGGCTGGGCGGCGACGTTGCCGGAACCCGCGACTGGGTCGCCACGGTACTCGGTGACCTGGCCAGCGACAGCGACAATGATGCGCGACTGCGCGAGACGTTACGGGTGTATCTGGCTTGCGGCTGCAGCTACAAAATGGCGGCTGAGGAACTCAACCTGCATTTCAACTCGGTCAAGTACCGAGTGGGACGCGCCGTCGACCGACGTGGTCGTGAGATCGTCGGCGATCGGCTCGACGTCGAACTCGCGTTGCTCGCCTGTCACTGGTACGGCAGCGCCGTCCTGCAGCGGAAATGACTTCCGAGCGGGTCACGCCGCAGCCGGGGCGGCGGCATGAGGCGCTGCGACGGGCCGCAGGAAGGGCCTCGGCAGGCGGCCCGCTAGCCGCAACCGGAAGGTCGGCCGCTCGGTGCGGACGGCGTGGACGGCGTGAACGGTCGCCGGGATCAGCACCGGGGTGAACACCGCCATCAGGTAGAGCGTGATCACCAGTAAGGATTCGAACATGGCTTCACCTACGTTTCTGCGTTGCACGCAAGTATCGGAATGGTGTGCGGGTCGCTAATTCGAGCCGTTCGGCGTCAAATATCGAGTTCGTGGCAGAACCTAACCCCGCCGCCTCAGCGCAGCGATGTCGCGAACCAACCAACTTGCGGGGCGTTATTGTCTTCCGGCGACAAAACCCTCACGCGCGATGCCGAATTGTGTCCTAAAGTCCCTTACCTTTTACACCTGGGATGGCAAATCATATGGTCATGACAACTACCCAGAACACTGTGTTCGAGCGTCCACTGGAGCAGCTGGCCCGCAGCGCGTGGCAACTGACGCTGTTTGTCGGCGTCGTGGCCATCGCACTCGGTGCCATCGTGCTGTATTACCCGGGCAAGAGCCTGTTTGTGGCCGGCGTTTTGTTCGGCGTCTACCTGATCGTATCCGGCATCGGGTACATGTTCGCCGCTTTCGGCGTCCACATGGGGGGCTGGATGAGGGTTTTGTCCTTCATCGCCGGTGCGGTGTCGGTGGTGCTGGGCGTGTTCTGCTTCCGTGACAAGCTCGAGTCGATCTGGCTGCTGGCGCTATGGATCGGCATCAGCTGGGTGTTCCGCGGGATGACCCTGCTCGCGGCGGCACTGACCTTCAATGACTTGCCCGGCCGCGGCTGGCAGATACTCGCGAGCATCATCATCGTGGCCGGCGGTGTGGTGCTTATCATCTACCCGATCGACTCGATCGAGGTCCTGACCCTGGTCGCCGGTTGCTGGCTGATAGCCGTCGGCATCGTGGACATCATCAGCGCGTTGCGGGTCCGCCACCAGGCCAAGCAAGTCGCGGAAACCGTCAGGGCCGCGTAGCGCACGCTTACGGCAGTCGCTGCTCGGCCTCGAACGCCAGACACAGCTCGGCGACATCCCGGGGCCGGGACAGCGATCGGCCGGTCAGCTCCTCGATGCGGCGCAGCCGGTGCCGCACCGTGTTGGGGTGGCAGAAGATCTTCGTTGCGGCGTCGTTGGCCGAACCGCCCGCGTCCAGCCAGGCCCGGAAGGTGTCGAGCAGGATGGTGCGTTCCTGGGCGGGCAGCTCGTCCACCCGTCGCAGCAGCAACGACTTGATCTTGGTCATCACCTCGGGCGCGCTGACCGCCGCGACGGCGAGCGGGGTGTCCTCGAAGACGGTGACGAGCGATGCCGCCGACGCCCTGCCGGTGAGGGCACACCGGGCGAACCGCAGGGCGTCGCTGGTTTCGGACAACTCCTGAAACGGCGGGCTGATGCCGACGCGGGCGGTCGCTGCTTGCCGGAGCAACTCGACGAGCGTGCCGAGGTCGGCGGGCGGCGAAGAGCCACGCAGATGCACTATGCCGACCTGCAGGTCGGGGAGCAGCCGCCACGCCGACCGGATGTCGCGCGCAGACAGCTTGTTTTCGATGGCAGGCAATCCCACCCGGCCGATGGTGGGCAGTTCCGCGGCGACGACGACGTAGGGGCCCGAGGTAGGAAGTCGCAGCAGGTCGGCTGCCTCCCAGAGGCTCGGCCGGTCCGTCATCCGGCGGTTCAACAGGGCTTCCACCAACGCCGACCGCTCCTCCTCCCGCTCGACGATCTGTGCGGTCAGTTGCTGGCGGTACGCATTGCTCATCGCGTCGGTGAAGGTTTCCTGGGCGAAGAAGATTCGTGCGGTGGCGTCCAGCACCGAGTCGGTGGGTATCGACGCTGCCCGAGCGGTGGCCAGGGTCTCCTCCCACATGAACCGGAAGCCCATCCGGTAGGCGGTCATGACCGCCGGCAGCGGCACACCGGCGATCGCGCGTTCGGTGCCGGTGCGCTCGGCGGGCGAAACATCGGCGTCGAAGTTCCCGGTGAGCGAGTCGAAGATGAAGGTCGCATTGGCCATGCAACTCTCGGCCACCTGTTCCTTGGTGACGACGTTACCGTCGCAGTACACGTCAATCTCTCGACAAAGTAGATCCGCCATCGCTTTTCCCAGGGTGGGGACGCGGGTCAGCATCAGTTTGCTGAGCCTGACGACGTATGGATCGACCGCCGCGCCGTGCCGGACGACTTTAGATGCCACGCCCATACCGCGAACCTTAGGCCCGGACAAGCGCTGATGTGCGCGGTAACACTAAACGGGGCGGGCTGTTGGTCGTGCGCACATTGCATTCTGGTGTCGTCGGGATCACGCTCTACGTGAGAACAATAGGCACTTCCCGGAGGAACCGATGAGAGCCCTCAGCGCCAACCTTGTGGCATCGAAGAATCGTGACCCGAACCGCGTCGCTTTGCGATGCGACGACCTGCAATTCACCTTTGCCGAGTTCGACGACGCCGCCGCCCGAGTCGCGACGCTCCTGGAGCGCGCCGGCATCGAACCGGGCGACCGGGTCGGGCTGATGCTGCCGAACACACCGGCGTTCGCCATTGCCTTCTTCGGCATCATGTATCGCGGCGCCGTTGCCGTCCCGATGAACCCGCTGCTCAAGGCGCGCGAGATCTCTTACTATCTGTCCAACAGCGGTGCCAAGGCGATGTTCGCAACGCCGGCCTTCGCCGACGAGGCCACCGCCGGGGCCGCCGAGGTGGGGGCACAGTGCTGGCTGGTCGATGATGCCGGCCTGCTGAACCTCGTCGCCGACCTGCACGCGCAGGATTCCCCGGTCGAATGCGGCGACCATGAGGTTGCGGTCATCCTGCACACTTCCGGGACCACCGGCAAGCCCAAGGGTGCCATGCTCACCCACGGGAATCTCGGTCGCAACGCCGAGGTCGCCGTACGCACCCTGGTCGAGATCGGGCCGGACGACGTGGTGATGGGCTGCCTGCCGCTGTTTCACGTGTTCGGCCTGACCTGCGGGCTCAACACTTCGGTCCTCGCGGGCGCGGTGTTGACGCTGATACCTCGGTTCGATCCGCGCAAGGCTCTCGAGGTGATCGAGCGTGACCGGGTCACGGTGTTCGAGGGGGTGCCGACCATGTATTCGGCGTTGCTCAGCGTGGCCGAGCAGGCCCCGCCGGGCGCCATGCGCACACTGCGCACGTGTGTCTCCGGTGGCGCCGCCTTGCCCGTACAGGTTCTCGCCGACTTCGAAAATGCCTTCGGCTGCACGGTCCTCGAGGGCTACGGGCTTTCCGAGAGCTCGCCGGCGGCGGCGTTCAACCATCCGAACCGGCCCCGCAAGGCCGGCTCGATCGGCACGCCCATCGAAGGCGTTGAGATGCGGGTGGTGGATCTGGACGGGGTCGAGGTCCGTCAGGGCGAGGTGGGCGAAATCCAGATCCGCGGCCACAACGTCATGAAGGGCTACTGGAATCTGCCCGAGGCCACTGGGGCCGCGATCACTCCCGATGGGTGGCTCAACACCGGCGACGTCGGAAAGGTCGACGAGGACGGCTACTTCTACATCGTCGACCGCACCAAAGACATGATCATCCGCGGGGGTTATAACGTCTATCCCCGCGAGATCGAGGAGGTGCTCTACGCGCATCCCGCGGTCGCGGAGGCCGCCGTCATCGGCATTCCGCACGACTCTCTCGGTGAGGAGGTTGGCGCCGCGGTCGCGCTCAAAGACGGCGCCGGGGCGACCCCGGACGAGCTGCGCGAACACGTAAAGGCCCAGGTGGCCGCGTACAAATACCCGCGCCTCGTCTGGCTGGTCGACGAATTACCCAAGGGCCCGACCGGCAAGGTCCAGAAACGTGACATCACCTTGCCGCCAAGCGAAAGCGCGCGATAACTGTGGCTAACAAATCGAATCCCCCAGCCAAACCCGACGAGCTCGCGGTACCGCTCGACCTGTTGCTGACCAGTGCCACCAAGCCGTTTGCCAGCCGGATGATGCCCGACGACACCTGGACCCGGTTCGGTGTCAACCTCGCCAAGCAACCCGGGGCGGTGGCCGGCCGGATCGGTGGACTCGCGCGCGAGCTCGGCGCCATCGCCGCGGGCAACTCGCACCGGGCCCCGGCAAGGACCGACAAGCGCTTCAGTGACCCAGCCTGGGAACAGAATCCGCTACTGCACCGGATCATGCAGGCCTACCTTGCCGGCGCGGAGACCGCCGAGGGGCTGCTCGCCGACGCGCATTTGGACTGGCGCGACCAGGAGCGGATGCGGTTCGTCATCGAAAACCTGGTCGAGGGTGTGGCGCCCAGCAACAACCCGCTGATCAGTCCGCTCGGCTGGAAGGCGATGATCGACACCGGCGGGCTCAGCGCGGTCCGGGGTGTCAAAGCCTTTGCCCGGGACATGCTTTCGAAGCCACGCGTTCCCGCGATGGTCGAGCCCGATGCCTTCGTCGTGGGCGAGACCTTGGCCGTCACCAAGGGCGCGGTCGTGCTGCAGACCTCGATGTTCGAACTGATCCAATACGCCCCGCAGACACCCAAGGTACGCGAGATTCCGTTGCTCATGGTGCCGCCCGTGATCAACAAGTTTTACATCATGGACATCGCGCCCGGGCGCAGCATGATCGAGTATTTCGTCCAGCAGGGACAGCAGGTCTTCGCCATCTCCTGGCGCAATCCGCAGAAACGGCACCGGGATTGGGGCTTCGACGCGTACGGCGCCGCGATCGTCGAGGCGATGGACGCGGTACAGAAGATCGCCGGGACCGACAGCACCCACCTGCTGGCCACCTGCTCGGGCGGCATCCTGGCCGCAATGACGGCGGCCCACCTGGCCGACATCGGTGAGGGCGACCGGGTGGCCGGCCTCAACCTGTCGGTCACCGTGCTGGACCAGACCCGGGCCGGTTTCGCGGCCGCCTTGATGAGTGACCGCGCGGCCCGAGCGGCGATCCGGGTTTCAGACCGAAAGGGGTACCTGGACGGGCGCGACATGGCGGAGATGTTCGCGTGGCTGCGGCCCACCGACCTGGTCTGGCGGTACTGGGTGAACAACTATGTGCAGGGCCGCAAGCCGGCGCCGTTCGACGTCCTGTTCTGGAACGCCGACACCACCCGGATGACCGCCGCATTGCACCGCGACATGATCCTGATGGCGGTGCGGCACGCCCTCGTCACCCCGGGCGGGGTCAGCATGCTGGGCACCCCGGTCGACCTCGGGAAGGTCACTTCGGACGCGTATGTGGTCGGCGGCGTCGCCGACCACATCTCCCCGTGGCACGCCACCTATCGCAGCGCGCGGCTGCTCGGTAGTAAGGACAATCGGTATGTGCTCTCCAGCGGCGGTCACATCGCCGCGCTGGTCAACCCGCCGGGAAACCCGAAGGCGTCGTACCGCACCGGTCCCGTCGACGCCGAAGATCCGCAAAAGTGGCTGGAGACGTCGCAGAAGTTCAGTGACTCCTGGTGGCCGCACTACGTGGGCTGGCTCGCCGAGCGCAGCGGCCCGGAGGTCGACGCACCGAAAGTCCTTGGCGGCGACGGTCTTCCGCCGCTTGGTCCCGCCCCCGGCAGTTATGTGATGGAAAAGTGAGCAAGCGTGGCGCACAGCAGAGGCGCCTGCGCGTGGTAACGCCAAGCACGATCGGCGAGGAGCGCTACGTCAGCTCGGGCGGCCAGCGGATCCGGGTGAACGTCCGCGAAGGAACGGGCGTGCCCCTGGTGCTGTGCAATGGCATCGGGGCCAGCCTGGAGGTGCTCGATCCGCTGGTCGAACAGCTGCCGATGACCGTGGTCAGGTTCGACGCGCCGGGTACCGGAGGATCGCCGACCTCGCCGCTGCCGTACGGGTTTCCCTACCTCGCCTGGGTCTTGGGCCGGGTGCTGTCCAAACTCGACATCGGCGTGGTCGACGTTTTCGGGCTGTCCTGGGGCGGGGCCCTTGCGCAGCAGTTCGCCTTCCAGAATCCGCGCCGCTGCCGGCGCATGGTGCTGGTGGCGACCGGCACCGGCATGTTCATGGTGCCCGCCAGCCCTTTCGTTCTGGCGAAAATGGCCACCCCGCGCCGGTTCTCGGACCCCAACTACGCCGCTTCGATCGCCGGTGATCTCTACGGCGGTACCGTCCGCGCCCACGGTGAAGACGTGGCAAAGCTGTTCGTGCGGCAGTTGCACGCCGGATCCAAGATGGGGTATCTGCACCAACTGCTCGCGGGCTTTGCCTGGACCAGCCTGTTCGCCCTGCCCGCGGTGCGGCAGGAAACCTTGATCGTGTCGGGCACCGACGACCCGATCATCCCGGTGGCCAACGCCCACATCCTGCACAGGTTGCTACCCCATGCAATCCTGCACCTGCATTCGGGCGGTCACATCGACATCGTGCACAACGCGGCCGAACTCGCGCCCGTCATCGAGGGCTTTCTGACCGAAGCGGGCGAAAGGGCTTGAGCCGCAGGGTGAGCCGGCTATGCCTGTATGTCCGCAGTGATCGCGCCGGTCAGCCGGATCAGGTCCCGGGGCGCGACCGCAACGTCCCACCCGCGCCTGCCCGCGCTGCAATACATTCGCTCCCAGGCGAGCGCATCCGCGTCGACAACTGTGGGCAGCCGCTTGCGCTGGCCTAAGGGCGACACCGCGCCCACCAAGTAGCCGGTGGTCCGTTCGGCGGCGGAGCGTTCGGCCAGGTCCGCTGGGGCCACCCCCAGCGCGGTCGCGGCCGCCTTCAGTGAAAGTTGGGCCGTCGCCGGCAATACCGCCACGGCGAGCCCGCCGGGGACCGCGATGATCAAGGTCTTGTAGATCTGCCCGGGCGCGATGCCGCGGGCTTCGCTCAGCGCGCGGACCGCCTCGAGGCCGAACGAGCGTTCCCGCGGATCATGGCCATACTTCAGGATCTCGTGTGGCACATTGGCCTCCACGAGCGCGGCGATCGCCGGTGTGGCGGCGCGGGCCACGCGTTAACCGCTTCAGGGCCCGGTGTAGCCCGGCGGGTTAACGCCGTCGACCCAGAAGTCGACGCCGAGTTGAGAACCCGGGACGCAGTTGTAGACCGACAGGTCGGTGACGCCGGATTCCACCAGCACGTCCTCGCACAGCAGCATGTTGCCGGTGTACTCGCGGGCGGGCTTGTTGAGGATCACGTAGGCCGCGTCGGAGTACACCTCGGGCTTGCGCGCCCGCCCCATCGCCTCGTCCCCGCCGAGCAGGTTCTGCACCGCGGCGGTGGCCACCAGCGTGCGCGGCCACAGCGTGTTCGAGGCGATGCCCGCCTCGCGCATCTCCTCGGCTATCCCCAGCGCGCACAACGTCATGCCGAACTTGGCCATCATGTAGGCGGTCGGCTTCAACCACTCCTTGTCCAGCAGCACCGGCGGCGACAGCGTCAGGATGTGCGGGTTCTCCCGGCCCTGCAGGTGCGGGATGCAGGCCCGCGAGACCGCGTACGTACCGCGCACCTGGATGCCGTTCATCAGGTCGAACCGCTTCATCGGCACCTCGGTGATGGACCCCAGGTTGATCGCCGAGGCGTTGTTGACGCAGATGTCGATGCCGCCGAACTGCTCCACGGTCTTGGCCACCGCGGACTCGACGGACTCCGGATCGCGGACGTCCCCGACGATCGGCAACGCCTGTCCGCCCGCCTCCTCGAGTTCCTTGGCGGCGGTGAACACCGTCCCCGGCAGCTTCGGGTGCGGCTCGGCGGTCTTGGCGATCAGGGCGATGTTGGCACCGTCTTGAGCGGCGCGCTTGGCGATCGCCAGGCCGATACCGCGGCTGGCGCCGGAGATGAACATGGTCTTGCCTTGTAGAGACATGGCGTCACACTAGCGTCCTGGCAAAGCCGGCCCGATAACGGGACCGGCCGCGACGGATTCGCCGGGAAATAGCACGTCGGCTAACGCTGTTAGAACAATCGGTCTCTGATGCGACTGGGCAGACCCGGGCAGACGCTGTCAGGGGGAGCCTCTAGATTGGGAGGAGCACTTTGGTGTCAACGGCGACGAGCCTGCTGGACAGTCCAATGGGCGCCGAGCGGTTGGCTTGCTTCCCTGCGGGTCCGGGGGCGCTTTGGGTGCTGTCCGGTAACACCGCAGCAGAAGGGACCGGGTTAATCGAAATGGCCGATACCGACGGCGTGTCAGAAGAAACGGTTTCCCAGGCCGCACCGCACGAGGAGACCGACGAGGAACTGACGGCGCGCTTCGAACGCGACGCGATTCCCCTGCTGGACCAGCTTTACGGCGGCGCGCTGCGCATGACGCGTAATCCCGCCGATGCCGAAGACCTGCTGCAAGAAACGATGGTCAAAGCGTATGCGGGATTTCGTTCCTTCCGGGAAGGGACCAACCTCAAGGCGTGGCTGTACCGGATTTTGACCAACACCTATATCAACAGCTATCGCAAGAAACAGCGCCAACCGGCGGAGTACCCGACCGAGGAGATCACTGACTGGCAGCTCGCCTCCAATGCCGAGCATTCGTCTACCGGGTTGCGTTCGGCTGAGGTCGAAGCGCTGGAATCGCTGCCGGATTCAGAAATCAAAGAAGCGCTGCAAGCGTTGCCGGAAGAATTCCGGATGGCGGTGTATTACGCCGATGTCGAGGGTTTCCCTTATAAGGAGATCGCCGAGATCATGGATACGCCGATTGGAACGGTAATGTCGCGGCTGCACCGCGGCAGACGCCAACTGCGTGGGCTATTGGCCGACGTAGCCAAGGAACGGGGCTTTAACCGCAGGCAGCCGGCGCACGAGGAGGTGTCGTCATGAGTGAGTTTTCTCCGAGCAGCGACACGTGCCCCAACGACGACGCGCACGGCGCGGTCGGCTGCGCCGAGGTGATTCGCCAGGTCTGGCTACTGCTGGACGGCGAATGCACACCTGAGTCCCGGGACCAGCTACGCCGGCACCTCGAGGCGTGCCCCGGGTGCTTCAAGCATTACGGGCTCGAGGAGCGCATCAAGGCGCTGATCGCGACCAAATGCAAAGGCGAAAAGGCCCCCGAGGGTCTGCGCGAGCGGCTCCGCTTGGAGATCCGGCGCACCACCATCATCCGCGGTTCGCAATAGCGGTTGCTACGAGTTGGGCCGCTTGCCGTGGTTAGCCTTGCTGTACTTGCGGTCGCGCTTCTTACGGCCCCGTTTGGCCATGTTTTGGTAAACCTCCGGTCAATCGCTTGTCACACCGGGCGCCCGGCCCGCTCGCGTTGCCGCCCAGTCTCTCACGGATCGGATGCGGCCCGGCACGGACCCGTGCGCCGCGAGTTCGACCGGTCCTATGGTTCGATATACACCTAAGCCTGATAGAAGCTTGATGGACCAGCAGCCAGCCTGCGCAGATGGCCGACACGAGTGGGGTGAAGATGGCCGAGGATGTGCGCGCCGAGATCGTGGCCAGCGTGCTCGAAGTCGTGGTGACCGAGGGTGACCAGATCGGAAAAGGCGACGTCGTGGTGCTGCTCGAGTCGATGAAGATGGAGATACCCGTATTGGCCGAAGTCGACGGCACCGTCAGCAAGGTCAGCGTGTCGGTAGGTGACGTGATTCAGGCGGGCGACCTCATCGCCGTGATCAGCTAGCCATTGGAACGCACCTACCTACTGCCGCGGGATGACCCCCGGGGAGTAATCGATGTCAACGCTGGGTGATTTGCTCGCCGAACACACCGTGCTACCGGGTAACGCGGTGGACCACCTGCACGCGGTGGTCGGGGAGTGGCAGCTGCTGGCCGACCTGTCGTTCGCCGATTACCTGATGTGGGTTCGCCGTGACGACGGCGCGCTGGTGTGCGTGGCGCAGTGCCGGCCGAACACCGCGCCCACCGTACTGCAGACCGACGCGGTGGGCAGCGTCGTCGCCGCCCACCGGCTGGCGGTGGTCGCGGAGGCATTTGAACCCGGTGCATCCAGGGGCAATGGTGATGCGCCCCACGAAAATTCGTGGGAGCTGCCCGGCCCGCACGTGGAAGCGTCCCCGGTGCGGTATGGCGGGCGGGTGGTGGCCGTGTTGACGCGTCATCAAACCGCAGGGGCCGCGGACCGTACGTCGGGCCAGCTGGAAACCGCGTACCGGGAATGCGCCACCGATCTTGTCCACATGTTGGCCGAGGGCACTTTTCCCGACGTCGGTGACGTGGTCATGTCACGATCCACCCCCCGGGCCGGCGACGGTTTCATCCGCCTCGACGTCAACGGAGTCGTCGCGTACGCCAGCCCCAACGCCGTGTCGGCCTATCACCGGATGGGCCTGACCAGCGAGCTGGAGGGCCGCAATCTGGTGAAAGTGACGCGGCCGCTGATCTCAGACCCGTTCGAGGCGCAGGAGCTGGCCGAGCATGTACTCGATCTGCTGGCCGGCGGTCGAAGCATGCGGATGGAGGTGGACGCCGGCGGCGCCACGGTGCTGCTGCGGACGTTGCCGTTGGTGGTGCGCGGCACCAGTGCCGGTGCCGCGTTGCTCATCCGCGACGTCACCGAGGTGAAGCGCCGCGACCGGGCCCTGATCTCCAAGGACGCCACCATCCGCGAGATCCACCACCGGGTGAAGAACAACCTGCAAACCGTGGCGGCCCTGCTGCGCCTGCAGGCCCGCCGGACCGTCAACGCCGAGGGGCGGGAAGCCCTGATCGAGTCGGTGCGCCGGGTGTCGTCCATCGCTTTGGTCCACGACGCCTTGTCGATGTCGGTGGACGAGCAGGTCAACCTCGACGAGGTCATCGACCGGATCCTGCCCATCATGAACGACGTGGCGTCGGTGGACCGGCCGATCCGGATCAACCGGGTCGGTGACCTGGGGGTGCTGGACTCCGACCGCGCGACGGCCCTGATCATGGTGATCACCGAACTGGTCCAGAACGCGATCGAGCATGCGTTCGACCCGGCGGCCGAAGAAGGCTCGGTGACGATACGCGCCGAGCGCTCGGCGCGATGGCTGGACGTCGTCGTCCACGACGACGGCCGCGGATTGCCGGAAGGCTTCAGTCTGGAGACCTCCGACAGCCTCGGCCTGCAGATCGTGCGGACCTTGGTCTCGGCTGAACTGGACGGCACCCTGGGCATGCGGCAAGCGCCCGCCCGCGGCACCGATGTGGTGCTGCGAGTGCCGATCGGCCGACGTGCCCGACTGCTGATGTAAGACGCAGCGGATGCCTACGCAACAGTGCGGCCCCGACTTTCGTCGGGGCCGCACTGTCTGCTCTTACTGGGTCAGACTCCGCTGCGGGCCTTCGTCCGGGCGTTGCGGCGCTTGAGGGCGCGCCGCTCGTCTTCGCTCATGCCGCCCCAGACGCCCGAGTCCTGGCCAGTATTCAGCGCCCAGGCGAGACATTCCGTCGTCACCGGGCACCGATTGCAGACCAGTTTCGCGTCAGCGATCTGCGCGAGCGCCGGGCCGCTGTTCCCTACCGGGAAGAACAGCTCCGGGTCTTCGTCACGACAGACTGCCTTGTGGCGCCAATCCATACGTTGTTACTCCTCACTGAGTGCGCAGCAAGGCGCACGGCCATTTTTTCTTCGGCTGTTAACGCGTGCACAAGAAAAGAGTCCGCACCCCTACACAAATTTCTGCATGCAACCTTTCGATCGTTTCACAGGCTCGGAAGATGTCAATAGTGCGAGTTAGCTCGTGGGCTATCTCACTTTAGGATCCGGTCCCCGAGCCCTTACTCCGTTGTACTAAACTGACTTGCCATTCTAGCGAAAACTTTTCGCCGGTGGACCGCCCAACAGCTCGTTACCGCAGCTCAGGGGCGTTCTTGCGGGGAGGTGCGACCACCGCCAGCGCGTCCGGGACCGACCTGAACGTCATGGTCTCGCGCACGCCGAGATAATCCCCGTCGAACTGACAGGCAATCGGCCCACCGGTCGAGGTGACCCGCACACACGGCACGTCGTCCTCGGTGATGAGGTGCGAGAACTCGAACTTGGGCCGTTTGGCGAACATCTGCCGGACGATCCGCAGGGTCGAGATCGGCTTCATGCTGGTGGGGGCGAACACGCCCAGCCCGGATTCGAAGGTGCAGCCGGGATTGGTCCACACCGGGCGGTCGTTGGCGAACGTCCACGGACTGGAATTTGAGACGAACACAAAGCTCACGCCGGTCACCGGCGGACGGCCGGCAACTTCGAGCTCGAGCATCGGCTCGCGGCGCGTGTACCCCCACACGGCGGGCACGGCCGCGCGTATATAACGCCACGCCGTGACCTTGCCGCCTTTGTCGCGTTCAGCCTCGACCGCCGCGACCACCTCTGCGTCGACACCCATTCCGGTGTTGAACACCGCCCACCGCTCGCCGCAGTCGATCAGGCCGATCCGGCGCCAGGTGTGATGGCGCTGGTAGTCGTCCAGCAGCTGGATGAGCTGATTGGTGGCGGCGACCGGGTCCCGGGAGATTCCCAGCGACCGCGCCAGCACGTTGGCCGAACCGCCCGGCACCACCGCAACCGCCGGCACCGGACCGCCGGGCCCCGCGGATGCGGCGCCGGGATGGCCGAGCAAACCGTTGACCACTCCGCTCACCGTGCCGTCGCCGCCGTGAACCACGATCAAATCGACTCCATCCGCGAGCGCCTTCTCCGCCAGTTCGTTGCCGTGACCGCGGTGGTTGGTGTGCTCGACGGTGAGCTGCAAGCGGCTCTTGAGCGCGTGCGCCAGCAAGTCGCGCCCGGCCGGAGTGGTCGAGGTGGCGGTGGGGTTGACGATCAGCACGGCGCGCATGATGACCGAGCTTAGGCGCTGCGACGATGCACGCCGCTGGGCGGCGTGCGGAGGAGCAGCGCGATGTGCCCAGGCGCTGCTGTGGGCAACCGGCCGGGTGCGGCGGATAGGCGTGGCTACGCTGGCGCTGTGAATCCGTCCCGCAAGCCGGCGACACCCCGGGCCGTCCCGGCGGCCGTGCGCGCAGCGGGCCTGCTGGTGGCGGTGCAGGGGGTGGCCGCCCTGGTCGTCGCGGTGGTGCTGGTGACGCGCGGGCTCGCGGGAGCCGACCAGCACGTGGTCAACGGCGTCGGCACGGCGGTATGGTTCGTTCTGGTCGGCGGCGTGGTGCTCGCCGCCGGACGCGCGCTGGTGGTCGGCAAGCGCTGGGGCCGCGGCCTGGCCGTGATCACCCAGCTACTGCTGCTGCCCGTGGCGTGGTATCTCGTGACGGGTTCGCATCAGCCGTTCTTCGGCATTCCGGCCGGCATCTTGGCGGTGGTGGTGTTGGCCTTGCTCTTCAGTCCTGCGGGCCTGCGTTGGGCCGCCGGCGGCGATCAGGGCGACGCGGCGAGCTCCGCCAGCCGCGGGCCGGACAGCCGATAGGTGGTCCACTCGCGCTGCGGTTGCCCGCCGATGCCCTCGTAGAGGGTGATGGCGTCGGCGTTCCAGTTCAGCACCGCCCACGACAGCCGCGTGTAGCCGTTGGTGACGCATTCACCGGCCAGCGCGGCCAGCAGCGCGCTGGCCAGGCCGCGGCGGCGAAAACCGAGCCGCACGAACAGATCTTCGAGATAGATACCCGCCACACCGTCCCAGGTGGAGAAGTTGACAAACCACAGCGCCATGGCGGCGATCTCGCCGTCGACGTCCGCGACGTGCCCGTGCACCCTCGGCGGATCACCGAAAAGCGCTGTGGCGATCTGCGTTTCGGTGACGGTGCATTGCTCGGCGGCGAATTCGAATTCGGCCAGCGCGTGGATCATTTCGGTGATCGCACCGGCGTCCTGCGGTCCGGCGCGCCGGATGTTCGCGCTCATCGGTCAGCTTCCAGCGCGCTGAGGATGGTCGTGAATTTCGTTGTGGTTTCCGCAACTTCCTCGTCGGGATCGGATTCGGCGACGATGCCGCCGCCGGCGTGGGCGATTGCGGTGCGGCGATCCGCCGAGAGCTGCGCACAGCGGATGGACACCACCCAGCGACCGTCGCCTCGGGCGTCGCACCAACCTACGGCCCCCGCGTAGAAGCCGCGGTCACCTTCCAGCTCGGCAATGAGCTCGATCGCGGCCTTGGTCGGTACCCCGCCGACCGCCGGAGTCGGATGCAGCGCCAATGCCAAATCAATTGCCGTCGTTGACGTTTCGCGCAGGCGTCCGCTGATCGGTGTGCACAGGTGCCATACTGCGGCGGTGCGGCTCAATTGGGGTTCCGGAGCGATCGTCAGATCGTCGCACAGTGGCTCCAACGCCGCGCGAATCGTCTCGATAACCAGCTGGTGCTCGTGACGGTTCTTGGCCGAACCGGCCAGCGTCGCACCATTGGCAGCATCGACGTGCGGGTCCGCGGCGCGCGGGGCCGAACCGGCGAACGGCCGGCACTCGACCCGGTCGCCGGAGCGTGCCACCAACAGCTCGGGGCTGGCGCCCACCAGCGCCACACCCGCATAGTCGTCACCGGCGGCGGTCAGGTCAACCAGATAGCCGTATGCGGCCGGGTCTGCGGCGATGAGGCGACGCAGGATTTCGCGGGCATTTAACGGGGCGTCCGCGACCAATTGCAAGGCGCGGGCCAAGACCACCTTGTGCAGCACGCTGCCCGGTGCGACGAGCTGATCGCGTGCCCGGCTGACGCGGTCCCGGTAGGCGGTGGGCGGCGGGACTTCGGCAGCCACCCGCACCGACGGCAGCAGCGCCACCGGCCAGTCGGGTGGCCCCTCGGTAACGCGCACGGCACCCGGCACCAGCAGAGCTGCCGGCCTGTCCACGTCAAAAGGTAACGCGCCCAATACTATTGGGGCCGACTCGGAACGCAGCGCCGCTTGCGCCGCGGCAATGTCGCGAAAGCGCTGCCGCACCCCGTCGGCAAGCAGAGTTTGGGTGGGCCCGCACAGCGCGAACGGCGGTTCGGGCTCGCTCACCCGGGTGCGATCGCCTGCGGCACGCCGGTCAATCCGAGTGCGGCGAGTTGTCGCACGCCATACTCGAAACCGCACACGGCGATGGAGCCGGCGAGCATCCAGAAGCGGCTGCCCTCGACGAGCGGCAGCTCCACCCAGCGGGTGATGACCGAACGGGAGAAATGGCTATGGCCCACGAAGACCACGTCGCGCGAGATCATGTGCTCCAACGCCAGTGCGACCGCCTTATCGGCGCGGTTGCTGACTTGCGCCACGCTTTCGCCGCCGGGGCATCCGTGCGTCCAAACCAGCCAATCGGGATCTGTTTCCCTGATCTGCGGGGTGGTCAAGCCCTCGTAGGAGCCGTAATCCCACTCGGCCAGCAGGGGAGACACGTCGTCGACGGCAAGTCCGGCCAGCTTGGCGGTGGTCAGCGCGCGTATCCGCGGGCTGCTGATCACCAGCGGGTCAACAAGTTCCAGTTCACGCAGCACGCGACCGGCGAGCTCGGCCTGCAGCCGCCCGTTGTCGGTCAGTTCGATGTCGGTTCGGCCGGTGTGCCGCCCGGATTTCGACCACTCGGTTTCGCCGTGGCGCAGTAATACGAGTCGGTGGTTGTGCAAGCCCATAGCGACCGATTCTGCCCGACGACATGCCCGGCGCGTTGTCCGAAGCACGGCTCGGGTGAACATGCCAGGATGGCAGGTGACCGCGCGGCGCCGATGTGGGAGTACCACCCGCTTTGCGGGGGAGGGAGCGGCCTTGTGAAGAAGACCCGGGTATTGGCGGTCGCTAACCAGAAGGGCGGCGTAGCCAAGACGACGACGGTTGCCTCGCTGGGTGCGGCGATGGTGGACGCGGGACAGCGAGTGCTTTTGGTGGACCTTGATCCCCAGGGCTGTCTGACTTTCTCGCTCGGCCAAGACCCGGACAAGCTGCCGGTGTCGGTGCACGAGGTGCTGCTCGGTGAGGTGGAGCCCAACGCCTCGCTGGTCTCGACGATGGAGGGAATGACGCTGCTGCCGGCCAACATCGACCTGGCCGGCGCCGAGGCGATGTTGCTGATGCGTGCGGGGCGTGAGTATGCGCTCAAGCGGGCGCTGGCCAAGCTCTCCGAACAGTTCGACGTGGTGATCATCGACTGCCCGCCCTCGCTGGGTGTGCTCACCCTCAACGGGCTGACGGCCGCCGACGAGGTGATGGTGCCGCTGCAGTGCGAGACGCTCGCGCACCGCGGGGTCGGTCAGTTACTGCGTACGGTCGCCGATGTCCAGCAGATCACCAACCCGGAGCTGCGCCTCCTCGGCGCTCTGCCGACGCTGTACGACTCGCGGACCACCCATACCCGTGACGTGTTGCTCGACGTCGCCGACCGCTACAACCTGCCGGTGCTGGCCCCGCCGATTCCGCGCACGGTGCGTTTCGCCGAAGCCAGCGCCTCGGGTTCGTCAGTGATGGCCGGGCGTAAGAACAAGGGCGCGTCGGCCTACGGCGAGCTGGCCCAAGCATTGCTCAAGCACTGGAAGACCGGCAAAGCACTGCCGACCTTCACCGTCGAGGTCTAACGGTCTCGAGCTAGCCGCGCGCCGTAGCCGGTTGCCTGTGCGCTGACGGCTTTGAGTGTGAACTGACGGCGCTGCCGCCCGGCGTGTCGCCGCCCTGGGCGCACACGGGATGGCTCCAGGTGCACATCGAACGACGC
>Ga0335069_10002683_pt1 | contig 27182 bp, 27 predicted proteins | sample Lox_Sample_11_FD_206714 | JGI IMG/M metagenome (GOLD analysis project Ga0335069, IMG submission 206714) | Soil microbial communities from Loxahatchee National Wildlife Refuge, Florida, United States - Lox_Sample_1.1 | ecosystem: Environmental > Terrestrial > Soil > Wetlands | place: USA...
TGTGTGGACGTCAATGTGTCCGAGGTGGAGCAGGTCGCGAAACAGATCGGCGGAAAGGCGCAGCGATGTGACGTTGGCATCGAGGCGGATGTATCGGGCGCCGTCGAGCAATGCGTCAAGTCGTACGGATCGCTAGATGTTGCGGTGAATGCGGCAGGGATCGATCAGGACGCTGTGCCGTTCGAGCGGTCGGAATTGGCCACGCTTGAGCGGGTAATGCGCGTGAATGTTTTCGGAATGTGGTCCTGCATGCGATCGGAATTGCGCGTTATGCTGGAAAGGGGGAGCGGGGCCATCGTCAACGTCGCTTCCATTGCGGGACTCGTGGGAGCACCTGCTATGCAAGCCTATGTCGCGAGCAAGCACGCCGTCGTTGGGTTGACCAGATCGGCGGCCCTCGATTGCGCAAGCAGAGGCGTTCGCGTCAATGCGCTGTGTCCCGGCGGAACGCGGACACCAATGTTGGCCCACCATTTCAAAGGTGTCCCTGAGCTCGAGGAAATCGCAGCCAAGAGCCATCCGCTGGGTCGACTCAGCGAGCCTGATGAGCAGGCGCGAGCCGCGCTATTCCTCGCGTCCGATGAGGCCAGTTTTATAACTGGACAGGCGTTGGCGGTTGACGGCGGTTACACTGTTCACTGATGGATTGAGCTTGGAGATTACAATGAGTGCAATCGGAAGCAGTCAGGCGGATCAAACCTCACTTTACGCAAAATCTCCGGGCGAGTCGGTTCAGGAGATTCTTGCGCGCGACAAGCACTTACCGCCCAAGGCGTACTCCCGCTCGTCATATTATTATTTGGGCAACGACGACATTCCGGTGGAAAGATATCTGTCTGCCGAATGGCATCGTCTCGAGGTCGAGACGGTTTGGCGAAAGGTCTGGCAGGTTGCCTGCCGCGTCGAGGACATCAAGGACCCAGGCGACTTTATTGTTTATGACATCGCGGACGACAGCGTCATTGTAGCGCGCACCTCGAATGGCGAGATAAAAGCGTACACCAACGCTTGCCTTCATCGCGGTACCGCGCTCTGTGTGGGTGTGGGAAACGCGAAGAGCTTTCGTTGCCCCTTCCACGGCTTTACCTGGTCGCTAGAGGGCCAGCTGCGCTACATCCCCGGTCAGTGGGATTTTCCGCACGTCGACAAAGAGAAATTCCATCTGCCAGAAGTCAAAGTCTCTACGTGGGGAGGCTTTGTATTCATAAACCTCGATTCGTCCGCGCGCCCGCTCTTGGAGTATCTGGAGATTCTGCCGCAACACTTGGACGGCAAGGTGTTTGAAGGTCGATTCAAGTCGGCCCACGTGTCTCAGGTTGTTCCCTGCAACTGGAAAGTCGCGCAAGAAGCGTTCATCGAAGGCTATCATGTTGCGGAAACGCACTTTTCGAAAGATGAAAATGGCTTTGTTCGCGCTGACGATCCGATTGCGGCGTTCAGTCACGACACGGCGACGGAATACGACATCTGGCCGGAGAGCAGACACATCAATAGATTGATGCAGGTCGGCGGAGTGCCGAGTCAGTACGTTGCGCACCACATCAAGAGCCAACAGCAAATTGTCGACCAGATTTTGCGGAGAGTTCCGCAAGACGCGAGACCAAAGCTGAAGGCGGGAGAAGAGGCACGGCCCGCGATCGCCGAATTCAATCGTCGCGCGCTTAGTAAACTCTATCGCGCCGATCTTAGTCGTCTGACCGACGCGGAATTCCTTGATCAGAGCCAGTACAACATTTTTCCGAACTTCACGCTCTGGCCCAACGTCTTTTCTCCCCTTTGTTACAGGTTCCGGCCATACGGCAACGATCCGAATCAATCGTTGTTTGAAGTGTGGTTTCTACATCCGAAGCCGGAATACGGAGAGCCCGAGAAGGTTGCGAAAGAGCACCGATTGGCTCCGGGAGAGCCCTGGGCCAGCGTGTCGGCTCTCGGACCTTATGGTCCGATTATAGACCAGGACATGCCCAATCTGGCTCGCATCCAAAAAGGGCTAAGGGCGACGAAGAAGCCTGGCGTGACGCTAGGAAACTATCAGGAGGTGCGCATTCGGCACTTCCACAAGACCCTGGGCGAATATACCGCCGGCAACCGATAGACAGACCAAGAGCAAGAAGCGACACGGGACGGGAACAGAGAAATGCCGGTTTGGGGTCGGGATCTAAAGTCCAAGAAAATTGGCACGTATGCGGTGCAAGCGCTGTCGCCTCGCCCTTCTAGAATAACGGCCATCCTCGAAGAGGCGAAAAAATGGGGTGACCGGGAATTCATAGTGTACGGCGACCGGCGGATTTCATTTTCCGAGTTTTTGGGCAGCTGCACGGCAGTCGCGACACAATTCCGCGGACGCGGAGTGCAGGCAGGCAAACCAGCGCTGGTTCTGGGGGCGAACTCGCCAGAATGGCTCGCCGCGTTTTGGGGCTTGGCCGGCTGTGGTGCCATCGTTGCCCAAGGAAATGCCTGGTGGAGCGCTGACGAGATCGTAGAAGCGACTGAGCTTCTCAAGCCGTCCGTTATCGTCGCGGACAAGAAGCGCCTGGGTCTCATCCGAGCCGACTCCCGCCTAAGCGCCATCTCTGTGGTGGCGATCGAGGAAGTGGCCGCCTGGTGCGACACCTCTAGGCAAGTGATGCATGAGTTTCCGGATGGAGACGAAGAAGATCCCGCCGTGCTCATCTTTACTTCGGGAACTACAGGGAAGCCGAAAGCGGCAGTCTTGTCCCACCGAGCGGGGATTTCTGCGTTGCACACAATCTACGTTGCGAGAGGCAAGACGCCGGACTGCATGTCGTCCTCTGACCCGCAGATGACACTGCTTTGTTCAAATCCGTTGTTTCATGTGGGTGGATTTCTGCTGCAGTCGCAATGTCTTCTCTCCGGCCATCGCCTGGTCCTGATCGAGGGTAGGTTTGACGCTGCGCAAGTTCTCGGATTGATCGAACGCGAAAAGGTGAATATCTGGTCGACGGTTCCAACACTTCTCGCGCGCGCTCTTGCTCACCCAGACATCGCATTGAGAGACCTGCGCAGTGTCAAAACATTCTCTGCGGCGGGCAGTATGGTGGATCCGGATTTGATTGCGGCGGCTAGGAAGGCGTTTCCCGAAGCGCGAGCTGGGGGAGGAACGACTTATGGAATGACCGAGTCGGGAGGCTCTGCCACGCTTATTGGTGGCGAAGACTATGTTTCTCATCCGAATTCGTGCGGTCGGGCACTACCGGGCTGCGAGTTGGTGATTCGAGAGCCCGATGCGGAGGGAGTCGGAGAAATCTTGATCCGGTCGCCTTCGGCTATGAGCGGCTACTGGCGCGACCCGTCCAATAACATCGTTGACGAAGAAGGATGGGTGCATTCTGGCGATCTGGGGCGGATAGATTCTGATGGCTACCTCTACGTTGTCGGCCGAAGCAAAGACATCATCATTAGAGGAGGAGAAAACGTCTCGTCGTCTGCCGTGGAGAATGCGCTCATGCAACATCCGGATGTCGAAGAAGTCGCTGTTTTAGGCCTACCGCACCGGGATCTAGGCGAAGAAGTCGCAGCGATTGTTGTCGTAAAATCGGGATTCAGCGGCTCGGCCGCAACGTTTTCAGACCACCTCACCGCCCGCCTGGGCTACTTCCAGATCCCAACACGTTGGGCGATCCGCTCCGAACCTTTGCCCGTGAATGCGTCAGGAAAGATCATGAAGGCGGTCCTGAAGAAGAATTGGAAGGATCAGGCCAAACTTGAGCACGCAGGCGTTTGAGGCCCGCGCGCCGCGCGAACTATCGCTGACGAAAGATCGAATTGAGCCAATCGATCGATGCGGCCGCAACTGTATCGCGAAGTGACTCGTACACGTCGTAGTGCCCTCCCGGCAACGAAATCAATTTCTTTGGTTCTTGTGCTCTTTCGAATGCCTCGATTTGAAGCTCGGTCAGGCTCCTTCGATCGGAGTCGGTAATGATCATCAAGAGCGGTGTCGGCGCGATTCGGTCAATATAGGCTACCGGCTCGTACTCCATCACCATGTCGTGTGAGACTGTGGAGACCCGATTTTCCCATGTGTTAGAGCTATTGGACCTTTCGAACCATCCCAGAGATTCGGGAGCGGTCGCGTGCACCTGATAGACCGTAGCCCCGGTTTCCATCTCTTGCCTGCGCGCGTGCGCGGCGCGTTGGAGCCGTTCCTTGAGCAATTTCGGGTCGAGGCTGCGTGCAATCACCTGCGACCCGCTCGTTAGTGGAACGATGGCAATAACAGCGCGCACTCTGCGGTCGACCGCTCCCACGACCAGCGCGTGGCCGCCCGAATAACTCGTTCCCCAAATCACGATTTGGTCTTCGTCAATTTGCGCGACCGTACCTGCAAAGGTCACGGCGTCGCGCATGTCTTGCATTTGCAAGAATGGGTTTGTCTCTGAGCGTGGCGTCCCTGCACTTCGGCCATAGCCCCGATGGTCATAGACGAGGCAGGCATAGCCGGCGTGGGCATATGCTTCCGCAAAAGGGGGCAATCCCTGGTCGATGACCGCCGTAAAGCCGTGCGACATGACTATACACGGGAATGGCGGGGCGCCGCTGGGCAGATAGAGCCAGCCCCCCAACCTTGTGCCATCGCGCGTGGCGAAGCTTATGTCCTGGCGCATTTGCCGATTGATCGCCCACGGCCGATTGGAGGCAGGAGCATTTCGAGGGCGGAAATCTTTCGGACCGGGTACACGAGGTTCCGCATGGGCAATTGCATCCCGAAGCCTCCTAACATATTATAAATAATCAGTCAGTCAAATAATAACGCGCGAGGGCTCTGATCGTGTCGAACCGAGGTCTTGTCAGCCGATTCGTTCATGCGCTGATGTCCGGGAACAGCGAGCGAATGAACGAGTGGGTCGCGACGCACGCCACTTACCGAGGACCTCTGGTGGACCAGGCGGCGGGAACGGTGCCACTGAACGGCGTGATCAACTCATTGATCAACTCTGCGCCTCTGCCATGGATCCTGGTGAGCATCGTGGAAAATGAGGCCGGGACAGTGGTTCTTCATCGCGAACTCCGAATTGCAGGTGGCGTCGCGCATGCCGAGACGATCGAGGCGACAATACGCGTTCACGATGGCAAGATCGCAAGGTGGATGGAGCATAGGGAAAACGCCCCGAATGACCCGCTCGTGGCGGACACGGAGCGAGGCTTCACCGAGGCAAACGCTGCCGCGAGAGCCCGCGAAGTGTCAGGAAGATGGACTTAGCTAGGCATCGGCGAAGGTACGGTGGAGAAGCACATACAAAAGGGATTGCTCGATCTCAGGGGCAAGCTCGGGTTGGACGAGAGGGACCCCGCGCGAGTCGCGGCCTAGGCTCGTAGCGGTTATTTGCGGGCGCACTTGTAAGGCGGTCCGATCCTCTCCAGCAGCTTCAGGAAATTTCACGTTGCGTACCTCCGCCGTGAACTGCGGCAAGCCTGGAGAATTGTCGTTGCTATCCAAGATCGTGGTCTCGTTTATCGACCCGGTGGGTTATGGCCGCCTTCTCGCTGTCGCCGCGATTGGGTCGTGCGACAGTCAGTGCAAAGGCCTGAAAAGCCGCAACTACACTTACGTTGTGACGGGTCGGCAGGGAATGTTCATCACGGGGATATCCATCGGCGGCATGGGCTCGCTCCGCATCGCCTTCAAGCATCCTGATCTGTTCCAAGGCGTGGCGAGCCAGGAACCGGGAATTGAGCCCGCGCTCGCCTTCGACGACATCAAGCTCCTCGATCGCTACTGGCTGTCGGACGAGCTATTCCAGCAGATTTACGGCAAGCCGATCGACAAGGCTTATTGGACGGACAACAATCCAGCGACTATTGCCTCGCGAGCTCCCGACCGCCTACTGGGTTTCGACATCTATCTAAGTCGGCGATCAGGATATGTTCTATCTTGACCAAGGAACCGAATTCCTACATCGGGTTCTGTTCGACGCTGGCATTTCCCACGAGTACCGGCTAGTGAAAGGCGGCGACCATGTGGGCGCGTCGCTGATCCCTCGGTACCTGGATGCGATGGCGTTCATTGGCCGCATGATCAATCCGCCACTCTGGATCGACGACAAGGCGCTCGCAACTCGCAAGCAGCTGGATAAGGTCAAGCAAATGGCGGGTTATCCAGTGACCCCATTCGACCCAAACCGCATCCACGCACAATAGGTCGTTTGTCAATGCCGAGCTTGGGCTGGCGGGGTGCTGCCGGCCGGCTTCGATCGTGTGGAGGCGCCGGTCGAATGATGGGAGGAGTGTGTCCGGATGCCAGGAAAATTACTCCAAAATGGCCCCTTTGGCATGGTCTTGCCCAGACTGCGGTTGGCGGAAAAAGCGTCCGCTCAGGCTCACGCGCACCTCGGAAATGCGTTACTTTCCACTTCGATCGGGGTTCATCCGGAGAATGTGCGTTTGACGACGATCGTCATTACCGCCTTTGAGCGGTCACCCGATGGGGGCAGGGGGCTGGCGCGCGATACGCGTGTTCGCTGGGCTCTTGAAGAAGTCGGTCAACCCTACGAGGTTCGCCCCGTATCGTTCCGCGCGATGAAGGATCCCGCGCATCTGGCTCTCCATCCGTTTGGACAGATTCCGACCTATGAGGAAGGCGATCTCGCCTTGTTCGAAACGGGGGCGATCGTGTTTCACATCGCAGAACGCCATGCTGGCCTGCTGCCGCACGATGCCAACGCGCGGGGGCGCGCGATCGCCTGGATGTTCGCCGCGCTCAACACGGTGGAACCGCCGATCCTCGAATTCGCAACCGCGAAGCTTTTGGAGGGCGATAAGCCCTGGACGAGCGACCGCCTGCCTCTGGTCATGGGTCGTATCCGGGAGAGGCTGGACCAACTGTCCGCTCGCCTGGGCGACGCCGACTGGCTCGATGGAATGTTCAGCGCGGGCGACCTGATGATGGTGTCGGTGCTGCTCAGGCTGAAGCCGTCAGGTATCCTGAACGAATTTCCGAATCTGGCCGTCTATGTCGCTCGCGGCGAAGCGCGACCAGCTTACAAGCGGGCTTTCGACGCGCAGTTGGCGTTTAACACCCGGTGAAAAAACGTTCAAATGTCGCGGCTCTTGCCGCGGCCGATGCGCTGGTCACATACACCTACGACGCGCGGCCGACCGACTACCAAGCCCGGGCGCTGAAGGAATTCGTCGACGGCGGCGGCCGCTGGTGTGCGTTGCACGCGACGAAGCGGCTTCAATCGTGAAGTCTCAACGACCCCATTCTTCGGGACCTGCCGTTCGTCGACATCCATGCATCCACGATCGCAATTTGCCCTGGGTGCTCGTGCCCCGTGAGGGCTTTCCATCAGCTTTTTTTAAGTTCATGCGAATAGTCCGCATTAGACAATTCAACGGCTTGGCTGTCTCAACCGGACCACTGGCTCGACCCCTTGTTGTAAATCGCTCGAATCCTCTAGCGACGCCCGGAGACGGCCCTCACAAAATGGGCTAATATGAAAGAAATGCCGGGGGGCAAATCATGAAGAGAGCGAATAATGCCACACGCTTGCTAGCGTTCGGCGTCAGTCTGTTCGTATCCGTGACTCTGTCAGTTGCGATGGCGCAACCGAGCCCGCCTAGCCCCGACGACAGACACCAGGCCGCACTCATCCAAGAAATGCGCGCATATAAGGATCGCTGCTCGACCATAGCCGAACGCGATGCAGCGAAATTCGCGCGCTGTGTAAACCAGAAAAAGTCATTGGAAGAACGCGCAATCGAACTTGGCATGCCCGAGACGCAGGAGATACGCCATTGGAAGTTCCACGGTGGCGACGTCCTCTCGTTCCATTGGATATGCCATGGAACCCATTGCCAGCGTCCATGAGGCCCCTGGTTTCCAATTTGATTGGCGCTGTGATGGCGTGCCTGCTCGTTGGGCTCGTTACCGGAGCTGCAGTGGGGACCGAAAATGCTGCGATATTCCCGCAGCTCGGCAATTCCTCCGCCGTTACCGCATTTGCATTCTCCTATGACGGAAAGCTGCTGGCTTCCGGCGGCTATGAGGGGCCGATCGTCATCTGGGACACGCGCGCGCAACGGCAAATTAGAACGCTACGAGGTACGGTCTATCCCGAATTGCTCCTTTTCGCCCCCCGCAATCAGCTAATCGAGTTAGGAGGCGGCTTTCTCACGTTTTGGGATCTCGCTCGCGGCTCACAATCAACGCCGACCGGGAACGGCAAGTTTATGAGTCCGATCACGTCCGCAGCATTAACGCGTGATGGTCGGCTCCTCGCATATGGAGATCAGCAACACAAAATTACGCTCTGGGACTTGAGCTCGCGCAAGGTGATAGCTTCCTGGACTGCTCACGATGACGAGGTTGGTGCATTATCGTTTTCGCACGATGGAAAGATACTCGCCTCTGGCTCAGGCTCTACTCAAAACCCAAAGGACTGCTCGATCAAGCTGTGGAACGTTGCTGACGGGACGCTTCTTGTGAAGGTCGGCGAACTGACAACTAGGGTCTCTTCGATAACATTTTCGCCGAATGGAAAATTTATTGCGTCTGGCTCCGATAAGGGCGTGACGGTTTGGTCGAGTAAGGGCGGTTCAATCCGTTCCTTGACAGCGAATTATGTCTCATCAGTTGCCATTTCAGACGACGGCGCTTTTCTGGCAGCGGCCGAAAAAAATCTCGCCGCGAGAGTATGGGATCTTTCGACGGGTCAAGAGATGGGAGAGGAGTTGAACTTAAATCGCGCAGCGGGCCCTGCCGTCATTTTTGCTGCGCAGGCAATTGCATTTGAACCGGGCACGCGCCGACTTGCCACTGGCTCTTCAAACGGGAGCGTCGATCTCTGGTCCGTAAGCCCGCAAAAAATCGTCGACGAAATTAAGCCCGTCGTTGCCGCTCCGGCTGTCGGCGCTGTCGCAGTCTCGAGCGAAAGGGGATTGATCGCTTCAGGCGATGATAGCGGGGCCGTTACGGTCAGAAGCCTGACGGATGGTCGGACCGTCATAAGAATCACACGTCAGGGCCCAGCGATCACCGGACTGGCCTTCGTGGACAAAGGGCTGCGATTAATATCCTCGAGTGGCGATGGCACGATTGACGTCTGTGACACGAACACCTGGTCTGTAATTAAGCAGCTTTCAATTCCGCTCCCGTACCCCGGTGCATTCCCCCAGCCGATCTGGGGGATGGCCGTGTCTAGCAGTGGCACCCGCATTGCCGGCTGGTCAGTCTCGACTATGGCAGGGCGCAACCATGTGGTGGTTTGGGACGCGACGTCCGGTTCACGATTGTTCAGTTGGGATATTCCCCTTGTGGCGTCGTTGGCCATTTCCCCTGACGGGACAACACTGGCCGTCGGTACAAACGAGAACAAGGTTGTCTTGCTCGATACCAACACAGGTGCGCAAACACAGACTTTCACAGGCGAACCACCAGTTGGCTACTCTCCCAATGGCCGCGAGATGCTGGTAAGTCGTCTCGAACGGCAAGAGCTTTCACTTATCGACGCAAAAACTGGAGCATTTCTGCGAGCAATGTCAGGAACGGGAGACATTCGGCTCGGCGACCGGCGACCGATTGCGTTTTCGAAAGATGGTCAAGCAGTGGTCTCGATCACTACGGACAATGGGGTTGTCGCAGCGCAAACCCAGAATGGGCAGCAGATTGCGGGATTTTCAGGACACGACGGCTCGGTGCGGTCCGTGGGGATTTCGGACGACCGCACGAAAGTCTTCTCCGCCGGTGATGACGGATCGACGCGGGTTTGGGACGTCGCAACAGGCCGGATGCTCGCCGAGTTGATTTCTTTCACTGATGGCTCCTCGATCACGGTGACGCCTGAGGGGTTCTTTGATTCTTCGTCGATAGCGGCGGAAGACAATCTGAACGTGCGGATCGGGGATCGGGTGTTCGGGATCTCGGCGTTCCGGAGCCAGTTCTATCGTCCGGCGCTGGTCAAGAAGGCGCTCGCTGGAGAGCCTATTGCACAATATGGCAGCATCGATCGGGTGAAGCTGGCGCCGCGGGTGGACTTTGCGGCTATGCCCTCGACGACGGACAAGGCCTCGATCGAGATCAAGGTGACCTTCACCAACGATGGAGGCGGGTTCGGACCGGTCACAGTCTTTCGGAACGGCGCCTCGGTCACGGAAGACGACAACGTCCCCGCCACGGGAGAGAGCTTCACCCGGACCTACAAGGTGCCGCTCTTCCACGACCGCAACGACATCTCGGTGCTTGCCTCGAATGCCGACGGCACCATGGCGAGCAACACACAGACGACGGTCTGGGCCAATCTGCCCGCTCCGGAGAAGCTCACCAGTGCCAAGGGGACGCTGCATGCGGTGATCGTCGGGATCAAGGACTTCCCCAACAACCCTGATCCGCAGGCCCAGCTCAAGTTCCCGGTCGACGATGCCAGGCTCATCTACAAGACCTTAAACGACAAGAACGTCACGGGAGCGGTGTTCGACGCTGTCGATATCAAGCCGCCGCTTGTCACGCCGGAGCAGACCGACAAGACGCATGTGCTCGATGCCCTGAAGGCGATCGCGCCGCAAGTCGGTCCCAACGACACCTTTGTGTTCTATGTGGCGAGCCACGGCGTCGTGAAGGACAACGAGTACTATCTCATCACCTCCAACGTCGATGCCGACAGTCGCCATCTGAAGAGCCAGGCCATCAGCGGCACCGAGCTTGTCCGCGCGCTCAACGCCATCCCGGCCGCCAACAAGCTCGTGATCCTGGACACCTGCGATTCCGGAGCCCTCACCGAAGCGCTGCTGCATGCAGCTGGCAATGGCGGCCTCGATGCACCCACCGCCTTCACGCTCCTCGGCAACAACGGCCACCTCACCGTGCTTGCGGCAACGACCGCCGAGCAGGACGCCGCCGGCGGCTACAAAGGCCACGGCATCCTCAGCTGGGTCATCAATGACGGGCTCACCGGCAACGCCGCCGACACCAAAACCGGCGTCGTCACCAACTTCTCCCTCGCCGACTACGTCAAAAACGAAGTCCCCATCATCAACCACAGACAGACACCCACACCGGTCAAAGGCACGGCTGTGTTCGACATCGCAAAGGTGAGGTGATCTCCGTCCTTACCCACCCGACCCGACCGAGATCACGGGTGAGAGTGGCTGCGTCGTGGGCGGAACGGCCATCATCGTCGTCAGCAGGGCAAGAAGTTGGAAATTCGTCGCCGAAACGGAATCATCCCCTGCAATGTAATACCAGTGAGATCCGTCATTGTAGGACAGATAAACGCTATCGCTCGGCAATTCGTCGTCTTGAATGATCAGAACATAACGCCGCAGCGTCCCGACACGGCCGTTGACGTCGCGAACCGCGGTCGAAAGTGCGTCTTGTTTATCGCAGCTGAAAGCTCCGACATCGGAATTTCCATTGTCGCCGTGATCATTGTCGCAGGTGACGTTTTGCCCCCCACGAACTTGGATCCACCTCGCGACTTCCGAGTCGAGATCGGAAGCGTAGCTGCCATTGGCGTCTTTCTCGGGAAGTAGCGTGTACCAGGGATTAGAAGATTTATTCCAAGATTGTTGCCTTATACGATCGTACTCTGCACGCGAAACAAAGGCGATTTTCGGTTCATGCGGATCTGCGGCCGCTTGTTTTAAAATCCCGTAGACAGAAAGTGTACGCATAACGGGTGCTCTAGTGGCGAGCTTTGCATACTCTGCAGCCGCTTGGCCTTGTTGCGCCTTATCGGCAGAGCCGCTGTCAGAAGTTTTCTTGTTGGTGCTCGAAGGCGGCTGACTTTGTGCGATCTGCCGCCTCGCCAACGGCAAGAAACGCAGCTCGATCGAACTTGGCACGCACTGCAAAACACGCTCGATCAGATCGCTCAGCTTCGTTTGCGCCCCTACATCGATCGCGGCGTCTATTGGTATCTTCTTGTCGATATTGAAATCCCAATCTTCCAGTGAGGCCGCGCTGAGCGTCAAGCGCAGAGGCTCCGTGCTGGGCGGGTTCGCACCGCGTGATCTCATCCGTCCCTTTCTAACGGGCGTTTGTTGAGAGTCTAAGCCACACGAAGGATTTACGTCTTGGGTCGAGTATAATTGGCTATCTCGATAGAGCCTGAGTAGTCTGATCCAGAGCTGCAATTCGCGCCTGCGCCTGTGGAGTTGGTCCATTCTCGTTTTGGCGTCGCTCGACGGATCGAATTGTTCGAACGGTCTTCGAAATATTATCAGGCTGTCGTTTGACTGAAGCGGCGTTTTGGAATTTGTCTGGCCTTTGTCTGAGCCCGTCGCCGCGCTTTGATTGAGAGTAAGATCCGACCGTGCCGGCGTGAGGTCGATGGAACCGTCCCATTGAAGTTCGACCAGTGTATCGAGCGCGCTGTAATACCGCCGATCGTCGAGCGTAAGATATGACGCGGTGAAATCGAGCAGCGGAGCGAGTTCCCAGTTTGAGTCGTAAAGCAATCCTAGTGCGTCCGCACTTACCGGCGTAACGAGTTGTGCGACGAGCGCCTGTCCGAGCAAGGGCTGGTAGCGGATGATCGGGGACTCTGAATACTGAATTGTGCCGCCGGCTACTCCGACCTGACCAGCCACTGTCGAGCCCGAGGCTAAACTCCCATGCTTGGCACCGATATTGCTCGACGAGCCTGACGCAGAACCTCCAATAGACACCGCAGCATCGACTTCCGTGACATCCATAAACAGGGGCGATTCGTGGTCGTGCACACGAACTATGTTGGCCAACATCTGCTGGGCCGAGGTCTGCTGGATGATACCGTTGTAACGGTTCCGTCCGACATCAATAGACTCAGGTCCCACATACTGGCAGCCCGCAACGAAAACGGCCACGCTGGCCGCGAGGAACCGCGCGCGCAACCGACACAAATTGCTCATGATGCCCCCGTTACGCAAATCGCACCCGCGGCGCTTGTCCCCCCGAACCAATTATGGCCCAATGGTAAGTATTCGCAAGCCTCACCTACCGGCCGAGGTTTGCTGAATTATTTGGGGGATACCTGATGAGCAAGTTTTCGACAAGTGCGATGGCACTCAGCTTTGGAGTTGCCCTACTTTCTGCATTGGCGTGCGCACGCTCCTTGGCACAGCCGGCGCCTCCGAGCCCGGACGATGTTCAGAGGACGGCACTGATACAAGAAATGCACGCTTACAAGGCGCGCTGCAGCACCGTTGAGAAGAGCGACTCTGACAAATACAATTCCTGTCTGAACCAGAAACACTCGCTGGAGGAGCGGGCGAAGGAGTTAGGAGTACCCGATACTGAACTTCGCCACTGGGTTTACCACCCGTAACTAACCGTACAACGTGACGTCGGACATCACTTGCGAAGGTTGGCATCGTCGCCACCAGGTTGGTCACGAAGCGAAATTTCGGCGCAACAGACGGTATAAACGCTGAGGCTAGCTGGGGGGGAGCATGCGGAATTGGGCGAAGCGATGGCTTGGTGTCCCAAGCATTATATTCGCAATTGTATTTCTTGTGGACATGATCGATGTCGGGATTGAGAAGCACATCGGGCAACTCCACCTAACCGTTCACCCTCTAAAAACGCTTCTCGAAGTGGCCGCTTTGCTTATGCCGAGCGTTTTGGGATCGGCACTAAAGGCAGCGAGTACAGCGGGCATAGCGACAGTGGTCTATAGGACGGTGGTGGATTCCAGAATCAAGAATTGGGACCGCCTACAGGCAGATCTGAACTCGAAGGTCAAATCTGATTCCGGGGGCGAAACGACCCAAATTGAGCTTAAGATGGTAGGAGAGGATGGAGCATTTGCGCGACAATTTTCGCGCATACGCGGGAATTGCAGTGAGGTCATGCTGGTTCTTAAGCAGGCACCAGCAAAAGCAACCGCAAATGATACTTACGAGTTGAAGCGGTTCCTCGATCAAATCAAGATGGCGCGGGAGCGCGTTGATAAAAAGAACGAAGGGGGACACTTCACCGACACCAAACTCGAGTGGGTTTGCTTTGTTGATCACACAGGTCGCTTTATCGCACTGCAGCAGTTCGCCGATCTTTGGATGCAAAGGGAAGAGCGAGCGGTCGACTTCCTCAAAATCTTGAATAAGCGAACGCCAGCAGAATTTGAAAGCGAAATCGAACGTCACTATGCCGCGTGGTACCGCGAGTTTGACAAGCAATACAATCAGCAAAGGTCAGGGATTGTCGATTTGCCGACGAAGTTCATTCGTGGCCTTGAATTTCATAATGAAATTCCCGAGGGCATTACGAAGCGAAGAGCGATTGCGCATTTGACGAGCTACGGCGAGTTCGATCACAGCATGCTGATTTCGGCAGGTGATCAAAAACCCATTGGTGTTGTCAGCTTAAGCCGTTTGATAGATGATAAATTGATCGGAATAGCCGATCCCGAGGATGATCCAGTCCAGCCAACCCAATCGAGCCAGAATTCCCAAATACCTGATGAAAATAACGAACTCGTTGCCTCATTTCAGTATGAAGACAACCGCACAGATGAGGAACGCGAACGCGCGGCGAGAATGCCCGCAGAGGTGGGCGGCGAGGCAGGCCCTTCATTTGGTATGGACGTAGATCAACTAACGTGATGCGTTTGCGGCAGAGCGAGGGGAAACGATGCGGGCTCTGGCAATAAGTCTTTGCCTGTGCGTGCTGCTCGGCGAATGCGCGGGCTTGGCGCAGGTCGTTTGGACAGATTCCAACCTATGAGGAAGGCGATCTCGCCTTGTTCGAAACGGGGGCGATCGTGTTTCACATCGCAGAGCGCCATGCTGGCCTGCTGCCGCACGATGCCAACGCGCGGGGCGCGCGCGATCACCTGGCCAAAGTCTTCGATGCGGCCGGACCGCCGAGGGCGAGAAGCGGCATGCCTGCCCTTATCGCAGAAATTCCAACATTCTAGCAAATGTGCGCACTGCATCTTCGGTCTCCCTCGCGGCTTTGGCCGCATCTTCCGCGGCCCTTGCCGCCTCAGCCCCGGCTTCCTCGGCCCTCTGCGCGTCCTTCAGGTCCGAGGCAAGTTTACCGGCGCGCGTCGAACTTGCTGGGAGCTCATTTCGGTGGAGATCCATTTGCACATGCTCAAAAATATGGGCCAATGCTTTGCCGATCGGCAGGCGGGGATCAACGTGAAATGAAGTGCGGAGTGATCGAAACTCGAATTGGGGTTTGGGTAGATTCTCTGTGCCGCCCGCTGGAACAAACAATCCTGTTGGCCGGGTTCTTAACGCACTCCACTCCAAGATTGTTTTGGACGGGGCGTGAGCGAGCAGCTGATTGGAAATTGAATCGGAAAGTGCTTCGGTCACGTACGACCACGGCCCATCCGCGTGCGGAAATACAGACGCCAAATAGTGGGCCAGCAGATCGGCGAGGCTTCGGCGCCACTCTTGAACGCTGCGGTTGAGAATTGACGCGCGGCCTTCCACTTTCTGCAACGGGAGGAATCGCATGTCTTCGGTTACCGTTCCCGAATGAATTGCCTGCAGTGTGACCGAATCCGCATTTCCGAAAGCGTCGGCGGTAATATGGTCGCTCGCCCCGCGTTCTGATGCCGTTTGCGGCGCCGCTGCAATGGATTGAACAAGTGCATGCGCCACGACGAGCTGCCAGCTGCAGTATTTGTAGGCGAGGCGTAGCCCCTCTTCGCGCTCAGCCGCACGCGTGCTCAAATCGCTATGGGGAGTGTCCAGGTTTTTCATGTAAGTCTGCACGAAAACTGCCCGCTCGACCGCGCAGGTCTGCTGGGCAAACATTTGCAGCGCGCGAAGCTCATCGACAAAGTCTTTGCGCTTGTCGCCTTGCAATAGGGCTAGTTGAGCAGGAATCATCTGCAGCGCGACTGTCCTGGCCCGCGCTTGGGCGATTTGGTCAAGAGCAGTCCGTGTCTCGCGAATGGCGGCAGCTATAAGTTGGTCACGCCTATTTTCGATGCTCTGACCCGTCACGAATGTGAAGCTCGTTAAGGCGCTCAGAGCTATCAACACACCTGACATCACGCGCTTGAGCCGGACAGCGGCTCTAACGGGCTTGAATGAACCGATTGCGACGGCGAGCGCAATGGCGATCGATAGCCCGATGAGGCCGTTGCGCTGAGTGAATACCTGGCGGAGCGCTCCTGCGGAATCAATGATACCGGCTTCGATCGCACCAACTGACTCGGGACCGATGTCGTGAAAGAAATTGAGATAAGCCTGACAGCCCAACAGAAAAAGAAGGCCGATGGACGCCCAGCTGCTGGTGTCCTGCAGCTCTTCAGCGACTCCTTGCCCCACTCGCAGCAAAACATTCGCAGGTCTGAATGGGATGCGAACGTTGCCCTGTCCGACGCGGCCAACGGGTCCAGCTTGTGACAGCTCCTTGAGGCGAACTGAGCCAACTTGGCATACGAGAGCGGCGACGATCGCCCCCGCGAAATAGAATGAGGCGGGAGCAGCGAGCGAAAATGCAAGGCCGTAGGCGCCGGCACAAACAGCGAAAAGTCCAATTGAGCAAGTTGTGTCGATCGCACCAAAGACAAACCGGAAAGCAAACCCGATGGGACGGATGAGCGCCGACGTCGCTCCGACAAAAGTCGAAAATCGGGCGACGTAAGCCCTGATAGATTGAGGAAGTCGCCACAGCGTCAGAGCGACGATTTGCAGAGGCCGAAACACGGCGCGTCGAAGCAGGACCGTGAATGGGCGGAACAAGACCGTCCAGACGGATAGGTATGCCTCCACCATAGACCCCCACGCACTTCGGTCCACGCACTGCTAGATGGAATTGAGATCCGCGAAGAGTGCAACGGCCACCGGCGACCGCCCTTCAATATTCGCGGAAACCCCAGCCCCCGCTGCTGACCAAATATAGCATGGGGAATATAGCGGCGAAGCATGACGAATTGGATCAATGACCGGGCAAGCAAAAGACCTGCGCCTGGCCGCTCGACGATGTGCGTCCGAAATTCTCCCGCGATCTCCCGTCGGCCTGCGCGAGACTTGCAAGCGAAAGGATGGGCGGGGTAATGCCGTAACCCCAAGTCTAACCGCATCGCTGTTCGATTTCCGGCAGAGATTTCAAGTCGTTGCGTGACGGATTGCGCGGGACTTGGCAATGGCATCGGCGGACGAAATGGAACCGGCAATCGCAACGGCGTCGGCGGTCGTAACGGCATCGGCAATAGCAATGGCGGCGAAACAATGTCGCAGCAACCGTCCGGCCCACGGGCCGGCTCGTCATTCTCCCGGCAGCGGCCTGTGCTGCGCCCCGGCGCTGCGAAGGCGCGCTTCAGCTCCGCGACGCGCGATCTCAGCATGTCCATGTAGAGATAGATCACCGGCGTCGTGAACAAGGTGAGCATCCGCGAGACGATGAGGCCGCCCACCGTTGCATGGCCGAGCGGCTGGCGGATCACCGCCAACGGTGCTCGCCAAGCGGTCATGTCGAGCCTTTGGATCGCTGCGAGGGTAGTTTGTGAGTTTTACACTCGCACATGTCTCGCCGCGGCAATCGTACCGGTCGTGGCGGAAGGCGTGGGAGGCGGCTCCAGCACTATTACCGGCCTCTTGGGCCATGGAACCGCCAGATCACCACCTCCCACATTGGTCGACACACCGACTAGAGGAAAGGTCGTTGCCAAATGGTGCGTCCATCACCTCGGCTTTGTGCGATAGCACTCTTAGCCATTGACAGCCCCGCAAGATCCGGGAGCCGGCTATCGCGCTGTGCAATCCCGAGCCCGGATCCGATGTCCACTTGTCTCTCCCTGTTAGCGCGCATCGCCAATTTCGGATACTCGGCGAATTCGGACGCTCAGCACGACTGCAAACGAAATCCCCGGTCGCGTGCCAACAGCGCCCAGGCGACACGCGCGATTTTATTGGCGAGGGCGATTGCGACAAGCGGAAAGGGCTTGCGCTCTTTCAGGCGGAGGGCCCATTTGACGAGAGAAGCTTTGGGCGCCTTGGAATTCATGGCCGCGCGCGCGCAAAGATAAAGCAGCCGGCGCAAATAGTTGTTCCCCCGCTTGCTGACGTGTCCGAGAATGATCCGGTTGCCCGACGACCATTGCCGCGGCACCAATCCGATCCAGGCCGCGAATTGCCGCCCAGAGCGAAAGCCGCTGGCATCGCCGATCGTGGCGACAATCGCGCTCGCCGATAACGGGCCGACGCCCGGTATTTCGGCAAGACGGCGGCTTTGCACGCTTTTCTTGTGCCAGGCGAGAATCTGACTTTCGCAAGACTTTACTTTCAGCATGATCGCCCGAATCTCGCTGGCCAGAGCGCGGATCGTGGAGCGGGCTATGGCGGGCAACTCGCTGCGGGAAACCGCCGCGGCAAACGCCAACAGCTCGCTCGCGCCGGCACTTCCCTTGCGGGCAATGATTCCGAATTCGGCAAGATGGGCCCGCAGCGCATTGACCAGCATGGTTTGCTGGTCGACGAGCAGAGTGCGAACGCGGTGCACGACCAGAATTGCTTGCTGCTCGGTGGTTTTTATCGGGACGAAGCGCATGGTCGGTCGCCGCACCGCCTCGCAAATCGCCTCCGCGTCATTTGCATCGTTTTTCTGTGATTTTACGAACGCTTTGACGAAGGCCGCCGGTATCAGCTTTACGCGATGTCCAATCGAAACAAGAGCGCGGGCCCAATATTGGGACGTCGCACACGCTTCAATGCCGACGAGAGCGGGCTCCAGATCTTCGAAGAAATCGACCACCTCGCTGCGCCGCAACTTTCGGCGAATGACGATCTCGCCGCGGTCATCGACGCCATGAACCTGGAAAACATTCTTTGCAATGTCGAGTCCGATACGAAGTGCGGTCATGTTTTCCCTCTTTTCGTTTCGTGCGAACAACATGTCCGCAGTTTAGTTCTTGCTGGATGAGTTCGGTCATCAAGAATTGGGAAGTGAACGATGCAGCATATCTGGGCCGTCTAACGACGGGGCGAGCATTATTTGCAGGTTGGGTTTCAGCATGATGGTCGTTGCGATCGATATATGCGACCAGTGCCAAGCCGGAAGGTCGCTTCAAAATGCAAGCGCCAGCCACCATAGCGACAGCAGACCATAAACCCACTTCCCGATTCGGGACGTACGTACCCACGTTCCATCCGCTGCCTGCCAGAAAACCGGCCCTGTCAGCACTACGACCAGCGTGACCGGACCAATGAACAGAATGCAGAACCAGCGGCGCCGATAAAACGGTGGCTTCGAGGCCATTATAATCGCCGGGGCCGCTGCAGCCGCCGCCGCTGCGCCGCCTGCGTTCATGAACACTGTGGGCTGGGATTTCGCGGCGACGCTGTCGCGGATCGCAGCGACGGCTCGGTCCAGGAACGGCTTGCCGTAAAGCTTTCCCTCCATCTCGACCAAGCAGTCGGGGCAGAATGGCTTGCCGCTGTAGGAACAGACGCCCTGGGCGGCAGATTCGGGGTGTGTCGTGCACTGCATGAGTCCTCCTTGGCGCGCACTAGCTGCGCCGGTTTGCGGTTGCGGTACTGGCTTGGAATGGCCCGACGAATTGTAGTACTATTGTCCGTGGTTTAAAGGGCATCACAATGCTGACGTTCCGTCATGAACGTTCAGCTGCTTGTCGCCCGGAACATCAGACGACTACGGGTGGCACGGAAGATTTCGCAGGAGGGCCTCGCCCTGGACTCCGACATCGACCGGACCTATGTGAGCCGGCTCGAACGAGCTCTGGAAAACCCAACCGTGGCCGTGCTGTCGCGGGTCTCAAACGCACTTCAGGCCGATATTCGCGATCTGTTCGACCCCAAGCCTGTTTCCCATGGGCCCGTTGCCCCGCTTCGAAGCGGCCGCAAGAAGCGATCGAAAGCCAGATCGAAATCGTGACAAGCGTCCAGCTTTGCTTGGCGGTATGACTGCTGTCAGTACTCGTCCGCCAGCATGACGGTAAGGACACGGGTGGTCACGGACGCGTCCGCGGGATTGGCGGAGCCGGCCTTCAAACCGTTGTCGTAGTAGTCGATCTTCCAAAATATCGTCTCGCCGTCGTGCTCGAACGAGCCGAAGTCGTGCTCGCCATAGGGGTCGTTGTCCGGCGAAAACTCATCAAACTTGCGCACTTTGCCGATGATGATGCTGACGTCGTCGCGGCTGACGATTCCGGGTGTAGCGACAATGCAGCCTCCAATCAGGCTCGTTCGAAACTGGTCGTTCAGATTCCGAATTGCTTCGGTGTCGGGCATCTTGAAACTCCATTAGCTGCGTAGCTGTGGTTAGTGGTTCGGCTTGAGGGCCGCAGCGGATCGGCTGACAACACGATCCGCGCCGGCAGGTCCTCGCGATCGACTTCCGTCTGCGGCCGCGAGGACCGGCTCTGTCCGGTTATCGGGGGCGGCGGTTGTAGCGGACAGTCGGCGCCAAGATGGAAACCTCCCGACGCTTGAACTTCTCTTGAGGAAGCTTGCGGTAATCGCGCCAGCGCACTGTGAGTGTTTCGCCATCGCTGCCGATCGAGGTGACAACAGCTTCCCACCATCCGTGATCTTCTCCGGCATCCTGTGCGAGAACGACGCTTCCGATTTTGATCGTGTCCCATGGATCCATGGAGGCAGGCTGGTTTGACGTCGACGCGGGGGGGCGCTTGTCGCCATTGTTCGGCGCGCCGCCGGAAGTGTCCGCAGCGGTCCCCACCGACGACGTTGCATCGATCGAAAGCGATTTCAGCAGCTCGTCGTACAGGCTGGCCTTGACGAGAGGCACCAGAGCCTTGCCGGTGGCGAACAACCGGCCTTTCGTCAGCCTCTGTACCAAAGCGATCGACTTTTCGTCGTTCGCCCGTCCCACACGCATGGCCATCGCCTGCGCCGCTTTGCGGACCGTGAGTTCGTCGGCGATCGCGAAGGACGCGGCGTGGGGCTTATCGTCTTTTCCAATGCCCAGGATGACGAGCATCGGCGTTTTTCCGGTCTTGGCATTCATTACTATGCTCCGTGGTTGCGAGCCGGCGCCATGCCGAGCTCGATTGTGCGGACCTGTCGGTCCGCCAATTCGGTGGTCGATGGTTTGCGAGCTGTGGGGCTATTGCCCCGATTTATTCGAGGCGCTTGGGGCCCGCGGTCTGCTTCGCGGGATGCAATGTCACGCGGCCGCAACGCCGGTAGAGCCGGCAATCTTCCAGATCGCAGCGGCGGCTGTCGTCGATGGTGTTGCCGTTACATTGCGCAACGCCCGATTGGGAACAGAATTGCCAGATCGCGTGCTGCACAAACCGCGGAAATACTCGAGGAAAGTCCGGGTTGAACGTCCGCGCGTCGATGCGGCCGGAAACTCGCTTGATGATCGCTGCGCAGCCGTTCGCGGCGTAGCATTTGGGGCCGTATAGATGCCCGGCGCCCAGCGACTTCAAGATCCCGCTGCGGTGAAGCCAGTTATGGACAAGCGTATCGATCGCAATCATGGCCCCGCCGGCCGCTTTCCAGAGCTCACGGTCGGGCGCGCCGCCGAGCAAAAGTGCGGACAGGGTCATACAGACGACTTTGTGGGACGCGCCGTGGACGTGGGAGAGTGGTACGGTGACCGATCGTGATAGAACATCTGGTGTCGCGCTTTTCGACGATGCGCTCGCTTCTGTCAGCCTGCTGTCGAGCCAACTCACAAAGTCTCCACCCGCCACATCCCGCATGAACAGGTAGAGGCTGTATGCCGTCTGATTCAGCCGGCCGTTTCGCAGATCGTGGCGAGGCAATGGGCACGACCGGTAATAGCTGCGGTTGTTGCAGGTCTTGGCCCATTTGCGGTAACCGCAGCCGTCGAACTGCCAATAGCTACGCAGCTTGGAGCAGCCAGCGGCGTCGATCAGACTGTCTGCGATGTCCGCATGGTCGATGTAGCCGTGGGCGTTCATATAAGCTTCTGCTACCGCGTCAGAAACGCCTTGATAGCTGAGACCTTCCATCAGCCAGCCGAACAGCACTTGGTCGTCGTGGTTTTCGATTGCACGGCTGATACCGTGTTTCGCCAGAGTCCGCGCGCAGTCATCTATGATCGTCGGCGAGCCGGCCAGCACGCAGAGTTGCCGCACGAGAGATGTCGCGCTGGTCCATGCATTCCGACGCTCCGATTTTCGCGACATGCTTACGATGCACCAAACGAATCGCACTGCCGTCAGCTTACGAAACCGCTCAATAGTGGCGTCAAGGCTCACAAACACAGGTCGGTAGGTTCGAATGTCAGGCTGCGGCATCGGCGCCGTCTCCATGAAAGCTTTCGCTGGGATCGAGATTGAGGTTGAGCGTCAATCTGTCGGCGTCGAACTCGATGGGCTGCGGGAAGTTGGCGGCTTTCCACGCGTCCCAGATGTCTTGAAAAGGGCGATGGTCCACATGAACCATGACCGGCCTGTTTGTGGCAGCATCGAAACCGACGATGCTGACGATCGTGCCGAAGTCGATGATGCGCGTGACGCGTATTTGTATCGGTTCCATAAGCTTTCTCCTTTGTCGATGTGACGTGGGTCGTTGAGCTCTCGACGGTGAGAGCGGGGCCCGCTCTTTCGGCGGACGAGCTGCTTGAAGGTCCTGAGGCGTATGTCGGTGAGCTAAAGCAGCGACACGAGCTTGTGCTGGGCGTTCGTGTCGCCGTCGATGTATTGCTGGGTCGTCTCGATCGATCTGTGACCGGCAAGGATCTGAACGTCGCGCAGCGAGCCGCCCGCGCGATGGGTGAGGCGCGCTGCTTGTGTAATGAACGTGCGCCTGCCGGAATGGGATGAGCAGCCGTCGAGGCCGAGCTCGTGGTACAGCGTGACGAACCAGTTGACGATCGAGTTGGGCCGCATGGCGCCGCCGCGTGCGGACCGGATGACGGGGCCGTGGCCGTCAGTCGTTGCCAGCAGCTGACGCAGAGCGACGCGCAGCAACGGGTGGATTGGTACCGTCCTGCCGGTTCCTTTTTTTGCGATGATGTCGCGCACTTCGATCGTCGAGCCGACTTTGCCGTTGGCATCCAGCACCATCGGCCACAGCAGCTTGGCGATTTCTCCGGCGCGCAGACCGGCTTTGACGGACAACAAAACGATCACACGGCTGCGCACCGGATCTTTGTGGCGCCGGACATGGCGCAGGACGCGATGAAGTGACGACGGCGCAATGATTTTCGCGCGACGGCCGGGCATGACCGCACCTCCTTCCGAGTTGAGTTTGTCGAGCTGACGGGGAGGGGCGTCCTAAGACGACCCTTTGTTTTGAGGCTCGATTCGGCGGTTGTCAGTCTCGGCCAAATGCCGCGGTTCGCACCGAATCGTTCTCGGTATGTTCATATACTACAAAACGGCCAAAATCGTGTCAAATATGAGCAAAATCAATAACTTACTAGCACTTTTCGAAATAGTTTGCCGTGCATACGCACTACCCCCTGATGGTCCGGCATTTGGCCGGGTGAGCGGTCGATACGAAAAAGCTGTTCGGCCGCGTTCATAGGCGTTGTCGAGCGACGCCGGCATCCGCGCAAGCCGCGTTACCGGGAATGAATTCGCCGTCAGTGCAAAAGTCGTGATCTACCCTCATTTGAATGGTATGCATCCGCCTTCGACAGTCGCGAGCGGAAATGGCTTCCACGGCAATTCTCAGTCGTGGATGGTCCGGGAGCTCAGTGTGTCGTCCTCCCGATTGATGGAGGGTCCCCGGTTCGCGCAGTTACGAACTCCTAAGCCTGCAACGGACTGCGTTGTACCGAACGCAACGGCTGCCCGTTTGAGGCTTGATGTCTTCGCGATGGTTTCAAAGACGCGATGGTCGTCCCAGCAGCAGCCGTGTCGTCTGGTCTATTTCGACGCGGACCGAACCGGCCCCACATTACTGGTTCGGCAATGGCGCAAATCAAGACAAGATCGACCGTGGGAGTCGCGTCACCTGCCATACACGGGCTAATCGCCCGGGCAAGAAACTAGAGCAATTGCAGATGTCGCTGGCGACTCTTCGGAGGTTTTTCGCCTCGGTGAGGCCTATCGGGAATGAGCCCGGATTCAGTTGCCAAGCTCGGAATAGTTTCAAGCCGGCGCTGCATTGTTCTCTAGACTGCTCCCAATCGACGTTTGGAGATCGCGGTTGCGAAGTTGACCGCGGTCGACATTTCACATACCCTGCCACTATTGCGCTGAGGCGAGAGCATCAGAGAGAATTCTATTCGTAATGGGATGGCATCGGGACCGCGCACCTTATCGATCGCATACGATATCCGCAGAGGATGGCGGACGCGCTGTCGCATCGTCATCGGCTCCTGACCAAGATCCGGCCCAGTGCGCCGATAATTTTTCGATTTCAAGTATTCGCCGCGCTTGGGTCCTGGCGCTTCTGTCCTTGATGATGCTGTCGAACTACATTGATCGTGGGATTCTCAACATTCTGGCCCAGCCGATAAAGGAAGAGCTGCACATCAACGACTTCCAGATAGGGCTGTTGGGCGGCCTGAGCTTCGCACTTCTTTACATCGTCATGGGCATTCCAATCGCCAGGCTTGCCGATACCCGCAGCCGCGTGTGGATCATCACGATCTCGATGTTTTTGTGGTCGGGAATGACGATGTTGTGCGGGCTAGCGACGTCGTTCTTGCAGCTCTTCTGTCTTCGAGTGGGCGTAGGTATCGGGGAGGCGGGAGCCGGACCGCCGGCGCAATCCTTGATATCGGATTATTTCCCGCCGAGACAGCGCGCCACCGCGCTTTCTTTTTTTTCGATCGGGACCACGCTTGGAGGGGTTCTGGGCGCGGTTATAGGAGGCGCCGTTGCGCAAATTTGGGGATGGAGAATTGCCCTGATGGTCGCCGGCATTCCCGGCGTCGTCGTGGCCGCCCTCCTGCGTCTTTCGACCCACGAACCACCACGAGGCCATCATGACTTTTCACGACCGGACAAGGCGCGCCGCCTCCCCAGCCTATTCCAGGCAACGCGGCATCTAGTGTCGATTCCGACTTGGACCATCTTCACACTCGGTGCAGGCGCGTCGAATTTTGCGGCGGTGGGAGTTGCGCAATTCAGCGCCGCCTTCCTTTTGCGACGCTTTGGCTTGTCCCTCTCAGAAGTGGGCTTGATTACAGGAACCCTTGGCGCTGCCGCGGCCTTATTTGGCACGATCCTAGGCGGGTGGCTTAGCGATGCCGCCGCGCGCAGGGACCCCCGCGCTTACGCCTGGATCGGCGGCGGCGGCATGTGCGCGGCTGGCATCCTCATGGTTATCGCTTATTTGCAACCGACCTGGCAGGGGGTGATTGCATTCCTCTTCTTTGCCAATTGTTGCGCGCCGCTCTTTGTGGGGCCGATCCTCGGCGTCAATCAAAATCTCGCGCCGCCGCGCATGCGTGCCACCGCCGTGGCGTTGATTACAGTTGTCACAGCGGGGCTCGGCTTCGGAGTGGGGCCAGCCGTTGCGGGATTGTTGAGCGATCATTTTGCGAGCCAATCTTTCGCGCTGGGCGGTCATGCCGCTTTCAGCGTCCTTTGTCCGGGTGGTGTCGCGCCAGTGCACGCGGCCCCGATGCTGATATCTCGTTGCGCAGCGGCTTCCGCGACGGGTGTTGCGCGCGCGCTCGTTCTTATGCCGATCGGCCACTTGCTTGGCGGCCTGGTGTTTCTGACGGGCGCGCGCACGATACGTAGCGACCTCGCTCGGGCCGCAACGGTCTGAGCCAATCGATATCGGAGAAACCGCCGGACCAGTAGGTGAGGAAGCGAATGAAGATCGAGTGTATTTTGCCGGCCGGCTGGCAGAGCGCGCTGTTGCTCGGACGCATAGACTTCGGCGAGGGTCCGACTCCGGTCCTTTTGCGCAACGGGCGTGTCGAAGACATGTCGACGATAGCATCGACCGTTTCGGACCTCCTCAACGACCGTTCGAACAACGAGGCGTTACCGCAAGGCCGACATGTGTGTGCAGTGACCGACTTGGAAGTGCACTCCGTGTGGGAGCTCACCGGTGCTGCTCCAGCAATTAAACTTCTCGCACCGGTCGATCTTCATTGCCTAAAGGCCGCCGGCGTGACGTTCGCGACATCCACTTTAGAAAGGGTTATTGAAGAGCGCGCGCGCGGTGATGCTTCGGCCGCGGAGAATATTCGGGAGCGGCTCTCCGATCGCATCGGAAAAGATATCGGCAGCGTGGAGCCAGGCTCGGAGGCTGCAGCCAGACTCAAAACGGCTCTGATCGGCGACGGGCTGTGGTCGCAGTATCTGGAAGTGGCGATCGGTCCTGACGCGGAAATCTTCACCAAGGCGCCCGTCCTCTCTTCTGTGGGGTGGGGCGACCACATTGGCGTGCGTTCGGATAGCAATTGGAACAACTCCGAACCCGAGATTGTGTTGGTCTGCGATGGAAAGGGTCAAGCGCGGGGCGCCACGCTGGGGAACGACCTCAACCTTCGGGATTTCGAGGGGCGTTCCGCGCTTCTATTGGCAAAGGCGAAGGACAACAACGCGTCCTGCGCGATCGGCCCATTCATCCGGCTTTTCGACGACCGATTCGGAATGGATGACGTCCGGCGTGCGGAGGTGAATCTCGAAATCGTCGGCAGAGACAATTTTGTCCTCAACGGGCGAAACAATATGAACCTCATCAGCAGGGATCCTGCGGTTCTCGTGTCGCAGACCTGCGGCGAGCATCATCAATATCCGGACGGTTTCGCACTTTTCCTCGGGACCATGTTCGCACCCGTGCAGGACCGCAACGCGGCCGGGCAGGGATTCACGCATGCCGTGGGAGACCGGGTCCGGATTTCGACGGAGCAGTTGGGCGTTCTGGAAAACCAGGTGACAACGTCCAGTCATGCTGCACCATGGACGTTCGGGATCTCGGCGCTCATGCGGAATTTGGTGGATCGGGGGTTGATCCGGACAAAACCGAAGGGCCTTAAGAATGTTTGAACCACTGCGCCTGAGCCGGGCATGACGATGGTGAACCTAGCAACAGCGGTGTTGGTTACCACGTCCGCAAGCGCTCGAGCCACGGCACGGGTGATCAGGGATTTGGCGCTATAGAATTCTTCACCCAAACGACGACCTCCGGCTCGTGGAGTCAAGTGACATGAATGGCAGACTGACGGGAAAGCACGCTTTCGTCACCGCGGCGGCAGCCGGCATCGGGCGCGCGACGGCCTTGGCGTTTGCGCGAGAAGGCGCGCGTGTCGTTGCCGCCGACATCGACCCGACGGCACTGGGGGAACTTACCGGCGAAAGAATCGAGACGGTTGTCCTCGACGTAACGGATGCCGCGGCGGTGGTCGCCGC
>Ga0335069_10002684_pt1 | contig 27167 bp, 30 predicted proteins | sample Lox_Sample_11_FD_206714 | JGI IMG/M metagenome (GOLD analysis project Ga0335069, IMG submission 206714) | Soil microbial communities from Loxahatchee National Wildlife Refuge, Florida, United States - Lox_Sample_1.1 | ecosystem: Environmental > Terrestrial > Soil > Wetlands | place: USA...
CCGCAGACTCCCACGTCCCGTGATGCCGCTGATGAGCCCGGCGATCAGCGCTCCAAACCCTGCGACCGCTGGCAACCAGTGCGTGACTATCGGATCCGGCGTCGTCACAAAAATGAACTCCGGTTCTCTCCGCGGTCCGACGATCCGGTCCGACGGCGCCCCTTCTTGCCAGCTTGTCCACCAGCACCAAAACACACCTGCGCTCACAAGCAGCCAGATCCCCAGATACAGCCACCGCCGTGGAGTCGGTTCAGGCCCGTTATCGCTGGCCATTCGGGCCCTCCATGCGCAGCACCAGGACTTGCTCTCGCGTCGCGGGTTCTGCCTTGGGCATCAATTCTGCCGAGATCGGCCGTCCTCGCTCTCGCTCCCGTTTCGGTGGCGCCAGACGGTTCAAGACATGGACCAGGACCGGCGTTCCTGCCAGTGCTCCGAAGAAGGCGCCGACTTCTGTGGCCCGGAAGTAGCTGGCGAAGATCACCAGCAGTACAACGAAAAGGCAGACAACCAAGCTTGCATTCTTCACTCGTTCCATCGCGTCTCCTTCTTAGAACCGTCTCTCCACATGCCGGAGGATCGGAGCACTCTGTTTTTTCCGCGTTTCGAGCCTTCGGAAATTCCACGGAGGAACCGGGTGGGCGTCGACCCACAACCCCCTCTTCTGCGCACGAGCCGTCTCTTCCAATCGCGCCAGACTGAGGTCGCTGGAGTAGCGCTTGTAGTGCCATGCAAAGCCGTTCGCTACCAGTTCCCGGTTGAGAATGCGGCCATCCGGCAGTGCGATCTCCGCCAGCGTCCGCCCGTAGCGGTCTCGCCCCTTCTCTCGGACCGTCACAATGAGGCCAAACACCAGCCCAGCGGTGAATTGGCGCGCCCGCGCGCCGAAGGCCTGCGCCTTCTCCGGCGCGTCCACGCCCTGCAGAGGAATCCGCTCTGCTCGCAGGCGGTGAACAACCTCAATTGTGTCGCCGTCCACGATTCTGACTACCTTTCCTTGGAAGTCCTCACCGGGCGATGGAACCGCCAGCACAAGGAGCGCAACCGCCAGTCCCGCAACGCCACCGGCTCTCCGTTTTTCCATATCCGAACTCCCTCTTCCTCCACGGACCTCTGGAGCAGATCCTCCACGACCTTCCTGTCCGCTGGTTCGGAAGCCCAGCGGTGCTCGCCGTCTTTGGCGGTCGCTATCCAATACCGGCGGTCTGTGTGCCGGCCGAGCATCGCCGCCACCCACCACGGCCAGCTAATATCGTCTTGCCGGATGAGGATCAGCCGCGCTGGATTCACATCAAACCGCCCGCAGATCGCCGCGGCCAGCTTGTCGGCTCGGGGGACGATACTCCAAGCGAAGTTCTCCATCTCGAAGTCCCGAACGACGGCTACTGTCCATTCCGGGAACTCCCGAATGTCGAGCCTGTATAGACATTCCGTCCAACCGGCTTCGAAGATCTGCAGGACCATGGACGGCAGATCCCTTAGGCATAGGTTCCAGTGCTGCTTTCCGTCTTCTGACGTGCGGCGCTCGACGTGCCGCCCCACGGTCTCTTCGCTCATGTCACTCTACGGCGGTTTCCAATAAACTCATCTGCCGCGTCTCGCGTTCTGCCCCTGGAGGTCTTCGGCGCCGGCGCTGTTCGCGTGCGGCCTGGCGCAGCTCAAAGCCGTTGAGCCGGCGCCGAATCAGCGCGATCCGGTCGGCGCGCGTCAGACGTCGGTCGATGTTGGGGAGTGCAAGTTGGCCACGGAGGATTTTCACCGGCTGATCCTCCGCGCATGCTCGGCATACAGGCTCACAGCGCTTCCTTTCGCTCAGACCGCCAGTGCGGCATCAGGTGCCGATTCAGCCGCGGGAAGTGCGGTGCCACCATTGGTCGCCGCCGTCCTCGGCGACACTGCTGCTGCTGCTGCCTTCGGAGCCGTCAGGTAATGCTGATGCGTACAGCCGACGCAGTTGGCCCCTCGCACCGCTGCTTTAAGAACTTTCAAAAACTCTCCCGGAATTTCGATCGGCTCCCCAGCCTTGTTGAAGAACTCGGGCACGATCTGGCCCGCCATCTGTTTGTCACTTCCAGCCAAGTCCAGCGGCAGATGCCCCTGGCGCCCACGGAACAACACCATCGCTTCGACGCGACCGCGCTGGCCTTCCGCCGGTTGCACCACCGCGTGTTTTGCGATGAGCACGTCATAGGTGTGCCGCACCCGGAACACATCGACACTCACCAAGCCCGGCGCGATGACAACGGCGTGCCGTCCGTTCACCGCCACCGAGTCGATTGGTTGGAGCCAAGCGATGGGGGCGCCGGCCTCATCGCACAACGTGAAGTATCGTCCGATCTCCTTCGTCGCTCCCCCCGACTCAACCCCGCGCAGCACCGACCGCTTGGCCACTGTTTGATACTGAATCGATACTTCGGGCTGGCATACGATCCCGGCTGCTTGTAGTCGCCTCTCCATTCGGCGCTGTTCTCCTCTCACGGCCAAGCTCGGTTGACGGCTCGGTTCCTTTTCCGTCCTTCCCCGCTGCGGTCCAGTTGTCGTCATAGCGTCTCCTTCTGTTTGAAATCCAGTACTCCGTGCCCATGGCGACGCCCACGATTCCCGCGAGCTGCGCACACAATAGCCCCGGAGACCACTTTCCCGACTCAACGCGCCACACTACGTGGCCAACAAGAGCAAGCAGTGATGTCGCAACGACAATCCCGTCCGAGAGCACTAACGGCACGGTTCTCAGCAACGTCCAACCGCCGCCCGTCATGCCAGCCTCCGATCTGGGATTGGCCGGCCCACTGCCGCGCGGATCATCTCCTTCGTGCAGCCCGCCCAGCAGCAGTATTTCCGCGGCTCCTCGACCGAGATCGCCAGATTGTCTCTGCTCTTGTCGTGTCCTCGCGCCGCGCACGATGGGCAACGAGTCACCCAGTTTCGGCCCACCTGCCGCCGCACCTCGACGTAGTCGAGAATCCGGAACTCGCCGTGCCGTGACTCGAAGTACCTCGGAGCTTCGGTTCGCCGTGCCTGCTGAACGAACTCCTGTGGGACCGTCTTTCCGGCGATCATGCCCTGGAGGTGTTGTTCCGTTACTTTCTTGAGCCCCTTCAGGTAGGCCAGTTGAGCGGACAGCGCATAGTCGGCGCCGTAGTACCAATAACGCCAACCGCGGCTCCCCCGAGCGCCCCAGTGAACCCCCAAAGGCGCCCGGATCGCGTTGCCGAACTCTTCTTGTCTCAATTGGTCCTGCTTCGGGAAGATCTCGATCCCATCGGCTAGACTGGCCCCCTTGACCTGTACCGCGAGCTTCCCAGCGACGTAGTAGATGTAGATCCGCGCCTCGCGCGCCAGCACAGGTGTCTCGAAGAAGATCCAGAGATGACCGCCGCGTTTGGATTTCTCCAGTGCCGCTTCAATGCCGTCATCCTGCAGTTGCCGCTGCACCTTGATCAGATCTTCGAGCGCCGTCTTGTAGTCGGCGTCAATGGCCATCCATTTCGAGCGCTGCGTGGCCGGGTTGATGGCGTAGATCCCGATCGTGACCTCGCCCGCCAAATGCCGCCGCACGGTTTCGAGGCTGAGTTCCACTGGCCCTCCTGCCTCCCTCGCTTTCGGCCGGTAGTAATAGTGACGGCCGCTCTCCGGGTGCGGCCGCATGGATTGAATGGTGTAGGCCCGCCGGTTCACAAACAGCACGCTGAACTCCCGGGCCATGTCGAGTGTCGCTGGTAGCCGGTGGTCCATGGCTGTTTTCTCCCTGCTCGTCTATACACCGAAACGCCCCGGCTTTTCAAAAGTCGTCTCAGTGCGTCTCGGCGAGCGCTTGCGGGTCTTGTGCAAGTGCCTTCAGGCCAAAGACTTGCGCCATCTGATCGAACTCCTCAAGCCGATATCCGCCGTACCGGTCGACCTCAGCCGGATCCACCATGAAGAACGTCTGTCGAGCCCGGTCGTAGATGTAGAACATCCCCGATTCCGGCTCCTCAGGGACCATCACGAACAGCAGGGCGCCCTTCGCGTAATCCAACCACTTCCTGAGCTGCCCCTCCGCCCACCGTGCAAATTCCAGGATCAGTTTGTCTTCATCCAGCCGGTCCAGCCCCAGCCGTTTCGCGTTCGGGTCCTGCACTCGCAGCACTTCGTTGACGATAAGACCACTCGAGGTCATTGCATTTCTCCTTCTGTGTTTGTGTGTCAATGGTTACAGGCACACGGTATCCCCGCTGCGACTGAACGCACTCTGCCTGGATCGTTTGCCATGTGCTTGTGGAGGTTACAAAGGAAGCCTGGAGCCTCGAGCGGCTCCAAGCCGGGAACTGGGCAACCGAGTGCCCACCCATATATAAGAAGATACGTCAGGCCGCTAGTTCCCCGACCGTCCTTCCTGCCGCTACCGACCTCGCAGACTCTTGGGCCAGCGCGTCACATCGATCCTGGTCTGGATCTGATCCATGGCTACGTATATCGGTGCTCGCGGCCCGAAGATGGCGGCCAAAACAATTCGCGGGCGGTGGCGAAATTTCGACCACCGCTGCCTGGATCTACACTTCATGTTAATCGCGAACAATCCCGCGAAGCTCGGCTTCTGGCCTGTCCCGCTCGTTCTGAGCTCTGCGCGACCAGAACTGGGCGCAGAGCGTCGGCCCAACACGGTGCGTCTGTTCGAACGGATGCTCGCCATAAACCGCACCCCAACATGGGATACCGCGGCTGTCTCGGCCTCTCGAAGAAAGACGTCAGCTACCTCGTGCGGAAGTACATGACCGAGCTCTACCACTGCCGGCAGAAATCAAGCACCTGACGCAGCAGGCAAGGAACAGCCACGATATGGTAGAGTTCACCCTCAAGCAGCAAGTCAAGGACTCGGAAGGGAGGCTGAAACAAGACCTGCGCCGGTTGCAGGAGCGGGTCGGGGAAATCATGAAGCGGCTATAAGCCAGACCTACAATCGGCAGTATCGCGGGTTGACGGCCATGTTTCGATAGTCGCCGCCGTGACCGCAGACGAGATGACACGTCCCGCACATTTCACGCCCCTTGTTCCCGTCGGCAGGACCGGCATAGTGATGCGCTTCCGTCCGGCGGAACCGGCTCTTGCAGCACGAGCAACGGCCGGTCTTCACCATTTGTAAACGAACACGCTTGGCGGGATCTTGCGAGCAGGTGCGCGCATCGTGGCCTGCTCGGTCGCAGATGCCGCAGCGGCGCACCGGACCGGGATTCTCGAACGCTTTGGCGACGAGCAGCGCGAGGCCGACTGCGCCTGCCGTCCAGAGCAACGGCTCCCATGCGATACCCTGCTGAACGACCGGCACCCCTGGAGCCGTCCAATACTGCGGCGCACGGTTCGGAAAGAGCTGATTGGTCTGGACAAGTGCCATGATCGATTCTACCCTAAATCCTCCAAATGGCGTACTGCCACCCCTCCATATGGCGCCCAGCCGGGCGGGTAGACGAGATATGGTATTATGAAAGTACCCTCAGATTTTGTAAGTCGCGAAGTGCAAGGAGGGCTCCCAATATACGGCACCGCGAGAAGTAGGTGTCAGCTTGTGGGCTCACGTCATTCGACATTTTGAACAGTTCCTCGGGGAACTGGAACTCAAAAATCCCGAACGCCTCGACGCCGAAGGCAAGGCCGAACGCATCGCGAAGTCCCTCTTCGTCAAGTACTACCCCAACGAGGTCTTCAACCCTTCCTGCTACGTGAAGGTCGGCTCGTACGGGAAAGGCACCGCGACACGGCCACGGACCGACCTGGACATGCTCTTCGTCCTGCCAGCCGACGTGTACGGTCGGATCGAAGCCCTCACCGGGAACAAGCAATCCCAGTTGCTGCAAGAAGTCCGACGGGCGCTGCTCATCACGTTCCCGAACACGGACATCGGCGCTGACGGACAGGCCGTGGTCGCCCCATTCGAGACGTACGACGTGGACATCGTGCCCGCATTCCGGTTCATCAGCGGAGAGTTCACCGGGAAGTACTTGATCGCGGACACGACCGATGGCGGACGCTGGCGGTTGTCCGATCCCGTCGCGGAGTACAACTGCCTCCGCCAAGTGGACACGGAATGGGGCGGGAAGGCGACGCACCTCCTCAAGATGCTCAAGGCGTGGAAGCGCGAGTGCAACGTCCCGATAAAGTCCATCTGCCTGGAGATCTTCAGCACGGTGTTCGTGTCGCAGTGGGTGCATCGTGACCAGACGATCTTCTACTACGACTGGATGATCCGTGACTTCTTCGCGTTCATGATCAACTACGTGCACGGCTCTGCCAAACCCGCCGGGATCACGGAGTGGATACCCCTAGGAGACTGCTGGGAGAGCAAGTGCCGGACCGCCTACGCCCGCGCGCTCAAGGCGTGCGACGCCGAACGCGCGGACGACGGGTACGAGGCCTCGTCGGAGTGGCAGGAGATCTTCGGCTCCCAGTTCTACCTGGACTTCATCAGTCGGCTCCTGATGCTGGGGGTCGGCGCGTAAACACACTCCCATGCCAGCGGACTCGAATAGCGCGCTGTCGCCGTATGCTCTTGCAAGAGCGCTCGACGACTGCGCGAAACGATGGTGGGGCGCGAGCCTCGCGGCGAAGGGGCTCGGCTTTCTGACGGGTGCGTTCATCAGCGTGCTCCCGCCCGAACCGATCCCATTCATCGTCGCCGCGCTCACGCTGGCGGCCGAGCTCTGCGCGTACCGTTCGGACACGATCAGGAGCACCGCGCAGCGGTTCCGGCGTAAGCTCGACATGCAGGATGGGTTCGGCTGGCAGATACCGAACAGTGACCTGTCCGACCTCCTCGTGCGGTGCTCCTCCTGGGTCAAGGAGCGAGCGCGCACGCATCCGGTGAACGAACCCTACTTCGCGAGCACCGACCCGCCCGGACCAGTGCGGGCGGCCAAGAACGTGTGCGAGTCGGCTTGGTGGACCAAGCACCTTTCGGAACGGATGGCGACGTATTGCTGGACAACCATGATTATCGGGATCATCGGGTCAATCGTCGTGCTCATGACGGCGCTCCAGGCGACGAGCACGCATAACGTGCAGCTGAGTGTTGCGCGCATCGTCACCGGATTCCTGATGCTCTTCCTCAGCTTGGGCATCATCAAACTCGCCCTCGGCTACGGCAGCCTGAGCAAGAACAGCGGGAGCAGCGAAGGAGCAGCGGACCGCGCCCTTAAAGGGACGCCGGACGAACTCGCGGCGTTCATGGTCATGTACGACTACCACTTGGACCGGGCAGCCGGTCCGCTCATCCCGACCTGGATGTGGGACATGCGTGAGAAGGAGCTGAACCAGACCTGGAAGGACCACCGGAAGTGTGGCGAGGCGGCAGGGACGCGATGACTCCCGAATTGTTCGAGCGCCTGCTCTACGAAGAGGAAGGCACGACCATCGACTTCAAGAAAGAGCAGTACCGGTTCGTGAAGGCGACGGATGAGGAGAAGTCAGAACTGCTCAAGGACATCCTGGGCTTCGCGAATGCATTCCGCAGATCAGCAACGTATATCCTGATCGGCGTCGAGGAAGTGCGTGGCGGCAGGAGCAACGTCCTAGGCATCGACGCGGCAGACCAGTTGGATGACCACGCCGTCCAGCAGTTCGTGAACAATCTCGTGAACACGCCCGTGCGCTTTCAGTACCGAGCGTTTGTGTACGAAGGCAAGCACGTCGGGATTTTCGTGATCGACGAGGAACAGCTACGTCCGATTCATCTCAAAAAGAACTACGGGAAGTTGAAGAAGGACGAGGTCTACATCCGGTACGGCAGTACGACAGAACCGAGACCCGCATCGCCGAACGAGATCGCTCAGATGGGCAAGGACAAGCCACGAGACAGGGCCGAACTGCTCGTGGAATTCGCCCACGTTCATTGCGATGATGCCATCGGCGCGATCGTCCCTATCAAGTGCGAGTTCTGTCATGTTCCCGAAGCGAAGGATATTCCGACGCTGGCCGACCCGTATCAGGGTCCTTTTGGCATCAGAACTGACTACCTGCGGTCGCACAATGCGGACTACTACCACGAGCTCGCCGAATACGAGTTCCTGACGCGACTGTGCCGGCCGGTTCGTCTCACCGTGAAGAACATCGGCGCGGTGGCGGCGAACAACGTACGCCTCGAACTCATCGTTCCCATGGGCTGCGGGCTGCTCCCGCTCGAAGACCTCCCGCCGAAACCAGAGAAGGAAGAGATGCCGGGCGCGAGAGCCATGCGCGGGATTCGGCCGGTCCACCGGCGCAATCCTGGAGAAGTAGACATCAACCGGAACGACGAACGGTTCCGCATCGAGATCAACTGCAAGGATCTCCAGCCGGGACGGCGGGTGTGGTCTGACACGTTCTACATCGGCGCGGGCCAGGCGGACGACTACGCGATCAATGGCCACGTCTTCGCGGACAATCTCCCCGCGCCGAAAGAATTCACGCTGACTGTTAAGGCGGAGGTAGAGCAGACCACGCTCGCGGTAAAAGAACTCTGTGCAAAGCGAACGCGCGCCAACACTACTTGAACACCAATCGTCGTGGTTGGGTGTGTTCGGGGGTGAAAACGAGATGGTCGTCTTCGCAAGAACGGGCCATCCAAGAACGCCTACGCGTCTTGTTCGCAATCGACAGCCCCCTGGGGAAGCTGCGCGCATCAGTCGGTTGGTCGGCCACACGGACAATGGAGAGAGCCGCTTTCGAGATTCCTCCTCCCTGGTCGCCAATAAGCGTTTATCCATGAAGCGTCAACCGAGCATGGAGTCGATCGCCCAACCCGATGACGGCGCTCGTGCATGCCGTATCGCAGGATGCACGCCCATCCTCCGGCGCGCCGGGAGCCAGGCACGAGCTGTCCGTGAAGAGCGCTATTTCCCTTCAAGATGCCGGCCTCCGCGCTCCTCATGCCGCCCTCGGTCGCATCACGTCGTCGTCACCATACGTTCGAGCGCGGTCAGTGCGTCGCACACCTTACCCGCGTCTTCCGGCTGGAGGTCCTTCAGATTCGCAAACTTGAACGCACCGTTCGCCGCCTCGTTGATCACCTGCGCGAGTGTCCGTCTTGAGGCGCCAGACACCCGGCTGGCCTGCTGAAGCAGTCGGCCGCGCAGATCACTCAGAATCGCCGCGCCATCAGGCTGCGCTTCGCTCCCGACGGTGTTGTCCCTACCGTTCGATGTTTGCGCGCTGTTCGCTTCCCGCTCCAGCGTTTCCACCATCCGACGAAGCACCATCCGGTCGGGGATGTCATCGATCGCGTCGCTTGCCAGATTCAGTTCCTGGCACAGCGCCGCGTACCGAGGATCGCCAGCCTTTGCCACGGCCGCCCGCAATCGCTCCACGCCGCGTTCCGTGTCCTGCAATTTCTCGAACACGGCCGTGAGCTTCACCATGTCAGAGATCTTGTCGGGATCCTCGACCTTCGCCACGGCCTGCAGCACGCTCTTCGAGAGACTGAAGCCCACCTTGTCGCAGAGAACCTTCACCTGTTCCAGCACTTCACCGCGGTACAAGCCACCCTTTCCGTTCTTCGCGGCGCCACTGTTCCCGGATTGCGGCTGGCCGCTGCCCCGGTGGTTACAGTTTTCGGTCTTCTGGCCACTGCTTTGGCGCCGCTGCGGGCGAGCCCACTCCGGAAGCTTCGGCGTCTCCAATGGGCGCTTCTTCTCATCGAGGTCCATCCACTGGCCTTCCAGATCGTACAGATAGCGGCCAAGTCCGAAACACGAACACGCCCGCTTGAACGCCTGAGCTTCCGCTGCCGTGCCCGCGTTGTCGTTGTCCGCCCACTCCTCGCCGAGCCCTGTATGTGCACCTAAACCATACACCGTGACCTTGCACGTCACAACGATCTTTGCGGTGATGGTCCTTTCTGTCGCGCCGCGCTCCCTCCGCTCGAAGTTCTGGACCATTTGGACGTTGTAATCCCGCGTCCAGCCCGTCGGCGTGAAGAGATCGTTGAGCCGGTCGGTGTACGCGCGCGGATCGGCGTACGCCAGCATCTGACCTCGGTATCGCGGTCCGCTCTTGGAGCCAACCTGCGTCGTGTTCGTCACGCGCCACTTGATCTCGGATACGTCGAATGGCTCCTCGATCGCTGCCAGAAGCGCCTGAACCCGTTCCCGTTCAAACGTCGGAGCAACTCCGCTGCCGCTCCACTGCCCACTGATTGGAACCACCGGCACAGGCGCTGTTCCATTCGTTGTCGCTGTATCTTGCATACTCTGCTCCCTTCTTTAAATCCTTCAAATTGGCATTACCTACCCCGCACGACGCGGATGCTCCGAGCTTGCGGGGATGTTCTTGCTGCGGGTTGGTACCTGATCCAACCATTTCTGCGCCAGGAGGCGACGACTGTCCGGCCTGCACTCATCTCCAAGTTCGGGCGGCTAATGAACTGCGGACCGTCCGGGTTTCCGCATCCGTCCTGTCAAGTCACGCGACTGAGTCCGCGCCGCCTCCGCTATGCGGCTACCGTCTTCCACTCGTTGTGCCAGAACATCCGTAGGACGGGTGCGTTATTCGCCCACCGCTTGTCTGTCAACGTCGCCGCCAAATCAACCAGCGGGATTTCTGTTCCTTCGTGCGGGAGTCCAGCCCACCTCGGGCCTCTGGCAATTGAGACCGAACTACCCACTCGGGGCTCTTACGAAAGAATGTGCAGCGACACGGTCACGAAGCCCGCCCGTCACCACCCTCCGGCCGTCGGACCATTCCAATTGGCGCTATCTGCCCCGCGCCACGTGGACGCCTTGAGTCTGCGGAGCAGAGCTGCCTCCCGCTCGGGCCAGTCCGCCTTTCCATCGGCACTGACGCGGCAGTTCCGCGCACACACGACATCCCGTCGGTTCCGTGTTCACGTGCGTTCGCGACTATCGGCGCGCCGCCAATGATCTCTTGTCCACTCCCTGCTCCCCTCGGCGCTCCAGGGCACCACGCGCTAGAGTCCGCGGAGTCGACCGCCTCACGACGGTGTCCTGTCGCTTTCGAGCGACGTCACTCTCGCAAATTAGTTCGGGAGCCATGGCGGGCGCGCAGTGTCAGCACCTCCTGCCACAAGTTGCGCTGCGGCGCGTTTACGCAACCGCGATAACCACGTCTCGCCAGCAGAGTCGTCAATTGCCATTCGGATCCCACGTAATTCCTCCGTCCAAATCCGCTATGTCCCTTTTCGCCGCCACGCACGGGCACAGACCTGGGCCTTGCCGCCATGGCCCGCTGCAGGCAGCACCAACTCGCCGGCGCACTCGCTCTTCGAAGCAGGTAAGTTCGGGTGGGGTTGTACGCGCAGAATCCTGCGATGCAAGCCAGTCGAGCAGACTACGTCGGCAGCATCTAGCGCCGGTCCACTTCGCATTTTCAGGCACAGCACGGCTTCTCCAGACGCGAGCCCCAGCGCTCGAGGATCACTCTCACGGCGTCAACGTCCGCCATTCTTCCAACGCCATTTGCATCGAGTCAATCCAGTGCGCTCCGGATTTCGGGCCGGCAAGACGCGCTCAGTTGCTCCCATTCGCCGAGACAACGTGGACAACCATGTCCCGATACACAACCGCAACTCGTCCACCATCCACGCCTGGTCCACGTTCACGTGTCCTCTCCTTTGCCAGCAATCTCCCTCAGGCTTCTCAACCACGCGCTCGGATACCGGCGTTCCGCGCGGTACTCCACGGCCGCTCTTGCAACGCGGCCGGCAGCCACCACATCCGTCCTTCGTCCGCCAACTCCGACACCGTCGCCACAATCTGCGGCCGCTAATTGCCATTCAGCCACTCCAGTCCCCAGCCTTCATCGCCACAAAATCCGGCCGCCACCACCACTTTGACCGCCCAGCACCGCTCAAACCACAGGTAGTAGATTGCTAATTGATTCATTGCGCAGCCACTTCCGCGATCGCGCGGCGGGCAAAAGGTATGGCAAAGGGTATGGCAATGGGCAGGCAATAGGGGAACAAAGCGGCAGGTCTATCGCGTGTTCGCTTGCAGCACAGCGCTAAGTGGGAACGTCACCGTGCGGCGACTGTCCATCACTTTCGTTTCCAGCGTGTGCAATCGAAACTCATCCAGCACTCCAAAGTACACGGCCTTTGCACTCCGCTCGAAGAAACGCGACACATAACTAAGCAGGTGAAACGTCGACGTCAGGTACAAGACGCACTCTACGTGCTTCTCCTTCTCGATCAGCTCACGGATTTGCCAGTAGCGCTTCGGCTGTTTAGGCGTGCGCTCGTACTCGAGCGCAAATCGCATATCCTGGCCCACCGTGTTCACGGTGACGATCGCATCGTAGTCCTTCGCGAAACCCGCTCCCGTGAGTTCGTTCTGCGACCGAATCTCAAGTTCACACTTCCATGACACAAGTTGTTTCGTCCGAAGCATCGCCAGGTGGATGTCATTGACGTCGAGCGAATGCTGTACGGCGTTCTCGTCCACGTTATTCGCCTTGCTCCCGATCATCAGGGCAGCGGATTCGCCCGTCCCGATCAGGTACGATGCGCCAAGGTCCGAGATCGAATAGACCCGCACTCCGGACACAAAACTCAAGTCGGATCTGACAACGAGTCCGTGCTCCACCAGGCGCTGTATGCGCCAGTTGAGCGTCCGTCTCGGCCAGAGGTGCCCGTTTAGGTGAAGAAACTGCCACAACTGCTCGTGCGAGACGTGCCGGCACCTGAGGACGAGCCGCAGAACGGCGTGGTCGTTAACTGAATTGAGGGCGATACTTCCTTTCACGTAGCGCATCAGCGATCTCCTCTTATGCCGACAGCATCAGGTGCGCTTCCCACGGTTTCTGCGCCACTGGTTCGAGAAAGAACGTGCCTAGCCGCCCGCGTAACCAACCGAATGCGGGCATCACCAGCATCACTTCCTGGTCGGGGCCGCACTCGCTGAAGGAGATCAGGTGCGCTTCCGGATGCAGCCACTCTCCGGCCTGATCCTTATCAATGCCGCCAGTTTGCTCATTCGTGATCGTCACGAGGTAGGCGTCCGGCTTCGCCGGTCGCGGAAGGATGGCGCGGAAGAACACTCGGTTGTGCCCATCCCAGACGCACGGCGGTTCAGCATCGAACACCTTGTACACCATCCGGTACGTGCAATCGGGACGCAGTCCACCGTTCCCGTTGAACCGCGCGACGCCGAACACGCGCGGCCGGTTCCGAATCTTCTGCCCAACCAGAACGCCGGTGGTGTTGTAGTACGCCGCATCCAAGCCGCTGAAGCGTCCTGGATTTTGCGGATCTCTCGCTCCCCGCCGTGACCATATGCTTCCGAACCCAAGCACCGAAATCAGCATGTCCGCTGCCTCACGCGCCCTTCAGTCGCCGGTTCTCGTCCTTGGCCGTGGCCAGCGCGGTCTCCAACCGATTGATGCGGTCAACCAGAGCGGCCTTATCGTCGGCTTTCAGAGCCGTTCCACTACCGTTGCCGCGAACGCCGCCGCCAGCAACCTTTTGGGTCGCCTCGTCCACCCGTGCAGACATGTCAGCCACCATGGCGTTCTTCTGTTCAAGTTCGGCTTCGAGCCTCTTCTTGTCCGACTGCGCGTTGGACAGTTCCGTGCGCATCCGTTCCATCTGTAGTCGCCAATCAGCCGCCTCCGCCGCGTCTCCTGTCGGCACGCCGGTTTCTCCGCCTTCGATCACCCGGTTGCACCGTTCGATATGGGCGTTATGCTTCCGAATGGCTTCGCCGGCTCGCTCCTTCCAGTACTTCGCGTAATTCATCGCGTCGGCCGTTCTCTGCGCCAACTGCTTGAGTCTCTCCGTATGGTTCCACCGCTGCCATACGATGACCACAACGGAATAGACCAGCAGCAGTGACAGCGCCGCCGCATACATGAAGTACTTGTTGCCGATCGAGTTCTCCAGGAAGATGCTCCGCCGCTGTTCCCAGCTCATTCCCCAGTCGATGTTCTTCGGATTGAGCGAATGAAACAGCGCGTCGTACCACGTCATTCCATGTCCGCGGCCGCCCTGAGCTGCGAGCGGCGAGTACTGTGCCGCCGGCGACGGTCGGGCAGAGCGGGGAGCAGAGCCAGTCGGTGCTGGTTTCCGGTTGCCCAAGTTCGGTTGTTCGGATTGTTGCGGGGCCGCCTGTGGGGCTACCGGCTGCGGTTGACAGTACGCTGGTGCGAGACTGATCAACGCGGCCACCATGCCCGTAAAGAGGAAACTGTTGAGCCCGTGTCGCATTCCATCTACCTCCGTCCTTGCATCCGCCGGCCAATCGAAGCCGCAAGCTCCGGGTTCTTGAACCGGAGATTCGCACCCGGCGCGTCCGCTCTGGACTGCCGCAGCCGTGGCGCCAACTCCATGTCAAGCCCCTGTAGGCCCACGTCCGGAGGCGTGCGCACGTGCAGGTGGCGGTGCAAAGTTCCTTCCGTGTCGTCCGTCATGAGGATTTGCATCTGGCCTTTCGGCAGATTTTTGATCCGTTCGTCCTCGGCCCGGTACTCGCGTTCTTCCCGCTCCGAGCCACTCGTACCCTTCTGAAATCGCTCCCAGCCGAACACCTGTTCGCGCACCACCGACACCGTCCGCTTCGTCACCGTGTGCTCGGCAGAAGCCCGGATGAAGAACCTGGATGTCTCCTCGTCCTGCGTCCGCATAGCGATCTTCGTGTTTGGCGCGCTGGTAACGTCATCCTTGAAGCCCTTGCCAACCTGAAGGAGTTGCGGCAGGCTTTGCATCGAGAACAGGAAGGCGGTGTTGGTGCCGCGCGCCGTCTGCAATATCTGGGCGAAATTCCGGTACCCGAACGGCGCGAACTCATCCAGTACGACGCTCAGAATTGGCCGGTTCAGACGCTTTCGCTCATCTTCGCTTTCGTACCGTTTGCCAACGACGAGCTGCAGGTTCTGGAGCAGCATCTTTCCGAGTGCCCTAACCGGCTCGGTGTTCTTGTTGATGTTCAGCGTGACAAACAGGATCAGCTCCTGGTCGATTACGTCATCGATCGACAACAGATCCTCGTAAGGGCCGGTGATCACCGACAACTCGTCGTCCAGAAATGTCATGCACTCGTTGAGCAAACCCTGAATCTTCGGCACGCGTTCCCGGTCATTGAACGACTCGAGCAGGTTTCGGACCGACATCTCGAAGTTCAAGCCGCGCTGCATAGAGATGCCCCGGTCAGACTGCATGTGCTTGCGTGCCTTTTCGATCTGGCCTTTCAGCACCTCCTCATCGAGCGCCATCACGATGACGTCGTAGAAATTGAAGGGAACACCGGTGTAGTGGAGAATCCGGACAATATCGGCTAGGTAGTTCAATTGGTGCTTGGCGAAGAACTCATCGTGCAGATTGAACGACCCGAACACCATGTTCACTTGCGCCATATAGTTCTCGTCCGTCGTGTGGAACGGGTTGTACAAGCAGGAGAGATCGGGCCGCGCGGGATTGATGAGCCGCAAGTCGTCGAGCCTGCCGGCGCGGGTGATGTGCGGCAGCAGCTCGTAGAAGAAATCGAGGTCGCCCTTTCCGTCGAAGATCACCATGGGGATCTTGTGCCGATCGCCGGCCGGTCCCATCCTCCGTGATAGATCCTGGGTGATGATGTTTTTGAGGAGCGTCGTTTTTCCGCTGCCCGTCATGCCCACGACGATCCCCTGCATGACGCGCACTTTGTCCGGCCACAGCCAAGGCGCCCCGTGCACGTCGTAGCCGAGCACGACGGCATTTTGGTCCCAGGCCTTCTTGACATGCTTGGCGTCCGCAGCCGGGCCCATCACCAGAGGCGGATAACGTCTCTGGTTCTCCTTCCACTCTCGTCGCTTTACTAAGACCCATACCGTGATTCCCGGCACGCCGACCCCAAGCATGAAGTAGACGAGGCTTTCAGCCATCTGAAGATTCGTGAAATGGTAGGCCTTCGTGCCGAGGAACCAGAGCGTGAAAAGGATCAGCCCTGCCACTGCCGTGCACACAAAGACTGGAGATGCCGACAGCCCCGGCCGGTCGCGGTAGGAACTATCCGGATAAGAATCGCGAATCATAACTATGCCTTTCTAAATTGCGGCTTCTGGGGGGAACCGGGGGGCGGATTGTGGAGAGATTCAACTGCGAAGCCAGGTGACCAGCGCCAACTCGACGCCTGTCAGCGCCGCCACTGACGTCGTCGTGCACACTCGTTGTTTCACCGATTGAACGGCGGTCTCCCACGACCCGGTGTCGGTCCTCTTGCGCCACAGACTCCACAGTCCCCAGCACACAGAAAACAACAGACCCGCCAGGATTGTGAGCAGCAGCGTAACTTCGAATCTCGGTTTCTGGTACCACGGCGGCATCACTATGAAGCCGGAGGCCGCCTTACTTGATGCTTCCGGGATCTGGATCCTGTGAAGCCAATACACAAAGCAGAATTCGACGACGATCAGCATTGCGGTCGTGAAGTACAACCCAACGACCTCCCCTTGGCGCAATACCCCGTCGAGTCGCACCTTCCAGGCGTTGCTCATGGGTGCACCTGCAGCCGCGGCGCCGCGAGATTGAAGAACAGGAATGCCGCCAGCACGACGACAAAGAGCATTCCGAAAACCACGGTTTCCATCTTCGGCTTGCGAGTTCTCGCGGGCTCAAAAGGGTTTCGCGGTTCGAGGAAGACGTTCAGCGCGCGATTCACCACGCCGATGTCCGACCGCTGTTTCATCCTCGTTTCGAACGCAGCGAGGACCTCGTTGGCTGTCATCGGATGGTCCACGGGCACTTCGTCACAGAGCGGACGTCGTCTGAGGACCGCTTGCAGAACTTCCTCAGTCGTGATTTCCATGTCTTGAATCATGACTACAGCACCAGAACCGCACTCACGTTACCGGCCGCGTCCGCCGGGAACGCCAGTTTCACAACCGTCCGTACTCCCGGCTGTCGCGAGGGTGACAGGTCGAACGCGATGACGCCGAGAGCGGTCTGACCGGGCCGAACGACAGGAATCTGGAACTCGCTATGAACGACAGCAACCCGAGCCTCGCCGTTCCACTTGAGTTGGTACCCGTCGGCAAGCTGGCTGTTGGCCAGTGGGATCAGCGACTGCGGCGCGCGAGGTGACCTGAGAGTGAACACTTCTGGAGCCGCCGGCAGATAGACCGTTCGCCCTCCGTTCACGATGGCATACCGAACGTAGACACGGCCGTCCTTTTGGTAAACGTCCTGTAGGACGATCTCCACTTTCTGGTGGTTGCTCGAGGCCCCAACCAGTTTTACGGGCGTGCTTTCCATCAGCATGGCGGCGGGTATCTTCGGTCGCTGAATAACAGGCGCCTGTTCGATGGGTTCTGTCTTCCTGGCCTGAACGGTACTTGGGTCCTGGTCAATCGCGAAATGCATCTGTTCCACCGAGCCCGCCGGCACCAGCTCGTAGCTGAGACGGCCGGACGCAGTCCAGATAAAGAGGTTGGTCGTGGCCTCGGGCTCGAGGGGCTGGATGAAGACGGTGTTTTCGCGCCACTCGATCTTGAACGACGAACTGCCGGCGGCTACCTGGGTGACAGGCTCGCTGAGTTCGATCACGCTGAGATGGTTTGGCGTCGTTCCCAGCCGCGTGATCTTATTGCGGTCCGTTTTCTGTGTTTCGATCTTCTGGCCGAATGCGACCAGGGTTGCGATCACGATGAGCATCAGCGTGCGTTGCATGGGCTCTACTCCTTCGGGTCACTCTCTGCTTCTCCCAAAACTCCAAGGAGGCCCGGTTGCCCAGACCTCCCTGGAAGGCGTACTACTTGTCGTCGCCCGGCTTTGGCTTTAGAACCTTCGGCCTCAGTTTGGAGCCAGGAAGGTCGAGCTTCCCGTCTCGCACTTCAGCTCGCCCAGCCTCGAACTCAACGGCATGGATTCGTTGAGGCCGGCCGTGGTCGTAAATCAGGTCGCCATCCCTCGTGACTTGCATGAGGAAGGTTTCCCTCTCGAGGATCTGTCCTTGGCCGTCGTCGACCTGCTCGACGAGGTACACATTGCCCTCGTCATCAATGCACACGTCCCCGTCAACCAGGTCAGGAATTGCGACGGTGACCGGACGGCCACCCGTGCGCTCCGCGATCATGTTGACGAGTTCCTGCGGAAAGGCGTAGAACACGATGCTTCCGGTACTCTTGCTCCCCTTGCAGGTGATTGCGTAGACAGCGGCGAGCCAGTCGAACGCGTTCGCCGACTTCCGTTCGGCCCACTTCCGCACCAGGTGGATCATGTTGCGCATCTCCTGGCGGGAGCGCTCCTCGTACCAGTGCAACGCCGCTTTCGCCTTGTTGCGTCGACTGAATGCCTTCCTCCGCTCCGCAACGTCGTCGAGATTGCACGTGTTGAGAGCGGCTTGGGCATCCGCGACTTCCTGCTGGTACTTCTCGCGCTTCTTCATGATCAACCCGATGTTGACCCCGTAGACGGTCGCGATCTGCCCCGCCTCCTTGTACATTTCGCGGTCGAATTGTCCGTTCACAATCAGGCCGCGGAAGTCCGCCAGAGGTCGGACATCGCTGAAGAAGTCGTCGAGTTCCTTTCGAATCACGTTGTACAGCTTGCCGATCTTGTCTGTAGGGGTTATGGTCAGGTGCAGTGGCAAACTGCTTACACGCTTCTCGTCTTTCAACCGCAACCATGGCGCCGTGATTACCTGCTTGCGGACATTGACAATCACGTCCTGGTTCGGCATCGTCCCGTGCTTGAGGGCATCGAGTGCCGCCTGGAGTTCTTTGGCCAGCAGTTCGGCCAGATCGGGGCGCCCGGAAGCCAGGCAGGACGACATCAGGTCAGTGATGATCCCGATTTCGTTGCCCTTCGCTGAGACCGCAACCTGAGGCAGGTTCCACCAGGCCGACCGCTTCTTCTTCCGCTTGTCCTTCTCGTTCGAGAAGGATTCGCGATGGTTAAAGCGATCTTCGACCCACCGTGGAAACCGGCTCTCCTCCACCACGCACACGGTGTCGAAGTCGTAGTCGCCCCCGTTCTTCGCTGCCGTCGTCGAGTGAAGGGTGATGGTGTGTTCCAGGCGGAGCTGGCCGATGACAATCCGCTCGACGGCCTCTGGCTCGGACATTGAGCACCCTTGCCGCGCCAGATCGTTCATCAACCGCGCCACCGTATCCGGAGCATCCAGCTTTTTCAAAGGGAGCAGGTCATCCTTCGCCCGAATGGGATACCGTACTTCGAGAAGACGCCGCGAGCCGAGACTCGTGATGGCGTGCCCCTCCGGCATCCAATCGGAACCCGAGTAGACCCGTCCGTTGTCGAGCACCAGGTAGCCGTCATCCGCTAGCGCGAACGCCGGAAGTCTGAACCCTCCCGCCGTCGCCAGCTTGTACGCCCACCTGCACAAGATCCGCTGGAGCTGGTTGTTGATGAAGGGGAACTTGACCAACTGGCCGGAGCCGTCAGCCTTGAGCACCGCCTCCACAACCGTTCGCTCCGCAGACGTATACTCTCCGTCTTCTGTGGCGTCCTCGTCGCCGCGTACTGGGCGTGACGTTTTCGAGGTCCCCAGAAGCCGGAAGAGCTCATCGAAGTTGTTCTCCTCGACCGTCGTCTTGAGTGTCTGCACTTGCTGGAGCGCGTGCGGCAAGACTTCCAGGTCGATCGTGGACTCCGGAGCATGCGTCAACAACGTGTAGCTCGACTCGTACTCCAGTTCCCGCGAGACTTCCCGGATACCCAGGACGATTGGGCCCCGGAACATCTGCGCATCGCCGAAACAGAGCTTCACCCATGATGACTTCTCCGGCAGCGCAGGCTTCATCGAGCTTTTCGGCAGGATGATGTCAGCGCTGATATGATCCGCGACGTCATTCTCCATGACCTTGAAGCTCCCTTTGGCCTGGGTCCGGTTGAATGCGAGACGGAACTGGTAGAAGTGACGCGCGGGAAGACCCAGCTTTTCAAACAGAGAACGCCGAATCCAACCGCGACAATCATTCGTACCGAGGGTGTGGTCTTCCACGACGAGCACCCGCACGACCGGTTCTTCGACCCGCACTTTGCAGGGCGAGATCAAGATCCCGAAGTAGGTGATCGCAGCTTCCGGCCACTGCTGGAACCGTTCGGCGATCGGCTTCTCGAACTCCTTGCTGACGGCGTAGTATTTGCCGTTCTTCGCGGAGCCCGATGCCCCGATGAGGCGAAACTCCACCCCACCCACAGTGAACTTCGCCAGAGCCTGTTCTACCTTGGCACGCCCATAGTCATCCAGCTCGCTACCAGGAATCTCAACCGTCGCCACTCGAATCCCCGGATAGAGGGCATCGAGTAACGTGTTGTCGAGTTGTCCCTGCCTCGTAAGCTGCATGCTTTTCTGAGCTACCGTTCCTTCCTGATCGATCTCCAACGCCAAAACTGGCAATTGGGACGTAACTATGGTTTTCATTGGGCATCTCCTTGTCTGTTTCTGTTGATCCGAGCAACAGCCAGACAGGAGCGCCCTCTCCGGTGCCCTCCTTCCGCCTGTTGCCGTGAACTTGAATCAAGTTCCCGGGTGCCAGGCTCAGAGAGCCGTCACCGGGTTATCGTGCTGCTACGCTGGCATGGTCTTCTTCCTTTAGCTCAGCCTCACGTTCTCGTGACTGCGAAGTCTGCTCGCACGAGTTGTTGCCGCGCAACAAAGCGTCCGCCTGCTGCACGAGATGCGTTTGAGCGTGATTGAGCATGTTCCAGGCCGGGCTTATCAACCCAAACCCGTCTTCACGGCCGACTCCGGCTCTGGCATCGCCAAGCAGTTGGGCCGCTCTCACCAGCGCTCTGTACTCGTTTTCCATCACTCCCTTTCTTCCTGTTCAACGAGCAAGAGTCAGACAGGAGCGCCGCTTCGGGTGCCCCTGTGAAGCCTGTTGCCGTGAACTGGATCCAGTTCTCGGTGCAAAGCTCACAAGAGCCGTCACCGGTTGTTGCACTGCTACGCCTCCTTGGCCTTTACGATGAACTGCCGGATTCGCCGCCATTCCGCGACGCGTTCCTTCAGCTCATCTACAAGACCCGGGAGCGCTTCCACCACCACACCGAAGGCTATGCCGCCAATGAAGAGCAGACGCTGTTGCCAGGTCATGCCCGCGCTGATGAGCATTGCAGAAACGACTGTGAGTAGTGTCGCCATTTTGTTTTTCAACATGGATACTCTCCTTTTCCGTCTGTTGGCAGAACAGCAAGGAGGCCACTGGAACGGGTCTCGTTACTATTCCTGGCCAGGGTTGGTGAGAACTCTGGCCAGGATTCGCGGAGAAACCCGACCAGCACTTTCCTGTATCAGAGCTACAGGTCGCTTACACACCTACGTGCATGAAGCCAGTGCTGCCCGTTATGAATGCGCTATTTCTTCTCGTGCTGAACTCCCTCCTTCTTGATCACTGGTGCGCCCGTGCTCACATCGACGTTGGCCTTCCACTCCGTTACCACGGCGTAGCTGCCGCTCGCACGGAACGACGCGGTGAGCGCTTCGTTTTCCGACGCGACCTCCTGACCGAGCTGGAGCCCGTCGCTGCCCGACGCCTTGATCAGAAAGTAGCGGGCCGTCGAAGGCTCCGCCGTTTTGGTCCGTCGCCGGCGCCGGGAACCGCGCTCCTTCTTGCCTGCCGGAGCCTCCGGCCCAGCGAGGCCGCTTGTTGTTGGTTCCGTCGCTGCCCCCATCGAATCGCCTCCTTCCAACTCATTCGCGGCCCGCGCCCTTGCGAGCTGCGGGCCGCGTCGCGTCCTCTCTCAGGTACGCAGTTTCGCCAGATTGCGCTGGCTTCGCTCCCACCAGCCACCGATCCGGAGATGCCCTCTCGCTGAAACCGGGGCGGCAGAATCCATCACCGGTTCCCCAGGAGGCTTGACTCCTGCAAAAGTCCGGTATCTTTTTCACCGACCATCTGTTCTTCCCTGTACTCGGCGACCAGCAGGCCGCTCGGCACACGTTCTGTACGCCGCTCCTGAATCAGGCGGACGTGATACTTGCCCACGATCCGATCCGTGAATTCGCTCTTATTCCTGACGCGATGAACTTCCTTCACCCCAAACGCCTGAAACGTCCACGCCTGTCCGGGGACCGGCTCGATCGACCGGATCTTGAACGAGGAGGTAATCTGCTCCTCTTTGATCTTGCCGATCAGATCCTGGTCCCGGAGTAGATTGAGACTGTACATCCGCAGGTTGGCGGTCATCATGTTGAGCGCATCCGCCAGATTCTTGTCGACCGACGTGGGGGTGTACCGCATATAGCTTTCAAGAAATTTCCTGACCACGGCGCGGCCCTCAATGTCAGTCGGTGCGGCCTCGCCTGCTGGCGTTGCGGCCAGGATGTTCAGCAACCCGCTCCTCATCTCCGGCGCGGTATTCGTCGGCCTGGCGCCGACTACGGTCGCCTCCCCGTCCGCGGAGACGCGAATGACGGTCGCTGGCTGCAGCCTCACGTAGATGGCAAACCCGAGGGAGACCAAAGCGATCACCCCAAACAGCCCAGCCATCAACATTGACCGGTTTGCGTACGCTCGAAGCTGACCATCGTGCTCGTAGTATTTGGTGTACCGAGCCTTCTCTGGGACTTCTACGTTGCCGTCAGTCTTTAGCGTTCTTGAGAGCATTGATTTTCACACCTCCGTGAACCACCGGTAATCCCGAGGTCTACGTTCGTTTAGTTACCGTCACCCCGTCCTGGCTTGAACTTGAAGGCTCCTAACGCTGTGCCTACCGTGTGAACTACCGTCATCATCGAGCTGCCGATTTCCCCAGTCACAATGCGCCGCGCGAGAAACGGAATCAGCGCCACCATCACTGCAAATAGAATGCTCGCCAACGACATCAGCAACGCCCCGCTCGCGCCTTGGAACCACCCACCCAGACTGTTGGCGGCAAGCATGGCGCCCAAACTTTGAGCATTGATGGCCGTGAGAAGCACGCTAAATAAGGCATAGACGATGCCCCAGGCGTGGAACACGAACAGGTTCACCAGATAACTGCGCGCCAGTTGGCCAACACCAAAGGCTGGGTAAAGTGCGAGCACCATCGGACCGACCGCATACAATACAGCTCCGTACAAGCAGTAGAGGATTGTGAAAATTAGCAGCGCGATCGGAAAGACGATGGCGGCGACCAACTGCACGAGCACGCTGACCAGAGCCACGATGCTGCTGACAACAAGATTGAACCAATTAGCATTTCCCAGGCCGTTGAAGTACTGATTGACCTGAAGCATCCAGTTGTCAGCCCAATCATTGGGAGAGATCGTTGCCGCTACCTGGTTGAATGCGCCGTTGACGTTCCGAAAGATCGTGCTGTAGTTGGAGACGATCAAACCAAGAAGGAGGAACTTCGCCGCTGCGATCCCGATCATGCGCGCGTCTCCGCCGCGGGCGTAGGCCTCGTAAACGGCAAAGAGCGCGCAGAGCAGGAGAATCGCATTGGCAATATTTGTGATTGCCCCCATTGGACCGCCAGGGGCGTCGATGCCGTTCAGCACCGTTTGGAATGTCTGCTCGAAGAAGAACATCGCATCCCCCTTTACTTCTTGAACATGTTCGTTACGTCTCGCCGCGTATCGCTCGCGTGATTCGCGTTGAACTTCAGGCTCGCTCCGGTGTTCGCCATGTCGATCGCCCGGATACGGAACAGTTCAGCCATCGCAGATTGAGTCAACGCGTGGGCCTTCACCAACATGGCCGCCGATTGTGCCTCGATCATCGGAGCTGTTCCCGGAGCGGCCACGGCGAGTTCAGCAGCCAGTTGGTCGGATGCGTCCATCAGCTGGTCCGAGGCGGCGTCGATGGCGATCGCCTTCTTCAGCGCGGCCTGCGCGGTCGCGTCCGTCATGTCGATCAGATCCCGCACCGGCGCTGGGGCATCAGTCGCAGGAGGTATGGCTTGATAAACGGTAGTGAACCGGTTGGCCACTTGAGCGATGCTGCCCGCATTTCGCGAAAGGAGGATTGCTTCGAGCTGGCGAGGATTCGCGAGCGTCGCGCTGGCCACGTTGAGATTCACTAGCCCCCGGATGGCGTTGTAGAAACCCTGCACGGCGCCAACCACGCCACGGGCGCGGTTGATGGCGTCCAGCGGGTAAACGGTGTTCTGGAAGAAGCTCTGAATGGCGTTCAACACCCCGTTAACGGCATTCAGCGCACCGCTAATGTCGCGCAAGCCGGCGCCGATGACGCTCGTGATCGCGGTGTTGATCGCGCCGATCGCCGACACGATGGCGGCCATGTCGATGGGAAGGAACTGGCCCTTTGCAGGCTGTGGCGCGACCAGAGTCATTACCAGGAGCAGCACCAGAAGCTTAGTGCGTTGTGTCCGCGTCCAACTCGTCAGGCCTTTCATCAATCGAAGAATCTGCGGCATCGCGTTTTTCTCCTTACTTCTTGAAGATCGTCCGCACGTCATTCCTAAACTGCGCGCCAAACATCGCATTCCGCTTCCGCACGGTGTTGTCGTGCGCAAGGCGCGCCGCCTCCTGGCGGATGGCAGCACCGATCATTCGCTGCATCATCGCCTGGCTCTTCACCGAGGCGATGATCCCCGCCGCCGCAAGGAACGGGGCAGAACCAGGAGCCATATTCACGCCCTCGTCTTCAATCGCGTCGGCGGCTCCCATCATCTGGTCCACCATCGCATCCGATGCTTTGAGCGTCTTGAGATTCGCAAGGGCCATCGCATCGTCGATGTCCGCAAGATCCCGCTCTATGGGGTGCGCGTCCGCCGGTTGGGGAATTGCGCGGTAGGTCTGGCCGAAGGCGCTGGTCAGTTGAGCGAAGTCTCCGGTGCCGCGATTGCGAATGATACCTTCGAGCAGAACGGGATTCGGCAGTTGGGCGCTTGACACATTCACCCGCATCAGAGCGATAAGGAGACCGCGAAACTGTGCGATCAGTGAAGTGACCAGCGCCCGCGCTCGATTGATCAACTGAAGCGGATACACGACCTGCTCCCAAAGACTGCGGAACTGATTGAGCACTCCGTTGATCGCCCCAATCGTGCCCTGAATGGCGCTTGGCAGAGGCCTGATGACGTTGTTGATCGTGCTCACTACCTGCGCTGCCGCTGCGATGATGGCCGGGATGCCAAGTTGAGCCTTTGCCGGCGGCGCGACGACCGTAAACACTATCGCTCCGACCAAGGTCAGAGCCACAACCCGACGCACGCGGGTCACCAGGAAGAACGCCAGCAGACTTGTGAGCATAAGCGATAGGAGCTTCATCCGGCTTCTCCTTGCCTTGACGCGCTCACACCAGTCACCGCCCCCGATAGCTCTTCGGGAAGGGCCGGCACGTCCGCTAGTCCGTTCGGAAACCTTTGAGCGAGTTCCTGGTACACGTCCAGCGGTGGCCGAGTCGGGTTATTGGCGAAGCAGTAGGTTCGATAAGCGCGTTCTCGCGGGAAGGTCGTACATACCCAATACTCGACTGGCGTTGGCACGAGACGAATCGTTTGCGTGGTCTCCGCCTTCTCACCAATCACCAGCAGGACTTCAGCGCTCCGTCCCTTCCGGGGCGCTCCGAAGTGCTTGATCTCGTCTAACGCCACTTGGTTCAGTGCCAGATGAGTCGCAAGCGGGCTCACGTCTCCCGGTTGCCGGCCGATGATTTTCGTCGAAACGTTGCGGACAATACCGGGACCGTGGATACGCGGCTGCGTGTCTGTTCCGACGAAGTCCTCAAGCGTTTGCGAAATGCCCCAGACGCTACCGCCGCGTTTGCGCGCTGTGCGGAATAACTGCACCACTTCGGGAGCCAGGACGTTGGAGTCGAGCAGTGACCAACACTCGTCGAGGACCGTAATGCTGTGTTGGCCGGTTCTACCGGAGGCCCGCTCCTGCATCGCATGCGCAATCATCATGCTCATGGCGATTTCGAGCTTTGGATCGTAGCTCAACCTTTCGACGTTGAAAAACAGCCAGTCAGCGTCCGTCTTCAACGTCGTGTGTTGGTCGAACAATTTCGAGTAAACGCCCTTCTCGCCCGTCCACTCGCGGAGTTTGAGGGCCGCCAGCTTCGCTTCCTCCACGGTCCGCTCGATGCGCTCTTCATCACGCCATTGTTGGAGTTCTTCTCGCAGATCATTGAAAGTCGGCGTCGGATTGCTGTGTCGGATTGCGCAACGCTTATAGGTGCGGCTAATCGCCTCGCTGAGCAGGTTGTCGAGCAGAGCTGTGTCCGAATTTGGGCTGTCACCGATCATGTGGCGGGTAAGATTCTTGAGAAAGGCGATCTTGTCCTTTCCGGGCATCGTTGAACCCGGTGCCAGGTCCCAGGGATTGAGGGTTACGCTTCCTTCGAGATCCACCTCGATCGACCGGCCACCCATCAACTCCACCAGCGGCCGGTACGAGTCGCCACGCTCAAGAATCGAGATCAACGGTTTCAATCTTGCCATCATCAGAAGGAACAGCATTGCCATGAAGGTTTTGCCGCCGCCTGATGCTGCCATGATCAGCATGTTCGCGTCCGCGAGCGACGAATCCCACGGAGAGAACGGCACGAGTTGGCGCTGAGGCGTATCGAGCAGAATCAGCGGCGACTGCGGCGTGCCGCGCCAAGCGGTTTCCATTGGCAGCAGATCGGCCGCATGCACTGTCAGGCAGTCATTCTCCCTCTGATTCTCTTCGCTCATGCCGGGAAGACCTCCGATGAACAACCGCCGCTTTGCCAAGTCCTCGGGAAGCCCACGGCTTCCGTTCATCTGCATGACCGTGTACAGAACCTTCTGACGCCGGTCCGACAAGACCCGCTCCTGTTCGGCGAGGTCACGGTGGCTCTGCACGGGTTGCGACGTGCGGACACCGATCACCATACTGGTCCGACACGTTTTGAGCGAACTCGCGATCAAATTCTCGAGTGTCTCGATCAACTGGCGCTGTGCCACCTGCGCGTCGATGTCGATCCGGTACCCGCCATGCGAGTCCCGTTGGGCGGCCTGCATCTTCTTGAGACGCCCCTTGTAGTGCTTGATCATCGCCGCCTGGTCCGGAATTATGACGTCGGTGTTGACCGTGATCGGAAAGTCGAGGCCCACAAGATCGCGCAGTATTCCAGGAAAGGTGGCATCCGGCAGGTCCTTCAAAGTGATGAACGAGTATAGGAGGCCGCCGATTCGAATGTACGTCTCTTCCTCGTGTTCGATGTTCGTATTGACGATCTGGTCCCGCGCGCTGCGATGCTGTAGCGAGGACTCCGGCCGCCGAAGCGGGACTCGGTCCAACAACAGCGGATTCAGGGCGCGCTTCATTTCGAGGAAGATCTCTGCATCTGTAAGTCGC
>Ga0335069_10002685_pt1 | contig 27159 bp, 17 predicted proteins | sample Lox_Sample_11_FD_206714 | JGI IMG/M metagenome (GOLD analysis project Ga0335069, IMG submission 206714) | Soil microbial communities from Loxahatchee National Wildlife Refuge, Florida, United States - Lox_Sample_1.1 | ecosystem: Environmental > Terrestrial > Soil > Wetlands | place: USA...
GTACACGGTGGAGGATCTCGCCGGGTACCGCTGGATCTTCTCGCAGACACTCGAGGACGTCGATCCGGCCGACTGGGGCGGCACGCTGTTCGGCTGACCCGGATTCCGGCAATGTGCTACGGCGATTTGACGACCTCGCCACCCTTCATCACGAACGCGACCGACTGCAGGCGTGCGACGTCGGCAAGCGGATCACCGACGACTGCGATCAGGTCGCCATAGCGGCCTACCGCGATCGCGCCGACATCGCCGGGGCGTCCGAGCGCTTCAGCCGCGGTGGAGGTCGCTGCCTGGATCGCCTGCATGGGCGTCATTCCCCACTTGACCATCGTCACGAACTGCCGCGCGTTGAGCCCGTTCGGATAGACACCCGCATCGGTGCCGAAAGTCATCTTCACTCCCGCCTTCACGGCGGCCTGGAAAGTCTGGCGCTGCTTCAGTCCAATCGTGCGTTCTTTCTCCAGCGATTCCTTGAACGTGCCGTTCTTCTCGCCCTCCGCCAGGATGTAGTCGTCGTTGTAGATGTCCATGTCAAACCAGGCGCCGTGCTCCTTCGCCAGGGCGAACGCTTCGGCATCGGCCAGGCTGGCATGTTCGATCGTGTCGACACCGGCGCGCAGCGCATCCTTGATGCCGGCGGCGCCGTGCGCATGCACCGCGACCCGCAGACCGAGCATGTGCGCCTCATCCACGATGGCCTTCATCTCCGGCAGGCTGAACTGCTGCGCGCCGACGGAGTCGGTCTTCGAGAAGACTCCACCGGTGCCGCAGAACTTGATGACCTCTGCGCCATACTTGCGCAGTTTGCGGACCAGGGCGCGCAGCGCATCCGGACTGTCGGCCACGGCCGGCGAGGGAGCGATGATCGAGGGTGGAAATTCGGTCGAGTCGCAGTGGCCGCCCGTCGCGCCGATGGCGTAGGTGGCGGGCACGATCCGCGGGCCTGGCACGTAGCCGCGCTCGATGGCCTGCTTGAGCGCCACGTCGTCGTAGTTGGCCGAGCCGACATTGCGGATGGTCGTGAAGCCGGCCTCGACGGTCTTCTTCGCGTTCGCGACTCCGACCACCGTCCAGAAGTTGTCGGTGAACTCAAGCGACCGGTAGCCACCGTATTGCGGGTCGGCGGTGATGTGCGTGTGCATGTCGATGAGGCCCGGCAGCAGCGTCATGCCGGCGAGGTCGATGCGGCGCGCGCCTTGCGGGACAGCAGCACCCTGGGTGGCGATCGCGGTGATGCGGCCATCGGTGATCGTGATTTGCGGGCGGTCCACCGTCTTGCCGGCGAGCACGTCGACCATGTGATCGGCAGTGACCACGACAGTGTCGGCCTGTGCGGCGGATACGACGCCCAGAGTCAGGCAGGTCCATACAGCCGCAAGCGTGCGGCCCCCGATGCGGTTCGCGATTGCCGGATTGCCTTGAAGCACGATGTCCCCCTCCAGTTATTGCAGGAATGCCGGTGTCGGCGCTCGCTGACACGCTGTGCTCCGCGTGCACGCGGCGCATTTCAGGCGCAGGTGCGGCGCCACCGAGTGCGTCAGTGGTGGTGACCGCCAGTTCCGTGCACGTGACCGTGAGAAAGCTCTTCTTCGGTGGCTTCGCGCACGTCGGTGACCTCGATGTCGAAATTCAGGTTCTGCCCGGCGAGCGGATGATTGCCGTCCAGGGTCACCATGTCGCCGGCCACGTGGGTCACGGCGACCGCGCGAGTGCCGGACGCGGTCTGTGCGTGCAGGCGCATGCCCACGCTGATTTTGGAGATTCCCTTGAGCGAGCGGCGCGGTACCTTCTGCACCAGCTCCTTGTTGTATTCGCCATAGCCGTCCGCGGCGGCTACCTTTACGCTCAGCTTGTCGCCCGTGTTGCGGCCCTCGAGCTCGCGCTCCAGGCCCCCGACGATCTGGCCATGACCATGCAGATAGGCCAGTGGCTCCGAGCCACTGGAGCTGTCGATGATCTCGCCGGCGTCATTCTTCAGCGTGTAGTGGAAGGTGACAACGGAGTTCTGCTTGATGCTCAAGGTGCACATCCGGCTGCGTGAGTAGTCGAAGTGTAACGAAAGCGCCGTGCGCCGTCCGCCTATTTAACCTGCGGGCGCGGGACGTTGTGCGCCGGGACTGCCGGTGAGACGCAACGCGCTGATCAGCGCCGCCAGCAACGCCACGCAGGCGGCCAGCCACAGCACGATGTTCGATCCCGTCGCCGGGAAGGCCCGGAACAGGATGGCAACACCGGCCGCACCGAGTGTCTGTCCGAGCAAACGGGCTGTGCTGAGCATGCCGCCCGCGGCGCCACTGCGTGTTCGTGGCGCCGACGAGAGCAGCGCGCGGTTGTTCGGCGACTGGAAGAAGCCGAAGCCGAGGCCGCACAGCGACATGCGCCAGATGAAGTTGGGCACGCTGCCACCCTGAGGAAACAGCGCCAGCGCAGCCAGCCCCGCCGCAAGCAGTACGAGTCCCACACCGCCCAGGAATCCGGCCGGATGGCGATCTGCCAGCCGGCCGGCGAGCGGCGCCGCCACCGCGACGGCCATTGGCCAAGGTGTCATCAGCAGCCCGGTCTCCACGGCGCTGTGTCCGATCCGCTGGATCTCGAAAGGCAGCGCGACCAGGCCCGCGGTCTGCGCCATGAAGGAGGCAACCGAGGTCGCCAGCGACAGCGAGAACAACCGGATCCTCAGCAGGTCGAACGGCACGATCGGTGCGTCACGGTCGATCTCGTGACGCACGAGCGCGAATCCCAGCAAGGCTCCGCCAGCGATCTGCGCCACGGCCAGGGTCGTGACCTCATGGTGCGCGAATGCCTGCAGCCCGCTGATCAGCAAGCCGAACGTGCCGACATTGAGAAGCGTCCCTGCCACGTTGAGGGGACGATGCGCATGGGGCGTTTCCGGAAACGCGCGGAAGGCGATCAGGAGAGTCAGTATGCCGATGGGAACGTTGATGCCGAACAGCCAGGGCCACGTCGCCACCGACAATACGGCCGCGGCGATCGAGGGACCTGTGGCCGCGGCCATCGCGACCACGAATGCGTTGATGCCCACGGCCCGGCCCAGCATGCGCTGCGGATAGGTGAAGCGCACCAGCGCCGCATTCACACTCATGATGCCGGCGGCGCCCAGTCCCTGTACGACGCGCGCCAGGCTGAGTTCGGGCAGCGAGCGGGAGAAGGCGCAGCCGAGCGAGGCGAGTGTGAATATCAGCATCCCGGCCTGCGAGACGCGGCGGTAGCCGATGATCTCGCCCAGCGAAGCCAGCGGCAGCAATGCCATCAGGATGGCGACCTGGTAAGCGTTGATGACCCAGATGGATGCCGCGGGCGATGCGCGGAAGTCGCGCGCGATCGAGGGCAGCGCCACGTTGGCGATGCTGCTGTCCAGCACCGACATGGTGATGGCCAGCACGACCGCGGCGATGGACCAGTAGCGCCGCGGAACCGGCAGGCCGTCCGGATACACAGCGGCGGCGGGTTGGCTGGATCCGGACTGACTCATCGTGAAGGGGTTACTTCAGGCTCGCCGCATTCCAGCCGCCACCGAGTGCCTCAACCATTGCGACGCTGGCCTGCAGCCGGCCCGAGAGCACGTTGAGCGCGGTTTCCTCGCTGCTCAGACGGGTCGTCTGCGCCGTGATGACACTGCTGTAGGGCACCGTACCTGCCTTGTACTGGTTGAGCGTCAGCGTCTCGGCTTCCCTGGCCGCCTTGACCGTCTCATCCTCGATGACGGCCTGGCGCTCGAGCACCCGCAGTGTAACCAGCTCATCCTCGACCTGCTGGATTGCCGTCAGGACGGTCTGGCGGTAGTCGTCCACCGTGATCTCGTAGCCGGCGCGCGCCTGGGCCAGCTGGGCGCGGCGCAGCCCGCCATCGAACACGGACAGGGCCACCGTCGGACCGTACGCCCACACGCGGTTCGCCGTGCGGATCAGGTGACTGATCGTCGAGCCCGAATAATCATCCGAACCGGTCAGGGTCAGACTGGGAAACCAGGCGGACACCGCCACGCCGATCTGGGCATTTGCGGCGGCGACCTTGCGCTCAGCGCCCGCGATGTCGGGCCTGCGTTCCAGCAGTACCGACGGCAGTCCCGCCGGGACCGTGGGCACATCGCTGCGCATGGCGGCGGGCTGCAACGAGAAGTCCCCCGGCTGCCTGCCGAGCAATACCGCGATCGCATGTTCCAGCAGCGCGCGCTGCAGGGGAGCGGCAGCTTGCTGTGACTGACTCGACAGCAGCTGTGTCCGGGCCGTGACGACGTCCGCCTTGGCCGCCACGCCGACCCGGTAGCGGTTCTCGGTGATCTTCAGTGATTGCTCTTCGGCCGCGACGATGTCATCGAGGATGATCTGCAGTTGATCCTGCGCGCGCAGCTGGAAGTAGTCCGAAGCGAGTGCCGCTTCGGCAGACAGCCGCGCGCTTGCCAGCAGCGCCTCGCTGGATTGGGCGGTATCGCGGTTGCTCTCGAGCGAGCGGCGCACCTGGCCCCAGATGTCGATGTCCCAGCTTCCAGTCACATCCAGCGAGTTGACGATATGCGGCCGAAGGTTCCCGGTCTGCGTTCGCTCACGGCCAGCGCCCAACGAGACGGACGGCCACAGCCCGGCTCGCGCCTGGCTGACGAGGGCACGTGCCTCTTCGTAGGCTGCCGCGGCCGCCTTGATGTTCTCGTTGGAGATGTCGAGCTGCTCTTCCAGGCCGTTGAGCACATCGTCGTTGTAGATGTGCCACCACGGCCCGCGATCGAGCGCATCCGCGGGTTCAGTGGGTTTCCAGCCGTTTTCCTCCTTGAAGGCGGCCGTGGTCGTGAAAGGCGGCCGCTTGTAGTTCGGACCCACGGCGCAGGCCGTGACCAGCGCGGCGATGAGTGTGAGCAGGACTCCTCGGACGATTGGCATCAGGTACTCGCTTGCAACGGCCCACCGGCCGGTCCCCCGCTTGCGTGCAGTGCGGGCAGCTGCGGCAGGCGATTCTTCTTCCGGCCCCAGCGGTGAACATACAGATACACGACGGGTGTGGTGTACAGCGTCAGGAGCTGACTCACGACGAGGCCCCCGACGATGGAGATTCCCAGCGGCTGGCGCATCTCGGTGCCGTCACCTGTGGCGACAGCAAGGGGTAGTGCGCCGGCGATGGCCGCGAAGGTCGTCATCATGATGGGCCGGAATCGCAGCGAGCAGGCGCGCGCAATGGCCGAGCGGGGATCCAGCCCCAGGGTGCGTTCGGCCTCGATCGCGAAGTCGACCATCATGATGGCGTTCTTCTTGACGATGCCTATCAACAGCAGGATGCCGAGGAAGGCGATCAGGCTGAATTCCGTGTCAGTGGCCATGAGTGCCAGCAACGCTCCGACACCTGCGGAAGGCAAGGTCGAAAGGATCGTCACCGGCTGCGTATAGCTCTCATACAACATGCCGAGAACCACGTAGATCGCCAGCAGCGCGGCGAGCAGCATCAGCGGCTGGGCACTGGCGTTCTGCTGGAACAGCCGCGCAGTTCCGTAGGCGCCGCCGCGGATGCTCACGGGCATGTGGATCTGGTTCATGGTGCGTTCGATCGCCTCCATCCCCGCGCCGATCGACACCCCTTCGGGCAGGTTGTAGGAAATGGAAGTGGACACCGAGGTGCCGGTGTGATTCACGCTGACCGCAGTGGTGCCTGTGGCGAAGTGGCTGAAGGCCGAGTAGGGCACCACGGTTTCCGGGCTGACACTGACAGCCGAACCGGTCGACGTGTTGCCTCGTCCGCCATTGGCGAGTGAATTCAGCGCGAGATTGCGGGCCGCATCCTGCGCCACCGCCGCAGCACTTGCCGCCGCACTGGCGCCGGGTGTGGCCTTGATCTGAGTCGTCCCGGCGACGGCCTGCGTCGACTGCGTGCCGCTCACCGCGCCGCCCGAGGTGCTGACATACAGTTCCTTGAGCACTTCAGGGTTCTGCGAGTACTCCGGCGCGACTTCCATGACGACGTGGTACTGCTGCGGGCTGAAGGGATTGTAGATGGTTGACACCTGTGCCTGGGCGAAGGCATCGCCGAGCGAGTTGTCGATCTGGCTTTCCGTCAGGCCGAGCCGCGAGGCGCTGTCGCGGTCGACGATCACGTTCGCCTCGAGGCCACCGGGCTGCAGATCCGTGTCCACATCGGCGATTTCGGGGACGTCCTGCAGGGCCAGTCGCAGCTTCTGCGACCAGGCGCGCAACTCGGTCAGGTCATTACCCAGCAGCGTGTACTGGTACTGGGAGTTGGCCGAGCGGCCTCCGCCGCCACCGAAGTCCTGCACGGCCTGCAGGAATGTGGAGACGCCCGTGACGCTGGAGAGCTTCGGACGCAGCCGCGCGATCACGCCATCGGCGGAGACATCGCGCTGGGACAGCGGTTTCAGCGTGACCGTTACGCTGGCACTCGCCCCGCTTCCGCCGCTGCCGGGTCCGAAACCGCCGCCACCGCCTACAGTGCCGGTGACGCTCGCCACGGCGGGATCCTTCTGGATGATGGCGGCAACCTGCTGCAGCTTGCCTTTCATGAGCTGGAACGAGGCGTCAGCATCGCCACGCACGGCGCCCCTGATCTGTCCGGTATCCTGTTGCGGAAAGAAGCCCTTGGGGATCACGAAATACAGGAAGACGTTGAGGCACACCGTCGCCAGCAGGAACACCATCATGAGCCGCGGGTGATCCAGTGCCCAGCCGAGCGTGCGCTCGTAGTTCTCGCGCCAGCTCTGGAAGACGCGCTCGAAGGCAGCGCCGAGTCGCGTCGGCTTGCGGTCGCGGTCGCGGCCCAGCAGCCGCGAACACATCATGGGAGTGGTGGTGAGCGAGATCACCAGCGAGATCAGGATGGCTACCGAAAGGGTTACCGTGAACTCGCGGAACAGCCTGCCCACCAGTCCGCCGGTGAGCTGGAACGGGATGAACACCGCGATGAGCGAGAGGCTCATGGAGACGACCGTGAATCCGACTTCCTGGGCGCCGCGCAGGGCCGCCTGCATGCGCCCCATGCCGGCCTCGATGTGCCGGCTCGTGTTCTCCATGACGACGATGGCATCGTCCACGACGAATCCCGTCGCGATGGTCAGGGCCATCAGCGAGAAGTTGTCCAGTGTGTAGCCGAGCAGGTACATCGCGCCGAAGGTTCCGATCAGCGAGATCGGCACGACCACTGCCGGGATGAGCGCGGCACGCGGGCTGTGCAGGAACATGTAGACGACGAGAATCACCATCGCGATGGCGATCAACAGGGTCTCTTCGACTTGCCGCAGCGAAGCGCGGATGGTGATGGAGCGATCCGAAGTCACCACGAGATCGATCTTGGAGTCGATCGAGGCTCGCAGCAGGGGCAACTCGGCCTTCACCGCATCGACGACGTCGATGATGTTGGCGCCCGGTTGCTGGAAGACCTGGACGGACACGGCCGCCTTGCCGTTGTACAGGCCGTACGTGCGGATATTCTCGGTGGCACCGTCCTGCATGTCGGTGACGGTCGCGACGTCGCCGAGCCTGACTGGCGCACCATTGCGGTTGGCGATGATCAGGTCGCGGTACGGCTCGGCTTCGCGGGCGTTGTCGTTCGTGTAGATCTGGTAGTGCAGGCGATCGGTTTCGATCGCCCCCTTGGGCGAATTGGCGTTCGCGTTGGAGATGGCGGCCCGGATGTCCTGCAGTCCGATACCGTACTTGGAGATGGACAGCGGGTTGATCTCGACGCGTACCGCAGGCAGCGCCGCACCACTCACATTGACGCCACCGACGCCATCGATCTGCGACAGGCGCTGCGAGATCACCGCATCCGCCGCGTCGTAGATCTGTCCCTGCGTGAGCACGTCCGAGGTCATCGCGATCGACAGGATCGGAAACAATGAGCTGTTGAGCTTGCGATAGGACGGGTTGCGGGTCAGCGCTGAGGGCAGGTCGGCATGGGAGCCGACGATCGCGGCCTGGACATCGCGCGCCGCGCCGTCGATGTCCCGATCCAGACCGAAGGTGAGCTGGATGTTGGTGGAGCCGACCGAGCTGGTCGAGGTCATATCGTCGACGTCCGCGATGGCGCCCAGGTGCCGTTCGAGCGGTGTCGCCACGGAACTGGCCATCACCTCGGGGCTGGCGCCGGGCAGCGCCGCCGACACGAATATCGCGGGCGCGTCGATCTTCGGTAGTGGCGCGACGGGCAGGAGAGTGAAGGCGACGATGCCGCAGAGCGCGACTCCAAATGTCAGGAGTGTCGTCGCGACCGGCCGACCGATGAAGGGCGCGGAGATGTTCACGCAGTACTGTCCGCGAGGTCACCGCCGCGCTGACCGTTCCCGGTCGGGTCGCCGCGGCGGCCGCGTACGCGCCTGGCCACACGATCGAAGGCGAGATAGATGACTGGCGTGGTGAACAGGGTCAGGACCTGACTGACGAGCAGGCCACCCACGATGCTGACACCCAGCGGATGGCGCAGTTCCGAGCCCGTGCCCGTTCCGAACATCAGCGGCAGCGCGCCGAAAATGGCGGCCACGGTGGTCATCAGGATCGGCCGGAATCGCAGAAGGCAAGCCTGGTAGATGGCCTCGCGTGGCGTCAGCCCCTGCTCGCGCTCCGCGTCGATCGCGAAGTCGATCATGAGGATGGCGTTCTTCTTGACGATGCCGATGAGCAGGATGATGCCAATGAGCGCGATGATGGTCAGGTCGTCGCCCGCCATGATCAGCGCGAGCAGGGCGCCGATGCCGGCCGAGGGCAGCGTCGAGAGGATGGTGACGGGGTGGATGAAGCTCTCGTACAGAACACCCAGTACGATGTACATGACCAGCACCGCGGCGACCAGCAGCAGGAGCTCATTGGTCAGATTGCTGCGGAACGCGAGCGCCGCACCCTGGAAGGTGGTACGGATGCTGTCGGGCAGGCCCAGGCTGAGCTCGGCCTTCTCTATGGCGTTGACGGCGGCGCCGAGTGAGGCGCCGGGAGCCAGGTTGAAGGACACCGTTGTCGCTGGAAACTGCGCCAGGTGGTTGATCAGCAGTGGTCGCGTTTCCACGGCCACCTTGGCGATCGCCGACAGGGGGACCTGTCCTCCGCCGGCCGAAGGCACGTAGATCGAAGCGAGCGAGTCCACGCTGCGGTACGAACCCGGGTCCGCCTCCAGGATGACGCGATACTGGTTCGACTGCGTGAAGATCGTCGAGACGATTCGCTGGCCGAAGGCGTCATACAGTGCGTTGTCGACGGTGCCCACGCTGATTCCCAGCCGCGCCGCGCTGTCGCGGTCGATCGTGACGTAAACCGCGAGGCCGTTATCCTCCTGGTTGCTGACCACGTCGGAGAGCTCAGGCTGCTGGCGCAGGGCCGTCACCAGTTTGGGTGTCCAGTTCGACAGTGCGGCCGGGTCGGCGCTCTCCAGGGTGAACTGGTACTGCGTGCGGCTGATGGTGTTGCCCAGCGTGAGATCCTGGACCGGCTGCATGTACAGGGTGATCCCGGCAACGCCGGCTGTCTCGTCGCGCAGCCGGCGGATCACCTCGCCGGCGGTGGCGGAGCGACTGTCGCGTGGCTTGAGGTTGATGAGGAAGCGGCCGCTGTTGAGCGTAACGTTGTTGCCGTCCACACCGATGAAGGATGAAAGGCTGGCGACATCCGGGTCCTTGATGATGGCAGCGGCCAACGCCTGCTGACGCTCGGCCATCTCGGCATAGGAAACTGACTCGGTCGCCTCCGAAACGCCCTGGATCAGGCCGGTGTCCTGTTCCGGGAAGAACCCCTTCGGGATGAGTACGTACAGGGCCGCGGTGACGATCAGCGTCCCGATCGCCACATACAGAGTCAGTCGCTGGTGGTCCAGCACCCAGGTCAGGCGGCGACCGTACCAGGTCGCCAGATCGGTGAACCATCCCGCGGTGTTGGGCTCGTGCCGGCGGTCGGGCTCGTGGCGCAGCAGCTTGGCGCACATCATGGGCACGAGCGTCAGGGAGACCACCGCGGAAATGAGGATGGTGACCGCCAGCGTCACGGCGAATTCGCGGAACAGTCGTCCGACCACGTCCTGCATGAAAAGAAGCGGGATCAACACCGCGATCAGCGATACGGTCAGCGAGATGATGGTGAAGCCGATCTGACCCGCGCCCTCGAGGGCCGCTTCCAGCGGTTTCTCGCCCCGCTCGATGTACCGCGCGATGTTCTCGATCATCACGATGGCATCGTCCACGACGAAGCCGGTCGCGATGGTCAGGGCCATGATCGACAGGTTGTTGAGGCTGAAATTCGCCAGGTACATGACCGCGAACGTGCCGATCAGCGAGAGCGGTACCGAGAGGCTGGGAATGATGGTCGCCGGCACGTTGCGCAGGAACAGGTAGATCACCAGGACCACCAGCACGACGGCCAGGCTCATTTCCATCTCGACATCGCGGATCGAAGCCCGGATCGTCGTCGTGCGGTCGGTAAGGATCGATACGTCGACTCCTGAAGGGAGCGAGGCCTGCAGGCTGGGAAGCAGATCGTGAATCCGGTCGACCACGTCGACCACGTTTGCCCCGGGCTGCCTCTGTACGTTGACGATGAGAGCCGGCGTTCCATTCATCCAGCCGCCGAGCTTGGTGTTCTCCGCACTCGCTTCGAGCGTCGCGACATCCTTCAGTCGGACCGGCGAGCCGTTGCGGTAGGCGATGACGATGTTGCCGTATTGCGCCGCATCCCTGATCTGGTCATTCGTATCGATGGTGTAGGCGCGCGACGGACCGTCGAGCGTTCCCTTCGGCCCGTTCTGATTGGCCACGCTGATCGTCGTGCGCAGGTCGTCGAGATTCAGACCATAGGCGGCGAGGGCGCGCGGATTGGCGACCACGCGCACGGCTGGACGCTGCCCGCCGCTGATGCTGACCACACCAACACCCTTGAGTTGGGAGATCTTCTGCGCGATGCGCGTATCGGCCATGTCCTCCACTTCGGTCAGGGGCATGACTTGCGAAGTGATACCCAGTGCAAGGACCGGTGCGTCCGCGGGGTTCACCTTCGCGTAGATGGGAGGCGCGGGCAGATCCTGCGGCAGCAGGTTCTGGGCGGCGCTGATGGCGGCCTGTACTTCCTGCTCGGCCACATCGATGGCGAGCGACAGGCTGAACGTCAGCGTGATGACCGAGGCCCCCGCGGAACTGGTCGAGGACATCTGATTCAGGCCCGGCATCTGTCCGAACTGTTTCTCCAGCGGGGCGGTGATGGCGGACGTAATCACCTCGGGGCTGGCTCCGGGGTAGAACGTCTGCACCTGGATCGTCGGGTAGGCCACTTCCGGCAGCGCCGAGAGGGGTAGTTGCGTATAGGCGATCAGCCCCACCACGAGGATGGCCACCATCAGCAACGTGGTGGCCACCGGGCGCAGGACGAACAGGCGTGACGGATTCATGCCTCTTCAGCGCCTCACTGTGAAGAGGGCTGGGCGTGCTCCTTGTTGCGGTGGGCGCCCTTGTATCCGCCGTGCTGATGGGCGCCCGCTGCTGGCTGACCCGAATGTTGTGGAGTGTGTGCAGGCAGCAGTACCGTCGCACCGTCGCGCAGGCGGTCACCGCCTTCCGTGACCACGATGTCGCCGGGCGACAGACCCTTCAGAACCGAAACCTGCTCGCCGTCGACCACGCCCAGCGTGACAGGACGGACCGACACGCTGCTGTCCGGGTTCACGAGGTAGACGAAGGTGGACGCGATGCCGTTCGGCGCGCCTCGGTGCGCGGCCGAGTTGGGCATCACCGTCTGATCCTTGAGCACATTCACGAGCAACTGGATGTTGACGAACTGGTTGGGAAACAGCTGTCCGTCCCGGTTGTCGAACAGCGCCCGCAACTTGATGGTGCCGGTGGTCGTGTCGATCTGGTTGTCCATCGTCAGGACCTTGCCGTCGGCGAGCTTGGTCGCATTGCCGCGATCCCATGCCTCGGCTGTCAGCGTCGCGCCATCGTGGATACGCTGCATCAGCGTTGAGACGTTGTCCTCTGGCACCGCGAAGATGGCGGTGATGGGCTGAAGCTGCGTGATCACGACGATGCCGTTGGCATCTCCGGGAGTCACATAGTTTCCCTGGTCCACCTGCCGCAATCCCACGCGGCCGGTGACCGGCGAGACGATGTGCGTGTACTGCAGGTTGACCTCAGCGGATTTCACGTTGGCCTCGTCTGACTCGACGGTGCCGATGTACTGGTTCACGAGCGCGCGCTGCGTGTCGAGCTGCTGCTGCGCGATCGAGTCCTCCTTGATCAGCTCCTCGAAGCGCTTGAGGTCCAGACGGGCGTCCGCCAGCAGGGCCTGGTCCCGTTTCAGGTTGCCCTTGGCCTGGTCAAGGGCGGCTTCGAACGGGCGCGGATCGATCTGCGCCAGGAAGTCACCGGCGTGCACCAGCTGGCCTTCCTGGAAGACGATCCTCTGCAGCTGGCCTGTGACCTGTGTCTTGACGGTGACCGTGGCGAGGGGAGTGATCGTGCCCAGCGCCGGAATCTTCACCCGGATGTCTCCGGAGGCCACGGTCGCGATGGTCACCGCGACAGGACCCCCCTGACCCCCGCCCGGTCCACCGCCACCGCTGCGCCCACCCACCCGTCCACTGCCCCGACCGGGTGTCTGTGCCGCCAGCTGTTGCTGGTGCTGATGATGCCGGACGATGAAGAACCCGAGCCCCAGCAGCGCCGCCAGGAGGAGCAGCCAGCCGCGGTAGCGACGCAGAAGGGAGGGCGGCTCACCGGCCGTCGAGGATGCTGTGTCTTCTTTTTCGTTCACCACTTGTCACCGGGCGCGTGGTATGCGAACCGCGCCGCAAAAAAACCTCGCAGGCACCGACACCCGCGGGCGGGCAGAAGTTTCCCGGGTATCCGGCTCCAGACACTGTAAGCAAATGTTGCCGGAAAGCAATGGAAGTGCTTGACACAGAAGAACAATTATAGCCAGCGCCTCCTTGCGCCGCCCGCTTCAGTGCCGCTCGGCGCGACGCTCCAGCGGGATGCCGTGACGTTTGATCTTGCGGTACAGCGTGTTGCGGCTGATGCCGAGCTGGGCGGCCACCCGGCTCATGATCCAGTGGTTGCGTTCGATCACGTGCAGCAGCGCCTGGCGCTCCGCGGCGGCGAGTGAGACCGCCTGCCCGGCGGGCGCGCTCGGGCGCAGCCCCGGGCTGCCGAACTCACGGATCTCCGTCGGCAGGTCGCCGCTGCGGATCACGCGGTTCTCGCAGATGGCGAGCGAGGTGCGGATGGTATTGCGCAGCTCGCGGATGTTGCCGGGCCAGTCGTAGGCCACGAGCTTGTCCAGGGCGCTCGCGTCGATCGAGGCGCTGAGTTCCTCCGGGGAGTCGGCCGCGGCATTCTCGATGATCTGTGCGGCGATGCACCGGCGGATCAGGGCTTCCTTGTCGCGCCGCTCAGCCAACGACGGCAGCTCGATGGTGATGCCGTTGAGGCGGTAGTAGAGGTCCTCGCGAAAGAGGCCGTGCGCGAGCAGCTCGCGCAGATTGCGATGCGATGCGCAGATGACCCGCAGGTCCACCCGCAGCGGGCTCTCGCTCCCCAGGGGGGTGACTTCCTGCTCCTCCAGCACCCGCAACAGCCGGGTCTGCAGCGGCAGCGGCATGTCGCCGATCTCATCGAGGAACAGCGTACCGCCGGAGGATTGGGCAATCTTCCCGCGCAGGCCCTCGCGGCGCGCGCCGGTGAACGCACCCGGCACGTAACCGAACAGCTCGCTCTCGATCAGCGTCTCGGGAATGGCCGCACAGTTGACGGCGATGAACGGGCGGCGTGCCCGGTTGCTGGCCAGGTGCAATGCGCGGGCGAACGCCTCCTTGCCCGAACCGGTCGCGCCTCGGATCAGCACCGGCACGGCCCGGTTGGCGACCCGCAGAGCGTTGCGCACGTTGCGCAGCATGACGGGATCTTCCCCGGCCAGTTCAGGCAGGGTCAGTGTCTGGCTGGGCCGCTCGCCCGCGATGTGCACGATCGACGCTCCCGCGGCGACGGTGCGCGAGTGGACTCCAACCTGCCCGGCGCCCACGAGGCTTGCGAAGTAGCGCCGCCCGTGCTGGATGTCGCGCACTTCCCATATGGCCCGCCTCGCGGAGGAGGCCGTGGCCAGGAGCTCATCGAAAGTCGTGTCGAAGATGTCGGCGATGGAGCGGCCGATCAGCTCCTTGTGTTCCCGTGCGCCCAGCAGCCGCAGTCCCGTCATGTCGGTCGCGACCACGATGCCTTCGCGCGAGACGGCCATGGCGCCGTCGTGCAGCAGGTCGACGAATTCCGGCCGGTGGTGGAAGCGCAGCATGGCATCCGAACGATGCCGGCGCAAAAACAGGCACTTCTCGATCATCCGCGCCGAAGAGTTGACCAGCGCCACGGTGTGCATCTGCGCTTCGCGGGAACCCTTGGCGCTCACGCTGGAAGCATCGAGCACCGCGATCACGCGCCCGCTCGGGTCGTGGATGGGAGCTGCGGAGCAGGACAGGCCGATGTGCCGGGAACGGAAGTGGTCGGACTGGTGGATCGTGATGGGTCGCGATTCCGCTGCGCACGTGCCAATGCCATTGGTTCCTTCGCGCTGCTCGCTCCACTCGGCGCCGACGATCAGCCCTGCCTGAACGAACATCCGGCGCAACGCCGGATCGATCTTCTCGCACAGGATGACGCCGGCGGTGTCAGCCAGCAGGAGAGCGTAGCCGGAGCCGGCGATCTGCTCGTAAAGCGAGTCCATCTCGGCACGCGCGATCTGCACGAGTTCCTCGTGCTCGACCTGCAGATCCTTGATGCGCGTCTGGTCCAGGACGGTGGGTTGATAGTCCTGCCCGGGATCCAGGTTGAATTCGGTCAGGCAGCGGCGCCAGGAGACCTCGACCTCGGGCGTCAGCGCGGCAGCATCCGCGGCGTCCCCGGGATGTGTTGCGATGCGCACGACCAGATCGGCGTGCGGTACGGCTGACGCCGCTGATTCAGACGGACCGACTCGCATGCTGCGCATTCCCCCTCTGTTGCAGTCCAACGCCCGGCGGTGGCTGTGTCAAGGACTGCCTGACATATGTCACGCTTCTGACACGTCGCCGGCTCCGGCGGGGTGCGGCTGGCGCTTGAAGTGCCGGCGCGGACGAGCGATCGTGACTTGGTACGGCCTTTGCTTCTTCTGGCCGCCGTTCCCCACCAGGAGATACTCATGAGCAGCCCGAGTCCCGTGTCTCGTACCCCGAGCGCTCCGGAGGAGGCGATCCGTCCCAGTGCTTCCTTCACCGCGCACCTCAAGACCCTCGAGCGCCGCATCCCGCTGCATTCGCGCTACGGCAATCTCATCGGCGGCAAATGGGTGGCGCCGGCCAAGGGTGGATACTTCGACAACATATCCCCCACCACGGGACAGGTGATCTGCCAGATTCCGCGCTCACAGGCCGAGGATGTCGAGCGGGCCATCGACGCAGCGCATGCTGCGGCTGACAAGTGGGGCCGTACGGCGGTGGCCGAGCGCGCTCGCGCGCTCAATCTGATCGCCGACCGCATCGAGCAGTACCTGCCGTTCCTGGCCGCTGTCGAGACTTACGACAACGGCAAGCCCATCCGTGAAACCAACCTCGCGGATCTGCCGCTCGCGGTCGATCACTTCCGTTACTTCGCCAGCTGCGTGCGCGCCCAGGAGGGCTCGCTGGGCGAGTTGGACGACGACACGGTCGCCTACCACTACCACGAGCCTCTGGGCGTCGTGGGACAGATCATCCCGTGGAATTTCCCGATCCTGATGGCGGCGTGGAAGCTCGCGCCGGCACTTGCGGCCGGCAACGCAGTGGTCATCAAACCGGCCGAGCAGACGCCGCTGTCCCTGCTGGTGGTGGCCGAGCTGATCCAGGACCTGCTGCCACCGGGCGTGCTCAACATCGTGAACGGCTTCGGACTGGAAGCCGGCAAGCCGCTGGCCTCCAGTTCGCGCATCGCCAAGATCGCCTTCACGGGCGAGACCACGACCGGGCGCCTGATCATGCAGTACGCCTCGGAGAACATCATCCCGGTGACGCTCGAGCTCGGTGGCAAGTCGCCCAACATCTTCTTCGCCGACGTGATGCGCGAGGACGACAGCTTCGTGGACAAGGCGCTGGAGGGATTCGCGATGTTTGCGCTGAACCAGGGAGAGGTGTGCACCTGCCCGTCACGCGCGCTCGTGCAGCGCTCGATCTACGATCGCTTCATGGAGCGCGCCGTGAAGCGGGTGGAGAAGATCCGGCAGGGCGATCCCTACGAGATGAGCACCCAGATCGGCGCGCAGGCCTCCAACGACCAGTTCGAAAAGATCCTGTCGTACTTCGACATCGGCCGCAAGGAGGGCGCCAAGGTGCTCACGGGTGGCACCGCCAACTCGCTGCCCGGCGAGCTGTCGACCGGCTTCTACATCAAGCCGACGGTGTTCGAGGGTCACAACCGCATGCGCGTGTTCCAGGAGGAGATCTTTGGCCCGGTGGTGTCGGTCACGACCTTCGACACGCCGGAACAGGCGCTCGAGATCGCCAACGACACCCTCTATGGACTCGGTGCCGGCGTGTGGACGCGGGACATCAACATGGCCTACCGGTTTGGCCGCGGTATCAAGGCCGGACGGGTGTGGACCAACTGCTATCACGCGTACCCTGCGCATGCGGCCTTTGGTGGGTACAAGAAATCGGGAATCGGCCGTGAGACGCACAAGATGATGCTGGATCACTACCAGCAGACCAAGAACGTCCTGGTCAGCTACAGCGACAAGGCGCTGGGCTTCTTCTGATGGCCCCGGACGAGTTGCCCGGCAACGTCGTCGCAATGGATCCGGGCCGCGTCGGGGTGACCGATGCGGCCCGGCGTCTCATCGAGCAGTTGAAACGCGATCACGGCCCGCTGATGTTTCATCTTTCGGGCGGCTGTTGCGATGGCAGCGCGCCCATGTGCTTCCAGGTGGGCGAGTTCCGCCTGGGCAGCGTGGACGAGAAGGTCGGCGAGATCGTCGGCTGCGAGTTCTGGATGGATCGCGAGCAGCTGCGGCGCTGGGCGCACACCCGCTGGACCGTCGATGTGGTTCCGGGGCGGGGGGCGAGTTTTTCGCTCGAGGCGCCGCTCAACCTGCGTTTTCTCATCCGCTCGTCACTGTGCGCGCTGCCCGGCGCGGCGACCGCCGATTGACCTGGTCCGGGGCTTCCCGCTGATCCGACGCGAGTCGCCGATCGGACGCGAGTCGCCGATCGGACCCAAGTCGCCGATGGGGCACTGGCTGCTGACAGCGGCGAGCCGCCGGTCAGGTTTCGCGCGGCACACCACACTCCCCGCTGGCACACTCCAGGGTCGCGCGGTCCCAGTTGGCGGTGGCAGCGGCCGCTTCGTAAGTGCTCTGCAGGAATTCCAGCAGGGTCCGGTCCGGGTCGGCTGCGGTGCGCACGGCAGCGTATGGCAGCAGAAACTCGCCCAGCGCCGCGCTGAAGTTGGCCTGCGCCGGCCGCACGGGCTGATCCTTGAAGCCTGATGGGACCGGATACGCGTACGAGTAGAACGCGGGGTAATCGATTCCGTTGCCGCCCGGCCAGAAGCCCGCGCTGCTCACCTCGTGCGAGTACGCCTCGCGCATCACGGCGGTTGCCAGCCCAGGCACCGATCCCGTGAAGGCGGGCGCCCGGCGCCCCGAAAAGCGCGTCACAGCCAGATCGAAGCTGCCCCAGAAGAAATGGACCGGGCTGCACTTGCCGATGAATCCGGTGCGGAACTGTTGAAACACCCGCTCCACCTGAAGCAGCGCGAGCCAGAAGCGGCGCGCCGCGGCCGCATCGTAGGGGCGCGGCACGCGGTCCTCGCTGAAGCGGATCGCACCGGGGATCTCGCACGGCAGCTCATTGATGCGCACTTCGATGCCCAGCTCGCGCAGCGCGCCCCGGACAGCGGCGTGGAAATCCGCGACACTGCGGGGCTCGAGCGCGACCTGGCGGCTCGAACCGTCGCTCACGGCGATGTCGAGCTGCTGCAGGTTGAAATCGAAGCGCAGCTCGAACGAGCGGGCACCATCCGGTATCGGGCCGGTGGTCAGGCCGCGTGGCGTGACGTAAAGCGGTACGTGCCAGCTGTGATTGAGCCACGGTGTGCGCTCGAGGCGGATCTTGCCGACGATCTGAGTCCACAGGTGGAGCGCAGCGCACGTGTCGCGCCAGGGCGCGAATGGCAGTTCGAGCCAGGTCCGGGCGGGCGCAGGGCTCATCGGCGGGTCTCCGGTTGGGCCGGTCGCGACTGACGGTCCGGCTTGCCCATCCTACGCCAGTTCTGACTCGCCCCGATCGGGCATAATTGCGCGGATGAAGCTCTATTCCTGGAACGTCAACGGCATTCGCGCGGTGTTGAAGAAGGGTCTGTTCCAGCCCTTCCTGGAAGCGCATCGGCCGGATGTCCTGTGTCTGCAGGAAACCAAGGCGGAGCGCGGCCAGATCGAGATCGAACTGCCCGGCTACCATGAGTACTGGAATTCGGCCGTGAAGAAGGGCTACTCCGGCACCGCCATCTTCACGCGCGAACAGCCCATCGCGGTCACCAACGGTTTCCCCGCCGACTTCACCCGGCGCTTCACGTTCGCCGATGAGCTCAAACGCGACAGTGCCGAGGAGGGCCGGGTGATCACCGCGGAGTACGGCAAGTTCTATGTGGTGACGGTGTATACGCCGAATGCCAAGGACGATCTCAGCCGGCTGCCGTTGCGCTTTCGCCATTGGGATCCGGCGTTCCTCGCCTACTGCCAGCAGCTCGAACGCACCAAGCCGGTGATCTTCTGCGGCGATCTGAACGTCGCGCACACCGAACTGGATCTGGCCCACCCGAAACCGAACCGTGGCAAGAAGGGCTTCACCGACGAGGAGCGCAAGGGCTTCCAGAATTTCGTGGACGCCGGCTTCGTGGATACCTTCCGCCTGTTCACCCAGGGCAACGGGCATTACTCGTGGTGGAGCAATTTCGCCAACTCGCGCGCCCGCAACGTGGGATGGAGAATCGACTACTTCCTGGTGTCCGGGAGTCTGCGACGGCAGGTCCGCGCCGCGCAGATCCATGCCGACATCATGGGCAGCGATCACTGTCCGGTCAGTGTGACGCTCGAGACCTGAAGCGGCGGCAGGCCGCGGCGCGGGCCAGCCAGGGCGCGAACCCCATGAAGATCTTTCACTGCACCCACTGCCAGCAGCTGGTGTTCTTCGAAAACGTGCGCTGCCTGAACTGCGGCCACGTGCTCGCCTATCTGCCCGATCTGGGCGTGATGGCCGCCCTCGAACCGAGCGGGGACGGGCTGTGGCGCGCGCCGGGCATGGCCACTCCCGCATCCCCACCCACGCCGCCGCCCGCGAACGCGACCGAGCCCGCCACCCCGACCGAGCCCGCTACCGCGCCGGCGCCCGCCTACCGCCTGTGCGCCAACTACGATCGCGAGAATGTCTGCAACTGGGCCATCCCGGCCGACGAGGCGCACACCCTGTGCGGTTCCTGCCAGCTGACACGGGTGATTCCGGATCTCACGCAGCCTGCGAACCGTGCGGCGTGGTATCGGCTGGAAGTGGCCAAGCGGCGTCTGGTGTACGCACTGCTCGGACTGGGGCTGCCGGTGCGGCCGCGTCGATCCCCAGGCGACGGCGGGCTCGCGTTCGAGTTTCTCCAGGAGACACCTGGCGGGGAGGGCTGGCGGGTGCTGACCGGCCATGACAACGGGCTGATCACGATCAACATTGCGGAGGCGGACGATGTCCGGCGCGAACAGCAGCGGCACCGCAACGCGGAACCCTATCGCACGCTGCTCGGGCACTTCCGTCACGAGATCGGTCACTACTACTGGGATCGGCTGATCCGCGACAGGCCGCAGCTGGCCGAATTCCGCCGTCTGTTCGGCGATGAGCGCGCCGACTACACGCAGGCGCTGGAGCGGCACTATGAGAGCGGTCCACCGGCGGACTGGGCGGACCGCTATATCAGCGCCTACGCCACGGCGCATCCGTGGGAGGACTGGGCCGAGACGTGGGCGCATTTCCTGCACATGACCGACGCACTGGAAACGGCAGCCGCCACAGGTCTGTCGCTGCTGCCTTTGCGCGCGGACGAGCCCGTGATGATGCGCACACCGGATCCGCTCGCGCCACACGTGCCGGATTTCGACCGCATGATCGCGGACTGGCTCTCGCTCACCTACGTGCTGAACAACCTGAACCGCGGACTGGGGCTGCCGGATGGCTATCCGTTCGTGCTGAGCGCGCCGGTGATCGGGAAGTTGCGCTTCGTCCACCGCACCCTGTACATCACCGCTTAGAAGACTGGGCGTTACCGGGTTGCGGCGTCAGCCGCATCCACATGCGCATGACCTGACCCTGCGGCATCTCCGTCCTGGGAATCGATGCCAGGGCGGTATCCTCGTCGATGACCCGGTTGGTCCGCAGCACCGCCAGCGCACCGACCAGCCGGCCGTAATGCAGGGATCGGCCGAGCGCGGTGGGATGCCCGGTCGCGGTCCAGGTCTGATTGTCCAGGCTCGCGAGAGTTTTCTCGGACAACTCCCAGCTCGCGCCGATGCGGCGGGCGGTCGGCGCGCAGTGATTATCGAGCAGCCACGCGATCACACTCGCATGCGGCACCATGCGCGGCGCGGCCGCGTACTGATCCATGGCCACGCGGAATACCACGATGCCGGCCAGTCCCATGACGAGGCTGAGCAGCTCGGCGGTGAACGGGTCGGCCTTCTCGACGAAAAACGTGTAGGGCACGGCGGCGCTTGCCGACCGGAATGTATGCTCCCAGGCCACTTCCGGGAAGCGCGGGAAATCCGCGCCACCAAAGCGGAAGATGGGCTGCATGACGGCCGCCGTGATCAGCGAACGGATGCCATCGGTGCCCAGCAGGGCCACCGCGCGGTCCACGCTTTCAACCGGTTCCGGTGTGATGCGATAGAAGGAGCTGTTGGCGATCTTCAGCAGGTTGCCGACCAGGGAGGGGTCCTTCGCGATGATGGACGTCAGTTCGCGCCGGCTGACGTTTTCGTCGTTCGCGGCGCTCAGCAGGCGCGGCAACATGTTCGGGCGGCGCGGGGCATAGCGCTGTTGAGTCGCGGCATCCAGCAGAGCTTCGGCGGCGCTTTCGGCAATCCCTTCGTGTCCCGCGGCGAGTTCGGTGCCGCGTCCGCGGCCGAGCGCGAATTCGCACAGCTTGGTGAATATTTCATGGCCCGTGAGGGGCCGGATCGCGTTCGGGTCTTCGTCTTGCTGCGGTTTCGCATCGACAGCTGCGCCCTCATCGGCATCCGCACCGGCCTGGCCGGGTACTGCGGATGCTACGGGGACACGCGTGGCCGCGTTGGCGGGAGCAGTCTGTCTGCGGCGTGGCAGTCGTGACCATAATACCGCGCCGATGACGATAGCCGCCGCGATCAGCACGGCGGCAAGCAGGACCAACATCGGCGGGCTCACCATGGTGTGTACGTTACCGCCAACCGGGACCCATGGACCACAATTACAGACAAAAGCGCTACACTCGCACCGGCCATGAGCATGTCCCTGCCGCCGCGTGCCACGTCCTGATCCGTACCTCCGCCGCCGTGGCCTGGTGCTCGCGGCCATCATGGCTGTGAGCGGGACCGCGATGGCTCTGCCCCTGCCTCCCAGCGAATTCGGTGTGGATGCGCCGGAGCTGGCGCGACTGGGGTCCGCTGCGGTCGGCATCCGCACTCTGTCCGTGATCCAGCGCAATCAGGTGGATCTGCTGGCGCCGGAACCTTCCGGTGCCTTCCCCAAGCGCGACCGCTCCCTGACCGTCGATATCTGGTACCCCGCCGTCCCCGCCCCGGGTGCGGCGCGTGAGACCTATTCCGCGAGCCTGCCCTCGGAGCCGCCCGCTCCTCCGGCGCGATTCACGGTGCCCGGCATCGCGGTCCGCGATGCGCGTGCCGCGGGCACGGCTTATCCGCTGGTCGTCGTATCTCACGGCTACAGCAATGCGACAGTGGCCATGACATGGCTGACCGAGAACCTGGCCTCCAAGGGCTACGTCGTGGCGGCGATCCGTCACGAGGACCCGCCCATCACCGATCGCAGCAGGTTTCCGCAGCCGGCGCTGCGGCGGCCGCTCGACATCGCCTATGTGACCCGCTCGCTGCAGACCGTGCTCGCCAAGGAGCATCTGATCGACCCGGCGAAGACGGCGCTGATCGGTTATTCGATGGGCGGTTATGGCGTGTTGACTGCAGCCGGGGCGACTCTGGACCCGTCCGGATCGCTCGCGAGGATCGTACCGAACGGATTGCTGCTGCCCTATGCCCGCGGTGGCGGGCAGCGGGATGCGGTGCTGGTGAAGGGAGTGCGGGCGGTCGTCGCCATGTCGCCCGTCGGCGGAGGTTCACTGAGCGCGTGGGGAGCGGGCATCCGCGATGTCTCCGCGCCACTGCTGTTGATTTCCGGCGACTCCGATCACACCGTGGATTATACGACCGGGGCGCGAGCGATGTTCGAGGGCGCGACGGGCGCGCAGCGCTATCTGCTCACATTCAAGGGCTGCGGGCACGCGATCGGGTTGAATCCGGCGCCGGAGCAGATGCGGGGCCGGTTGTGGGACCAGGATTGGTTCGAGGATCCGGTGTGGCGCAAGGAGCGCATCAACGCAATCAGCGCCCACTTCATCACGGCCTTCCTGGATCTTTATCTGCGTGGCGATGCCAGCCGCGCGGCGTACCTCAACGTCGCGACACCGGATTCATCCGCGGGAGTCTGGCCCAACTCGGGCAATTTCCCGTACAACGCCTACAGTCCGGGTAGCGAGGGCATCACGGTCTGGAAGGGCTTCCAGCTCAACCATGCGGCGGGGCTCGAGTTGTTGCAGGCCGGACCGGCCGCGCGCTGAACCGCGCGCGAGGCAGCCCGCGCAGGCTGGGGCGCCTCGATGATCTCTTCTCTGGCGGAACGCCGTAAACCCATCCATGGGGGCTCCGGGCGCGGCATCCTGCCGCGCACGGTCCGCCAGAGAAGAGATCATCGAGGCGCCATGAGTTTGTTGCATTCGCTTCCTCGTGCGAGCGGTCAGGCGCGGGCGGCGTCGAGTTGCAGCGTCGCGCTGAGCAGCCTGGTCCGGTCGGCGCTCGGGCCGACGAAGATGTCGATCTCGCCGGCCTCGAACACCGGCTTCAGGTCGCGACCCGGAAATCGCAGGTCTGACGCACGCAGGCGCAACCGGACGGTCTGCGTCTGGCCCGGCCGCAGTGTCACCTTCCCCACGCCCTTGAGTTCGAGCACCGGGCGGGTCACCGAGGCGATCCTGTCGTGTGTGAACAGGAAGACCGTTTCCTCGGCGGTGCCCTGGCCGCGATTGGTCACTTCGACACTGACCTCGATGGTGTCGGATTCGGTAGCGCGGGCGGGGGTGACCTTGAGGCCGCCCAGTTCGAACTCGCCGTAGCTGAGTCCATGACCGAAGCAGAACAGCGGTTCGTTGGGGACGTCCAGATACTTGCTGGTGTAGTGATCGTGACTGTCCGCGGGCCGGCCGCTCGGCCGCTCGCCATAGAACACGGGTACCTGACCCAGCGCACGCGGCCAGCTGATGGGCGTGCGCCCACTGGGGGAGGCGGCGCCCGTGAGGACATCGCACAGCGCATTTCCTGCCTCGCAGCCCAGGAACCAGGCGGCGAGCAGTGCGTCCGCCTGCTCCGTCAGACGCGGAATGACCAGCGGTCGCCCCGAGAACACCACGACCGTGACCGGCGTACCCTGCGATCGGGCTTGCGCAAAGACCGCTTCGGCCAGGGTGAACTGTTCGCCAGGCAACTCTGGATGAGCGCGGCTGGCCGCCTCACCGCTCATGGAGGCGGCCTCGCCGAGACACAACAGGATGGCATCGGCACCCGTACAGAGGCTGACGGCCGCGGCTACGCCGCTCGTGTCGCCACCCGAAATCGGCACGCCCTCCGCGTGGAGTATCTGCGCTGAAGGTATCCCCCGCCGCAGTCCCGCCAGTACGGAGACCTGGGTCTCCGCGACGCCAGCCGACGCCCATGGGCCGCGCATGTCACCAGGAGAGTCCGACAGAGGGCCGATCACGGCAATCCTGCGCGGGTTGCGCCAGGGCAGTGCGCGCCCGTCGTTCTTCATCATCACGATGGCGCGGCGCCCGACGGCCCGCGCCAATTCCCGGCGCTGAGCCAGAGCCGCCGAAGTATCGGCGTGAGATCCCCTGCGGTAAGGATCGTCAAACAGTCCGAGCTGCTCCTTCAGACGCAACACGCGACGCACTGACTCATCCACGCGTGACAGACTGACCAGTCCGCGTTCCAGTGCGGTCGGCAGGGCGTGCCGATAAGCATCCGACATCATGTCGATATCGACTCCGGCCTCCAGCGCGAGAGCCGCAGCCTCGGGCAGGTCCGAGGCCACGCCATGATGGAGAAGCTCGCGAATCGCGTTGTAATCGCTGACCAACACGCCGTCGAAGCCACGCTGCTCGCGCAGATAATGGCGCAGCAGGGCGGCGTTGGCCGTCATGGGAATCCCCCCAAGATCGGTGAAGGCGGGCATGATCGTGGCGACGCCAGCGGCGACCGCCGCATCGAAGGGGGGCAGATGGACTTCGTGCACCGTGCGATCGGAGATATCCACGGAGGCATACTCGCGGCCTGCCATCACAGGCCCGTAGGCACAGAAATGCTTGGCGCAGGCGGCCACGCAGTCCGGCGCGGACAGGTCGTTTCCCTGGTAGCCCCGGACCTTCGCTTCGGCCATCCTCATGCCGACCCAGGGGTCCTCGCCCGGACCCTCGGCCGTACGGCCCCAGCGCGGGTCGCGCGACACATCGAGCATTGGCGAGAACGTCATCGACAGGCCGTCGATGGCGGCTTCGCGGGCCGCCTCGCGCGCGGTCTGCTGCCAGGCGGCCGGATCGAACAGCGCCGCTTCGGCCAGCGGGATGGGAAACGTGGTGCGGTGGCCGTGGATCACATCGTGGCCGATGAGCAGCGGGATCTTCAGGCGCGAGTCCTCGACCGCGAGGCGCTGCATCTCACGCACGGGTCCCGCGCCGAACAGGTTGAGTACGTTGCCCACGGCGCCCGAACGGATGGCCTCGGTGGAATCGCCCGCGATCACCGGACCGGTTACCGCGTAGCCCGCCGAGGTCATGGTGAGCTGACCCAGTTTCTCCGTGAGCGTCATCCTGCCGAGCAGATTCTCGATCCGGTTCATCGCAAGCCGCCCCCAAACGCGGTACCGTCATCATAGATGCGCCGGCGGCCGGAAAGCAGGTCAAAATCGCCGGAGGGGAGGATTCATGTCGGAAGCGGAGCAGCACAGCAGATCCGGAGCGCCCGCCGGCCTGAGCGCGGAGGCGGATCCGGGGACGCTGGCCCTCCTGCCCGATGAGGCATTGCTGGAGATCATCCAGCGCCAGACCTTCCGGTTCTTCTGGGAGGGCGCCCACCCGGTGAGCGGACTGGCCTTCGACCGGCGCACCACGAGCGATGCGCCCACGGGGGACAAGGTCGCGGTGGGCGGTTCCGGCTTCGGCATCATGACTATTGTTGTTGCCGTCGAGCGTGGCTGGATCAGCCGCGACGCCGCCCTCGAGCGGCTCGGACGCATGCTCGAGCTGCTCATCGCCGCCACGTGCTATCACGGCGCCTTCGCGCATTTCATCAACGGTCGCAGCGCCGCCACCATCCCGTTCTTCCGCAAGGATGACGGTGGCGACCTGGTGGAGACTTCGTTCCTGTGCATGGGACTGCTGTGCGCGCGGCAGTACTTCCAGCGCGATACGCAGATCGAGCGTGACCTGCGGGGCCGCATCGACTGGCTCTGGCAGGAAGTGGAGTGGGACTGGTACACGCAGGCTGGCCGGCGCGTTCTGTACTGGCACTGGAGTCCCAACAACGGCTGGTCGCTGAACCACGAGATCCGCGGCTGGAACGAGTGTCTGATCACCTACGTGCTGGCGGCCGGAGCGCCGCGCTACGCCATCGACCCGGAGGTCTATCACCAGGGGTTTGCCGCGGGCAAGGCATTCCACAATGGCAACAGCTACTATGGAATCCGGCTGCCGCTGGGCGTGCCCTTCGGCGGACCCCTGTTCTTCGCGCATTATTCGTTCTGCGGTCTGGATCCGCGCGGACTGACGGACCGCTACGCCGACTACTGGGATCTCAACCAGCGTCATGTCGCGATCAACCGCGCGCACTGCATCGAGAATCCCAACGGCCACCCCGGGTACGGCGCGGAGTGTTGGGGTCTGACGGCCAGCGATGATCCACAGGGTTACGCGGCTCATGCGCCGGACACTGACACGGGGACGATCGCCCCGACAGCGGCGCTCTCGAGCCTGCCGTATGCTCCGCAGGATGTGCTGCTCACCTTGCGGCATTTCCTGCAGCGCCACGGCCGGCGCATCTGGGGTCGATACGGCTTCACGGATGCTTTCTGCGAAGGATGCGACTGGTTTGCCGACACCTATGTGGCCATCGATCAGGGACCGATCGTGGTCATGATCGAGAACCACCGCAGTGGCCTGCTGTGGAAGCTGTTCATGAGCGTGCCGGAAGTGCGGACCGGCCTCGGCCGGCTGGGGTTCACGAGCCCGCATCTCGACCCCTCGCGCGGTGGCTGATGCAGCGGGACCCGCAACTCGAGGGCTGGCTGAGGCGGCAGTACCGCCGTTCCATTGACGGGATGCTGGCCAGCGTATCGCGCGTGGACCTGGTGAAGCACCGGCCGGGTTTCGGACATTCCATCCGGCCGCACCGCGGTTCGGTTCTCGCCTCGCCCGTGTCGGCCGACTGGAACCCCGAGCCGGATTACTTCTTTCACTGGTTCCGCGACTCCGCCCTGGTGATCGATGCGCTGCGCCGGCTGCATCGGGCCGGTGACCTCGGGGATGAGGCCACCGGCCATCTGGCCGACTTCGTGCGCTTCAGTCTGTCGCTGCAGTCGCTGGATGGCCGCAAGGTGATCGCGGAGATGTCCTGGCGGCAGAACGTGGCGGCCGATTTCATCCGCTTCCTGCGGCGGGAGGACGAGCTTGCGGCCGTGCATGGCGCGGCCATCGTGGCCGAAACTCGGGTCAACCCCGATGCGACCCTCGATATCTCCAGCTGGACCCGACCCCAACACGACGGCGCGCCGGCGCGGGCACTGGCGTTGCTGCGCTGGCAGCGCGCCGCATCCCTGGACCCAGGTCTCAGC
>Ga0335069_10002686_pt1 | contig 27156 bp, 26 predicted proteins | sample Lox_Sample_11_FD_206714 | JGI IMG/M metagenome (GOLD analysis project Ga0335069, IMG submission 206714) | Soil microbial communities from Loxahatchee National Wildlife Refuge, Florida, United States - Lox_Sample_1.1 | ecosystem: Environmental > Terrestrial > Soil > Wetlands | place: USA...
GTCCGCCATAGCGACCATGCGGCGGGCCAGTTCGGGCGGCGTCTCGTAGAACTGATACAGCTTCTGGAAATCGGTGACTTCGCCGGCCATTACCGCCTCATCCACGCGCTCGGCGCAGTCGCCTTCAAAAACGTGGGCGCCGAGGCTCCGGTTCCATTTGCCGCCGAGCAGTTCAATGATTTTGGCAGTCTGGACGTAAAGCTCCCGGGGCAGATGGCGTGGCAGATGTAGTCTGTTTTCCTCGCACTCTGACTGTTTGAGCACGTCGAGCACTTCGCTGGGAATGACCTTTTTCATGGCTGTGTGTTTGGCGGGCGAATCCCAAGGAGGGAAATCGAGGCGGGACTCAGCCTGTCACCGTTCGGCCAGCGTTGCAGGAGTCGGAAGGAACTGGGGCACGCTGAAGCCCGCCAATTAACGGAGCCGTCCTGAGGGTGAACTTCCGGTTCCGGACCACGGGCCGACTCAGCGCGTCGGCCTTGCGGACGATGCGAGAGAGTTCTTCGAAGTCTTCGGGCTTACAGGCCAGTTCCAGCACGTTGACTCCGCTCGCGGTGTGCCCCTGTTGCAAGCCCCACCGAACACCGCTGTTGCTGGTGAAAGTGTCGTAACGAAAGTTTTCCCGGACGAAAAACCTTCGCCCTTCGTGTTCGCATTCGGTGACCTGAAATTCCACACCGGAGTTGCCGGCGTAGTTTCCTTGAAAACGCCGGAACCTCCCTTTGGCCAGGATGCGCAACCGGGCAGGCATGCGTTACTTCAGTTTGGGCAGCCAGCGGCGGTTACCTCCTTCAGAGAGGCTGCCGCAGCGGGCCTTGGTTCGTAGGTCACGGGCCTCATTTTGCAACAGCTTGTTTGATCGAATTTCCCCCTTCGCACAGATTCTCGATCAGATATGACTCTAGGCTTGAACGCAGATGGTGAACCTGCGTCGCGCCTTCCAGCGGCGAACCGTAATTCCCGTTGACCGGCGCAGACGATTGCTACCAAGTTACGGACGATGGAAGCGACGATTGCAAGGCTTCGGGTGTGGCCGCTTTGGAGGGAGTTAAAGCATTTTGCAGTTACGGCGATATGCGAAGATTGCTCCACCAGCGGCCGGGCGGATGAGTTCTGTCAAACTCTTTCCAGATGCCTTGCTCCGAATTGCAAGATCAGCAAAGGGCTGTGGTTGCTTAGCGAGCTAAGACCTCCCCAACTAAGGTCCGTGGCGGCGGGCGAGGCTGCTCAAGCCGACCTGGTCATCATTTCGATCCACCACGCCGAGGTTTTACCTGAAGGAATGGAAAACTGGATTGACCTGTGGCTCCGGCAGAAGGGCAACCGCGCGACTGTTATGTTGGCCCTCTTCGATTCGCTTCATCTGGGCTGCTCCACTTCGATCCGAACTCATTTGGAAGAGTTGGCCAAAACTGAAAACATGGAATTCCTGGCTCAATCGGAGGAGGCCCCGGAAGACCGATGATTAGTTCATGGCCCTCCTGGCGCGGTCAGGAATTCAGGCAGAACTGGGCGAGCCTGACGATGGTATTCAAGGCGGTCAGGGGCACGTTGTAGATGAAGAATCCAAAAACGGCAGAGATGATGGAAGCAAACAGGACCAGCCCGGATACGGCGTCGGTGGTGAAGTTCGGGTCCCTGGCCCAGTGGTAGAACGGCAGTGAGATCTGGATGAGAAAGAACCCGAAGAACAGGAGGCGCAGCGTTTCCAGGCTGATTACCTGGGTTACAGAACATCCCGGCGCGTACCAACCCGCGTAGCGCTCGACGAGAAAGGTCAAAAGCGTCAGCGCCGAGAGGGATGCGAAAAGCGGCCGGTTCATGCTCAATTCCCAGTCATTGGTCCTGCTGCCATTGCCGCTGTTTGGTGCAGCGCGGGCTTGTCGTGCATCGTCTCCTGGATACGCTTGAGCACCTCCTCGTAGGCGGCTTCGTCGGTCTGCACGTTTTCAAGCAACCGCAGAATCAAGTAGAGCCGCCAACCGGTCAGACCCGCCTTGTCAACGCAATGGAGGACCGCATCCCCTTTTGGCGTCACCGTGATCTTGTCGCCCTCTTGCTGCACGTATCCGGCTTGGAGGAGCTTGAGGAAGGAGGGGAAATTCACGTTGAGCTGATATGCATCCAAGCGGTCCAGGAAAGCCGACAACGTGCCGCGAGGAACCTGTGGTTCGATCACGGCCTCGATTTGTGCCTTGGCCGGGAGTCCGTTAATGGGGGCGTGTCCTTCAGGATAGTAGCTCACGCTGCGGAACAAGAGCCGACCCTGCCGGTAAATCCGCACAAGCCTGCGGGCTGGCTTGGGGGTCGCCAGACGCTGCAGCAAGCCTATGGGACGAGAAAGGATTTGAAGGGGTTGCTCGCCGTAGGCGACGCCGCCATAGGTGAAGGGCCAGGTGCAGATTCCCGTGAAATAGGCCTGCTCCAGTTCCTCCCGGCATTGGCCGAGACCTTGCTCGGTGTTCCGGAGCAAGTAATTCACGGAAAAGCGGGGGTCCGGCCATTGCGCCTTGGTTTCCTGGTGGGTGACGGTGAAGTCCCCCCGAAGGTGCCGGGGATAGCGGTAGTGATGAACCGCCCCACCGAATGGATCGATTTCAACGGCCACACAGCCTCCGAAACGCAGGTGTCGCTTCCAGGAGGGTATTGATATTGCACGCGCTACGTGCAAGTAGAACAAGCTTTGCCAGCCGGTGTAAGCGAACCCCTCAGCACGCAGCGCGGGGACCAGCCGCATTCCCAAAAGCCGTTCCGTCATCCGGCGCGCTGCCGCCGATGCGAGGAGCCAAGGACTGATCGCTTCCGGGCCTTCCAGCGCACGGGCGATGCCAGCCCGGCTAAGGTCGTGTAGTGGAGCGTGCAAGAGCCGGGCGGGGCTATCTTTGAAGGTGTGCGCCATGTGGAGCAGCAGGTTGGCCTCGCTCAATCCAGGCGGTATTGCGCAGATGACTTCGCCGGCGATCTCGCGCAGAGCCTTCTGCGCCTTGGGATTCATGACGCGGAACTGCGGCTCAAAATGCTCGTTGAAGCCCGGTTCCGCCAAATCAATGAACAGGGGGTCTGCCTCAAGAACTTTGTTGGGCACGCAGGCCCCTATGGCCTGCGCTATTTCTTTGCTTACCGTGACGATGGTTGCGGCTGAGTCCACGGGAAACCTGCCCGATCACAAATTTTCACTTGAAACCCGGAGGGCGACCGTAAGGACACTGGAGCCCGACGAAAACCCCACAATCCGGCGTGTCGGCCGCGTTCGATTCGCCACTGGACGCTGTGGCCGCTCGGTCTGCTTCGTTCCCATGCGTACCCCATTTTAGGGCTTTTGGGCTCTGGGTTGCCGCCTTTTGTGGCAAGAAAGAAACGCTCCCGGCAAAAGGCCTCAAGCCCGGTTCACAGCGTGCATTGGATTGGGGATCTTGGTCTTCACTTCAGGCGGCGTACGCAAACCGCGATCGTCTATCCATACAAGTCTCCTCGGCGTCCGGATCGTTTTGCGCGGCCAAGGCATCAATGCAAGCCTCCTCGTTGTCGGCGACCCACTTCGCCGCGATCACTTCGATCAAAATCCCCATCCGCCGCCGGAGCCGACGGACCGCCTTTCGAAACCTCCTGCCGCTAGAACCTGGCCGGTGACGGCGCAAGGCGGTCTTAATATCTCCCGGTTCGAAGAACACGCTGGACAACTGTATGTCCTCCCAACCCCAGTCGTGATGAACCCCCCGAGCGCCCCAGTACTCATACGCGCCGATCCCGTGGTCCACATATTTCCCGGAAACCTCGAGCTCGACATCGAGTTCCAGCCCGGCGATTTCCAGTGTGGTGGATAATGTGGCCCACATGCCTTTTGTTTGGCGCTGAGATCTGGAAGAGAAGACAGCCCGGCGGGTCTGAGACATAACGATGGCTTGACGAGCCTGGTGGCGCTCGGTAGCTCAGGGCACAATGACTGCCGCATCCAATCACTTCCTGGTCGGGCGGCCAGGCGTTGGCAAGACCACGCTGTTGCTGAAGGTCGCCAAACGCCTGAAAGCCCTTCGGGTCGGCGGCTTCTTCACACGGGAGATCCGGGAAGCTGGCGGGCGGGTGGGGTTTCGCGTGGAGACGTTTTCCGGCCTGTCGGGTACGCTGGCGCACATTTCGCGCCAGCAAGGCCCGCACGTGGGGAAGTATCGTGTCGACGTCGAGACCTTCGAGCGGATTGGCGTGGCGGGACTGGAGAACGCCGTGCAGGAGGCTCAGGTCATTCTGCTGGATGAGATTGGCAGGATGGAATTGTGCTCGGGGCGTTTCCGGAAGGCGGTGGTGCTGGCGCTCGATAGTGACAAGCCCGTGCTGGCCACCGTGATGGCGCAGCTCGACCCGTTCGTGGACGCCCTCAAGGCTCGGACGGATGTGCAAATTGTCGAAGTGGGTGCGGATAACCGCGAGCACCTGGCCGAAGAATTGAGCGCACGGTTGATCTCGGAGATTCAATGACTGGCAAGCTCGAGTGCGGTCCCATGATCGACGCCCTCCGTCGGGAACCGCTGTGCGGCGGGCGTGTCCGCCGTCGCGCCTGCCCCTTGGAAGTGCCAGCCAGCTAATCCTCCAGCGCATGCACTTCGGAGAACGAGGCAACTCCCTCGAGCCACAACAACAGCGCGTGTTCGAGGACGGTCTTGAAGCCTTCTTCCCTGGCCCTTCGGATGATGTCAAGGATTGGGCAATCGGTTCCCATCAAATCCCGAACGGCGTTGCTCGGACTGAAGAAGCTGTAAACCGCTGTGCGCCCAATCGTGCCAACCCCGTTGCAGCGGGAGCAGCCGCGCTTTTCGTAAACGACATGGCCGGACGGACAGGGGATTTCCAATTTTGCGAGCAGATCCAGCTCCTGCCGCTTGACCTCCCGCTTGATCTTGCACGAAGGACAAAGAACCCCAACCAGCCGCTGGGCAATCACGAGCCGAATGAGCGTTTGCAATTGGTAACGGTCCACTCCCAGCCGATCCAGGCGGCTTAACGTTTCGATCGCGTTGTTCGTGTGGAGAGTGCTGAATACCAAGTGCCCGGTCTCGGCCGCAGCCACCGCCAGTTTGGCGGTTTCTTCATCGCGCACCTCGCCGACCAGCAGAATGTCCGGGTCCAAACGAAGACACGAGCGGACGGCGTTGGGAAAGGTGACGCCTTTTTCGGGTTCGATCTGGATTTGGGAGAAGCCGCGGATCCTGTATTCCACGGGGTCTTCGATCGTGATGATCTTAACCTCCGGAGAATTGAGATGCTGCAGGACGGTATAGAGTGTTGTGGTTTTGCCCGAGCCGGTGGGCCCGGTGACGACGATGAGCCCGCTGGTTTTGCTGATGCTGTCGAGCAATTCTCGATGGTAGGCCGGCGGCAGGTTCAGTTGCTCGATCGTGCGGTCGATGCTTTTGAAATCCAGCAGCCGCATCACCACGGATTCCCCGTCCACTGTGGGAGAAACCTCCACGCGCAAGTCCAGGGTCTTCCCGTGCGCCAACGCGAGGCGCACGCGGCTGGATTGGAAGGTGCCCACACTGCTGGCCAGGAGACGCGCTTCGAGTTTCAGGGCCTTGAGGACCTCCTCGCCTTCGCGCAGGGCCAGCTTCCGCTGCACGAGCAGGTCGCCATGCACCCGAAACCGGATGCGCAGGCAGCCTTCGGTGGGTTCCAGGTGGATGTCGCTGGCCCTCATCAAATCAGCGCGACGCACGATTTCGTGGAAGATCTGCCCCGGCTCGACGCTGTCCCAGGCTGCGTTGGGGAAAAAGATACGGGCGTCGGGAGCAACCACTGCACGCGGCGCCTCGGGCTGGTAGCGGCTGAGGCTTCCCAGCAGTTCATCGTAGTTGCGCGGCGTGATCAGGATGCGTTTGACCCCCAGCTCGAACTCCTGCAGCAGGTCTTGCAGACGCTTTTCATCCCACGGCTCGCACTCCGTGACAACGAGAACGTCCGGCAGCAGCAGAAGCGGGATCTGCCCGTTGCGAATGAAAAAGGCCTGGTGCCGGCGAAAGAACTCGGCATGGACATCAGCCATGGCGATCTGCCGGTAAGGCAAATCGTAGGCGTGAGCCGCAACAGTGTAGAACTGGTCCTCTGCCCAGGTTTGGATTGGCCCGAGGGAGCGCGCAGCCGGGTGGCTTTGGAGCCGGTCGATGGCGTCTTTGGGGGCGTCCAGGAAATTCATGCGGCGGCTCTCAATGGGTGGCTGCGCCCCGCAGTTGGCGGTTGAGCTTGTTGTAATCTGCGGGCGCGAGCGGTACCAGACAGACGCGCAACTCGGCGGGAACGCTCTCCCTGATCTCCTTGAGTTCAGGAAAGTCGGGGTCATAGCGCAGCAACCCGAGGTACAGGGTTTGGTGGGAGAAACCCAGAGGCAGAATCCCCTCGCTCAGGCAACGGCTCACGAGCAAAGGCTGGAGCAGCCGAAGTTCGGCCAGTTCTCGCTCGTCCAGGGAATTGACGGGGATGTAATGAAATCGGTCCTGTTGCAGGGCCTGGTTGAGCCAGAGGTCGCGTTCGAACAGTTGCGCATTGCCAACCAATAACTCTCCAATATCCACTTGGTTCTGGTTGGCTCGCATCCGTTCGAGCTGGTCAACGGTGACCAACCCGGTGGTCAGAAGGTATTTTATCCAACTCTGGTCGCTGGAGCGGCGCGTGAACATGGGGCGTTGGCAGGGAGTTACGCGGCAGCGGGCTGAAGCGTTGGCTCGCGCTCTTTCGTGCCCAGGCAGGGGCGGCTGGCCAGGCTGGCCCGGTATTTCCGGTGTTGGGCCTGCATTTGAAGAAATTCCGGCGAACCTTCCAGCGCGCGGCGGGCCACGTCGTGGAAACGATTGGGATGCTCGGCGCAGAGACGGAGCAATTCGTCGAAGGACGGAAGCAGGGCCGACTCGAACAGCTCCGGTTTGTTGCGCTTGAGCCAATGTAAGACTTTCGCGGGTTGCGTCCGGTTGGCGATGAACTTGTTTACCTGGCCGACATAGTCCAAGTAATCCGGGTCGAAAAGCCAAGCCGCCTCGTAGGCCTGACCGGCGTAACGGCCGCTCTGAAAAATGCCGCGAAGCCGATAGACGTATTTCAGGAAGTCGAGCTTTTGCAACAGGGAGGCCGCGTGGGCTTGGGAAAGGCGGCCTATCGCGTTCGCAGGGACCTGGTAGTCCCGCAGCCGTCCCAGTTGTTCATCAGTGGCAGGGCCGTCACCTCCCGGATGACTGCGGACTCGCTCAAGTTCCTCCCGGGTCAGCTTCGGCGCCAGCAGGGCCGTCGCATCAAGCAGAGCCTCCTGTTTCTTGCTCCCGAGCCTCATGTGCGTCTGGCCGTACGAAAAGCGCCAAGCTCCGAGATCCTCCCGGTCGAGCCGGGCCACGCGGTTCTCGCGGATGTCGGCGACGCAGACGAAGTTGTTGTCGAGGGGCATCCAGGCAATCGAGGTGGAGGTGTCCGGTTGAATGGTCTGGGCCAGGTGGAAGAAGTCCGGGGGCTCCAGAAGCTGCCGGATGTCCTGCGCGGTAAATTCAGCCGCAACGTTCCAGTCCACTTCCGGGTGGCAGAGCCGGCCCTTCTCGACCGTGCGCTGGACTTGGCGGATGTTTTCGCCATTGAGCAGGAGACGCTCCGGCAGGCAAAACAGCTTGGGCAAGGTGATGACGTCTTGCGACCTGATATCAACCAGGTCAATGACCAGGCAATCGCGCTTGGAGGGATGGAGGCGAAGTCCGCGGCCAATCTGCTGGGGAAAGGTCACGGGCGACCGCGTTGGTCTGCCCAGAACCACGCAGGCCGTGTGCGGGGCGTCCAGACCCTCGGTTAATGCTTGGCAGTTGGTCAAAACTCGCAAACGCCCCTGCTGATAGTCAGCGATGATCCGCCGGCGTTCTTCCTTCTTTTGCTTGCCGAAAACGGCTTGGGCGGCAATGCCACGTTTGCGGAATTCGGCGGCGACACGTTCGGCGTGCCGGACATTGGCCACGAACACGATGGCGGGGCGGTTTTCGCCCCGCTGCAGGTAGCTTTGGACGATCACCCGATTGCGGGCTTCCGTGTCGATTACCTCCGCCAGTTTGTCCGGATCGTAATCCCCCTCGGCCGTCAAGGGCACGCCGTCAAGGGACGCGTTGGTGCGCACGGTCAAACCGCGAATCGGGCAAAGGTAGCCCGCGTCCAGCAACTGCGGCATATCGATTCTGAAAGCCAATCGGTCGTAGAGAACCGAGAGGTTCTCGCCGTCCATGCGGATCGGCGTGGCGGTGATTCCCAAGAGGTGCCGGGATGGATTCTGCGCGGAGATCTCGTAAAGCAGGTCCGCATAGGTCTGGGCGGTGCTATGGTGACACTCGTCGATGATCACGAGCGAAATGTCCTTCAAGGGACACCACCGGGTGAGGCGCTCGACGTTCTTGACGGTGGCAATGGAGGCCACCATGACCTTGGCGTTGGCCGGGCAGACGCTCCTGCCCTGCTCGATACCGGCAACGATCTGGTCGTCGATCATGGCCAGTTTTTCCACCGTCTGCTCCAGCAGTTCTTCCCGGTGAGCCAGAAAAAGGACGCGTCGGTTGGGGCTCGCCAGGTGCAGCTTCATGATGACGGAAGCGATGATGGTTTTGCCCGCTCCGACCGCCGCCACCAGCAGCAGGTTGAGCACCTTTCGCTCCCACAGGTCGAAGCAGCACTTTACCGCTTCTCCCTGGTATGGCCGTAGTTGCACGTTCATCGGTCGCGCCCCAAGACAATGGACGCACGCTCCATTATAGGCGCCAGGAGCGCCGTCTGTGGGGAGGCCGCCTTACTTCGGCCCCCTTTCTGTGGCGGGGGGTTACTTGCTGGCGAGGCTGGTCTTTTCGCCGAGCTTGAGTGCCACCGCTTTGGTGGCCAGCTTGGGCGTGCAGCCTTCGGCGAGGAAGGGACTGGGCAGCAGCGCGTTGCTCGGATCCGGGATCAGGAAAAAGACCCCGGTCTTCGCGCTGCTGACGGATCTCAGAAAGGCCCGGCGGCAGTTCTCCGCGTTGCGCTCGCGCTGGTAGGGCCAATATCCATTGAAACAGTTCGGGAGCACGACGTAATCCGGGTTCAGATAGGGCGCCTCGCAAGGCGTTGTGCAGACAATTCCCTTTGCCGGCACTGCGGGCCGGTACCACAACCGGTGTTTCTCCCGTTGCAGGAAGTGCGGCCTTTTCAGCTGGCCAGACATATCCCGGGCGTCGTCTGGATTGCGGAGAACGACCGCCAAAAGGCGCTGACGGATTCCGAGTTGAAGCTGTGTTTCCATGTCAAGGATGACCTCGAGCATCTGGGATCGCTTTGGAACCGTGACCTCCACCAGCATTTGGCCATTCGGGTCGCCGGCGCAGGCGAACGACGATTCGTAAACGCGCTTGGAATTGAAGGCGGCCAGTTGCTGGAGGAACAGCCCTTGGGCATTGCCGATCCCGAACAGTTGCGTGAGCGGGTGGGTCTTGACGCCGTCCTGGCTGATCAAGGTCAGCCAGTGCTCCGGGTCGAGGTCCTGCCGCCGGTCGTAAATGGCGAGGTTGCTGTTGCCGGCAAGGAAACTCTGCTCCATTCGCTGCTGCAGGACCGATAAAGCCAGCATCTCTTCCCAGCCGAAATCGTGAACGTTGTCTGCGAGCAGCAGGCGGATGCTTGTCAGTTCGGGTTGTACCACCTTGGCAAACAGGTTGGCCGTCTCAATGGTGAGGCTGCGCGGAGTCGCGAGGTTCTTCCGGCGCAACAGATGGACAAACGCCTGGTTCCACTGCTCATGGAAGGCGGCGCTGGCCGTGTCGGGGTGGAGTTGGAGGGCGGTTTTGCGCGCAGCTTCGCGATCAGCGGAAGCTGCGAGGTCGGAAACGACCTGGGGCGCCTGCGAGTAGGAAAGTTCCCGGTGATAGCGCTTGAGCAGTTTGCAGCCGATTTCGGCGAACGTCCCGATTAAGTCCTCTTCCCAACTCAGCGCGGTGATCCTTTGGAGATGTTCGAGGACCCGTTGCGTCGCCAGGGCGTTGGCGGTGATGAAGATGGCCTTGTTCGCCCCCGGGCGCTCCTGTTGATTCAAGTATTTGCGGCACAGCAGGGTCGTTTTGCCGGTCTTGGAGACGGCATTGAGCAGATTGCCCCGTGCGGTGCTGGCCAGAACCGCCTTCTGCTGGAGAGTAAACTCGGCCATGATTGAGTCTGCACGAGCCTGCGGTTGGTCGGACCGCACTCACGGCTTCGTGCGGCGTTTTTCCCCTCTGGGCCAGATGAGCTTCGGCTCAATGATGCGGCCGTTGGCGTCAATCCGGAACCGGCCGCCGCCGTGGCTGTCTGGGCAATGCTTGCTGCAGGTGTTGGCGTATCCAAATTCCAGGTAATCCTTGCCCTGCTTGCGCAGGAGCGCTCCCAAGGCGCGAAGGAATGCTTCCGGGATCTGGTCCAGGTCAACGTGGTCCTCTCCGAAAATGTAAATCTCGGCGGCGCGTCGGTCGTACTCGACGGAGACCAGCGAATCGACGTGGGTGGCGCGCAGCCCGCGGCCGCCATCGATCTCCTCGGGCTGTTCGGGGCCGAGCAGCGCCTTGATCAAGGCATCGGCCTCTTCAGGGGCGCATTTGATCGCCTCTTGCGCGGTTACGTCGGTGAAATAATCTGGCATGCTTTGAAGTTCGCCCGCGTTCTGCCGGTCACCGTGGAACCTCGACCAACCTTAAGGGCTTTGAATTGAGCAGATCCCCCGGCTCAAAGCGGTAGCCCCACCTGTTTTCACCTTCCTGGGTGAGGACACCGGCAGCTTGCGAATCGAGCGAGGCGGAGTCTCCTGCCATCGGCGCGGTTTGCCTTGCGTTGGCGGAGGCGGCGGAGCCGCCAGATTGCCGAGTGCGGAGGAAAAGGGCGTTTTCACGGATGAACGCCGGGAGACGGGGATCGTTTCGCAAGGCGAACCGTTCGTAGTCATTGAGTTCGCTCCAATGTTTGGGCCGGTAAGTGTAGTATCCCAGGCTGTCGTGGTAATGCAGTCGGTAGGGTGGCGGGGGCGGTTTGTTCAGGTCAGCCCCCAAGGTGATGTCCGTTTTCCAAGCCGGATTTCCATCGGCGAACCGGTCAATGAAGCAGTTATAAACAAACTCCAGCGAATCGCTGCCGGCGAGGGACGGGAGTCCAGCGACCACCAGCAGGCTCAGGATGGCGAACATCTTTCTCACACTCACCATTATAGGGCCGTGGCCTTCGGCTTGTTGGCCTTGCCATCCGGTCTGCAGTGGCCAGTGGGGTGCCTGTGTCAACCAAGGTGCGGCCGAGGTGCAGAGCCGAGCGAAAGCCCAGGAACTGCTGGAGGGTGCGTCGGAGCTGCGGGGGTGTTTAGGGGCCTGCGCGGCGGGCAGGGTCGTGCGGCAGGGAAGAGAAGGCGGGTGAGAACGGCTGAGGGGAGGGCGCTACCTATCGACAGGTGTTTGCTCTGCCCCAAACTTCCCGACGGCTAACCCCAAAGGTTCACATACCAGAAAAGAATTCGTTTGGGGAACTGTCCAGCGTGGCCGCCAATGATGGCAAACAGGGGGCGGTAAACTGTGTGGGTCCACCGACCCCAGTCTGGAAATCTGGCCTGGCGCGTGAGGCGCATGCCGCCGCTGGCGTCTGGGCCAAGCCGCGAAGCGGTGAGCCGACAGACGGGGCCGAAGCTCAGAACGTACACGGCAAGGATGGCAAAGGCGCCGATAGCGAGCGGGCGGAGGATTGGAGTCGAATTCTTTTCACCCTTCATGGCGAGCGGGATGGGGGCTGCTGTTGGCCGTCGGGGACGAGGGACTGGTCAGGACTCGCGGTGGGTTCTTCTGGCGTTGGCGGTTGGGCGGGCTTTGGCGGGTCGAAGGTGGCCGCTTGTTCTGAGTCGATTTCCCGGAGTGCGTTGAGGAGAAACATGCGGTCTTCCGCGTTGGTGGCCTTGGCGATTGAGTTTGTCAGGTCGGGCACGGCGGCGCTGGCGCGGTCCTTCATTTTGCCGAGACAGTCGAGGGCGTAGATGCGGGTGTCGCGGTCGGCTTCGTGGATACAGCGCAGGATGACGGACACGACTGTCTCGGGGTTGCCGCCCAGCTTGTCCAGGCTGACGGCTGAGTTCAGGCGCACGTAGATGCTTGGATCGTTCAACATCGTTTCGATTTGCGGGCGAAGGTTCGTGGCATTGGTTCCAAGTGCTCCCACCGCCCACGCGGCAAGAGCACGGGCGATTTCGTTGGTGCCTGAGAGTACCGGGATGAGCGCTGTCAGCGCCGGCTGGCCGATCTTGCCGAGGACTAGGGCGGCCTTTCCTTTGATGGTGTCGTCTTTATCAGAGAGGCAGGCTATGAACTGAGGAATGGCCTTCGCAGCTACGTCCGGGAAGTCGGTGAAGACCCACATTGCCATAGAGGGGCGGCTCGGACGGTAGTTGTGCTCGAGCCTGTATGGGGAAAAACGCTGTCGGGAGAGAAGCCAGTTGATGGCCTTCCGGTATGCCGGCTCGGATTGGGGCGGCTCTTCCTCTCGGAACCACTTAAGGAGGAGAGGAAGGTTTTTCGTGCCGATGGTGGTGACGGCGATCCGGGTATGATGTTGTTCATCAAGCGGAAGACTTTGATTGTGGATGCGGGAGAGCCAATAATGGAGTGGCTTCTCCTGGTAGCGAGGTTCACGGGGCGGGAGCGTCAGAACCGTGTAGGCAAACAGGCCAACGAAAAGGCCCACCGAGGCGAGGCGAAGGGCACGCTTGCGGGCTGGGGTGGCGTTCATAGCTGAGCGCCGGCTCCGTCGGACGATGGCTTCGTTACCGAACCCGAGGGGATAGTGACTATGGAGTGGCGTTCGTGGACTGAAGCCCAGGCGTCTGCCGCGATGGCGGGGTCGGGGTGTGGCGGTGGCAGAGAGGCCGCAAAATCACTTTTGTCTGTTCTCACATATTGTGCATGCTGTCTGCCTTACGTTGGTGATTTTCCTCCTCGGTCGGTTGGTGTCGAGTCATTTTCAGTGTGGCTTGGTGGAAGCAAAAAGGCGAAGCCGAGGCGTGTGCTCCCTCCGCACTCTGACCATTTCAGGGCTGTCGAATTATGCGGCCAGCGCCAGCGTTTTGAGCACGTCCGGCGTAAACTCGGCCACGGCGCTCATGGTGGCGGGACTGACCAAGGATCGGGCAATCAGTTTGCGGACCACATCCTCGCCGACGTCCTTGAATTTCGGGCCCAGTTTTTGCACGAAGGCGACGTACATCTGGTCGGCCGGAGCCAGCTCCGCCGGTTCTTCCGCTGGCACGGGCAGCTTGGTTGTCGCGGCGGCAGGAGCGCCGTTGGGGCCCGGCACAGCGGCAGTGGATCCATTCGCGGCCCCGTTGCCAGCGCCGTTCTGCGGTTGAGCGACAGCTGTGGAAACGGGCCGCGATTTGCGTCCGTTGCCGTTCAAGGCGTTTGCGATGGCTTTTTCGGCGTGCGGCCAAAGGTCCGGCGGGAGGAACGTCCGGATGAGATCGGTCTGTTGGTCGATTGTCTGCCGGACGAGGCTCTCCTGAAGGTTCGGAGCGCCGCGAAGCTGCTCGGCGTATTGCGGCAGCGGGACGAATTTTTTGCCGCCCGGCCGCTCCTCGAACCTGCCCAAAGGCATGGTGCGGTCGGCGGGGGTGAACGTGGCTGTGACGCCGATTGTGCCGGCGTTGGCCAGACTGCACTTGATCAAGCGCCCGTCCACCGGGTCGAAGATGGAGCCCCAGCGCAGAGAGCCATTGGCTGTCGGATCCATCGGGTCGATGGTCTTCTCGCTGGGCAGATTGATGAGCGCGTCGCCCCAGGAAGCCCGGTAGGGCTTGCCCTTGCGCGGCGCGCGGCCCAGCGTGACCTGGGCGATGCCGAACTGGCCCAGGGTGTTCTCGAACTTGGCGGCCACCAAAAGCGCCCGGCGCTGCTCGTCGAAGCGGAAACCCTCCGGGTTGTCCATGGTCCACATGTAAGGCTTGGTATCCGGGTTCTGATAGAGGTAAATCTGCACGATGCGAAACAGGTTCGGTTGCCCGAACAGTTCCTGGTGAATGACGCGGGCCACCTTATCGCCAAGGTGCATCTTGTAGAAACCCACCGCAATGTACCAGGGGTTCTTGTAAGGGTTTATGAACCGCACCCAGTTGTCGCCCTCCGCGAAAGTGATGCGGGGAACGTTGCTCTTGATGAGGTCGCTAACAACCTTGGTGGTCTGGTTGGGATTGCTCTGAGTCGCTGCCTCTTCCGCGCTGGTCGCGCCGTACATGTCGGCCAGGTCGTTCGGTTCGGGTGTTGGTGTGCCATTCATAAACAAGTGCTTTTTGTCTGTGTTTGGCGGCGTTCTCGTCATTGTGCCCTTCCCACCATTCTAGGGCTGCCAAAGGCTTCTTGAGGCTTACCCTTGCGGAAACGCCCCAAGTTCTGGCAGGAGGGGCGCCTGTTCAAAGGGGAGATGATCAACGACCTCCCGGGAAAACATATAGGTGACCTGCCACCCCAGCTTGTTCGCCTTTTGGAGCTTGGTCACGCCAAGGTTGAACAAGGGCTTGGATGCCAGGCAGAGCAGCATCAGGCAGATGCCACGACGCGGGCTATCGGCGCCCCGAGCAGAAAGTCCCGCACGTTGAATCACAAGGTCAGGCAACGGCTTTCCAGAGCAGTCGATGAGATAATCCAGCTCGGGTATGTCGATATCCTCAGGCTGGCCATCAGCCCACAGCACGCGACGTATCTCGCCCGCCCTGAGCCGTCTCAGGGCGTCCAGCCTGCATGCCGGACTTTGCCGGCTGTGGATAAAGGTGTACCGCGGCAACTGGCGCTGTAGGATGATGCCCAGGCGCAAAGTATCCACCAACACCACTGCCTTCGCCGCATCCGGCAAGTTCTCGTCGATCCCCTTCAAAGTTGCGCCCAAGGCCGGGTTTTTCAGGTAGGCGGCGCGCACCATTTCGTGGAAGGGCAAGCCGTCGGGGATAGGCTGCGGTGTCACCAGCGGAAACACGAACATCCGGGAGGAAATATTCCCTTTTTCCTCATCGCCCAGTTGAACGTCCAGTGCTTCGCCGCATTTTTCGGTGAACAAGGCCGGTCCGAAAACCACGAAATTAAGGTGGTGCGAGTTATCTGCGCGGACCGGCGTGGCAGTCAATCCCCAGCAATAGGTGGTTCGGAACTGATTGAGAAAGGGGATTCGGCCAGGCTCTGATAGCCTGTGGACCTGGTCGCAAAGCCAGGCGTCAAAGTCGCGCAGCCCGTATCCGCAATGAGCCATTTCTCCCTGGACGAAATCCTTCAATGCATCCAGGTGAGTGACCATGACCCGGCCGGTCTGGGAGCGAGGTGCCGCCTGGATGCCGATCTTTTCCCCGGGCAATGCTGCCGCCAGGGCTGCGTGAGTCTGCTGGACTGCCGTTTTGTCGTCCGTGGTGACCAAAACCTTGAAATGCCGGGGCAACATTTGGACCAGCCCGCAAATAATGGGAGTGGTGCCGGCGCCCGGAGAAACCACTACGATTCCGGAGGCGCGGCTTTGGGCGATCACCTCCAACGCCCGGTAACACGACGCCGAATAGTCAGCCTGGTTGACCCGGCCAAGATCCAGCGGCGGACGCAGCCGTTGATCCTGGATTTCGAGCGTCAGGTTCAGCCTGTGGGCGGCCGCCGCCACCAGATGCAGGGCATTGGGGTAAGTGCGGCACGTCTTGGTCTGGGCGTCGTAACAAGCGTAGGCAACCGGCTCGGGCGTGGTCCTGATGTTGCCCTGCTCAAAGGCAACGTCCTGGCGCACGTAAACCAGCGCCCCGGCCAATTCCGGCGGACACTCCTTTATCGCCAGTGAACTCCGCGTTACCGTTACTGGGATGCTGTTGCTCATCCGGACGCCGGGGCCGCCTCCGCTTTGGGGTCATGGATTGACGGGAGGGTGATAAAATAGGAGCCCACCCGGTGCGGATTGACCGAGTAAAAGGGATCGTGCCCCGGGTCTTTTACGTTCTGAAGGAAAGCGGCTGTTTTCGGATCGTCAGCGAACCGGCTCACGTTGCCCCGGACGCGGAACTCGCCCGACTGGTAGTGGTGCGAACAGGTCACATAGAGGTATTTTCGCGCGCGCGAACACGCGACGTAGTAAAGACGGCGTTCTTCCTCGATCTGGTTGCGTTCCAGGCCAAAGCCGGGCGACGGGAAAACCTTTTCGGTGTTGCCGATGACGAAAACGGCGGTCCACTCCAGCCCTTTGGAGGAATGAATGGTGGACAGCGTCAGCCCGCGGAACACCTCCTTTTGATCGCGGTTTGTCACCAGTTCACTGATGAAGTCCTTCACCAGGCCGATGTAGCTGGTGGAGAGCTCGATGATATAGTTCTGGATGTCCGCGATATGATCTTCCATGCGCTCCGGCAACTGGGCGGCGCTCTTGACCTTGATCATGCGCGGGGACACGTGGAAATAGCGCGCATAAATGTTGCGGAAGCTGGGCAGCACTGCGTTGAGGTAATCTCTGACGGGTCCCTTGGGAACTTGCGCCGCCGCAATCATGTCGCGCCAGAAGTTCATCAGGCTTTCGAACCGCTTGCGGCGGCCCAGAGAAAACACGGGTGGCCGCGGCCAGGTCCAGTTGCCCTGGCCGGCTTGCAGGTCCCGAATGATGACCTGGGTCAACTGTTCGCCAATGTTGGGAATCGCCGGGAGCAACACCTCCCAGGCCAGCCAGTCGTTAGGGTTTTCCAGCAACTCGAGAAACGAGATGAAGAACTGGATGTGCTGCAGGTCAACGAACTTGATGCCCCCTTCCCGGGTGTAGGGCATCCCCATGCGTTGCAGCTGATGCTCGAGGTCGCCGGCGATGTGCCCGACGCGGGTCAAGACCGCGATTTGCTCCAGCGGCACCTGCTCGTTTTTGACCAACGCTTCGATTTCGCTGATGACCCACTCGGCCTCCTGCCGTCCCTTGAGGAACACCGCGCGCTTGGGTTTCACCTCGCAAAGCGGCCCGCGGCTCACCAGCGTTTTGGTCAGGGCGCCTTCGCAGGCGGCGTTGATCGCGTTGATGTAGCCCACCACGGGCGGGCTGCTGCGGTAATTCTCGGTGAGCACCACGGTGTCCGCTCCCGGGAAGTCCTGGGCAAAGTTGCGGATGTTGTCCACCTGGGACCCTTGGAAAGAGTAAATGGACTGGGTGTCGTCCCCCACGACGGTCAGAAAGGACTCTGGGGTGAGCAACAACCGTAGAATGGCGACCTGAACGTGGTTGGTGTCCTGATACTCATCGACGTAGAGGTGGGAAAACTGAAAGTGGATGATCTGGCGGACGTCCTCGTACTCCTGCAAGGCGCGCATGAAATTGTAAAGGAGGTCGTTGAAGTCAAAGACCCGGTAGTGGTCCTTCAACTCACCGTACACTTTGCCGGCGCCCCGGGCGATCTCCGTCAAATCCGCCTCCAGTCTCTGCACCTCCTCGGACGTGCCGGCCAGAAACCCGGGCTCCAGGTTCAGCTTGGTCTTGCGTTCATACAACTCCAGGAGGTCAGGCGCCTGCAACCGGTGAGCCCGGAGCAATGCGGCCACTTCCGGGTGGGCGGTGGTGTACTGGCTGCAAGCCTCCTTGCGCAGCCGATTGGCGTGATGTTCGGGCAGCACTTTGTAGGGCGGCAAAATCCCTTTGGTGCACAATTCCTGCTGGGTCAGCCGGTAACACAAGCTGTGAAAGGTGCCGCTGCGGATGTCGGTCTTGAGGGAGAGTTTGCCCCGGATGCGCTGGCTCATGTTGTTGGCCGCTTTGTTCGTGTAGGTGAACATGAGGACCCGGGAAGCCGGCAACTCCCGGTGTTCGATGGAGTGCGCTATCCGCTCCGTCAAGGTTTCGGTCTTGCCGGTGCCGGGCCCCGCGAGGATCAGCAGGCGGCGGCTCGGGCTGGTGACCGCCGCCATCTGGGCAGCATTCAGTTCCATGCTTCGAGATGTTGTTCGGCAAGGTTTCAGTCGGCGCTCCTTAGGGCTTGTGGTTTTGCGCGTAGAAATCGATCCATTCCGTCCACCAGGGATTGGTGTTCTTCTGGCGCACACGTTCGAAGAGTTGGCCGGCGTCCGGCGGCTCCAGTTCCACCAGGTACTGCACGGTCCAGGGGGCGCTTTCCAGGAGCTTGTCCACCAGCAGGTCGCGGGGGCCGCGGCGCACCCACTTAAGCCAGTTGTAGATCCACACCGGGCTCTCCAAAATGCTCTTGAGCAGGGGCTCGCAGTCGGCCGCCGGATGTTCCAACGCGGTCACGAAGGCGTACCACGCATTGCCGCCGATGGTCGGCAGATGCTTGAGGATTGTGGCGGTGCGCTCCTCCTGAGGCAGGTGCTGGGTCTGGAGCCAATGGTGGCAATGCGCGCAGCCTGCATCGTGGTTTTTCAAGCTGACAATGACCTGGAGGATGCGGCGAAAAAACTCGTCATTGAACTTCTGCTTCAGCCAAAGGATGGACCACTGGGGACTGTGCAGCAGCAGCATCTGCTCCATGTCCTTGATGCTGACGATATCCCCGCTGGACAACTGGAAGGGAGCAGGCGACCCACCGCGGCTCCGTTGCTCCTGATGCTCGACCAACAGATGGTAAATGTACTCCGGATTCGATTGCAGAATGTCGAGGAGCGACTTGTCCTCCTGCGGTCTCTGCCGGTAGGCATGAAAGGCCAGGTAGGCGTGCTCGAAGAGAATGGCGGCGCAGTCCACCGGCATTTCAAACTCGTCCCCGACCCGGAAGAGCACGATAGGCATAACGCTCAGGGCCTGCTTGAAATCCTCCGGCAGGAAATAATTGGGCGCCTCGATTGCCTTGAGGGCGTGCTGCCGCAACTCCTGCTTCAGCTTCGCGATATACTTCTCCAAACGTTGCACTGCCTGAGGATCGCCGGCCCCGCCGTGGAAGCCGAAGAACGCCAGCGGAATCTTCAAGATATGGAGGTCGTCCCTCGAGGCGTCAGCGGCCATAACCCTTGCGCGTCGAACCTTTCAACAGCGGCGCGTAGGCGCTGTAGAGTTGGCTGCACTGGTCAAAGCCACGGATGATGACCAGCACGTGTTCGCCTCGCGCGGAATCTTGCTGGTCATAGGGATAAGTGCCGACGAAGGCCACCGCCTTGCTGGTCCGATTATTGAAGGCGAGCAGCACTTGCGAGCGGATGGGCATGGAAGCTTCCCGCACTTCCGTAAACTGATATTCGCGCAGGGGTGATCGCGGGTCGGAGAGCTGGGACTTGCCGCTGTCGTCCGGGCCGAGCACCAGTTTGACGGCGGCGATCTGCGAAAGGGCGCTCAAATACTCAACAACCTCCTTCTTAGCGAATTGGTGGCCGATGAATAGACAGTTGTCGGGCTTGAGCTCGTCGATTTCCTTCAACAACCGGGCGGTGATTTCCGCGCTCTTCTGGCCGCCCAAGGCCTCGCTGGCAACGAACTCAACCGGGCTGGGCGAGTTGCGGGCGATGATTTCCCGAAGGTGAGCAGCCAGATATTGCTGGGTCAGGGCGTAGAGCGCGCTCCCCAGCAGAATTCCCCAAAGCAGGATCCATAACCAGAAGCGCGGCGGCTTGGGCTTTGCCGGAGCTGCAGCCGGGCTATCGTTGGCTTTCTTGACGGCCTCCAGCTCAGCTACGGCCTCGTCCACGGCGGCAGTTTGGCTGCGGGCAAGGGCCTCTCTGAGTTTTCGGTACGAAGGATGATCCTCCCCGACACGCCTGTATTTCGCCAGCAACTCCTCCCCGCTGCGAGTTTCGGCGGGGTTTTGTGGCGTGAGGCGCGGCGCTTCGGCTGGCGCGCCGGGGTCTGGTCTGTCCTGTGGCATATTCGCTCATCGCCCATCAAAGGGTTTATCCCATTATATTGCGCAGACCATGTTCGACGGTGCGTTCTTGCCGCTGTTTCGGGATGGAATGGATTTGACGCCGTTGCACGAGGGACACGAGGGCCTCCCGGTTAGAAAACAATTTCATCGCCGGCAGCGTGTGTTTATCCTGCCTCCATGCCTGCTGGCCGAATGAAGGGCGAGCGACTCTCGCAAGTCAGGACGATGCTGGACGGGGTCCGTAAAGCGTCGTGCTCATGTTTGCCGGCGGCGCTGGCGCCATGATCCCGCTCGCAACTTCTCCGAACGGCTCCAAACCGCCGCTGTGGGGCGAACTCGTTATGCGGCCTGCGTCGATTCTGGTTGTGCTGTTCCTGCTGCTGGGTTTGGCGGCGGTTGTCTGGCGGGCCAAAGCGCGTGCCGATACTGCGCGCGCGCAGACCCGTATCGAGGCGCTGGCACACGGCGCCGCCCTGGAATCGCAGTTCAACCAGGCATTGACGGCGGCGGAGATGCTGGGCGCGCTGGCCAGGCAGAGCGGCGGCGCTCTTACCAATTTCCAGAAGATCGCTGCGGAGCTGCTCGCCCCCCATCCCAGCCTCGCCACCCTTGAACTGCAACCCGGCGGCGTCGTCAGCGACATCGTGCCGCGGGCCGGACGCGAGCGGCTCATCGGTTTTAACGTGCTTAAAGATCCGGCGCAAAGCCCGGGCGCCTATGCGGCGATCCAGCGGCGCGCTCTGACTGTGGCGGGGCCCTTGGCGCTCGATCATGGAGAACCCGGCATCGTGGTGAGGGTGCCGGTTTTTCAGCGAGGCCGCGACGGGCGCGATTATTTCTGGGGTTTCGTTGCGGTGTCAATGCGGTTGGCCGAAGCCCTGGCGCGGGCACGCGTCGATGAACTCCCGGCCCGAGGTTACGACTACGTTTTCTTCGCACCCGTCGCCGCCCCCAAGAAGCCAGTGGCCATCGCCGCACACGGAACGTTGCCGTTTCAGGACGCCGTTCAGCAGACAGTGCGGGCGCAAAATCTTGAATTCCGCCTGGCACTCCGGCCGCGCGCCGGCTGGTTCAGCGTGACGCGGCTGGTGCTTGGATTCCTGGGCGTAGTTGCGGTGTGCGGCGTGCTCTGGCTGTTTGTAATCCGGTCAGAGGGTGGGCGCCTTGCCCATGTAGCTGGGGGAACTAATCCAGCGCTCGGGGATCGTGGTGCCGAGAAAGGTAGGCCAGCAGCGACGCAGGGCGAGTTGAGGCTTGCGGAGGCACAGGCACTCGTGGAAAAAGTGCGCAACGCCAATGAAGCCAAAGAGATCGCCCAGGCCAAGCTGAAGCAGGCGGAGTCAAGGGCCAATGAATTGCAGATCCAACTGGACTCCACCATCCGCACTGCGGCTGAAGCAGCGCACGCCAAGCAGACCGAAATCGAGCTGGCCCACCTGGCGCTTCAGCAGGCGCAGCGGGCAACTAACGAGCTGCAAGCCCGTTTGGAGGCAGCCGTCAGCGCCGAGCGCAAAGCCGTTGCGACGGCCCAGGCCCGGCACGAGGAGGATCAGGGGACGATTGCCGACCTGAAAAAGCGCTTGGACGCGGCGCAACGCGCAGAAAAGGAAGCTGCAGAAACCAGTGCGGCCAGACTGAAGCAGTTGGAAGAAAGCAACCAGGAACTGAAAGAACGCCTTCTCGCAGCCGAGCAGATGGAGACTCAGGTCAGGGAATTGACCTCTCATCTCGAGGAGGCAAAAGCACGGTTGCAGCGCTTGCAGACTGATGCCGCCCAAAAAGCCGGCGTGCGGGCTGGGGAGCCCACGGCGCAAGGTTCCAGCGAGATCGAGGTTGGGAAGGCAACATCCGCAGGGCCAAATCCTGCAAACGGTGTGTCTCCTTCTGAAACTTCGGTGAATGTGGAGGGCGCAAGGCTGGAGCCCGGTCCTCTCGGAGAGGAATCGGCGCATTTACCTGCACCGCTCGCTCCCGAAGCCTCCCCGCGAGCAGCGAGAAGTCCCAAAAGGAACTCATCCGCGGCCCCGAGTTCCAAGGAGATGCAGGCGGAAGCTGCTGTCCCCGCCGCGCCAGAGGTTTTGGCAACGAAACGGCCTGGCAGACTGGCGAAACGCGGACGGTCCCGGGACGCTAATCAGATCGATTTGTTTGAAGGAGGGCCGCAATCGCGGAACACCACATCCAACGCTGCGGCGAGTGCCAGCGCGGATATATCGGCGGCGGTGTCAGCCAGTCCGCATGAGCTGGCGCCAGCGGACTCAGCCGCGCTTAAACAGGTGGCTGCCCAGCCAAGGCCGTCCGAGCGCGCCGGTTCTGAGTCGCACTCCGAAGATCGAGGTGCGAATGCCGGTTCGGAAACCGCGGCAGGAAGCTCGGCGCCGGACCTCACCGCAGTCGAAGGACTGGCCGCCGCTGACGGGCTCGCGCGCGTGGACGGCGATTCCAAACTGTACTTCAAGGCGCTCCAGCAGTTCGTTCAAGAGAAAGCAGGCGCGCCCGACACCATCCGGGGGGCGCTGCTGCGAGGCGATCTGGCTGCGGCCGGGCAGATGGTCCAGGCTTTGCACACTTCTGCGACAGAAATCGGGGCGACCGCGGTGCAAGGCTCCGCGACGGCTTTGGCGCGCGCGATCCGGGAGCAGCCTGATCCAGCCGAGATTGAATCGCTTTGGCAGGAGTTGGAGAAGGCGGTGCGTGCCCTGGTGGCCGACCTCAAGCCCTTGCTGAAACCCAAGGAAGGCAAGGCTGGGCCTGCGCATCGGCCGCCGGCGCCGCCTCCGGTCAATCCTGCAAAGTTCCGCAAAGCGGTGAACGAGATTCTGCCTTTGCTCACCGACCAGGATCCTGGTGCGAAAGACTGCTTGAAGGCCAACCGCGCTACTTTCCGGTCCGCGTTCAGCACCGAAGCCTTCACAGAATTCGAGCAGTTCATTAAGGAAAGCGACCCGGGCGCGGCTCTGGAGCAATTGAGGAAAGCCGCCAAGAAACACGGGGTTTCGGTGTAAGCCTGAGCGGCGGTACTTCCGAACTCTTATTCCCGATCGGGAATATAGGCTGTCATCGTTATGCCTTTGGAGTGGATTATTCCCGTTCGGGAATAATTCGCTTGATTCTGGGGTAGTACTCCCCTGCCAACGCCGAGAGTCTCTTCAATCGAAATCCGAGCAGCTCATAAAGTAATGGCAACGGGGGCAGCGCAGCTTGCATTTCTCGTTATGAAGTTCGTGACCGCACCGCGGACACCACCGCCAGTAATCGCCCTGGACTTTGCCGGAAACGGCGTTTTGTTGTGGCTCCGGTCCAGGCGGGGAGGCGGGTTGATCGACACCAGCCCATCGACACAATTCGGCATGCGTTTGCTTGCCGTAGTTGACAGGGCGTTTTCCTGGGCGGAGCGCCCCGCTTTGGAGCGCAAGTCTGACGGCTCCCTTCTCTGCGGGAATGCCTGCCCTGAACAGGCAGTGGTTCGCTCTGGCGGACAGCCCATTTGAGACGACTGCAGGCCTGGTGCTTTGCGGGACGGTTGGCGACACGAACGATTCATCCAGGCCGGCCCATCGGCAAACCTCTTGGTGCGTCTTTTTCCCGTAAAGCGTCGGGCGGAAGTACGGGTAAAGAGCGCCTGTTTTGAGCGCGTGGATTACCGCTTCTCTCTCGGCGGGAATGCCTGCGCTCGAGAGGCTGCGATTCGCGCTCACCGACAGGCCGTTTCCTGGAGTCTTGGGCCTCATGGCCTGGGTCACTGGTTGGCAATGAGTTGACCGTAGGCGCCATTCGAGAGCAGGTCGCCGGTCTGCAAGTTCAGGGCGACCTTGGCGGAGGTGACTTCGACCTTGCGTACGGCGCAGGTAAAGGTGGCGGGGCTTTCAAGCTGGAAGAGCTGAAGGTTGCCGCGCGGTGGGAACTCCTTCTTGATACGGCCGAGTGCTTGGATTTTCGATTTCATGGCACGAGTGGCGGTGTCCGGTTAGGTCGGACGATAGCAGGAGGCGGCGAGGTGGTGGAGTACGGATTTTCGCATCCGCCCGGAATCGGCGGCCGCCAAACCCGCCGCCAGGGCATCGCTCCGAGCGGTCTTGGTCGAGAAACAAATCAACCTTGCTCCATTACGACACCCTCACGGCCCTAAAATGGAGATGTGAAAGTAAATTTAGGGCTGCGCCCGGAGGAGTTGGCACAGGTGAACCTGGTGTACGGCAAGGATGCAGCGGGCGCAGCTTACTTATCCGCGCCCGCCTTGCGGGCCGGCCGCCTGGCGCTGCAGATGCCATCCCGGCGCCCGGCGATGGCCAGTCTTCAGCCTCTGGCAGGTGACCCAGTCTTGCCCCGCGATGAGCTCTACGCAAAAACCGATCTGGCTTGTGCGCTGCTGGATTCCCCTCTGAGCGTTCTGGGCTTCGTCGAGCAGGTGATCCAAAAACTGCCGCCGCCGGGGAACAAACAGGAAGCCTTCTCGAGGACCCCGTTGGATGACAATTACTGCCGCCTGAAAGCCCTCATGGCCGACCTGCAACGACCTGCGGTGGCCCTTCAAGGCGGCGGCTACGACCAGTTCAAGCAAGCGGCAGGCAAGGCAATCGATCTGCTGGCCGACGATTGCCGGCGGTACGTCTCGGAAGCCGTTGGCAACGCGTCCACCATGCAGAACGGCCTCTCGCCGGCGGAAATGGAAACAGTCCAGGCGTTCAACCATCTTCGCCGGGCGATGCAGAGCGTGTTCAACCTGCCTGCGGAGGATGGGGAGGTCTATCTCGAGACCAAGGTCAAAACGGATAATTCCCTGGACGATGCTGACCGCGGTGGAATGAACCGGATTTTCTCCACAATCAGTTACGCCGGCACCAACCGACCGTTTTACCTGCGTTACATGCCCTACTATGTCATGAGCATGCGGGCCCCCTTATTTCTGCACGCCTTGAGCCGCCCGCGGCAGCTTTCCGCTACCACCACGCGCCCCGGGCCTCTGAACCTGCCGGAACGGTTGGCCGCGCGCTACGGGGTGCCGGACGGCGTCCAGGTGACGCACCATTCGGTCTCGCGTTACGGCCTCTCCAATCAGACCAGCCAGGATTCGTACGGCCTGCCGATGAAGTTCTATTACAGCTATCAGGATGGCGGGGTGACGAAGGTGCTTTCCCTGGATCGCAAAGAACACTTTTATCTGCAGTTGGTGAATCGCCCTTCTTTGACGATTCCGGAAGGGGTGGTGGAGGGCCTGCCGTTGGTTGAGGCCAAATACGTGATGTATGACCGGCGGCAGCAAGCCTACATCTATCAGACTGCCCGGGAGCGCCTGGCTTTGAACCAGCAGCAGCACCAGAAAATCCTCCGGCACAACGCGGACTTGGGCCGCGCAGGGGAGCCGAACAGCGCGGTGAACTTCTCTTTCGCGTCGGACGGCTCGCTGGAGTCGGTGATGAACCGCATTTTCAACGACAACGCGGTTCGCAAGGTCTCCAACCAGAGCGCCTTGGTGAAGCTGGTTCCGCCTGGCTACAAGGACAAGATGGAGCTGATGCGGGAACTCACGGCGGTAATTCAGCCCGGCTTCCAGCGGGAACAGGAACGGATCGAGGCCTTGCGGTCCGAGCTCTTTGGGCGGTTTGCCGCCGGCACCATCCGCAAAGACGTGGTCGAGGACACCTGCCGCAAGGAAGCGGTGGCCTCCTTTCGCAAATTGATTGCGGAACGGCGCCTGCAAGTGCCGCCCCAGGCCGGGCGCCGGCTGATTGGCGAAGCGGTTGCGACCATCAACGATTTGTTCGAGGAAATGTATTCCAACAAGGCGGCCGAATTCGCTCGGGTGGCGGCGGCTCGCCAGCTTTTTGGTGCCCGGGTCGAGCCGTTTTACTCGACCTTCAAGGGAAATATGGCCCGGAACAATGGAGCTTTGAGCTTGAGCCGGGCAATGGAAGATCTGAGCGCGGAACACCGAAAAGCCTTCGATGGGTCGGTTCTGCGGGTTACGGAGAAGATGGAAGAGCCGGGCGGATTCAAAGATCAGCTTAAAGGCGTGTACTGGGGCGGAGTCACCCAGTATCTCGTGGACCTCCACTACGGCCCGGAAGGGTTGGTGCGCGGGGGCGACTATATTGGCCGCGACGGGCTGCCTGGCAGCGGCCGGGAATTCGAGCGGTATTTGGAGCAGAAAGCGCCGGAACTCTTTTCCGACCCGGTCCAGGTTGCCAACCGCCTGCGGGCCACGTTTGCTTACTTTGAATACAATGTGTCGCCCCATTACAGCCTGCCCTGGCCGAACCTGTATCGGAACAACGACCTGCTGCGCAGTTCCGGCAAGCCCAACGAGGTCAGGGACCCGAAAACGCTCAAGCCGCCCGAACCGGCGGTGAACCTTGTGATTAACCTGGAAGGGCGCTCCATTCGCATGACCGGGGCGAGGTCGCGGGAGCCATCGCGCACTCGCCCGGCAAGGCCGGAGCGGCAGCCGATTCCAGCTCAGGCGCCAGCACTTAGCATCTCCTGATCCTACCTCACGACGTCTTCGCCCACAGGCTGTGACTACTCCTGAAGCGCGCGGCAGGTCTCCCGCCGATGAAGGCGCGCGGGGTGCGATCTGTGCACCAGGCGCCCGATGCGCGGTTTGAGTCGACAACGCATCACCTGCACGAGTAAGGTCGCGCATGGGCACACCGCGGCACTTTTTGGAGCCGAGTTGGAGCATCCAACGCGCCGGCTGCTATGAGCTTTTGGCGATCGAACAGTACACGGGCAGCGCCGCCACGACCACCTACGACTGCTTGTGCCTTCGCTGCGGGGCCCGGCACGTACTCCAACGCCGATACCTGATGTCCCTCGTGCGCTCCCTGCGCGCCAAGCTCGGCAGAAAGGGCATCAAGTACTGGCTTCAAGTCCACGGCACTTGCTCAAAGTGTCCAACTTCCCGTGCCCCTTCGACTGCGACTGCCGAAGAATCCATTTCCAGGCTCACCTTCTTTCGCCACATGCTGGACGCCCACGGGCTAGAAATCCTCATCGCATCCTGTTCCACGGGGACGGTGGTTCAGATCGCAGACGCCGACGGCAATCCGGCCGAACTCGAGAGGGTTGGGCAGCATCGCTACCGTGCCCCGGCCCGCATGCTGACGCGCGAGCGGGAAGCCTCCTGCTCCGTCGAAGGCGCGCTCCGTGCGTTTTTGGAATGGGCTGACCAAGAGGATTTCACGATGATCAACAGGAGTGGGCACGAGATCAGCCTGCGGTATGGCGCCTCGTTCGGAGGACCTGGGGAGCTAAGGGCTTAGGACGCAAAACTCGCAAACCAAGCCACACCGAAAAGCACGCTCCTGAGCAGGCGCGGGCAGGCAAGGCAGCCTTAAGCCGGCTCA